>Ga0182229_1000243_pt1 | contig 14423 bp, 15 predicted proteins | sample G6R1MG_32_FD_129663 | JGI IMG/M metagenome (GOLD analysis project Ga0182229, IMG submission 129663) | Miscanthus phyllosphere microbial communities from Michigan, USA - G6R4_MAIN_07NOV2016_LD1 MG | ecosystem: Host-associated > Plants > Phyllosphere > Phylloplane/Leaf | place: USA: Michigan...
CTGGGAGAGGCGCACCTCGGTCATCGTCACCTCGGCGCCTTCCTTGACGGCGCCCCGGACGATCTCGACGCCGCGATCCGAACTGTCCGCAATGACGGCATAGAACAGCGTGATCGCGTTCTCCGGTGCGGCCTCGTCCGGCAGCGCGACCTTCACGATGAAGGCGGTTTGATTAGGCTCTATCATCCGCCGAACTTACACGAAGCGGCCGTTTCTTCCAGAGACGACGGCCTGTTCCGGGTCGCGCTCACACGCCGATCTTCGGGGTCGGCAGCGGCGAGCGGGTCAGGCTCGCGATCTCCCGGGCCGGTCGCCCCGACTTCTGGGCGACCTCGCTGTCCTGGGCGGTGATGAGATCGCGCGCGGGCGCGTCCCCATCCAGCCCGCCGAGGATCTCGACGGGCACGCGCCGGTTCGAGGCACGGCTGCCATCCTCGTACACGACATCGAAAAGGACGAAGCCCTGGAGCTTCGGTGCGGATTTGGTGCGCTTGGTCATGCGCGGCTGATATCCGCTCCGCGCTCACGGCGACAGCCTCTGCGACGCTTGGCCTGTCTGTGCTGGCGCGATGGCGGCGCCTCACACGATCCCGCCGTCCGCGCCGATGATACGTGCGTACCACGATCATAACATAAATTTTGGAACCGCCTTGCGCGCAACCAGTTCTTGGCACGCTGCCGCATGGCGCGCGGCGATCCGTGCGGGCTCGGTGCTCGCCGCAAGGAGGCGGATTTCGAACCTACAATCCTGGAACAAAATGATCATTTTACCAGTATGGAATGCTCATTGAATTCCAGTAGCAAGCCATCATCTCACGGTCGGTCCCGGGTTTTCTTGCTGATTACGGAGCGCCCATGGCCGGAGACAGACATTCTACTTCCGTCGAGCACCTCAGGGGCTCGGTCAAGGAAGCCCTCGGGAAGCTCACCGGCGACACCCGGATCGAGGCCGAGGGCCGGCGCCAGAAACGGGGCGCCCCCTCCCCCAAGCTCGGCCGGTCCAAGCCCCACGGGCGGGACAGCGGCTGACGCTGCCATCGCGATACGAAGAGACAGGAGCACGAACATGGTCGATACGGACCGGATCACGGGTGCCGCCAAGGAGTTCGGCGGCAAGGTGCAGGGCGCGGTGGGCGACCTCACCGGCTCGAAGCGGGACTCGGTCGAGGGCCGCGCCCACGAGGCGGCCGGCAAGGCCGAGAACCTCTACGGCCAGGCCAAGGACACGGTGCGCGACGCGGCCGAGCAGGTCGCCGACACCGCCCGCGATCTCGGCGGCCGGATCCGCGAGACGGTCGGCGGCATCGTCGGCTCCGACGACATCGAGGACCGCGCCCGCCGCGCGCAGGGTGCCGCCGAGGACCAGTTCGACCGGGCCCGCCACTCCGCGCGCCGTACCGCCGGCGAGGTCTCCGACTACGCCCAGGATGCCTACGGACGCGGCAGCCGCGCCCTGCGCCATGGCGGGGTCAGCGGACAGGTCGCCGAGTATCCCCTCGCCTCTCTGCTGATCGCGGGGGCCGTCGGCTTCGGCCTCGCCCTTCTCGTCAAGACGACCCGCGACTGAGCCGCCGCCCCCGGCGACCACGGTTTGCCAACACCCGGAGTGACAGTGTGACCACCATCCAGACCACCGGTACCCCCCTCGCCGCCCCGTCGGCGGAAGCCCATACGCGGGCTGTCCTGCTCAACGAGGTGTCCTGGGGCGCCATCTTCGCCGGCGCCGTCACGGCCCTCGTGACCCAGGTGATCGTGAACCTCGTCGGCGTCGGGGTGGGCCTCGCCAGTGTCGGGGTCAACGCCACCGACAACCCGGCCGCCTCGACCGTCTCGGCCGGCGCCGGGATCTGGTTCGTGGCCTCGGGCATCGTCGCCTCGCTGGCCGGCGGCCTCATCGCCGGCCGCCTCTCCGGCAAGCCCCTTCCGGGCGCGGCCGCCCTGCACGGCCTCGTCTCCTGGGCGGTGACGACGCTGGTCGTCCTCTACCTCCTCACCTCCGCCGCCAGCGGCCTCGTCGGCGGCACCCTGAGCACCGTCTCGGGCGCGCTGGGCGGCGCGGGCAACCTCGTCGGCGGCACCGTCCAGACGGCCGCGCAGGCCGCCGCGCCCTCGCTGTCGAAGATCTCGAACCCGATCGACGGCATAGAGCAGACGGTCCGCCAGCAGGCCGCCGGCCAGGATCCGCAGGCCGCCAAGGACGCCGCCGTGGCGGCCGTGCGCGCCGTGCTGACCGGTGATCCGGCCCAGAAGGAGCAGGCCAAGAACCGCGCCGCCGACGCGCTGGCCAAGGCCCAGGGCATCTCCCCCGATCAGGCCAAGACGCAGATCAACGACTACGAGAAGCAGTACGATCAGGCCGTCGCCACCGCCAAGCAGAAGGCCGAGGCCGCTGCCGTCACGGCGAAGTCGGCCGCCACGCAGGGCGCCTTCTACGCCGCCATCGCCCTGGTCCTCGGCGCGCTGGCCGCGTTCCTCGGCGGCCGCCTCGGCGCCCCGAAGCCCGCGACGCTGCTCTCGACCTACGACGCTCGCCGCGTCTGATCCCCTTCCACCGGCCCCCGCCGCAGGGCGGGGGTCATCCCCGGCCGGAGCCTCCGGCCTTCTCCCACCAAGCAGGAGCGCACACGATGAGCAGCACCACCGACAAGCTCAAGGGCTTGGCCAACGAGGCCGTCGGCAACGTCAAGCAGGGCGTGGGCAACGTGACCGGCAACGACAAGCTCGTGGCCGAGGGCAAGGCGCAGGAGCTGAAGGGCGAAGCGCAGAAGACCGTCGGCGACGTCAAGGACGGCGCCAAGAACGTCGCTGACAAGATCACCGGCCGCTGAGCGTTCGGACAGGCGGCGGGGCCCACCGGCTCCGCCGTGCCGTCATTCTCCCCGGGCGAAGGAGCATAGGATGAGCAAGGGATATCCCTCGATGACCGCTCTGCTGGGCCTCTTGGCCGTGGCAGGCTTCCAGAACCGCGACAAGATCGCGGAATGGCTCGGCCATCATTCGACCGAGCCGCAGCGCCAGGTGCCGCCCGCGGTGCGCGACTCCCATGCCCCCTCCAACCTGTCGAGCATCCTCGGCGGCGTGGGGTCGGCGGGTGTCGGCGGGCTGATCGCCAGCGGCCTCAGCGAACTGGTGGACCATTTCACCAAGAGCGGCCACGGCGAGGCCGCCCATTCCTGGGTCAACCACGGCCCGAATCGCGACATCCCCGAAGCGGAACTGGAGCGCGTCATCGGTCCGGAGACGCTGGATCATCTGACCCGCCAGACAGGCCTGAGCCGCGCGGCGCTGCTCTCCCGGCTCTCGCGGGAATTGCCCACGGCCATCGACCGCTACTCGCCGGATGGCCGCCTGCCGGTCTGACCGGCCGCTACTTCGCCAGGGCGCGCGCGACGGCCAGCACCCGCCGCCGCGCGGCCTCGTCGGGCAGACGGTCCCACAATTTAAGCAACTCGGCACCGGACGGCGGACGCGGCGCGCCCCGATCCCCCGCGAACTCGTCGATCGTGCAGCCAAGCACGTCCGCGATCTTCTGAAGTGTTGTGGTTGGCGGCAACTCGGCCAATGCGCAGCTTTCTCGGTTTGCCACGGCCAAACCTTCCGATAGCGTCACCGGCAGAACTTATACCTGCTTGCCGTCACCGCAAAGTTATTCGTTGTCACTGGTACAATAGTACCGGTTCCGGTTCGGACAAACCGGCGCGGCGTGCGCGCCGCACTGGGCTCATAACGGTCGCATTTCGACGCTAGCGGTTGTGCCCGTCACGGCTAGCCAGACAGCAGGACGGTAGCCCCGGATCGGTTCGCCAATCATCCCTACGGTTTAGGTCCGGGATGATGCCTGGAGCGGAAATTGCACCGATCCCTACCGAAGTGTTAAGGCCAAGCTCAGTAGTTTTCCGCTGCAAGGGGCACACGCGCAAAGCCATGAGAATGACGCTTATCGCCGTCGCCGGTCTTGCCCTGGCGACCGGGGGCTGTTCGCTGCGCTCGCCGACAGGCTCCAGCACCTACAGCTCCCTTCAGCCGGATGTGACCGCCGCCCCGGTCGGTGCACCCGAGGCGGCGCGCGTCGCCGCGATCCCTCCGGATTTCGAAGAGGTCCCCGCACGGATGCCCGGCGATCCCACGCGGTCGATCTCCGAGGGCGCCGCCGCGCATGTGAACCCCCTCTCCGCGTTGAGCGAATCGGCGCGGGCGCGCGATCACTGGGAGAAGCTGAAGCCCGGCATGGCCAAGGCGAATGTGCTGGCCATCGGTTCCGGATCCAAGGCCGTCGGGGGGCCGAGCACCCCGGCCGCCGCCTCGGCCGCAGCGCCCGCTTCAGGCGCGAACTACGACCGCGAGGCCGCCATGCAAAACCTGATCAAGGGAGGCAAGTCAGCGGGCTCGCCGATCTGCAACGGCTGTTGAACGGGAAACACTGGCAAGTGGAGTTGCCTTTTCGGTGATGTCCCCATGCACAATAAATCTAACTTGAGTTGTGCGGCGCTCTGACACATCATGTAAGGGGAACGCCGAACATCAACAAACGACCGAGGACGCGATGGAGCAGGGCTCCGCTTACATTGATATGGCCAGCGACGTCGTCGTCGCATACGTCGCACACAACCATGTCGCCATCGCCGACTTGCCGGCCCTGATCGACAAGGTTCACGCAGCCCTCGTGGCCTTGGCCGAGGGCCGCGCGTCCTCGGTGGAGGAGCCCGCGCCCACGATCACTGCGGCGCAGATCCGCAAGTCGGTGCAGCATGACCGGCTCATCAGCTTCATCGACGGCCGGTCGTACAAGACCCTCAAGCGCCATCTCACGGCGAACGGTCTGACCCCGGAAACCTACCGCCAGCGATTCGGCCTCCCGGCCGATTATCCGATGGTGGCGGCGGCCTATAGCGAGCGGCGCTCGAGCCTCGCCAAGGCGAACGGGCTCGGCTCGCCGAGCGCCACGCGCCTCGCGTCCTGACGCGGACGTGACCCCTGATCTCGCAGATCAGGGGTCCTTGCGCGCACCCCTCGCCACCTCGACTATCTCGTCGTCGGGCAGCGGACGCTGAAGCGTCATCGCCTCGGCGGTCGGCGCTTCGAGCCAGGCCGCCCATTCCTCCGGCTTCGTCAGCAGGACCGGCATCGCCTTGGGATGCACCGGCCCGACGACGCCGTTCGCCTCGGTGGTGAGGAAGGAGAAGAGCCGGTGCTCCTCCTCCACCCGGTCGGGGTTCTCGGCCTTGGTGCCGCGCACCCCCGTCCAGGGGCGCCAGATGCCGGCGAAGGCGAAGGGCGGGCGTTCCTCGTTGAGAGCGAACCAGACGGGCGTCTTGCGCGGCTTGGTGTCGGCGTATTCCGAGAAGGCGGTCACCGGCACGAGGCAGCGATAGGCCGGCTTCAGCCAGGGCCGCCAATGCGGCGAGGCCACGTTGCGCACGTTAGTGACGGGCCGTTCACCGAATGCCTTCGGACCGGGAATGCCCCAACGCATCATCGTGAGGGTGCGGCCCCCCTCCCCCGCCACGACGACCGGCGCCATCTGATCTGGGAAGATCGCGAGCAGTTCCGGCATGTTGCCGGTCTCATCGCGCTCGGCGCCGAAATACGCGCGCAGGGCTGCGGGACCCTGCCGCCCAAGACTGTAGAGATTGCACATGGCTCACCGCTGGCTCGCGACAGCCTTACGGCATCGCGCGCGCGGCGTTGACCGGAAAAGCGCGCTTAGTGGATCGAGACCAGCTGCGTCGCGTAGGCCAAGACGGTCTGCGTCACCGGCAGGTCGTAGGCGTAGACGCGACCCGCGAGGATCGCGAGGGCGAGGCTCCAGAACACCGCGCCGCCGATCCGCCGCGCGGTCCGGTCGCCGGCATTGCTCGTGCAGGCGGACGCGACGCCCTCGGTGACGGGCTCACCGAACGGGTCGAAGACGGTCTCGGCCTGAGAGGAAGTCGCCATGGCGGACGTGTTGCGCATGTTGGGAAATGTCGCGCTCGGACCCCTTTCGTGCAATGGAGGCGTATTCCGAACTTGCGGCGCTTGAGAGAGTGTCCTTCTCTCCAGCGGGCGCCCGACGAACATTTTCTTTTCCGGGGGCTGGGAAGGCAGATCGTGAGTTCGCAAGCATCCTCACAGGCGCCCGCGCGGGGCGAGGCCGTCCGGTCCCCCTCGATCCTTCCCGGCATCGGGGTATGCCTCGCCATCACCCTCATCGCCGTGTCGGGGCAGACGATCGAGGAAAGGATCTTCTCCCATCCCTATGTCGAGGCCCTGGTCCTCGCGATCCTCCTCGGCATCGCCGTGCGCACGGTCTGGACGCCCGGCGCGCGCTTCCGCACCGGCATCGCCTTTTCGGCCAAGCAATTGCTGGAAGTGGCCGTCACCCTGCTCGGCGCCTCGCTGAGCCTCGGGGCGATCCTCGCCTCCGGCCCGGCGCTGATCGCCGGCATCGTCGGCACCGTCGCCATCGGCATCACCGCGAGCTACGGCATCTGCCGGCTCCTCGGCCTGCCCGCGCGGATGGCGATCCTCGTCGCCTGCGGCAACGCCATCTGCGGCAACTCGGCCATCGCCGCCGTGGCCCCGGTGATCGGCGCCGAACCGAAGGACATCGCCGCCTCCATCGCCTTCACCGCCGTGCTCGGCGTGCTGATGGTGCTCGGCCTGCCGCTCTTCGTGCCGCTCGCCGGCATGAGCGACAACCAGTACGGCGTGCTCGCCGGCCTCACCGTCTACGCGGTGCCGCAGGTGCTGGCCGCCACCGTGCCGGTGAGCCTGCTCGCCACCCAGGTCGGCACCCTGGTGAAGCTGGTGCGCGTGCTGATGCTCGGCCCGGTGGTCGTCGCCTTCTCGCTCATCGCCCCGCGCCTGCCCGCCGAGGATGGCGGCGCGGTGCCGCGCAAGGGCGGCCGGCTCGGCTTCACCAAGCTGGTGCCGTGGTTCATCCTCGGCTTCCTCGTCCTCGCCTCCCTGCGCTCCCTCGGTCTCATCCCGGATGCGGCGGTGAAGCCGCTGACCCAGTTCGCGGGCTTCCTCACCGTGCTCTCCATGGCTGCCCTCGGGCTCGGCGTGGATGTCCGCGTCCTCGCCCGCGTCGGCGGCCGGGTGACGCTGGCGGTGACGGGCTCCCTCGCGGTTCTGGTCGCGATCAGCCTTGCGCTGATCCGCTTCCTCGGTATCTCCTGAGGCGCGAAGCCGCTGGTCGCATTCGCGGCCTGCGTGTGAGGCTTTCGCGCCCTTGCGCGCGGCTCCGGCCTTGGTCATAGGCCCCCCTATGCGGCTCACGATACCAGGATCCGTCTATCCGCCGGTGTGGATGCCGTCCGCGCGGGACGAATCCGTTGTCTGATCCCCTCGCCTTCCTCGCCGGGGGCGGCGAGGCCACGCGGTTGATCCGCGAGCGGGATTGGACCGGCCACCCCCTCGGGGCCCCGGAAACCTGGCCGCCGGAACTGCGCACGGCGCTCAGCCTCGTGCTCAATTCGCCCGAGAGCATGATCCTCGCCTGGGGGCGGGACCTCATCTTCTTCTTCAACGAGACCTATTTCCCGCTGCTCGGGCCGCGCCTGCCCTGGGCGATGGGCGAGCGGTTCGACAAGGTCTGGGCGGACGGCTGGGATCAGGCGAAGCCGATCATCGACGACGCCTTCGCCGGCCGCTCCACCCGCTTCAACGACCTGCCCTGGACCCTCGACACGGATCGCGGCGACGCGATGACGTGGTGGAGCTTCTCGTACTCGCGCATCCTCGACGCGGACGGGCAGATCGCCGGACTGTTCATCCTCACCAACGAGACCACGGAGCGCGTGAAGGCCGAGCGCCGTCAGCGCGACTTCGAGGATGCCCTGCGCGCCGAGCGCGACCGGGCGCACGACGTGCTCGACAACATGGGCGAGGCCTTCGCCCTCCTCGGCCGCGACATGACGATCGCGGACATCAATGCCGAGGGCCTGCGCATGGACGGGCGCGGCCCCGACGAGATCGTCGGGCGGCCCTACCGCGAGGCCTATCCGGACGCCGACCCCGTCCTCGAAGCGGCCTACCGCAAGGCGCTCAGCGACGGGAAGCCGTTCACGATGGAGCACGCCGCCCCGGCCGGGGACGGGCGCATCACCTGGATCGACATCCGCGCCTATCCGGTGGGCGACGGGCTCGCCCTGTTCTACCGCGACATCACCGCCCGCGTGGCGCAGCAGGAGCGTCTGCGGGCGAGCGAGGCCCTGGCGCGGGAGAATGCCGACCGTATCCAGATCGCCCTCTCGGCGGGGGCGATCATCGGGACGTGGTTCTGGGACCTGAGCGCCGACCGCTTCACCGTGGACGAGGGCTTCGCCCGCAGCTTCGGGCTCGACCCGGCCTTGGGCCGCACCGGCCTGAGCCTCGCGCAGGTGATCGACACCGTTCATCCCGACGACAAGCCGGCCCTCGCCGAAGCCATCGAGGAGGCCATCGCGCGGGGCGGCAGCTACGCGCACCAGTATCGCGTCCGCCGCGCCGACGGGAACTACTACTGGCTGGAGGCCAACGGCCGGGTCGATTGCGCGCCGGACGGCAGGCCCCTCGCCTTCCCCGGCGTCCTGATCGACCTCGATGAGCGCCGTACCCTCGTGCAGGAGCGCGACCGGGTGCGCGCGGCCCTGCGCGAGCAGGCCTTCGAGTTCGAGGTCCTGGCCGACAACATCCCGATCCTGTGCTGGATGAGCCGGGCGGACGGGCACGTTCATTGGTGCAGCCGCCGCTGGTACGACTATACCGGCGCGGAGCCGGGCTCCCTCCTCGGGTGGGGCTGGACCATCGCGCACGACCCGGCGATCCTGCCGGAGGTGCTGAGCCGTTGGAACCGCTCCCTCGCGACGGGGGAGCCGTTCGAGATGACCTTTCCCCTGCGCGGCCGGGACGGGACGTTCCGCCCCTTCCTCACGCGCATGGTGCCGATCCGCAACGCGGACGGCTCCATCGAGCGGTGGTTCGCCACGAACACCGACGTCGCGGAACTGCGCGCGGCCGAGCAGGCGCTGCGCGACCTCAACGCGACGCTGGAACAGCAGGTCGCGGAGCGCACCGCCGAGCGCGACCAGATCTGGAAGGCCTCGACCGACCTGCTCTGCGTCGCCAATTTCGAGGGCTACATCGTCAGCCTCAACCCCGCCTGGGCGGCGACGCTGGGCTGGTCCGCCGAGGAACTGACCGCCCGCCCCTTCCTCGATTTCGTCCACCCGGACGACAAGGAGACGACGCGCAACGCCGCACGGGGCCTCGCGCGCGGCGCGGTGCAGCTCGCCTTCGAGAACCGCTACAGCCACCGCGACGGCAGCTACCGCTGGCTCTCGTGGAACGCCGTCTCCAAGGACGGGAAGATCTATTCCACGGTGCGCGACGTCACCGTGATGAAGGAGCAGGCCGAGGCCCTGGCCAATGCCGAGGACGCCCTGCGGCAGGCGCAGAAGATGGAGGCGGTCGGCCAATTGACCGGCGGCGTCGCCCACGACTTCAACAACCTGCTGACGATCATCCGCTCGTCGGTCGACTTCCTCCGCCGGCCGAACCTGCCGGAGGAGCGGCGCGTCCGCTACATGGACGCGATGTCCGAGACGGTGGACCGTGCCGCCAAGCTCACCGGGCAGCTCCTCGCCTTCGCCCGGCGGCAGGCGCTGAAGCCCGAGGTGTTCGATGTCGGCGCGCGCCTCGACGAGGTCGCGGACATGCTCAATTCCGTCACGGGCGCCCGCATCCAAGTGCGCACCGAGCAGCCCGACTCGCGCTGCTACGTCCGCGCCGATGCGAGCCAGTTCGAGACCGCCCTCGTCAACATGGCCGTGAACGCCCGAGACGCCATGCGCGGCGAGGGCGAAATGGTGATCCGCATCGGGCGCGGCCAATACCTGCCGGCGATCCGCGGCCATGCCGGGGCGCCCGGCCCCTTCGTCGCCGTCTCCGTGGTGGATGAGGGCTGCGGCATCCCGCAGGAGCATCTCTCCCGCATCTTCGAGCCGTTCTTCACCACGAAGGAGGTCGGCCGGGGCACGGGGCTGGGCCTGAGCCAGGTGATCGGCTTCGCCAAGCAATCGGGCGGCGACGTGGACGTGACGAGCGCGCTCGGCCAGGGCACGGTCTTCACCCTCTACCTGCCGGAGGCGGAGGCGTCCGCGCACCCGCAACCGGAGGGGGTCGCAGACGCCCCGGAGCCGGAGGATCGCAGCCTCTGCGTTCTGGTGGTGGAGGACAACCTTGAGGTCGGGCGCTTTTGCACCCAGATCCTGGAGGATTTCGGCCACTCCACCGTCTGGGCGCACAACGCCGAGGAGGCACTGGAAGAGATCGAGCGGGTGCCGTTCCGGTTCGAGGCGGTGTTCTCCGACGTGGTGATGCCGGGCATGGGCGGGATCGAACTCGCCAAGCGCCTGCGGGCGAGCCACCCGGACCTGCCGGTGATCCTCACCTCCGGCTACAGCGACGTGCTGGCCCGCGAGGACGATCACGGGTTCGATCTGGTGCGCAAACCCTATTCCGCCGAGCAGGTGGCGGGGGCCTTCCGCAAGGTGGCGCTGAGCGGGCGCCTGCGCCGACGCGGACCGGGATAGGACGAGGGCGGGAGGCGCAAGGATGGAACGGCCCGACCCGGACGAGCCCCGCCTGCCCGACAGCCTGACGCGGCACCTCAAGGGACCGGAGGGCGCGATCTGGCCGACGCCGGAGGATCGCCACCGGCACCGGACGGGCGCGCACCGGCCGCGTCTCCCGACCAGGGTGTTCAAGGGCGTCTGGCTGTGGGCGGCCGCCTACAACCTCATCGGCGCGGCGATCCTGGCACTCCTGTGGGCCAGCATGGGCCGATAGCAGAAAGGCCCGCTGGGCCAGTTGACCCGTCCGGCCTTTCCCCCTATCTGACGGCATCCCGACGGCAACACCCGGGCACCTCTCTCGTTCGCTTATGGGAATGGGAGACTGAGCCGCCACAATGGCTCATTGGGGGATAGTTTAACGGTAGAACGGTGGACTCTGACTCCTCTAGTCCTGGTTCGAATCCAGGTCCCCCAGCCACCTCTTTTCTAAAAATCTGACGTCAAAAGCCTCAACCGCAGTCATGCTGCGGGCCGAGGCTTTCGTCGTGTCTGCGATCAGGCCGCCGGCAATTGGCTGGCGATGGCCGTGATGATGCGCGGGTCGGTCGGGTCGATCGTGTGCGGGAACGCGGCGAGCAGCGTGCCGTCGCGGGCGATGAGATACTTGTGGAAGTTCCAGCCGGGCGAGGAGCCGGGCTTCTCGGTCGCCGCCCAGCGGTAGAATGGATGGGCCGCAGGGCCCTTCACATGCACCTTCGCGACGACGGGGAAGGTCACGCCGTGGTTCTTGCGGGCGGCCTCCGCGATGGCGAGCCCGTCGAGGGGTTCCTGATTGCCGAAATCCGGCGAGGGTACGGCGATGACCATCAGGCCGCGCGCGCCGAACCGGGTCCAGAGGCCCTGCAGACCCACGAACTGGCCGGCATAGCCGCAGGCGGTGGCGGTGTTGACCACGAGGATCGGCTTGTCGGCGTAATCCGACAGGGGGAGCACGCCGCCCTCCGGCTTCTCGAAGGAGAAGGCCCCGGCGCGCGTCTCGCCGGCCTGGGCGCGGCCGAGGCCCCCCGCCATCGCGGCGCCGACGAGCATGAGCGCCTGACGGCGCTGGACCGTTCCGAGGGGGGACGAGGGCATGGCAGGACTCCCGGTCGTGTGGGGCGCAATGCGGATCGGAAGGGAATGTAGACGATCCGTCGCGTCTGGCCAGAACCCGCGACGGCGCGTCACCGGGCCTCGGCGGCCGCGAGGGCGCCGGCGACGAGGTCGCGCAGGATCGCCTCGGCCTCTTCCGTGATCGCCGGGCCCGCCGATGCCGGGCTTCCCGCCGAGAAGGGCGGCTGCGGCGCGTACTCGGCGACGAGTTGCGCCGTGCGGGCGTAGTCGTCGCCCCGTAACCGGGCCGATAGTGCCAGGGCGAAATCGAGCCCGGCCGAGATGCCCGCCGCCGTCACGCGGTTGCGGTCGAACACGACACGCTCGGCCACCGGGGTGGCGCCGAGTAATGGGAGCACCCGGTCGCGGACGGACCAATGGCTGGTGGCCCGGTAGCCCTGGAGTAGCCCCGCCGCGCCGAGGATCAGCGAGCCGGTGCAGACGCTCGTCACCCATGCGGCGCGGGCGGCGCGGTCGCGCAGGAAGGCGAGGGTCGCGGCGTCGCGCATCTGCGCGGGCGTGCCGTCGCCGCCGGGCACGAACAGCACGTCGAGGTCCCTCGGGCACCCGTCGAAATCCGTATCGGCCACCAGGGCGAGCCCGGTGTCGCTGGCCACCGGCCCCTTCGTCCGCGCGACAAGGCTCAGGCTCCCCGGCGCGAGCCCGGCCAGAAGCTCCTGCGGCCCGACGACATCGAGGGCCGTCATGCCGGGATAGAGCAGCATGGCGATGCGGATGGGCCGCGCCTGCGCCCTCACCGGCTGCGCCGCGAGGAGGCTCGCGGCAAGAGCCGCCGCGCCGATGTCGCGCCGGCTGGGGACTCGATCCATGGCACCCTCTACGCCGCCGCCTGGCTCTCCGCCGTCTGCCGGTCGAGGAGGAGGATGGTGGCTCCGAGCAGGGAATCCAGGGCGTCACAATCGCCCTGCGTGGCGGTGGAGGCACCGTCCCGCGCCGCGCTTTCGATGGGCTTCAAGCGCCCGACGAGGACGAGCGCGCCGATATTGGCACTCATGGATTTCAGGCTGTGCGCCGCCTTCGCGATGGCCGGCTGATCCGTCGCCGCGATGGCCTCCCGCAGGGCCGACAGGGCGACGGGCGCCTGCGCCCGGTAGAGGTCCACGACGCGGGCGAGGAAGGCACCGTCCCCGAGGCTCAACAGGCCCTCAATGACCTCGGCATCGAGGAGGGCGTCCGGGTCCGCCTGCGGGGCGGGCGCGGCGATGGCGACGGACGGCGCTTCGCCCGTGACGTGCTGTTGGAGCAGGTGCGCGAGCTGCGCCAGGGTGAAGGGCTTGGGAAGGATCCCGTCCATGTCGGCATCCCGCGCCGCCTCGGCGGCATCGGCCAGCACATGGGCGGTCAGCGCGATGATCGGCGTGCGACGGGCACCCGTCTGCGCCTCGTGCTGGCGGATGGTCTTGGAGGCCGTGAAGCCGTCCATCACCGGCATGCTGCCGTCCATCAGGATGATGTCGAACGGGCTCGCCGCCGCCGCCTCGGTCGCCGCGAGGCCGTCCTCGACGGTCACGACGGCGGTGACGCCGCAGCGGGACAGGGCTTCCACCGCGACCTCGCGGTTCACCGCGCTGTCGTCGGCCACGAGCACGCGGGCATGGGGGAAGCGCGGCAGGGCCGTGGCCGGCTGGCTCGCGGCCATGGGGACGGGCTCCACCGCCTCGATGGGCCAGCGCGCGAAGAAGGTCGAGCCCACGCCGACCTCGCTCTCGACGCCGACGCTGCCGCCCATCGCCTCCACGATGCGCTGCGCGATGGACAGGCCGAGCCCCGTGCCGCCGAAGCGCCGGGTGGTGGATTGATCGGCCTGGGAGAAGGCCGAAAAGATCGCGCCGCGCTTGTCCTGCGGGATGCCGATGCCGGTGTCCGTGACGGAGAGGACGAGGAAGCCGTCGGCCGGGTCGATCGCCATGCGCAGGGACACTTCGCCCGCCGCCGTGAACTTCAGGGCGTTCGAGACGAAGTTGCTCGCTACCTGCCCGAGACGCACCGGATCGCCGAGGAAGGCTGGCGGCACCTCCGGCGCGATCTGCGCCGTCAGGCCGAGACCGGCCGAACGGGCACGCTCGGCGAACAGCGTGACGACCGTGTCCGCCACCTCGGCCGGGCTCACCGGCACGCTTTCGAGATCGAGCTTGCCGGCTTCGACCTTCGCGAAATCGAGGATGTCGTCGATGATCGCCAGAAGCGATCTACCCGAGCGGGCGATGACGTCGGCGTAGCGGCGCTGGCGCGGCGGCAGATCGGAACCCGCCAGCAGTTCCGCCATCACGAGGACGCCGTTCATCGGCGTGCGGATCTCGTGGCTCATCGTGGCCAGGAAGGTGGATTTCGCGGCGTTGGCGGTCTCGGCCGCGTGCTTGGCCTCGCTGAGGTCGGCGGTGCGGGCCTCGACCTCCCGTTCGAGGTGGGCGCTGTGGGCGGCGAGCCGGTCGTCGCGCTCGTTCACGGCTGCAAGCAGGTCGTTGAAGGTCCGTGCCAGCCGGCCGACCTCGTCGTCGCCCGTCACGGGGGCGCGGCGGGTGTAATCGTGGCGCAAGCGCACCGCGTCCATGGTGCCGGCCAGCAGCGCCAGGGGCCGCATGACGCTGCGCTGCAATTGCAGGGACACGCCGATGCCGATGGCCACGGCGAGCAGCGCCGCCAGGGCGGCATTGAGGGCGGCCTCCGCCACCCGGTCCGTGAGGAACTTGGTCTTGCGAATGAGCACCA
>Ga0182229_1000244_pt1 | contig 14414 bp, 12 predicted proteins | sample G6R1MG_32_FD_129663 | JGI IMG/M metagenome (GOLD analysis project Ga0182229, IMG submission 129663) | Miscanthus phyllosphere microbial communities from Michigan, USA - G6R4_MAIN_07NOV2016_LD1 MG | ecosystem: Host-associated > Plants > Phyllosphere > Phylloplane/Leaf | place: USA: Michigan...
ACCGGCGAGCAGCACCACCTCGCCATCGACGGTCTCCCGGCGAAGCGTCGGCAGGCGAGCGGCCAGATCGCGGTGGTAGCGATCGGGATAGGTCGGATCGACGTTGAGCTGGTTGCAGAGGTTGAACCGCCCGTCGGTGAGGACGATCCCCTCGGCCGTCACCTGCGCGTCGCGCACCCGGAACAGGCTGGCACCGAGCACCACCGACTGGGCGAAGTAGGCCCGCATCAGTGTCGGCGTGACCTCGCCGATCATCAGGTCCGGCGGCCGTACCCGCGCATGGCGCGACAGGCTGAAATCCGTGATCTCCCCCCGACCGGCCGCGAGGGTGTCGCGCAGGTCGACGCTCTCGATCGCCGCCTCCACCGGTCAGGTCGCGATGAACTTGAGACGATGCTCCCGGTAGAGGTCGAGGATCGCGGCCGCCGTCTCCTCGATCGAGCGCCGCGTCACGTCGATGGTCGGCCAGCGGTGCTTGGCGCAGAGCCTGCGTGAGGCGGCCACCTCGTCGGCCACCGCGACACGATCGACGTAGGACGAGCTGTCGTCGGCCTTGAGGCTGAGCAGGCGGTTCTGGCGGATCGCGACGATGCGCTCGGGCGAGGCGATCAGCCCGACGATCAGCGGCTTGCGGGCCGTCTCCAGGGCCGGCGGCAGGGGCATGGAGGGTACGAGGGGGTGGTTGGCCGTCTTCAATCCGCGATTGGCCAGATAGATCGAGGTCGGCGTCTTCGAGGTCCGGCTGACGCCCACCAGCACCACGTCGGCATCGTCGAGGTTGGCCGGCAGGTTGCCGTCGTCGTGGGCGAGCGTGAAGTTCATCGCGTCGATGCGCTTGAAGTACTCGGCGTTCAGCATGTGCTGCGCGCCGGGCCGCTCGGTCGAGGTGGCGCCGAGATAGGAGCGCAGCAGGGCGTGCACCGGCTGCAGCACGTTGAGCGTGGGCGAGCCGGTCTCGCGGCAGGCCGCCTCCAGCCGCTCGGTCAGGTCGTGTCCGACGAGGGTGTAGAGCACGAGGCCGGGCGCCGCCTGGATCTCAGAGATGACGCGCTCGAGCTGCGGACCGGACCGGACCAGCGGATAGACGTGCTCGATCGCGGAGACGCCCTCGTACTGGACCGCCGCCGCCCGGCCGACATTGATCAGCGTCTCGCCCGTGGAATCCGAGACGAGATGGAGGTGGAAGTAGCTGCGGCTCATCCGAAACCCGTGTCGCGACAACGGCTTGACGCGTGGCGGCCTGCCCCGGTCGAGGCGTTGTCCCCAAGCCCCGCCCGAGGAGTCGATGAGTGTGGATAAGCCGGCTTGCCCAAGCGGTCCAGCCGGAGGCCCCCGAACCTTGTCGACTCCGCCGTCAACAGGCCGTCATGGGGCGCGGGTGGAATCCGTCGGACCGGGAGAATCCGGGACGGGAAGGGGTTCGATCGCAGTCCCAGCGCTCAAGCCGCTGGCGAGACTGGCCTATCGCAGACATTAAAGCGGATCCGTTAAAGGCCTCTTAACGCCGTCGCGATGGGGACGGCCTGTGGACGCCTCTGCGTGCCCGTGACTCAGCCCCCAAGAGAAAAAACAGAGTCTAAGAATCTCTCTTCTCTTTAGGAAGGCCGGGTCTGGGGATCGCTCCGCGACGCTCAACCCAGAACGGGTTCGAGGGGGTTTTCCGGAAGCAGGTCCGACCTGCTAAGGGCATGGGTCATCGAGCAGGCGGGAGACGGCATGGCTGAGGCGAAGACGACGGACCGTGCGGTCCTCCGGGTCCTGTCGGGGGAGTCGCTCTCGCCGCCCCCCGCCTGGATGATGCGGCAGGCCGGGCGCTATCTGCCGGAGTACCGGGCGACGCGAGCCGAGGCCGGCTCCTTCCTCGACCTCTGCTACAATCCCGACTTCGCCACCGAGGTGACCCTGCAGCCGATCCGGCGCTTCGGCTTCGAGGCCTCGATCCTGTTCTCGGACATCCTCGTGGTGCCCCACGCGCTGGGCCAGGACGTGCGCTTCGTGGAAGGCGAGGGGCCGCGCCTCGACGCGCTTCAGGGAAGGCCCGAGTTCGAGCGCCTGCGGGACGCCGAGGATCCGGCGATCTTCACGCATCTGGAGCCGGTGTTCCAGGCCGTGCGGCAGATCCGGGCGGCGCTCCCCCACGAGACCACGCTGCTCGGCTTCTGCGGGGCTCCCTGGACGGTGGCGAGCTACATGATCGGCGGGCGCGGCACGCCCGATCTCGCCCCGGCGCGGGCGCTCGCCGAATCCGATACAGGCCTCGTCGACGCACTGATCGAGCGCCTCGTCACGGTCCAGACCGAATACCTCGTGCGCCAGCTCAAGGCCGGGGCCGACGCCGTCCAGATCTTCGAGTCCCATGCCGGCGTGCTCCCCCGTGTCGCGGGATCGGCCACGGAGCCCGCCGAGGGCGAGGCCTCCACCGTCGAGTCGGTGTCCGACAGCGCGATTCCCGAGGCCGCGTCGGGCGATGCGCTGCAGCGCTGGTCGCTGAAGCCCATCGCGCGGATGATCGCCGGGATCCGGGCGCAGGTGCCGGGGGCCAAGATCATCGTGTTCGCCCGCGGCTCGGGGCTCGACGGGCATGCCCGGGTGGTGCCGGAGACCGGTGCGGACGCGGTCGGGGTCGATTGGAGCATTGATCTCAAGGCCTTACGGAACCGGGTGCCGGCGCGCACCGTGACCCAGGGCAACGTCCATCCCGAGACCCTGATCGCGGGCGGGGCGGCGCTCGACGCGGCGGTGGACGGCGTGCTCGACGCGACCCGAGACCTGCCGCACATCTTCAATCTCGGACACGGCATCACCCCGCAGACGCCGGTCGCGCATGTCGAGCGCATGCTCGCGCGCCTGCGCCGCCAGTCTTAGCCCAGCAACCACGCGAGCCCTGATCTTGTCGGATACGCTCTACCCCTGGATCAAGGCCGGGCACATCGTCTCGCTGATCGCCTGGATGGCGGCGATGCTCTATCTGCCGCGCTTGTTCGTCTATCACGCGAGCCTGCCGGCGGGCTCCGAGGTGCAGTCGGCGACCTTCAAGGTCATGGAGCGGCGCCTGCTCAAGGCGATCATGACGCCGGCGATGATCGCCACGTGGATCTTCGGGCTCTCGCTGGCGATCCAGAGTGGATACTATGTATCGCCCTGGTTACAGGCGAAGTTTGCATTGGTCCTCGTCATGACGGGGCTGCACGGATGGTTCGCGCGCATGGTCAAGGACTTCGCCGCCGACCGGAATACACGCGGCCATAAGTTCTACCGCGTCGCCAACGAGGCGCCGACGCTCCTGATGATCGTCATCGTGATCCTCGCCGTGGTGAAGCCCGGCGGCTAGACTCCGCCGTCTTCACCTCGTGCGCAGCTCGAAGCGAGGGTCGGAAGCCCTCGAAGCGACAACCGCGCACCTCGTCGTGCGTTGAGCACAACACCTCGTCCCCCTCGTCGAGAGGTCACTCCCATGGCGCCGGCCCGCACGCTCCCGCTTCTCCTGTTGGGCCTGAGCTTGGGCCTGACCCCCGGCCCGGCCCGGGCCGCGAGCTTCGCCTGCGCCAAGGCCGAGACCCCCGACGAGACCGCGATCTGCCGGACGCTCGCGCTCAACGACCTCGACGTCGAGATGGCGGTGCGCTTCGCGATCCTGAAGGACCTGCTGCCGATGGGAAACCGCAGCCGGCTGCAGGACGACCAGGAGGCGTGGCTCTCCGAGCGCCGCGCCTGCGCGGCGGACGTCGCCTGCCTGACCCAGGCCTACGAGACTCGCCTCACCGTGCTGCGCGGGGTGTTTTCGGAGTTTGCCAAGCAGGGGCCGCAATAGGAACGTCCCTACCCGTCGTCGCGGCTCTGGCCGGGACCGAACACCCGCAGCACGTCGACCTCTCCGACGCCCGGCCCGCTGCCCTGCCTGACCCGGTAGACGATCCGATGGCCGGCGACGCTGCGGGCCCGCGTCCCCTCGTGCTCCCCGCGCGGCCACCGGGTCGGGTCGAGACGCAGCTCCCGGATCGCGGTCCGAATCCGTCTCAAGCGGTCGGCTGCCGCCCGGCCCGCTCCGGGCTGGGTCAGCCATGCGCGTACGGCCACGAGATCGACCGCCGCCGCGCGGGTGATCCGGACGCTGAACGGCACGGCGGGCGGTCCGCGCGGTCGCGATCAGGGCCTGGACGGCGAAGCCGGTCCGTCCGGCAGGGCCACGTCCTGCCCGTCCGCCCAGGCGTCGAGCCACGCATCGAGATCGCCATCGGCGATGACGCGGCCGGCCTCCAGATCGGCCATCGCCACGGCGAGCGCGGCCGCTTCGGCCTTCAGCCGCGCGACACGCTGGTGCAGGCTCTCCGGCTGCTCCGCCTCGCGGCCGGGGTCGATTCCGAGGGTCGTCATGAGCGCTCCTCCATCGAGCATACCGCAGATCGGACCGCAGGAGGAGGCAGGGGCCAGAGTGGAACTCCCGGTGGGTCCGTCCGCACGACCGGCTTGCCGATGGTGATCCCGAACCCATTCGTCGCGAACACGCCGCAGGCACTTCAGCGCGGCAGGAAGTACCTCGGTGGTCCGTCGTCCCCGCCGATCTGGGCCAGCCCCGTGGCGACCAGCGTTTCCAGAACCTGTGCGATACGCGTCCGGCGCGGTGCCGTGAGCCTGCCGAAGGCGCCGGTGACGGTCTCGGCGGGCATCGGTGCCGGCGCCCGGGCCAGGACGTCGCGCACGAGGCGGATCTGCTCCAGCCCGTCCGTCGGCCATTTCGGCCGGTCCCTCACCTCGGGTGGCGCGATGTCCAACGTTCCGACGTGATCCGCGTCCGGCACCTTCCGGCCGAGCCTGGGGATCTGGTAGTCGGGCCGCAGCCAGCGCACGAGGCCGCGCTTCTCCTCCTCCGCCCGTTCGTGATTGAGGGCGACGAGCCGGGTCAGCAACTCCTCCTCCGCCTGTTCCTGTTCGGGCGTCTTGTGGGGCGAGGGCAGCGTCGCGCCCGGTCGGCCGACCAGTGCCGGCGCGAGGTCGTCCCAGCCGTAGGCGGCGAGCGCCGCGCGGTCGATGTCGTCGTGGATCTCCTTCAGGACCGAGATCAGTCCGGCCCGATGCACGTCGCGCTCGGCCTCGGTGAGCGGCTGCCCACAGCCGTGCTCGGCCTCGCGCAGGCGCTCCAGCGCATTGTAGAGGCCGGTCATCGTCAGGAAGGCGTGCTCAGCCAGTCGCGCCTTGCGGAAGGCATCAAGACGCTCGCCGAGTTCGCGCAAGCGTTCGCGTTGGGCGAAGCGGGGGTCGTTGGGAGGGAGTGTCGAATCGACGGCAAGCGGGAAGGGGAATGGGTCGAAGGTTTCTGTTTTGGCGTAGACGGGATCATTACCGACGCCCATCCCTGCGCCTTTCGCGATCGACCAAGCAACATGGAGACGCGATGATAAAATGGAAAAAATTTCTCCCGTTACCAATCCAATCACAACAAGTTTATTGTCGGGTCTTACACCAGCGTCGAGAAACTGAAAATTTCGATGTTTTGCGGTTTCAACTGTAACAATGTAGCGAGGCAGCCCGGATAGGAAGCTCCGTAAATCAGTATGCCTCCGACCAAACCACCACCAGTAATTTCTCCTAAAATATTCTCTGTTTTGGTCACGTTCCGGTTTAACATTTTCGAGTACATGCTGGTACACGGCGGGAAAGCGATTAATCACTTGGTTAATCGAAAGCGGATATAGATCGATTACCAAGACGTCCCGTGGACGTTGAGCTATATCGCGTCCGTTACGGTAAGAAAGGATGTGATCCTTTAAACCAACCGATGTATTTAAACCAAGCATATCAGCTTTTAATGAATTAATAATAAAACCAGAACTATGAAGGGAGACGCCACGACTTGAAATAATATTGTTCGATGTCAATGTCTTGGCCGACGTTAGGTCTGGCCCAATAGAAAAATTTGACCGAACATTTCCTTCATTCGTGCTGAGAATAACTTTTGGCGTATCTGTATTCAAGCCTGCCTCACTTACTACCTCCGCTAGTAAGCCCTTGCGCTTGCCCCGGTCCGCAACCGTCATGACGATCCTTACCGCTGCCTTGTCAGATGCTTTCATCCAGGGATGATCCGGGACGGCATAGACAAGCAACAAAGGCTCTTTCGCGGCCATGTGCCGCTCCATCACCCGACGCGAGAACGTCTGTGTGATCGAGTTCGTGGTAATGAAGCCGAAGCGGCGCAGCGGGTTCGCACCGCCCTTCGGCGGCTTGGCGAGCAGCCGCGCCGCAGCCTCATCCCAGAAATGCATGACGAAGTCGGCACCGCCCGGCATGTGCGGCCGGGCCGTCCAGCAGGCCTCGGCGTAGCCGTCACCGAGTTCGGCCCGCATGTCCTTGCCCCCGATGAAGGGGGGATTGCCGACGACGAACTCCGCCTCCGGCCAGGGGGCACGGCGCGGGTTGACGTAGCGGTAGAGTTCGACCCGCGCGGCCGGGTCGGGCACCTCTTCACCGGTGATCGGGTGCAACTTCATCGTCACGCCGTCCCAGCGCGACGCCAGCTTCCCCGAAGCGTCACGGAGGGGCTCCACCCGATCGTAGGCGATCACGGCGTCCTGCTGCCGGATGGTGCCGTAGGCGTCGAGCACCGGCAGGCTGATCGCGTCGGCTCCGAGCGTCCTGATCTGCCACTTCAGGTAGCCGATCCAGAGCACGAGATCGGCGATCGCCACCGCGCGCGGGTTGACCTCGAGCCCGTAGAACTGGTGCGGATCGACCGTGAAGCGCCCGCCGGTGCGGGCCAGCCGCTGCCCGCGCAGATCGCGGCCGGCCTCGGCCGGGTAATCGCTGTAACGATCGGGTTGCCCGCCCAGGGCGGCGATGGCCTCCAGCACCTCGCCTTCGAGCTTCTTCATCAACTCCAGCGCCACGTAGAGAAAATTGCCGGTGCCGCAGGCCGGATCGAGTACCCGCGTCGTGCACAGCCGGCGGTGGAAGCGCAGCGCGGCGGCGAGCGCGGCCCGCTCGTTCAGCTCCCTGATCTGCCCCTGGACCAGATCCCAATCGGCGCGCAGGGGCTCGATGATCGTCGGCACGATCAGCCGCTCGACATAGGCGCGCGGTGTGTAGTGAGCGCCGAGCTTCGACCGCTCGCGCGGGTGGAGCGCCCGCTCCAGCAACGTGCCGAAGATGGACGGCTCGACCTTGGACCAATCCTTGGTCGATGCGACATGCAACTCGACGATCTCGTCCGGTTCGAGCGGAAGGGCCGTGCGTGTCTTGAACAGCCCGCCGTTGAACTGCTTGAGCCTCGCGTTGAGGTGCGGGGCGTAGGTGCCTACATCCATCGCCGCCCACAGGCTCTCCAGGGCTGGGACGAAGGTCTGCGGCGTCTGCCTCAGTCGTTCCAGCAGATGGCGGAAGCCATGGTCGGGAATGAGTCCTACGCTGTCCGCGAACATCGTGAACAGGCACCGCATCAGGAACTCGGCGACGGATTTCGGGTCGTGCCTCGCCTCCAGCCGCTTGGCGATCCGGGCGAGGCGGTCGGCGATGTCGCCCGTCACCTCGGCCGCGATCCGGGTCGGGTCGAGGGAGAGCGGAGCCGTCCAGATCGCGCGCAGCCGTGCCTGGATCTCCGGCTTGCGCAGCTCGTCCATGGTGATGCGGTAGGATTGGCGATCGGGGAACTGGGCGTAGTTCTTCCCCTGACAGGAGAAGTCCGCGTAGACCTCGATGACGTGGCCGACATCGACGACGAGCAGGAAGGGCGGGTAGCCGTGCTCGACGGGGAGCGCGCGGGCGTAATCCTCGGCCTGCTTGCGGGCGGCGAGCATCACCTGATCCCAACTCCGGGTGCCGCGGAGCGCGTGGCCAGCCTTGAACCGGCCTGCCTCTTCGGGGAGCAGGGACAACTGAGACTCCCACGCGGTCGCGCGCTTGCGGGATTGCTTCGCCTCCAAGACAAAGCGACCTCGATGGTAGCAATCGATGAACCCGCGCGTCGTGCTGCCGTCCGGGTGTTTGAAAAGGACGCCACGTTCGAAGACGTAATCGTTGAAGTGATTCCCCTCCCGCGCCATGGCGGGGCGGGGCAGATCGAGTGAGGCGCACAATCGCTCGATGAACAACTGGTAATTCGATCGCTCCGATCCTCCCGAAGCTTCCGCCTCGTCGATCAGAGTGTCCAATTTTCCCCAATCGACGTTAATTCTGTCCATGACGATGCGGCATCCATTTCTTGCGATGGATTGGAGACGCGTCGAGCACTCGGGATAAAGCGGTCTACGGATGTCCAGAAAGACCCGACGACCGATTCGTCACGTGATAAAACAAATGTATATGGATGATTATGTCAACTTGGACGCTATGTTCTCAATATGTCCATGATTTATGCATCGATATATACTGTCAGAGTGTAGTTATATTCGAGAGCGTATTGTGAATAAGTATCAGTCATCGGATAGTTCTGACAATACGAATGGATAAACGCTTACCGAGTTCACTAGAAAATCAAAAATGAGTTTCCATGAACTCTTCTAATTGAATATTACCCAGGGACGCTTCGTATTCACATGATTACAGGGCACGAATGCGGTCCACGCATAATTTCGCGCGGCTCTTTATTCAGAGCCTTGCCAGCAACCGCTCCGCCAGCGGGTTCTCCGGCGCGAACGCATAGTCCACCCGGCGCACGGTGACGGCCCGCGCCCCGGCGCTCACCAGGGCGTCGGAGAGGGCGAAGACCGCGTCCACGGGGCAGCGCAGCACGATCTCGCCGTCGAGGCCGGTGGGCGCGCCGTAGGGCAGCTCGGCCTCGTGCAGGCCGGCCAGCGTGGCCAGATCGATCTCGCCGCTCTCCGGCAGCGCGGCGCGGACCTCCCGGGTGATGCGGGCGCGCTCTTCGGCCGCGATGCGCGCGAGCACCGCCCGCAGCGCCCCGCGCTGGCCCTCGCTCCAGGGCGCGCGCAGCGAGGCCACGAGGTTGGCCTCCGAGCGCAGGATGATGCCGTCGTCGAGGATCTTCAGGGCGTTGGCGGCGAGCGTCGCGCCGGTGGTGGTGATGTCGACCACGATCTCGGCCGAGCCCGCGGCGGGCGCGCCCTCGGTGGCCCCTAAGCTCTCCACGATGCGGTAGTCGGCCACCCCGTGCTCGGCGAGGAAGCGGCGGGTCAGATTCACGTACTTGGTGGCGATGCGCAGGCGCCGGCCGTGGCGCAGGCGCATGTCGCTGGCCACCTCGTCGAGGTCGCCCATGGCGCGCACGTCGATCCAGGCCTGGGGCACCGCCACCACCACGGTGGCCTGGCCGAAGCCCAGCGGCGTCAGCAGCTCCACGGCCTCGCCCGCGTCGGGCAGGGTCTCGCGGATCAGGTCCTCGCCGGTGATGCCGAGATGGGCCGCGCCGCCCGCGAGCTGGCCCGCGATCTCGGAGGCCGAGAGATAGCGCACCTCCACGTTCGGCACGCCGACCAGGGTGCCGCGGTAGTCGCGCGCGCCGCTGATCGGGGCGAGCCTGAGGCCGGCGCGCCCGAAGAAGGCGGCGGCGTTCTCCTGCAGCCGGCCCTTGGAGGGCACGGCGAGGACCAGGGGGGAGTCGGTCGCCATCGTCAGATCCCTTCGCCCGTGTCGGCCGCGCAGCGCGCGAGCCAGAAGGCGCAGCCCACCGCCGGCAGCGGCACGGGGCTGCCGAGATGGCGCAGCAGGCCGTCGTAGCGCCCGCCGCCCACCAGCACGGGCGTGCCGGGGCGCGCGGTGATCTCGAAGATCAGGCCGGTGTAGTAGTCGAGGTTGCGCGCGAAGCTCCCCGAGACCGCGAAGCGCTCGATGGGGAGCCCCCGCGCGGCCATGAAGCCGGTGCGCTCGTCGAACAGGGCGAGCGCCTCCGTCAGGCCGGCATGGGCCAGTCCCGCCTCCGCGGCGAGCGCCCGCACGGCGGCCGACGCCGCGTCCGGATCGCCCTGGATCGCCCGGTAGCGCTCGATCAGGGCGCGGTTCTCGGGGTTGAGCCCGGCGCCGCCGTTGGCCTGGGCCGAGGCCTTGGCCAGGAACCGCTCGGCGATCTCGCCCGCCGAGCGCCCGCCCACCCGCGAGATGCCCGCGATCGAGAGCACGTCCTCGACGAAGGCGCGCACGCCGCGGGGGTCCTGGCCCTGGATCGCGGCGAGCAGGCCCGCGTGGGGATCCTCGGACCCCGCGTTGGCGACCTCGTCGAGCGGGCGCCCGGCGGCGATGGCGCGCAGGGTCCGGCGCTTGGCCACCGGGGGCACTTGCAGCGCGTCGAGGAAGGCGTGGGTCAGGCCCATGTCGCCCAAGCGGACGTGCGGAGGCTCATGCGAGTCCCGGCGGCCGAGCTGCGCCAGGCCGTCGAGCGCCAGCGCCAGCACCTCGGCGTCGGCGGCGGGCGTGTCGGTGCGCCCGATCGACTCGATGCCGGCCTGCGCGAACTCGTCGGGCTCGCCGGCGGCCAAGCGGAACACGGGGCCGAGATAGGAGTAGTCGGCGCTCTCTCCGGCCCGCGTCGCCTGGTGGTGGCGGCAGACGGGAATCGTGAATTCCGGCCGCAGGCAGAGTTCGGCCCCGGCCCCGTCCTGGGTCACGAAGATGCGCCGCCGGATGTCCTCGCCCGACAGCTCCAGGAACGGCTCCACGGGCTGGAGCACGGACGGGGCCACGGGCTCGTAGCCCGCGCCCGCGAAGTGCGCGGCCAGCCGCGCGTGCCGCTCGGCGTCCCGTCCCCCTGTCCCGCCCGCCTCCGGTCTCGTCATCGCGTCCCGTCCACCGTTGTCGCGGGCCCTCCTAGCAAGGGGGAGGGGGCTTGGCGATGGGCGGCGAGTGCGGGGGGCGTCTACCAGCTCAGCCGCTCGATCACCGCGCTCGGGCGCGCCGGCTGGCGGGCGAGCCAGTCGGCGATGTCGCCGAGGCGGTGGTGCTCGGCCCCGAGGCCGAGTTCCTCCGCGTGGATGCCGCGGGCGACGAGCAGGGAGGGGATGCCGAAGCCCGACGCGCCCGCGATGTCGGTGCGGATCGCGTCGCCCACCATGATCGTGCGCGATCGTACCACCGGCGCGTCCCCGTCGAGGCCGGCGGCCCGCCGGAGCGCCTCCTCGTAGACCGGCCGGTGGGGCTTGCCGGCGTAGACCACCGCGCCGCCGAGGTCCTCGTAGGCCGCCGCGATCACGCCCGCGCAGGGGATCAGCCTGCCGGCCCGCTCCACCACGAGGTCGGGGTTGGCGCAGATCATCGGCACCCCGCGGGCGTGGATGTCCGCCAGCGTGTCGGCGTAGTCGGCGGCCGTCTCGGTGTCGTCGTCGAACAGGCCGGTGCAGACCACGCGCTGGGCGTCGGCCGCCGGGACGAGCGTCAGGTCGAGATCCTCGAAGATGCCGGCGTCTCGCTCGGGGCCGAGATGATGCACCCGCTCGCCGGGGTGCTGCGCGATCAGGCTGCGGGTGAGGTCGCCCGAGGTCAGGATCGCGTCGTAGGCGTCGCGGGGCACGCCGTAGCCGTCGAGGATGGTCTGGACGCCGGCCCAGGGGCGGGGGGCGTTCGAGACCAGCACGACGCGGCGCGGGCGCTCGCCGGGCATGGCGCGAAAGCGCATCAGCGCCTCGCTCGCCGCGCCATGGCGGCGGGTGCCGTCGTGGAGCACGCCCCAGACGTCGCACAGGATCAGGTCGTAGGCGTCCGCGATCTCGCGGAACCCACCGAGCGTGGGGACGGGGGCGGTCATGTCGATCCTCGACGGGGGACGGAAGGGGGCCGGTTAGGCGGCCCCACCCATCAACGCAAATCCGGGGTTTCCAAAGGGCCGAGCCCTTTGGCGGGTGTCGGGCGGAGCCCGACGATCTTTCCGGGGCTTTGCCCCGGGCCCCACGAAAGGACTTGGTCCTTTCGAAACCCGCATTTTTTCAGCTCGCGCGTCTCAGGAAGTCGCGGAACGGGCGGCGCTGCGGGGGCGGCTCCGGCGGGGGCTCGGGGGAGGGGGGCGGACCGGTGTCGGGGCCGGGGGCCAGCACCTCGGCGCGCACGGCGCGGGGCACGGCGAACACGGAGCCCTGCGCCAGGGGCACGTCGAGGTCGATCAGATCCGGCACCTCCGCCTCCCGCTCCACCTCGGTGGCGACGAGGCGGATGCCCGAGCGGGCGAGCGCGGCGGCGAGGTCTTCCAGCGCGATGTCGGCGGGCGCCCCCTGGCCCGGCGGGCGCAGCAGCAGGGAGGCGGGAACCTTGATCTGCGCCACGCCGCGCTCGGCCAGCGCCGCGGGGTCGAAGCGCAGGTCGGTCGGCCGGTCGAGGAGGAAGCCGACGCGCCCGCGCAGCTCGGCCAGGACGCCCGCCTGCCCCGCGTCGAGGCTGCGCCAGCTCGCCTGCGGCAGCGCCACCATCAGCCGCCCCGACAGGTCGGCGCCGTCCGAGACCAGCCGCCCCAGCGAGCGCAGGAAGCCCGGCTCGTACAGCGAGAGCGGCGACAGGCCGTAGGCCACCGCCGCGGTGCTGCCGCGACTCTGAAGGTGCCGGGCGATGGTGGCCACGCGCTGCAGCATGCGCCGGTCCAGCGCCGTGGTGCGCCCGTGCCGCTCCAGCACCGGCAGGAACGCCTCGGGCGGCAGGGTGTCCGCGCCGACCCTGAGCCGGGCCAGGGCCTCGTAGGACACCACCTTGCGCTGGGGCAGGGTGACCACGGGCTGGAGGAACACCTCCAGTCCCTCGCCGTCGAAGGCCTCCACCAGCACGGCCTCCCAGGCAGGATCGCGCGGCGGGCCGTCCGGTGCCCGCCCGGTGTCGCGGGGCGGCTCCGGGGCGGGGCGGACCGGCGGCACCGGGCGCGGGCCGGGCACGGGCGCCCGCTCCAGGGTGGGGCGGGGCGGGGCGGGAGTGGGGATCGGCGCGGGGGCCGGGGCGGGCGGCGGCACGGCCTTGAGCCGCGCGATGTCTCCGTCCTGCGTGGCGACCACGGCGGCCAGTTCGCGCACGATCCCGCTGAGCAGGCCGATCTCGGTGGTGACCTCCTCGATGTCGGCGCTGAGGCGTTCGGTCTCGCGCCGTGCCTCGGGCGCGGCGGGGCCGGGCGCGACCTGGGCCGGCACGGCCTCGGGCGCGGGGGCCGTCTCCAGCCGGTGGCGCACCAGGGCGGCGGTGACGGTCTCCAGCTTGAGCAGGCGCTGCGAGAGCACGCCGATCTCGGACGAGAGCTTTTCCTGCGAGGCGGCGAGCCGGGCGAGCCGCCGGTCGGCCAGAGCGGCGCCGAGCAGGGCGAGCGCGATCAGGCAGATCGCGGCGGCCGCGGGCGCGAACACGGCAAGCGGCGCCAGCACGAGCAGGACGAGCCCACCCAGGACCCACAGCCCGCCGCGCAGACCGATGGATCGGACCTTGGGGCTCGTCACGTTGGAAGTCAGGCGCTTCGTCTGATGCGATCCTGCCGGATCGACAGGTTAACGGGAGATCAACATAAGTGTCGCCGAGCGGCGCTGCCCCCGCAAGGCGCCCACGCGACGACGCACCGATTATCGACAGCTGTGGCACCGCGCCAGGGCCGCCGAGCCCGGTCGCGGCCCTGGCCGCCCCCTTGCCGCCCCCTTGCCACCCCCTTGCCGGCCCCTTGCCTTCACCCGAGATGGTCGGACTCAGGCAGGAGGAACGGGACATGGATGCGAGCCGCAGCGAACTGATCATGCAGGTGGAGGGCATGACCTGCGAGGGCTGCTCCGCGGCGGTCGTGCGCACGATCCGCCGCCTCGATCCCGGCGCCGAGGTCGACGTCGATCTCGCGCAGGGCCGCGTGCGTGCGCTCACCGACGCGCAGAGCCTCGACGTGGCCGAGGCCCTGACGAAGGCCGGCTACACCGCCGGCGCCATGACGGGCTGAGCGCCGCCGGGAGGGGCGGACTCCAAATTAAATTTCGGATTTGCCCTCAAAAAATCCGAGGCGCTTTTCGCCGTGCTCTCGCTCACAGGGGCTGCATCGGTTTATCGTGGCCGTTCCATGCCGAACGGCACGCCGTCCGCGAACGCCACGCTTCAAGAAGAAACGGTGAGAGACATGCCCTCAGACATCGAGATCGCCCGCGCGGCGACCCTGAAGCCGATCCGCGAGGTCGCCGAGAAGATCGGCATCCCCGACGAGGCCCTGCACCATTACGGCAAGCACATCGCCAAGATCGACCACGACTTCATTCGGTCGCTCGACGGCAAGCCGCAGGGCAAGCTGGTCCTCGTCACCGCGATCTCGCCGACGCCCGCGGGCGAGGGCAAGACCACCACCACGGTGGGCCTCGGCGACGCGCTCAACCGCATCGGCCAGCGGGCCGTGATGTGCCTGCGCGAGCCCTCGCTCGGCCCCTGCTTCGGCATGAAGGGAGGGGCTGCCGGCGGCGGCAAGGCGCAGGTCGTGCCGATGGAGCAGATCAACCTGCACTTCACCGGCGACTTCCACGCCATCACCTCGGCGCACTCGC
>Ga0182229_1000245_pt1 | contig 14411 bp, 13 predicted proteins | sample G6R1MG_32_FD_129663 | JGI IMG/M metagenome (GOLD analysis project Ga0182229, IMG submission 129663) | Miscanthus phyllosphere microbial communities from Michigan, USA - G6R4_MAIN_07NOV2016_LD1 MG | ecosystem: Host-associated > Plants > Phyllosphere > Phylloplane/Leaf | place: USA: Michigan...
GCGGATGCGGTGCATGTCGCCGCGTACCACGGTCAGCGGCCAGACGGAGCTGTCGGCGCCGATTTCGACGTCACCGATAACCACCGCTGAATGATCGACAAAGGCCCGTTCGCCGAGGGCTGGGGTGTGCTCCTGAAACTTGCGAATGGCCACGATAGGCTCCTTCTTTGGCAGTGATAGGCGTGCAGAGCGGGTTTGGTTGCTGCGGTCGGCGTCGATTGTAATTAAGATGGCTGAGTGTTTCTTCAAGGCAAGGTGCAAAACCGTGAGCGCGAACAACCCTCTTCTGCAATCGTACGACCTGCCACCCTTTTCGGCGATTCGTGCCGAGCATGTCAAACCTGCTATCGAACAGATCCTGGCGGATAACCGTGCCGCGATTGCCGACATCCTCGCCAAACAGGGTTCGACACCGACCTGGGCCGGGCTGGTGCTGACCATGGACGAGCTGAACGACCGCCTGGGCGCTGCCTGGAGCCCCGTCAGCCACCTCAATGCCGTGTGCAACAGCGCCGAGCTGCGCGAAGCGTATGAATCCTGCCTGCCGGCCTTGAGCGCCTACTCCACCGAGATGGGCCAGAACCGCGCGCTGTTCCAAGCCTATGAAGCCCTGGCCAATGGCCCCGAGGCCGCCAGTTTCGACGTTGGCCAGAAGACCATTCTGGAGCAGTCGCTGCGTGACTTCCGCCTGTCCGGTATCGATCTGCCGCCCGAGCAGCAGAAGCGTTACGCCGAAGTGCAGAGCAAACTGTCGGAGTTGGGCAGCCAGTTTTCCAACCAGTTGCTCGATGCCACTCAGGCCTGGACCAAGCTGGTCGCCGATGAGTCCGCCCTCGCCGGCCTGACCGATTCTGCCAAACAGCAGATGGCTGCCGCTGCCAAGGCAAAGAATCTGGAAGGCTATCTGATCACGCTGGAATTCCCGAGCTACTACGCGGTGATGACCTACGCCGAAGACCGCGCACTGCGCGAAGAAGTCTATGCGGCGTACGCCACCCGTGCGTCGGATCAAGGCCCGAACGCGGGCAAGAACGACAACACGCCGGTCATGGAGCAGATCCTCGACCTGCGTCAGGAACTCGCGCAATTGCTCGGCTATGCAAACTACGCCGAGCTGAGCCTGGCGACCAAGATGGCCGAGTCCAGCGACCAGGTACTGAGCTTCCTGCGTGACCTGGCCAAACGCAGCAAGCCTTTTGCTGCCCAGGATCTGGAGCAGCTCAAGGCTTATGCCGCCGAACAGGGCTGCCCTGATCTGCAAAGCTGGGACAGCGGTTTCTACGGCGAGAAGCTGCGCGAGCAGCGCTACAGCGTTTCCCAGGAAATCCTGCGTGCCTACTTCCCTGTCGATAAGGTGCTTGGCGGCCTGTTCACCATCGTTCAGCGCCTGTACGGCATCGAGATTGCCGAGCAGAAAGGCTTCGACACCTGGCACCCGGATGTTCGTCTGTTCGAGATCAAGGAAAACGGCCAGCACGTCGGGCGCTTCTTCTTCGATCTGTATGCCCGCGCCAACAAGCGTGGTGGTGCCTGGATGGACGGCGCGCGCGACCGTCGCCGTACGGCGCAAGGCACGTTGCAGAGCCCGGTGGCCAATCTGGTGTGCAACTTCACACCCGCTGTTGCCGGCAAGCCTGCGCTGCTGACCCACGACGAAGTCACCACGCTGTTCCACGAATTCGGTCACGGCCTGCATCACCTGCTGACCCGCGTCGAGCATGCCGGGGTATCCGGTATCAATGGCGTGGCCTGGGACGCCGTCGAGTTGCCGAGCCAGTTCATGGAAAACTGGTGCTGGGAGCCCGAGGGCCTGGCGCTGATCTCCGGTCATTACGAAACCGGCGAGCCTCTGCCGCAGGATCTGCTGGAGAAGATGCTCGCCGCCAAGAACTTCCAGTCCGGCCTGATGATGGTGCGTCAGCTGGAGTTCTCGCTGTTCGATTTCGAGCTGCATGCCACGCATGGCGACGGCCGCAGCGTGCTGGACGTGCTGGAAGGCATTCGCGACGAAGTGTCAGTGATGCGTCCGCCAGCCTATAACCGCTTCCCGAACAGCTTCGCACACATCTTCGCAGGCGGTTACGCAGCCGGTTACTACAGCTACAAGTGGGCCGAGGTACTGTCCGCCGATGCGTTCTCGAAATTCGAGGAAGACGGTGTGCTCAACGCTGAAACCGGACGCGCCTTCCGCGAAGCCATTCTGGCGCGTGGTGGTTCGCAGGCACCGATGGTGCTGTTCGTCGACTTCCGAGGACGCGAGCCGTCGATTGACGCATTGTTGCGTCACAGTGGCTTGAGTGAGGATGCGGCAGCATGACCGATACCCCGGTAGTCATTACCAGGAAACGCTTCATCGCCGGGGCGGTTTGCCCGGCGTGCAGCGAGCCTGACAAACTGATGATGTGGAACGAAAACGACGTGCCGCATCGCGAGTGCGTGAGTTGCGGTTACAGCGACACGCTCAACGAGCAGGGTATTTCGATACCGAAGGAGTTGGGTACGCGGGTCAACAAGGCGGTGGTCAAACCGGCTGATCCCAAGGTTCAGGGTGTGCAGTTCTTCCCGAACCCGAAGTTGAAGAAGCCGGTTGATCCCGAGTGACGTGATCGGTCGGTGTCAAATTGAAAGGTTCGTTCGTTTGAACGAACCTTTTTTATTGCCCGCCGTGCCTCAGGTTATCAACGGTAAAGTTACCAATCGGCCAACTCAGCCACTTTCTTCCTGAAGGCCAGCGCCAGAGCCGTCAGCACTTCCTCATCCCTGCCCAGTTCGCCGCGAATCTTGTGTTTTCCCTGCGGGTGCAGCCTGACCCAGGCGTGTTCTTGCAGGTCATCGTTTTCATAAAATTCAATGGCTATTTCAGGATGGTCATGTTCCTCAATGTCTTCAGCCCACAACCGAATCTCATACTTGGCCATCACCCACCCCGTTGTCAGGTAAATGCGCCAGTACCCGATAGCCGAGTTGGCGTTTCGCTACACTAGGCCTGAAGAAAAAGGGCGTCTACTGGCAGAAGTAACAGGTGGTTTTTTGTACAGGGCGGGAAAGTGAGACGGCGAATCGCAACAACGCTGGGGGGAAGCAGGGACAAGCGGTGAGCACCACTTGTCCCTGGCAGGCAAAACGTCAGCCTGCTGTTTGCAGTCTGCGCTTCTCGGCCAGACGACTTCTGCCGTACAGCACTGCAATGGCGATCAAGGCGATGGCCTGTGCGCTGAGTGAGTACAGGTCGGCGTGAATGCCCAGCCAGTCGAACTCGAAGAACGGCACCGGCCTTGTGCCGAATATCCCCGCCTCCTGCAGCGCCTTGACGCCGTGACCGGCAAACACCACTGACAGTGCGCAGAGCAGCGCAGCATTGATGCCGAAGAACAGCGACAGCGGCAGCTTCGCCGAGCCGCGCAGGATGACCCACGCCAGGCCTACGAGCAGCACCAGCGCCGTGGCACCCCCCGCCAGCACGGCATCGTGCCCGGCCGGTCCGGCCTGCAGCCACAGGGTTTCGTAGAACAGGATGACTTCGAACAACTCGCGATACACCGAGAAGAACGCCAGCACCGCGAAGCCGAAACGACCGCCGCCGCCGACCAGACTGCTTTTGACGTAGTCCTGCCACGCAGCGGCGTGACGACGATCATGCATCCACACCCCGAGCCAGAGCACCATCACACTGGCGAACAGCGCGGTGGCGCCTTCCAGCAATTCACGCTGCGCGCCGCTGACGTCAATGACATACGCCGCGAGTGCCCAGGTGGCCAGCCCGGCCAGCAGCGCCAGACCCCAGCCGATGTTGACGCTGCGTACGGCAGACTGCTGGCCGGTGTTGCGCAGAAACGCCAGAATCGCCGCCAGTACCAGAATCGCTTCCAGCCCTTCACGCAGCAGGATCAGCAGGCCCGAAATATAGCTCAGCGACAGGCTCAGGCCGTCGCTGCCCAACAGGTCCGCCGACTCCTTGAGCTTGCCTTTGGCTGCTTCCAGTTTTTGCGCGACCTGAGGTAGCGGCATGCTGTCCTGCAAGGACTGCCGGTAAGCCATCAGGCTCTTTTCAGTGTCCTTGCGCACATTGGCGTCGACGTTATCCAGCGAGCTTTCGACCAGCTCGAAACCCTCCAGATACGCCGCGACCGACAAATCATAGGCCTGCTCGCGATCACCGGCCTTGTAGGCTGCCAGGCTCTTGTCCAGCGTTACACTGGTGTAATCCAGCAGTTGCGCCGGGCCGCGCTGTACCTGAGGTGGCTGCGCGCGCTGGGCCCGGAAGGTGGCGGTAGCGTCCGGACCTTCGGCAGCCTGGATTTCGGCCGGTGTCTGGCGAGCCAGATCGGCGAGGTTGAAGGTCTTGGCAGGCTGGGCGACCGGTTGTGCGCTGAAGCTGGCGATATACGTCGCGATGTCCCAGCGCTGGCGATCGTCCAGCTGGTCGGCGAACGCGGGCATATCGGTGCCGGCAATGCCTAGCCCGGTCGCGTTGTAGAGGTCGTAGAGACTCAGGCGATCCAGCCGCGCAGTATCCCGCAGGTTCGAGGGTGGCGGTTCCAGGCCGATACCTGCCGGTCCATCCCCTGCACCGCTGTCGCCATGGCACACCGAGCAATGCTGGGCGTATAAAGGCGCGCCACGGGCGGGGTCCGGCGTAATGGCCGGGGCCTGACTGACCTCGTAGGCAAGCGCGAGCTTCGCACTCAACTGCCGCGCCTGACGAGTGACCTGCGCAGCGTCCTGTCGACTTGCCACAGCGCTTTTCAGCTGGTTTACCGCCTGCTCCAGAGCATCACGCTCGGCGCGCTGCGGCAAGGCAACGATGAGGCCCTGCAACGCAGTCAGGCTATCGACCTGCTGCTGATACTTGACGGTGTCCACAACCTTGCCGTCCGCCACGGTCGCCGGGTAATCGGCCCCCAGGTAATCCAGCAGATGCAGCGCCTGGGCGGCACCCTCGACCGGGTCGGCCAGCGCAATGCAGCTGCCCAGCGCCAGAAGCGGCAACAGTAACCAGGCAAGAAAACGAGAACGGACGGGCATTGCAGAATCTCGACGGGAATGCGAAGCGTTGCATTGTTAACGCCGCAACGGCACTACTCAATAGTCGAGGTCTATTTTTGTTACAGAATCTTACGTTCGGCCTTCAATCGCCCTGAACAGAACGTATGTCTGCTCAGGGCTCCAGACCGACACGTTTCAGGCCGTACCGCGATGCAACGTCGCGAGGAAACCTGCTGCGCCCACAAACAGGCTGGCGAAGGTGCGGTTCATGCGACGCTGCTGGCGAGGCGTCTTGAGCAGGCGCAGCACCTTGGATGCCAGCCCGGTGTAGCCCGCCATCACGATCAGATCGACCACCACCATGGTCGCTGCGATGATCGCGTACTGGATGAGCAGCGGAGCGGTCGGGTCGATGAACTGTGGCAGGATCGCCAGAATGAAGATCAGTGCCTTGGGGTTGCTGATATTCACCAGAAAGCCGCGCAAGACCAGCGTCATCGGTTTGCCCACCGGGCGCACGGCAGATTCATCGGCCAGGTCGGCTGGCAAAGCGCGCCATTGCTTGATGCCGAGATAGACCAGATACGCGACGCCGAACCACTTGATCAGCGTGAACGCCATATCCGAGGCCGCCAGCACTGCGCCAAGACCTGCCGCGACAATGGCGATCTGTGCCACCAACGCGATCTGCAAGCCCAGGGCATTCCAGTAGCCCCGCCAGAAACCGTATTGCAGGCCGCAGGACATCGAAGCGATGGCGCCCGCGCCGGGGGAAAGACTGATAATCCAGCAGGCCGCAAAAAAGCCCAGCCACGTTTCAAGCGCCATCGTGCACCTCATACAAAGTCGAATGCGCAATAAATTAGTGCTTAATGCTTTGCAAGGCTAACGATTTCTAATCCTGCTCATCCGGCTGCTTTGCAACCACCATCTGCGGAAACAGATCGCTGCCACGCCAGCGGCGCACTGACTTCTGGAAAAACTGGCTGTTGGGCACCTGGACCAGCGCGCCACCGGCTTCCGGGGTCTCGATCAGGGTGGTGAACATCAGATTGATGGCGACCACCCGCCCCTTCACGCCCGGCTTGTCCAGCGTATCGACCAGCTCGACCATGTCACCGATGCGGAACGGGCCGATGGTGAAGATCAGAATGGCGCAGAGCAGGTTCGACAGCACGCTCCACATTGCAAAGAACGCCACCGCCGCTACGGCGACGAAGCCGGACAGTGCGGTCCACAGCACCGTAGCCGATACCCCGAGTCGGCCGAGGACGAGAACAAAGGCGCTGCCCATGATCAACCAGCGCAGGCCGCCGCGAACCGGGACCAGCAATTCTGGCGGCAACGGATAACGCTCGCCCAGACCGGTCAGAAAACCACCGACGATGCGTTGCAGTACGTAACCGGCCAACAGGATCAGCAGAATCTGCGCACCCACCAGCAGCGGTTCAAGCCAGTACGCGGATACCGGCAAGCCCAACATGTCCATCACTTCCCTGCCTCGCTCACGACAATGCTTCCAGTTCGGCCTGCATTGATTCCAACAGTTCCAGCGCTTGCATCCAGGCGTCTTCCAGCTCGGATTCACGCACTTTCAGCTTGGCCTGTTCGGCCAGCAGATCGCGTAGCTTGTCCTTGTTGGCAGCCTCGTAGTTGGTGCTGTCGGCCAGCGCTTCTTCGACCTTGGCGAGTTTTTCATTCACCAGCCCGAGATCACGCTCCAGCTTGTCGGCTTCGCGCTTGTGCGGTGCCAGTTGCTGACGCAAGGCCGCTGCCTGTTGGCGCTGGGCTTTCTTGTCGGTCTTGTCGGCGTTGACGGGCGTGTTGCTGACCGGCGCGTTGCGCAGCCGGTAATCGGCCAGCCAGCGCGTGTAGTCATCCAGATCGCCGTCGAATTCCTGTACGCGGCCGTCGGCCACCAGCAGGAAGTCATCGGTCGTGCTCTTGAGCAAATGCCTGTCGTGAGACACCACCAGTACCGCACCACCGAACTCCTGCAAGGCCATGGTCAGCGCCAGGCGCATCTCCAGGTCGAGGTGGTTGGTCGGTTCATCGAGCAGCAACAGGTTGGGCTTTTCCCAGGCGATCAGTGCCAGCGCCAGGCGGGCTTTCTCGCCACCGGAGAAATTCAGCACCGGCTCATCCAGGCGCGCGCCACGGAAGTCGAAACCGCCAAGGAAATCGCGCAGCGTCTGTTCACGCTCGGTCGGTGCCAGGCGCTGCAAGTGCAGCAACGGGGTCGCCTTGGCGTCCAGTGAGTCGAGCTGATGCTGGGCAAAGTAGCCCACGGTGAGGTTTTCGCCACGCACCAGCCGACCGCTTTGCGGCTCGAGCTCGCCGGCGAGGTTTTTGATCAGCGTCGACTTGCCTGCGCCGTTCGGACCCAGCAGGCCGATGCGTGCACCGGGCGTGAGTTGCAGCTTGACCTTCTCGAGGATGGTCTTGTCGCCATAACCCAGGCGCGCGTCGGACAGGTCCAGCAATGGGCTGGAGATCTTGTCGGACTCACGGAAAACGAAGTTGAACGGTGAGTCGACGTGCGCGGCCGACAGCTCTTCCATGCGCTCCAGCGCCTTGATCCGGCTTTGTGCCTGACGGGCCTTGGTAGCCTGGGCCTTGAAGCGTGCGATGTACTTTTCCATGTGCGCACGTTGCGCCTGCTGCTTTTCGTAGGCCTGTTGCTGCTGCGCCAGACGTTCGGCACGGGCCCGCTCGAACGCGCTGTAGCCGCCGCGATAGAGGGTGATCTTGCGTTGCTCGACATGGGCGATGTGATCGACCACGGCATCCAGAAAATCCCGGTCGTGGGAAATCAGCAGCAAGGTGCCGGGGTAACTCTTGAGCCAGTCTTCAAGCCACAGAATGGCGTCAAGGTCCAAGTGGTTGGTCGGTTCGTCGAGCAGCAGCAGGTCCGAGGGGCACATCAATGCCTGCGCCAGGTTCAGGCGCATACGCCAGCCACCGGAGAAGCTGCCGACCGGACGTTCCATCTGTTCGTTGGTGAAGCCCAACCCGGCCAGCAGCTTGCGAGCGCGTGCGTCGGCGGTATAACCGTCGGCGCTGTCGAGCTCCGAATGCAGACGTGCCTGAGCGGCGCCGTCCTGCGCGGCTTCGGCCTCGGCCAGCGAGCTCTGTACTTCCCGCAGGCGCTCGTCGCCATCGAGCACGTAATCCACGGCCAGGCGTTCGAGCGTGTCGACCTCCTGGCGCATGTGCGCGATACGCCAGTCGGCGGGCAGCAGGCAGTCGCCGGCATCCGGCGTCAGCTCTCCACGCAGCAGGGCAAACAGGCTGGATTTACCGGCGCCATTGGCACCGATCAGGCCGGCTTTATGGCCGGCGTGCAGAGTCAGCTCGGCGTCTTCTAGCAGACGTTGCGGACCACGCTGTAAGGTAAGGCTTTGAAGTCGAATCATAATGGCGGCGGAGTCTACCAGCTTCGTCCTGAACAGGTGGATCACTATGCCTTCAGCGCTCTGGAGTTTCACCCTCGATTTCTACGCCCGACCGGGTGTGGAACAGGCTTGTCTGACGCTGCAAGCCAACGGGGCCAACGTGTGCATGGTGCTTTGCGGGGTGTGGCTGGGTACGCGCGACGTGGCGTGCAACGCTCAGCGAGTCGCGCAAATAAAGCAGTTGGCGACACCCTGGCATGACGATGTGGTGCGTCCGCTACGGGATTTGCGCAACCAATGGCGCATTGCTGCGCTTGAAGATGCGTTGCTGACTACATTACGGATGAAGGTCAAGGCGCTGGAACTGGAGGCCGAACAGAGCCTGATGATAAAGCTTGAGGCACTGACCGGGGATTGGCCGGCAGGTGAGGCGAGGAATGCAGAGGAGTGGCTGCTCGAACTTGCCGAAGGGGATGCAGAAAAAAACCGCGATGCGCTGGATGTGCTGCGCATCGCGGTTGGACATGCCGTCGACCAGACTTAGGAAGCGCTGGTTGGCGTTGCGCCGTTGGCAGGGGTTGCCGGTGCGGCGGCTGGCGCAGCAGGTGCAGGCGTCGTCGGCTTGGCTGCAGCAGCAGGCGCTGGCGTGGCCGGTTTGGCGGCGGCTGGCTTCGCCGCAGGTTTGGCGACAGGCTTGGCTGCTGCTTTCACAGGTGCCTTGGCCGGTGCTTTGGCCGGTGCCTTGACGGGCGCTTTCACAGGCGCTTTCGCCGCAGGCTTGGCGGCCGCTGCTTTTGCTGCTGCAGGTTTGGCAGCGCTGCTGGCGGTGGCCTTGGCAGCCGGCGCCTTGGTGGCGGCAGGCTTGGCCGCAACCGGCTTGGTGGCAGTGGTCTTGGCTGCAGCAGGCTTGGCGGTAACCGGCTTGGCCGCAGCCGGCTTGGTGGCAGTGGTCTTGGCTGCGACAGGCTTGGCTGCTGCAGTCGTGCGGGCGGCAGGTTTGGCGGCGGCTTTTACCGGGGCCTTGGCAGCAGCGGTTTTGACCGCTGGCTTGGCAACTGCGGAAGGCTTGGCTGCGGCTTTGATGACTGGCTTGGCGGCGGCCGCTTTAACCGGCGCTTTCGCTGCAGTTTTTGCGGGGGCTTTGGCAGCAGGTGTCTTGGCAACAGGTGCCTTGGCGACGGCTTTAGGCGCGACAGGCTTGGCATCGCGAGTGGTCAGGATCTTGCCGACCGCCTCTTTTACGCGACCAATACCCTGGGCCAGTTTCAGGCTTTCCTGGGCATCACGCTTGAGGTGCAGGATGTACGTGCGGGTTTCGGTCTGACGATCCTTGAGAGCGTCCAGCAACTCTTCCAGCTCGGACACGGCGCCTTTGGCCTTGGCCTGCGCCTTGGATTTTCCGGCGGTGGCAGCATCCTGCAGTTTGATGCGGGAATTGTGCAGTTTTTCCTGCGCCTTGCCGCGTTGTTTCTCAAGCTTGGCGAGCAGTTTCTCGGCATCAGCCAAGGCTTGGGAGCAGGCGTCTTCCAGATGTTCAAGCAAGCTGCCCGATAATTGTTGGAGCAAATGCAACGGAGTATTTACTGGCTTCTTTTTGGCCGACATGACTTACCTCCTGGGTGACGAAATTGCGGCTCATACTAGGCTTCTGCGCGCATCGCCGCTAGGGCATCTTGACAGCATCCATGGGTCCCTGTTGCATACTGAGAGAAATGATTGCTCGGCACGATGCAAAGGCATTGTGAAATTCACGTCACAAGACTCGTCACTACTCGCGCTGGCGCAGGCATAATCGCTGCCTTCCCAGGCCGGAGAGCATTAATGTCGCGCTACCTGTTAACGTCGTTGTTCCTCTTGCTACCCCTGGCTCAGGCCGCCGAGGCACCGCCTGCGTCCAGTGACGGCCACGACCTCGCCTATAGCCTGGGCGCAAGCCTTGGCGAGCGGTTGCATCAGGAAGTCCCTGACCTGGACCTCAAGGCGTTGGTGGAAGGCTTGCAGCAGGCTTATCAGGGCAAGCCGCTGGCGCTCAAGCAGGAGCGCATCGACCAGATTCTGCGCGAGCATGATGCCGCTATCGCTCAGGCCGAGACTGCCGGTACGGATGCGCCGACCGAGGCGGCCCTCAAGGCCGAGCGCACGTTCATGGACAGCGAGAAGGCCAAGCCGGGTGTGAAGGTGCTGGCTGACGGGATTCTCATGACCGAGCTGACTCCTGGCACCGGCCCCAAGCCCAGTGCCGACGGCCGGGTTGAGGTGCGTTACGTCGGTCGTTTGCCGGACGGCACGATCTTCGATCAGAGCACCCAGCCCCAGTGGTTCCGGCTCGACAGTGTGATCAGCGGCTGGACCAGCGCCTTGCAGAACATGCCGACCGGCGCTAAGTGGCGTCTGGTCATTCCTTCGGATCAGGCCTATGGCGCCGAGGGCGCTGGCGATCTGATCGATCCGTTTACACCGCTGGTATTTGAAATCGAGCTGGTTGCGGTTTCGCAGTAAGCGGGCGTAAAGCCGGCGTTCAGAAATGCGAAAGGGTGCAATAAGCACCCTTGGCGTGTAGCGCTGGCACCGACAAGATCACGCCTGAGCGGCGATCTCTTCCTTGTGCGAGTTGTGCAGCACTTCGATCAGGCAGTCTTCCAGCTCGAAACGCTCGTGCAGCAATTGCCCCAGCTGATTGAATTCCCGTGCTACTACCGCCGCATCCGAGCAGTCGCCCTTGTCGCAGCGATCATTGAACGTGAGGGCAAACTTGGTGATGACGTCCAGACGTGGATAGATCGTGTCTGCCAGCTCCAGCCCACGCTCGTCATTGAACGCCCGGGCTTCATCACCCAGCTGTTCGTAGACTTCGAAGTGCCCGGCGGAGACGTAATCCACAAGAATCCCGCAGAAGTTCTGCAGACCTTCAAGGTCGGCTGCCAACGCTTCGGGCGTGTCGCCCAGCGCGTCATAGGCTTCGACCAGTTCGAGACGGCTTTGAAGCCAGCGATCGATCAGCTTGTTCACTCCGCCCCAGCGTTCCTGAGCATTCTGACAACTTTCCAGCATGGTCTTCTCTCTTCCCTTCAGGGGCATGCAGTCCTGGGCCGGTCCGGGTGATTGGCCGGGACCTGGCCTGATAAATGCGTCAGGACAGCATATTTCCAGTGACGCGTGCGGCCCAGATTATGCCCGCTCGACAAGGCCATCAAGGTACGCAGGAGATAAAGTTCATACAAGCGTTTAATAGCCGCCCCGATCTCTGGTCGCCAGCCAGTGGCTGAATTCGCTGAAAAGAGGATACAGCGGTAACAGCGCCAGACCCGTGAATGCCAGCAGACTCCACTCCGGCAGGCTGATGCCGAACAGTGTCCAGGTGATCTCGGCGCAAAACAGCGCGTCGCTTCGCAGTCGGTCGATGCACATGTCCAGGGAGAGCAGGCTCAATACCTGCTCCAGTCTGGTAATAACAGGTATCAATTGATCGGCCGAGGCGGTCTGCAACCACACCTGTGTGCCTGCTGCAGCAAGCCCGGCCAGGGCGACCAGCAAAAGCCCCAGACTGTAGCGTCGCGTGCCTGTCGGGCCAGATGCGTGGCAGGCAGCACAGAGCGCCAGCACGCCACAGACGATGAATGCAGCCCGTTGCACCATGCACAGCGCGCAAGGGTCGAGACCGAAAGCTTGCTGCAGGTAGAAGGCGACGCCAATGATTGATGCACAGGCCAGCGATGCCAGGAAAAACAGGAAGCGTGTGCGAGCCAGATACATGGCAAATCCGTAACAAAGGACGAGACGATTACGGTAGAGGAAAGGGTGCGGCGCATTCAAGGTGGCGGCATACGGATGCGTCGCTGTTTACCGAGGAAAAAGAACACACCGCTGCGTGGTTCTTTTACTCATGTATGTAGGACGATTCTTACGCATTGATCTTGACGGGCTGGTGAGGCAGCACGGAGAGCCCTGACCTAGGACTCTCCGGTGGTTTCAAGCCTTGGTCAGTACCGGCAGGGGCCGCGACAAAAGGCGCTCGTCCAGCAGGCCCAGGCCTTCCTGAAACAGCTGATTGCTGCGATCCGTCTCACCCAGTTGGCCCAGCAGACGAGCCAACTCGGCGCAGGTTTCGGGATTGCGTTCCAGGCGCAGACTGCTCTCCAGATAATCCCGCGCCTTGCCCCACAGTCGGCCTTGCAGACAGATACGTCCCAGGCTCAGCAACAGGCTTGGATCAGCCGGATGGTGCTTGAGCCAGCCTTCCGCCGTTTGCAGTTGCTTGAGCGGGTCACTGCCGCGAACCAGCCCGTACAGACGCGCCAGATGGCTGTTGTACTCGCGCTTGAGGGCGCTACGAAGCACCTCTTCAGCCTGAGCTTCGGCACCCAGACGGCGCAATTGATCGGCGTACGCCAGCACCAGTTGCGGCTCCTGGCGTTGCGCAGAGGCCAGCCCCTGCCAGGCGCTCTCCAGAGAAGGCAGACCGGTCGGTGCGCCTTCGATGCCCTCGCGGTACGCCGCCAGGCTCAGGTTCTCGCCCCAGGCGCGGCGTTCCAGCTCGGCCAGCTCCTTGGCTGGCAGAACCTTGTCCTTGCGCAGTTCCGGCATCAGGCGGACCACGTCGGACCAGTCACCACGCTGCTGATACAGGCGTTGCAGCTGACGAAGCACCTGAGGGTTGTGCGGATGACGCTCTTTCATGGCCAGCAGCGTGGTCAGCGCACCTTCGGTGTCGCCGCGATCCTGCTGCAACTGGGCGTGATTCAGGGCAATTGCCAGCTCGGCTTGTGGCTGACGCTCGAGCGCACGTTCCAGCAAGGCATCGCAGTCTTCGTAACGACCCTGCTCGTTGGCCGCGCGTGCAGCGCCGATGTAGTAGAGCAGCGGGTGAGTATCGGCTTCGGCCGCGCGTTGCAGATGACGCTGAGCGCTGGACCAGCGGCCCTCGGCAAGGTCCATCTGGCCTTGCTCGATAGCCATTTGCACGCGACGACGGCGGTTGCGGCGCGACCATGGGTTAACCACGCGGCCCGAAGTCGTCAGCAGGCTGATCAACAGTCTCAGCAGTGCGATCACCAGCAACGCGGCGACCAGCAGCGCCAGGGTCGCCCACAGGCTCGATTCGTAGCGGAAGTTCTGATAGGCGATCAGGACGTAACCGGAGTGCTCGGCGATGGCGACACCGATCAACGCCGCAGCGGCGATCGCGATGAATAACAGCACATAGAAGCGCTTCATCGGCTGGTCCCCTGTTGCGCCTCGGCTGGCTGGCCGGCGGCATGACGGCGTTCAAGGTAGGCCTGCACGGCGCTCAGGGTCGGTGCCAGATCCGGTGTCTTCACCGATACCGGCTGGCTGGCGACAGCATCAAGCCCCTGGCCGAGCGCTTTACCTTGTGGATCGTCCTGATCGAAGTTGGCTTTCAGAACGTTTTGCGCTTCAGTGATGGCCTTGGAATAAACCTCGGGCTCGCCGTTAAGCGCTGCCCACTGCGCCTGCTCCAGCGCCAGGCTCAGCGCCAGACGCACCTGCGAAAGGCTTTGGCCGGCGAGTACCGGGCGGATGTCCTTGTCGGCGTTGAAATCGATGCGGAAGTAATGGGAGATCTCGTCCCACCACTGCGTCCACCGGCTGGATTCGGTCTTGTCGGCGGTCAGGCCCAACAGTGACTCGCCCTTGTCTTCGTATTCGGGGGCCAGCTTGTTGAGCTGTACAGCTTGCTCACGCAGAGCTGCGAGTTGCAGAAACAGCCCGGTGCGGTCCGGCTGCTCGATGCTGCGCAGGGCGGCAAGGCTCTTGGCCAATTGCTCGCGGGCAGCGAAGGAGCCCGGATCGTCCTGCTCACGCAGAATTTCGTCGGCACCCTGAACCAGCGCCTGTGCACTGTTGATGTCCTGCAGCGCTGAAAGACGCAGGCTGGCCAGACGCAGCAGATGCTCGGCCTCGGCCAGACGCCAGTCCTTGCGGCTCGCCCCCAGTACGGTTTCGAGTCGCTGGCTGAGGCGCTGCTGATCGCCTTGCAGTTGCGCGACCAGACGTCGACTGTCTTCCAGC
>Ga0182229_1000246_pt1 | contig 14279 bp, 13 predicted proteins | sample G6R1MG_32_FD_129663 | JGI IMG/M metagenome (GOLD analysis project Ga0182229, IMG submission 129663) | Miscanthus phyllosphere microbial communities from Michigan, USA - G6R4_MAIN_07NOV2016_LD1 MG | ecosystem: Host-associated > Plants > Phyllosphere > Phylloplane/Leaf | place: USA: Michigan...
AGCGAGCCGCGCCTCGTCCTCGTGCACCCAAGGCCGCGCCCGCGTGCCGGTGGCGATGAGCAGGCGGTCGTAGGAAAGGCTGTCGCCGTCCGTGAGGTGGACGATCCGCGCCTCGCGGTCGAGGGCGCGCGCGCCGACGCCGAGGCGCCACGTCACGTCGTCCGTCAGGTCCGAGGGCAAGCGGCTCGCATCCGCCGGCAGGTGACCGAGCAAGACATGCTTCGACAGGGGCGGCCGGTCGTAGGGGCGGTGCGGCTCGTCGCCGACGAGGGTGAGCTGGCCGCGATAGCCCGACGCGCGCAGGGCTTCGGCCCCGCGCAGGCCCGCGAGCCCGGCCCCGACCACGACGATACGCTCCGGCGGAGGAAGGTCGGCCATGTCAGGATTGGCTGTCTTCGACGCGGATGGCCTGGACCGGGCAGGCCAAGCGAGCGCGCTCGATATCGAGGCGGTCGGCCGCCGAGGGCGCCGGATCGTAGAACAGCGCTTCCCGCCCATCGATGCGGAAATGTCGCGGTGCCGCGTAGCAGCACTGCGCGTAAGCTTGGCAGAGGTTGAGATCGACGCTGACCCGCAAGGGGGCCGCATCACGGGTCATGTCGGATGGCATCGGCTCGCAAACCGCTCCGGCGGGGCTGAGTTCCGTCGAAGGTCTTCGCGCCGCATCGAAAAACCGAACATCCGGTTTGGGCGTTCGCATGTGCGCCGAAACAGCTCAATAATCCTCCGAGATCGGAATTAACTCACTTTCGTGTTCGATAGCGATTTGAGTTGTAGAAGTTTGCCGCTCATTGCGGCGCGCCATATCTCGAATCGTGCGGTTGCTGTATAGTCCTTGGCAATCCTGCACCGCCTTCGCGGCAGCATCTTTCGGGAGGTCCCCATGCCGCACGGCGTGCGCAGCAGCCTCATCGCCGCCCTTCTCTGCACCGGTTTCGCGGCCCATGCGGCCGGCGGCTCGACATGGACCGATCCGCCCGCCCGCCAGCCGGAGGCGGCCAAGCCCGGCCCCGAGGCCGCCAAGCCGGAGACGCCGGCCGCCGTCTCGGCGCCCGTGCGGAAGGAGGCGCGGGTGAAGCGCCGGACGGCCGAGGCGCCCCGCCGGGTCGCCGTGCGGCACCGTCGCGTCCGGGTCGCGCGCGAGGCGCCTCCCCCGCCGCGCATGGTCCACGCGCGAGCCCCCCGGATCGTGGCGATGGAGCCGCGGCACCGCTACGTCTACCGCACCTACAGCGAGGCGGGCTTCCTGCCCTCCTACGACGACCAGCGCCTCGACCGGCTGAGCACGGCGGTGGGTTCGGGCTACCTCGTGATGCGCAGGCGCGCCGTGGAATACCCGGACGGGCGGGTGATCCGCTATTACCGTCCGGTCGAGGATGACGGGATGGAGTGAGGCGCGCGCCTCACTGCGACGTCCGAAGCTTCACCGCCGCAGGGCCGGTGAAGCGGTCTCCGAGCAGGGCGCCGTCCGGCACCTCCCGCGCGAAGCGGGTCGTGACGCGGGAGGGTCCGTCCACCGGCAGGGCCGGGGCGACGGCCTGGGGCTTCGCGGTGGCCACGCGCACCGGCACGTTGCGGCCCGCCGGAGCGGCCACCGGCCCCATCGCGACCGCCTCGAACAGCGAACGTAGCTGCGCCTTCGAATCCGCATTCGGCCCCACGAGGGTCGCGTGCGCCGTCGGTGCGGGCGCGGCGGGGATGGCCGTGCGGAGCGGCAACGCCATCCCGCCGTCGAGGGCGGCGAGCTGCACCGGGCGCGGCGGCGGAAGCGGCATGGTGATCGCGGCAGCGGCGATGATGGTCGCCTCGCTCGGGCGACGCGGCGGCAGCGGCGCCACGACGGAGGGCAGATCGGGTTCGGCGGCCGGGGCGGCGGCGCGCTCGGCGGTCAGCATCGATTTCGCGTCGGCCTGCGGCGCGGCGGCGGGCGCCGCATAGGCCAGGGCCGCCTTCGCCCCGCTCGTGTCCTCGGCATCGGCGCTGGCGACGGCGACGACCGGCGGCGCCTTGCCCCGGCGCGCGGCGACGGCGGGCGCGGGCGGCGCGACCGGCTCCGGCTTCGAGCCGCCGAACAGGCCTGCGAGGAAGCTCATCAGGCTCGGCCCGTCCTCCTCCTCGCCACCGGCCAACTGGGTGGTGATGCCGGCGACCGTGCCGCCGCGCGCCAGGATCTCGGCCTTCGCCTCCTCGTAGCGGGCCATCGGGTGTCCGTCGGCGGGCAGGTGGACGGTCTTTCCGTCCGGGAACAGGCGGGCCAACTGGTCGTGCGTCATGCGCGGCCAGGAGCGCACCGAGCCGACATCCATGTGGATGAACGGCGTGTTGGCGCGGGGATACCAGCCCACGCCCCCGCGCGACATCATGAAGCCGACCTCGCGGATCCGATCGATCGTCACGTCGGGCAAGTAGAAGTCCATCGCCTTGCCGAGCATGTGCTGGCTGTATTCGGCCACCGACTTCGAGCGCCGCCGGAGCATGGCGTTGGTGCCGGGGGAGCGATAGGCCGAGACGATGTTGATCGGCTGGCTGGAGCCGACCTGCCGGTAGGCCTCCCACACCGTATCGAACAGGCGCGGGTCCATCTTCGTGGGCTCGTTGACCCGCCAGTCGCGCAGCAGCCAGTTCAACTGGTCGAGGGCGGCGCGGTCGTAGCGGCCGTCACGCTTGAAGGTGACGGTCAGGCTCTCTTGCGTGTGCGTGTGGTAGATCGAGAGGGTGCGGGTGTCGCCGTTGGCGACCGCGTTCTCCGTTTCCACCGTGCCCACGACCATCGCCGCCAGGACGCCCGATGCGGCGACGACCCACCGGCGGATCGATCGGGTGGAGACGCGACTGGTCGGCACGGCACTCTCCTCCCGGAGCCCGCCCGAGGCGGGACGATCCGTGGCCGTGCCTGGAGTGACTCCGCGCGGCCAACACGGCCGAACGGCTAAGCCTGGACCATGGCGAAATCGTGCCCGGCCGTGCGGGCGCGCACGCCTCGCTGGGGAGAAAGGCCCGCGCCTACCAGAACGAGCGCGAGACCGGCGCGGGCGCGGGGGTCCAGAGCCCCGGCTCGCCGTATTCCGGCCGCCCGCCGCGACCGGCCCGGGGCGAATCGAAGGCGTCCATCTCCGGCTGCGCGTAGCGGCGCGGATGCGGGCGGGCATGGGTCGCGTGCCGCGTCGGTGCCGCCTGACGGGCGCTGCCCTCCGCGACCTTGCGGGCCGGCTCCTTCGCCAGCTTCGCCATGGCCGGGCCGCCGCCCCCCGGTAGGCCGAGGGCGGCGCGCATCGGCGCGTCGTAGCCGTAGAGGTCGGGCGCCCGGCGCAGGGAGCCGAGATCGTCCACCCAGGTGGTGAAGTAGGCGAGATGGACCGGCAGCTTCTGCGGCAGGCGGATCGTCCGCTCGCCCTTGCCGATCAGCTTCTTCAGGCGCTCCTCGGTCCAGTCCGGCAGTACCGCGTCGGCGAAGCGGAACGGGTCGTCCACCCGCACGCAGCCATGGCTGAAGGCCCGCGTCGAGGCCGAGAACAGCGAGCGGTTCGGGGTGTCGTGCAGGTACACCGCGTGCTGGTTGGGGAACATGAACTTGATGAAGCCGAGGGCATTCTTCTCACCCGGCGGCTGGCGCAGGGAGATGTGGCCGCCCCGGCGGACGATCTCGTATCCGCCCCAGGTCTTGCCACCGTAGCTCGCGAGCTTGGGCGCCATCGTCTTCAGAATGGACGGCGGCACGTACCAGGACGGGTTGACGACGGCGTATTCCATCATCCCCGAGAAGGTCGGCGTGGGCGATTCCGCCTTGCCGACGATCACGCGGGTCTCGTCCCGGAGCTTGCTGTCCCGGAAGATGCGCAGGCGGTATTCCGGCACGTTCACCAGCACGTAATCCGGCCCGAGGGTCGGGGGCAGCCAACGCCAGCGCTCCATGTTCACGAGCAATTCGGCCTCGTCGCCGGACTTCGTCGGCCGGCCGAGATTGGCGAGCGCCAGCAGCGTGCGCTTGTTCAGCACGCCATCCCCCGGCAGACCGCGCTCCCGCTGGAACCGCGTCACGGCGTCCGCCACGGACGCATCGTAGAGGTCGCCCTCGCCCGGCCGGCTCTCCAGGCCGAAATGATTCCGCATGGCGGGCACGCGCGGATCGCGCATCCCCGTCTTGAGGGTCGGGCCCGGCGGCAGGGTCAGCGGCTTCGCCTCCGGCACCTTCGGGCCGCGCAGGCTCGCGAGCTGGGCCTTCAGGGCGCGGTAGCCCTCGGTGGCGGGGTTGTAGGCGGCGAGCGTGTCGCCGGCCTGCGGGCCCGCCTCAGCGAGCTTGGACAACACCGCATCGGCGGTGGGCAGGTCGAGGGTCGGGGTGATGAGCCGCGAGATCGAGGACGGGTTGATCCGCCCGCCCCGCGCATCCCGCGCATAGAGCACCGCCGCCGCCGAGAGGCGCAGGTCGGCATCGGCGACGGCCTTGTCGTCGGGCTTCTCGGCGAGGCTCGGCACGGGATAAGCACGCGGATCGAGCCCATCCTCGTCTGCTGCGCCGAGGCGCGCGGCGATGGCCTTGGCGGCCGGCGTCCAGGCCCCGTCCGCGATCCAGACGGGCTTGTCGGCGCGGGCATCGTAGAAGGTCTTGATCGCCGCGCGCTCCTTTGCACCCAGCCGGGTGAGGAGCGGCGCGGACTCGTTCATGCGCGCGAAGACGGCCGCCGGGAGCGGCTCGGTCGGCTCGGCGGGGGCGGTGGCCGTGGGGGCCGGCGCGGGGGCGCTGTCCGGCGCGGGCTCCGGCGGCTTGTAATCGGAGACGGGGTTGGCGTCCTTGCCCTCGTCGCCCTTGGGCTCGGGGGTGGCGGCAATGGAGGGCTTGGCCGCCGCATCGACGGAGGTGGGGCTCGGCTCGGGCGAGGCGGCACGGACCGGTCCGCCGGCCATCAGCCCGGCGAGAAGGGCAGCCAGCGCGGCCTGGTTGGAGCGCGAGACGCGCATCGGATTCTCCACCGGCGGCCGAACTGCCGCAACCCAACGGGTAGCTGTATCCCCTTAAGCCAAGCTTTAAGCAACGCCGCTTGCGCGGGAAGCGCCCAACCGGAGGTTGTCAGGGGCCGGTCGCGAACCGGTATCCGATGGTTTCTGCTCCCGGAATGCGGCGAAGATCGGGGCCGCGACGCCGGCAACTGCAGTGAATGCTGTCGCCGGCTCGGGTATACTATTCCTGCGGCGGCGTGCGATGGCGCACGCCGGCCCCGCCTCAGACCGGGCGGGCGAGCCCGGCCGCGTCGAGGGCCTTCCCCTGACGCACGGTGAGGGCGTCCGTGGAGAAGTGCTCGATCTCCGCCTCGAACAGCTGGTGGTAATTCAGCTCGGAGCGCAGGTGCAGGAACACCGCGCCGAGGCCGACCGCAGCCCGGTCCATGAAGACGAATTCCTGCGGCACCGTCACCGGCCCGCGCTCTTTCAGGGCCTGATGCACCTCGAAGGCCTGCCGCCGTCCGTATTCGCCGGGCTTCACCCCGTCGGCGACGGTGCGGACACGGTCCTCCAGCAGCGGACCGTAGATGAACCGCGCCCAGATGTTGAGGATCTCGATCTTCTCCCGGTCGAGATCGCGGAAACCCCAGACCTCGTAGGCGTGGACGACCCGCGACTCGTCGTTCTCCAGCAGGCCGCGATAGAGATCGACCACGCCGCCGACGAAGCGCGGGTGGAAGATGCGGACGCAGCCGTAATCGAGGAGGTTGATGCCCGCCGGCTCGCCGCCGTCGCGGAAGATCGTGTAATTGCCGAGGTGCGGATCACCATGGATCACCGCCGCGCGGCTGAACGGGTGCCACCAAGCCTTGAACATCGCCTGGGCGATGCGGTTGCGGATCTCCACCGACCCTTCGGTGAAGCCGAGGATCTTCTCACCGTCGAGCCAGCCGAGACTCAGGAGGCGACCGGTAGAGAGTTCCGGGAACACCTCCGGCACGCGCACGGCGTCGATGTCGCGCAGCACGGCGCCGTAGAGCTTCGCGTGCTTGGCCTCGCGCTCGTAATCCAGTTCCTCGCGCACCCGTTCGCCGATCTCCTTGGCGATCTCGCGGGTGTCGAGCCAGGAATTCATCCGGCGGTGCAGGGCGAAGGCGACTTCGAGTTGCTTGAGGTCGGCCTCCACGGCCGATTGCATGTCCGGGTACTGAAGCTTGCAGGCGAGTTGCTGGCCGTCCTTGGTGGTGGCGCGGTGGACCTGCCCCAGCGAGGCGGCGGCGGCGGGCTTCAGGTCGAAGCTGCCGAAGCGGTTCGACCAGTCGGGCCCGAGTTCGGCCTGCATCCGGCGCTTCACGAAGGCAGCGCCCATGGGCGGCGCGTCGGCCTGGAGCTTCTGCAACTCGGATGCGTATTCCGGCGGAAGCAGATCCGGCACGGTGGCGAGAAGCTGCGCCACCTTCATGATCGGCCCCTTCAGGCCGCCCAGGGCCTCCGCGAGGGCGGCGGCGTTGGTAGTGCCTTCCTTCCCGAACAGACGCGACATGGCCATGCGCGCGGCGACGCCGCCGACATTGGCGCCGACGCTGGCATAGCGCCCGGCGCGGGCGGTGAAGCGGTTGGCTTCGCGGTCTCTGTAGGGGCTCGGCATCGGCTCGACATCTCGACTGCGTTTGACAACGAGATAAGCCTCGCTCCCACCCACAGGAAGGCACCGGGACGCCGTAACGCGGGCGCTAGTCTTTCGGCCAGTTGTCCCGGATCCAGCGCGTGAGGCCCGCTTCGTCGATCTCGCCTGAAGCGAGGCCGCGAATCATCACTACGGCTTGCGCTTCGTCGGCCTCGAACTCGATGTTGTTGAGGCCGAGGAACGTGACGAGGGCGAGCAGAGAAGCGCGCTTATTCCCGTCCACGAAGGGATGATTCTTGGCGATGCCGAACGCGTAGGCCGCTGCCAACTCGGCGAGATCGGGCTCACCATAGGCCGCCCGGTTGACCGGACGGCCGAGGGCGGATTCGAGTGCTCCTTCATCTCGCAGGCCGGTCGGCCCGCCGAACAGACGAAGCTGCCGGGCGTGGATGGCTTGAACAAGTTCACTTGTCAGCCAGACGATTCTACTCATCGTCGTCGTTCGCGAATCGGCCTACTTGGCGAGTTCGGAGAGGGCGTTGCGGTACGTCTTCATCGCCTTCTCGGCGATCTCCATGCCTTTCTCGAAAGTTGGGTCATAGGGCGACAGCCGCACCGAACCATCCGCGTTCTCGGTCACGTGCAGCCAATCCCCCTGCGACAGGTTCAGCCGGCTCACGAATTCCTTCGGCAGGATCAGGCCCGTCGAGTTGCCGATCTTCTTCACCTCGATCTTCATGGCATCCTCCACGATCCACGTTCAACTAACGTATAACGCCCCTGTGGACATTCTGTCACCAACGAAAACGGGCGGCCCCGAAGGACCGCCCGCCTGACTATCGAAACTGAGTCGCGGGGCGCCTTAGCGGCGCGCGCCGAGGTTGCCGAAGCGCGAGGTGAAGCGCGAGACGCGGCCACCGCGGTCGAGCATCTTCTGCTCGCCGCCGGTCCAGGCCGGGTGCGTCAGCGGGTCGATGTCGAGGTTGAGCGTGTCGCCCTCGGCGCCCCAGGTGGAGCGGGTCTGGTAGACCGTGCCGTCCGTCATCGCCACCTTGATGAAGTGGTAATCCGGGTGCTCCGTCGGCGCCGACGAGCGCTTCACCTTCTCGACGCTCTTCCCCGGAGCAATCGCCGGGGCCTTGTTCACCGGTGCCTTCGCCATGACTCGTGATCCCTATTGTTCTCGCAGCCGGCGGGAGGCACGAAGGGCGCCGCCCGACCCGATTGCCACTTTAAAACGGGTCTACGCTGTTGCGTCGAACGGGGCGTTCATGGCAACCGCGCGTCGGAAGCCGACCGGGTGACGGCCCGCGGCCATTGAACACACGCAATCGGTTAAGGGGCGGCGTATACCCCAGCCGTCCCGCCGGAACAAGCGTCGGGGGAGTGAACGATGAGGCGTGATGGCCCGCAAAGGTAGAGCCGCCGCAGGCACCGCCGGTCCCGCGCGGCCGAAGGCGCCGATCAAGGCGCTGCGCCCGCTCATTCCCTTCGCCCTGCGCTACCGGGCCCGCATCGCGCTCGGCATCGTGGCGCTGGTCTGCGCCTCGGGCTCGACCCTCGTCGTGCCCATCGCCATGCGGCGGGTGATCGACCACGGCTTCACCGAGGACGGCAGCGGCGTCATCGACGCCTATTTCCTCGCCCTGCTCGGCGTGGTGCTGTGCTTCGCCCTGTCGAGCGCGGCGCGGGTCTACACCGTCGTCAGCCTCGGCGAGCGCGTGGTGGCCGACCTGCGCTCGGCGGTCTTCGCCCGGTTGACGATCCTCGACCCCGCCTTCTTCGACAAGGCGCAATCCGGCGAGATCGTCTCCCGACTCACCGCCGACGCCACGCAGATCAAGGCGGCCTTCGGCGTCTCGATCTCGATCCTGCTGCGCAATCTGTTCCTGTTCGTCGGCGCCATCGCGATGATGGTGATCACCAGCCCGAGCCTGTCCGTGCTGGTGCTCGCGGCGATCCCGGTGATCGTGTTCCCGCTCATCTTCTCCGGGCGCGGGGTGCGGCGGCGCTCACGGGCGGCGCAGGACCGCCTCGCGGAGGCCTCGGCCTACGCGGCCGAAGCGGTCGGCGCGGTGCGCACCATGCAGGCCTTCGGGCGCTCGGCCGAGACGGCGGCGCGCTTCCGCGCCGCGTCGGAAGAGGCCTACGCCGCCGCGCAGGCCTCGATCCGGGCGCGGGCCATCCTGACCGGCGTCGCGATCTTCCTCATCTCGGCCTCCGTGGTCGGGGTGATGTGGTACGGCGCGCAGGGCGTGCTGGCCCACACGATCACCGGCGGCCAGCTCTCGCAATTCGTGCTCTACGCGGTGTTCGGCGCCGGGGCGCTCGGACAGCTCTCCGAGGTCTACGGCGACCTCGCCATGTCGGCCGGCGCCGCCGAGCGGCTCACCGAAATCCTCTCCGCCGAGCCGGCGGTGAAGGCCCCCGTACCCGCCCTGCCCCTGCCGGAGCCGGCGCGCGGCGGGGTGGAGTTCGACGCGGTGCGCTTCTCCTATCCGACGCGGCCGGACCAACTCGCCCTCGACAGGCTGAGCTTCACGGCGGCGCCCGGCGAGCGGATCGCCCTGGTCGGCCCCTCGGGGGCGGGTAAGTCGACGGTGCTGCAACTGCTCCTGCGCTTCTACGATCCGCAGGGTGGGCACGTCCGCGTCGATGGGATCGACATCGCGACGGTCGATCCGGAGGCCCTGCGCGCCCGCATCGCCCTGGTGCCGCAGGACCCGGTGGTGTTCTCGGGCACCGTCGCGGAGAACATCCGCTACGGCCGCGCCGCCGCCACGGACGCGGAGGTGCGCCGGGCGGCGGACCTCGCCAACGCCCACGCCTTCGTCGAGGCCCTGCCGCAGGGCTACGACACCCAGGTCGGCGAGCGCGGCGTGACCCTCTCAGGCGGGCAGCGGCAGCGCATCGCCATCGCCCGCGCGATCCTGAAGGACGCGCCGATCCTGCTCCTCGACGAGGCGACCTCGGCGCTCGACGCCGAGTCCGAGCGCGCGGTGCAGGCGGCGCTGGGCACGCTGATGCGCGGGCGCACGACCATCGTGATCGCCCACCGCCTCGCGACGATCCGCGCGGCCGACCGCATCCTCGTCATCGATGACGGGCGGATCGTGGAATCGGGGACGCACGAGAGCCTGCTCGCCTACGGCGCGCTCTACGCGCAGCTGGCGAGCCTGCAATTCACCGATGCCCTCGACGAGACGGCGCGGGGTCGGGAATCGGGCCGGAACCGCACGGTGCCGAGCGAGACGGCGCAGTAGCGCGCCGCCTACCGCTCAGTCAGCTTCAGTTCGATCCGGCGGTTGCGGGCATACGCTTCGTCCGTCGTCCCCTGGTCGAGGGGCTGGAACTCGCCGAAGGCCCCCGCCAGCAGGTTCTGCGGCGGGATGCCCTTGCTGGCGAGGTACTGCACCACCGCGATGGCGCGGGCCGCCGACAGCGCCCAGTTCGACGGGAATTGCGAGGTCGCGATGGGCCGGGCATCCGTGTGCCCATCGACGCGCAGCACCCAGGGCAGGTCCGCCGGGATCTGCTTGGCGAGGTCGGCGATGGCGGCGGCGATCCGGTCGAGTTCCGGCGCGGCCTCGGGCTTCAGCGTCGCCGAGCCGCCGGGGAACAGCACCTCCGATTGCAGGACGAAGCGGTCGCCCACCACGCGGATATCGGCGCGGCTACCCAGGATCTGCCGTAGGCGGCCGAAGAAGTCGGAGCGGTAGCGGGCGAGTTCCTGAACCTTCTGCGCCAGCGCCACGTTCAGGCGGCTGCCGAGTTCGGCGATGCGCGCCTGGCTCTCCCGGTCGCGGTTCTCGGAGGCGGCGAGGGCATCCTCCAGCGCCGCGAGTTGGCGGCGCATCGCGGCGATCTGCTCGTTGAGGAGATCGACCTGCGTCAGCGCCCGCTTGGTGGCGCCGCGTTCGGCTTCCAGTTGCTTGTCGAGGGTGCCGGCCGCGCCCTGGCTGACCGTGGCGGCCTCGGCCTGGGTCTTGGCCTGATCGCGTTCGGCCTGCGCGGCGGCGAGCGTCGAGCGCAGGTCGCGCATCTCCGCCTCGTCGCCCTGCTTCTTCGAGCGTTCGAGGGCCAAGAGGTCGGTGAGGTCCGCAAGCTGGCGGTTGAGGCGGGCGAGCGTCGCGTCGCGCCCGGTCAACTCCTGCGAGAGGAAGAACTGCCCGACCACGAAGACGGTCAGCAGGAAGACCACCGACAGAAGCAGCGTCGCCAGGGCGTCGACATAGCCCGGCCAGACGTTGAGGCTGCGCCGGCTACGGGCGGCGGTGGACGCCATCAGACGCGCTCCCGGCCGAGCCGGTCGAGCACCTGCTTCAGTTCACGCTCGCGGCTCGCCTGGGCCTCCACCCAGTCGCGGATCATCTGCTGCTCGGCCCGCATGTGCTGGACGAGGCCCTGGATGCCCTCGGCGAGGTTCGTCATGGCGAGCGTCGTCGCGCGGTTGCCGCCGCTGTCGGCGATGATGGCCGAGAGGTGATCCACCGCCTCCTTCAACTCCCGCGTCGAGGGGCCGGCCTGGGCGGGTGCCGGGGCGGCGGCGGTGAGGGTCGGCTCGGTGGCGACGCCGACGGCCATCAGCCAATCCTGCAATTCGTTGTGGAAACGTGCATGGGCCTGCCCCGCCTGCAACTCCAGGAACCCAGTGATCAGGGACGAGGCGAGGCCGAACAGCGAGGCGGAGAAGGCCAGGCCGATGCCGGAGAGCGGCACGGCGAGTCCGGATTTCAGTTCATCGAACATCACGCCGGCATCGCCGCCGCCGCGCATGCCCTTGATGACGCCGCCCACCGCCGAGAGCGTGTCGATGAGGCCCCAGAAGGTGCCGAGGAGGCCGAGCAGGATGAGGATGCCGGCGATGTAGCGCAGCATCTCGCGCCCCTCGTCGAGGCGGGCGGCGATGGTGTCGAGCACCATTCCCGTGCCGGGCACGGGATTGCCGCCGGTGCGGGCGGCGATGGCGCGGGAGAGCGGCTTGAGCAGGAGCGCGGGCTTGCGCGCGGTCTCCCCCGCCGCCGCCGCGTTGACGAAGGCGACCTCACGCGAGAGCCGCATCACCTGCCCGGAGGCGATGATCACCGCGATGAGCAGCACGCCGAGGATCAGGCCGTTCAGCCCGGGATTGGCGAGGAAGGCCGGCGTGATCTGCTTGAACAGAATGAAGGCGAGAAATCCGACGAGGGCGAGGAAGATCACCATCCGCGCCAGGTAGATTCCGGGCTTAGAGAGCGGCCTGTACTGGGTTTCGCGGGTATCGCGCGCAGCCATCGGTCGATCTTGCTCAGGGAGTAAAAGTGCCGGTCGCGGATTGCCGGGTTCGTGGGCACTCTGGCGACATGCCGATGCCCAATCAAGTCGCGCTCTTTGCCCCGGTGCCCGCATTCAACCCGTAGCCCCGGAAGCGTTCGACCGTCTCGGTGATCTCCGCGTCCGACAGAATCTGCGGCGCCCCGACCTGAAGGGCCACCGCGTATTGCTGGCACAGGGTCTCCAGTTCCTGCGCCAGCCACAGGGCGCGGCGGAGATCGGAGCCGGCGGCGATCATGCCGTGGTTGGCCAGCAGGCAGCAGGAGCGGCCCTCCAGCGCCTCCAGGGCGAGCCGCGACAGGGCCTCGGTGCCGTAGGGAGCGTAGGGGGCGCAGCGCACGTCCGGCCCGCCGAAGGCCGCGATCATGTAATGCACCGCCGGAATCGCCTTCCCGCACAGGGCGAAGGCGGTGGAATAGATCGGGTGCGCATGCACCACGGCGCCGACCTCCGGCCGCGCGGCGAGGATGTCGCGGTGGAAGCGCCATTCCGAGGACGGCTTCATGCCCTCCGGGTAGGTCCCATCGAGCCCCATCGGCACGATGCCCTCCGGGGTGAGGTCGGCGGTCGGCACGCCGGAGGGGGTGATGAGCAGCCCCCCGCCGAAGCGGCACGAGACGTTGCCCGACGTGCCCCGGTTGAGCCCCATCGCGTCGAGGTCCCGCGCGGCCGCGACCACGCCCTCCCGTGCCTGCCGCTCCTGCGCGTCCATTCCGATCCTCCGGTGCATGGCGGCTCGCCCGGGAAGTGCTGCCGCCCTGCCACTGCCTGTGAAACTTTGTGCTTTCGCCTATTCCCCAGGGCGCCTTTGGTCTAGGCCGGTCTTGGTCTCATGGAACACGAGACCTGACCGTAGGACGGCCGGACGAGGCATGGCGAATTCTGAACCGCTGAGCGTGAAGCCGATCGTCGTCAGTTCGAGCCTTCGGACCCTCGCCTACGAGGCGCTGAAGGCGGCGATCACCAAGATGGACATCTACGGGCGGTCGGACGAGATCCGCCTGGACGAGCGCAAGCTCTCGCAAGATCTCGGCGTGAGCCGCACCCCCGTGCGGGAGGCCCTGACCGTGCTGGAACAGGAGGGCTTCGTGCGCTCCGAGGCGCGGCGCGGCGTCTTCGTCATCCGCAAGAGCAAGCGCGAGATCGTGGGGATGATCCAGGCCTGGGCGGCCCTGGAGAGCATGGCCGCGCGCCTCGCCTGCGCGCGGGCCAGCGACGCGCAGTTGCAGGAGCTGCGGGACGGCTTCCCGGAATTCTACTCCGGCAAGCCGGCCGAACACATCGACGAATACTCGGACGCGAACATCCGCTTCCACCAGACCATCATCCGCCTCGGCCATTGCGAGGCGATCACCGAACTGACCGGCAACCTGCTGATGCATGTGCGGGCGATCCGCAACGCCGCGCTGCGCCAGGGCGAGCGGGCCGAAAGCTCCATCCGCGAGCATCAGGCGATCATCGCCGCCCTGCAGGCACGGGACACGGAACGGGCCGAGCGGCTGGTGCGCGACCACGGCCTCGGCCTCGCCGACCACGTGGACATGTACGGCCACTATCTCGGCTAGGCCGAACGCCTCACCGGCAGTTAAGCGCCCCCAGCCCGCAGCATAAATCGGCAACCCTCACACGTGAAAGCTGTGCAGCTTCTCCGTGTGGCGGTAACGCGCGACCTCCTCGCAAATAAGCGGCCGCCGTAGGATAACTCCTCGGCCGGCGGGGGGACCAGGCTATGAACACATCGTCACGTTCATCGAAACGACATACTTCCCCTCCGCGCGAAAGAGGAAGATGGTTAACGCCTCGATAAGGCGATCGTGCTAATGCCAAAGAACCGGCGGCCACCTTCAGACTCACGAGGTTCGCGTGTCTCCGTCTCCGGACAGACCGCTTCCTCTAGCGAGTGATGCGTTCGTCCTGCTGGTCTCCGACCGGCCCACCGAGCGAGCCGCGCTGGCCCGTGCCATCGCGTTCGTCACCGCCTGCCGCGCGCATGCCCCCGGGGAATCCCCCGCGCGGGGTCGCCCGGTCCTGGCGGTGCTCGACCTCGCCCCCGTCGCCCTGGCGGACTGGACCCGCCGGCTCGACGTCTTCAACCCCGCCGTGCCCCGCATCGTCCTCGCCCGCGGCGAGGGCGTGAAGCGGGACGCCAACACCGTCGTCCTGCCGGCAGGCGCCTCGCGCGAGGTGATCCTCACCAAGACCTTCGCGCTGATCGAGGCGGCCAGCCGGGCGGCGGCGGCGCGGGCCCGCCGCCTGACCGAGCGGGCGCAGGCGGCCAGGAGCATCGTCACCGACCTGTTCGACAGCGCCGCCCTGGGCGGGACGCTGGCGCCGGCGGATTTCGACAGGGGCACCGAGACGGTGCTCGCCGCCGTGTCGGACGCCGGCATCTCGGCCT
>Ga0182229_1000247_pt1 | contig 14268 bp, 12 predicted proteins | sample G6R1MG_32_FD_129663 | JGI IMG/M metagenome (GOLD analysis project Ga0182229, IMG submission 129663) | Miscanthus phyllosphere microbial communities from Michigan, USA - G6R4_MAIN_07NOV2016_LD1 MG | ecosystem: Host-associated > Plants > Phyllosphere > Phylloplane/Leaf | place: USA: Michigan...
CGCAATGGTTCGAGCCGCACTGACGAGATCGCTCACCGCCCGCGCGGTCAGGAGCCGCACGCCCCGGTCTTCGCCCCGCGCGCTACGGAGCAGGGCCTTCGCGGATGTCTCCAGGGCGCGGTCGTCGCCGCGGGCCAGCGCGTTGCGGGTGCCGGGGATCACCGCCCGCAGGGGCTCGATCCGCCAGAGGGCCCGCAACTCCGCATGCGCCCGCGCCGCCGCCGCTTCGAGCCGGGCCAGGGCGAAGGCGTGGCCGAGGTTCGCCTTCCGCACGGCGCTGTTGCCGGAACTGTAGCCCGCGAACTGGAACAGGCGGTCGGCATTCAGGCTGGTGCGGGTCGTGGCGTCGCCGCCCTCGCCGAGCAGGGCATCGGCCAGGGACCGCTTGGCGGAATCGAGGGCGAAGACCCGTTGCTGTGCATTGTTCACCGGCAGGACGAGCCGCACCACCACGCCGAGGATTATCGCCGCCACGAGGACGAGGAAGCCGTTCAGCAGGAAGGTGAGGGCGTCGTAATCCTGCGGGTTCGAGGGGCTGAGCAGGACGGGGAAGAACACGATCAGGATGAAGCCGATGCCGAAGGTCTTCTGGTTCAGCGACAGGAAGCAGCCGAGATAGATGACAGGCGCCATCACCATGGCGAGCATCGGAAAGCCCTGGACGCCGTTCAGCAGGGTGAAGCGGGCGATGCCGGCGAAGGTCGCGGCGAGCGTCATGCCGATCATCACGCCGTTGGCGAACTTCTTCGGGTCCGGCGTCACCGACGACAGCGAGGCGGTCGCCGCCACCTGCACCAGGGCGAAGGAGGCCTGCGGCAGCCCCAGGGCCACGAAGCTCGCCGCCGTGACGGCGAAGCCGATCACCACCCGCATCGCGCCACGCGCCGCCACCGGGAAGTCGCGGTGGGTCGGCAGGCGCGCATCGCGGAGGGGTTCGTGTCCATCGGCGAGCGCCTTCAGCCCGTCCAGGGCGAAGGTCGCCGCGCAGGCGAAATCGAGGGCGCGCTGAAGCACCACGATCTCGTCGATGGGGCGGTCGGCGCCGCGGATCGCCTCATCGATGAGTTCGCGCAGGCGTTCGTCCTCCGCGTCGAGCCGTGCCGGATCGGGCCCGGCGGCGATGCGGCGGCAGATGGCGAGCGCCTCCTCGACGGCCGGCGACGGCTCGCGCAGATGCGCCGCCGCCGCCGCGACGGTGCGGATCGCGGCCGCCATGGCATAGAGCGCCGCGATGCAGCTTCGCGCCCCGGCCGCCCGGAACGGCCCGTCATCGAGTTCCCCGGCGATGGCGCTGGCATCGGCGCGCATCGGCGCGATCTGGCGGATCAGCGCCGCCGTGCGCACGACGCCGAGATCGCCCTTCTCCAGCGTCTCCTTCGCGTAGGCGCGGGTGGCGTCCCAGGCCGACGAGAGGGTGGGCAACAGGGAACGCCACGTACTCGGGGAGGCGAGGGCATCGTTGATGAAGGTGATCGCCACAATGCCGATGACGATGGCCGCCACGCGCGCGGTCGCGGCGTCGAACGTGTCCTGCGGCGTGTCGATCTGCGCCAGCGCCACGATGCCGACCGTGTAGCCGGAGAGCATGGCCCCGTAGGCGCGGGTATCCTGAAGGTATTGCGCGACGAGCACGCACAGGCCGAGCCAGACCGCGACCGAGGTGAGGAGCAGCACCCGGTCCTGGCCGAACAGGGCGATGAAGACGATGGAGACGGCCGCGCCGATCAACGTCCCGACAAGGCGGTAGACCGCCTTGGAGATCGCCTGTCCGCGCTTGGGCTGGGCGAGGATCGCCACGCAGGTCGCCGCCGAGGAGGCGCTTTCCAGCTGAAGCCAGAAGGCGACCCCGAGGGCGAGCATCATCGCCAGCCAGATTCGCGTCGCGAAAGCCCAGGCCGCGGGCTTGGGTACGTATTGATCGACGGCATCGATCAGCCGGTCGAGGCGGGAGCCACCGGCCGGCGCGGCACCATCGAGCCGCGCGTTCATCGTCCCACACTCCAGGCTGAGCCGTTCGGCGGGCGTCAACGCGCACGCGGCACCGGGGTTTCACCGCCGCGCCGCCGCAGCCGGTCAGGCTTTGTCGTGACCCTTCAAGCGCTTGTTGCACTTGCTCCAGAATTGCGGCCACTTCGGCCCCTCGGCCGTCTTCTGGGCATCGGTGAGGGCGCGCCACTCGGAGCCGCAGGTCTTTTGCCGCTCGCGGGCGGCGGCCTGGCCGGCGCTCGGCGCCTTGGCGGACGGCGCGGTCTCGGCGGGGGCGGGCTCCTTGGCGAATGCCGCCGGGGCGGCGGCGAGGGACAGGGCGAGACACGCAGCCCTGAACAGACGGTCGTTCATCGTAGCGTCCTGATCACCGCCGACACGGGCGGCGACCGGAGCGGGGCATGGCGACCGCCCGCCGGTCGAGCGCGAACCGGCGTTGCGCACAGGAACCTCCCCTCACGAAGACGTGAGACAATCTGGGCGCGTGGCTTGAGCGGCGGGGCAAAATCGTCTTCATTCGCAGCCGCACAGGGTCCGTCTGGGATTGCCTGAGGGGAAGCGATTGATGGCAGCGGTCAACGCCCGGCCGATCGACGTGCATACGTGGAGCACGCCGAACGGCTGGAAGGTTCCGATCATGCTGGAGGAGTGCGAGCTCCCCTATCGGATCGTGCCCGTGAACATCGCGAAGAACGAGCAGTTCGCGCCCGACTTCCTGGCGATCTCACCCAACAACAAGATCCCGGCCATCGTCGATCCCGAAGGCCCCGGCGGCCAGCCGATCAACGTCTTCGAATCGGGGGCGATCCTGCAGTATCTCGGCCGCAAGACCGGGAAGCTCTACCCGGCCGACGAGCGCGCGCGGGTCGCGGTGGACGAGTGGCTGTTCTGGCAGGTGGCGGGTTTCGGGCCGATGCTCGGCCAGACGCACCATTTCACCATCTACGCGCCCGAAAAGGTGCCCTATGCCATCGAGCGCTTCACCGCCGAGGCCAAGCGGCTCTACGGCGTGCTGGAACGGCGCCTCGAAGGCCGCGAGTACATCGCGGACGAGTTCTCCATCGCCGACATCGCGGCGGTGACGTGGGCCAAGCTCAACTTCAAGCAGGGCGTGGACATCGCCACCCTGCCGAACGTCGCCCGCTGGCTCGAACGGGTGCTGGCGAGGCCCGCCGTGCAACGGGGCCTCGCCGCGGTCTAGGCGGTCAGTTCTTGTTCGCCGCCTGCTGGTTCACGCCCGGCACGCGCGTCCAGGTCTGCGAGCCGCAGAGCACCTTCAAGAGGCAGCCCGAGACGCTGAGTTCGGATTCGCTCTCGCGCTCAACGCTGACGTCGTAGGACTTGCCCTCCTCGACGTTGTAGATCTGGCCCGAGAACTTGCCGTCTTCCGGCCGCAGACCCTCGATCAGCTGAAGGCCGATGACCGGGCGGGCGCGCTTCTTCGGGTCGGGGTTCTTGATGTCGGTGCGCGGGGCGCCGGTATCCGTGGTCGGCACCTTCAGCCACACGACCTTGCCGCAGACATGGGACGCGTTCGCGCCGCAGCGGTCGATCTGGATCTTGGCGCGGCCGTCCCCCGTCAGCCACGTGCCGGAGGGGTCGCGGGGCGTCTCGGCCTGGACGGCACCGAGGCCGGCCAGGAGGAAAGCGGGGCTGAGGGCGATGCGCAGGATCGGCTTCATGGGCAGCTCCGGATTCTGAACGACCCGGCGTTGCGCCGGGCCCGATGCGGCAATGGAGCCCCCGCAATCGGGCGATTTCTTGGCCGTGTTGCGGCAAGGCCACGTTTCCCCGATTTTCCCATTCCGCCCCGCCGGGTTGAGGCAGGGGTTGCGCGGGGCTATAAGCCCGCCGCCCAAGGGATTTCGCGCGAGAGGGGATTTCGCAGAAGGCCCCTTGGCCGCGGTGCGATGCGGACCCGGTTCGTGCGCCCGATCTCCCGCCCGAATTCCCGACAGAAAGACCACGGACCATGGCCACCGAGCGCACCTTCTCGATCCTCAAGCCCGATGCGACCCGCCGCAACATCACCGGCGCCGTGAACGCCGTGATCGAGGGCGCGGGCCTCCGCATCGTCGGCCAGCGCCGCATCCAGATGACCAAGGCCCAGGCCGAAAAGTTCTACGAGGTCCACAAGGAGCGCCCGTTCTTCGGCGAGCTCGTGGAGTTCATGACCTCCGGCCCGGTGGTCGTGCAGGTCCTCGAGGGCGAGAACGCCGTCGCCAAGTACCGTGAAGTGATGGGTGCCACGAACCCGGCCCAGGCCGCCGAGGGCACCATCCGCAAGCAGTTCGCCGAGTCGGTCGGCGAGAACACCGTCCACGGTTCGGACAGCGCCGAGAACGCCAAGCTCGAGATCGCGCAGTTCTTCCAGGATTCGGACCTCACCAAGTAAGGTGACGGTGGCCGGTGGGGCACACAGCCCCGCCGGCACTATCCGGGAACGCTTCTCCGGCATGATGACCGGAAGGTGTGTCCGCCCCGTCATTGACGGCGCGAAGTCCGGGGGCGACCAGGGAACTCGGTAGAACACCCCGAGACCTGGGACCACGATACGATGACGACCCGCCTCCGCCTGCTGGCCGCGACCGGCCTCCTCGCCCTCGGCGCCACCGCCGCCCTCGCCAGCGGCTCGTCGGCTCCCTTCGAGCAGTACCAGCCCGACCCGGCCCTCAAGACCGCGAGCAAGACGAACCTCGAAGGCCGCGTGCGCCACGCCTGCGCCGTCGTGCAGGCCCGCATGACCAGTGCCCCCGAGGCGTCCCTGGACCGTCCCTGCGGCTGCTACGCCAAGCAGACCCTGCGCAGCCTCGACGAGTCAGAGCTCGAAGCCTACCGCGTCACCGGCTATTTCAACGACAGCGCCCGCGCCAAGGCCCTCTCGGCCCTCGATTCCTGCAAGCTGCAGCGCCCGGTCTGATCCGAGCTAGAGGCTGAACAGCACGCCGTCCGGCGGCGCGTCGTCGATCACGACGCGCCCGCCGTCGAGGCGCGCCCGTCCGCCCGCGATGAGCGCCAGCGCCGCCGGGTAGAGCCGGCGCTCCTGCACGATGACCCGCGCGGCGAGGCTGTCCGGGTCGTCGCCCTGCCGCACCGGCACGGCCGCCTGGGCGACGATGGGGCCGGCATCGAGTTCCGGCACCACGAAATGCACCGTGCAGCCGTGCAGCCGCACCCCGGCCGCCAGCGCCTGCGCATGGGTGTGAGTGCCCTTGAACAGCGGCAGCAGGGACGGGTGGATGTTGATCATCCGGCCCGCCCAGCCTTCCACGAACCCGTCCGTCAGGATCCGCATGAAGCCGGCGAGGCAGACCAGCTCGGTGCCCGCTTCGCGCAGCGCCGCGTCGATGGTCGCGTCGAAGCTCGGTCGGTCGGGATAGGCGCGGTGATCGATGGCCTTCGTCGGGATGCCGAGGGCGGCGGCGCGGGCCAAGCCCTCCGCCTGCGGATCATTCGAGAGGACGAGGACGATCTCGGCCGGGAAGGCCGGATCGCGCGCCGCCTCTGCGAGCGCGACCATGTTCGAGCCGCGCCCGGAGATGAGAATCGCGACGCGGACCTTCTTCACCGCCGCCGTCACAGGGTGAGCGTGCCCGCGAACGTCACGGGCTCGGCGCCGCGCGGCGTGATCCGCCCGAGGCGGATTGGCGCTTCGCCGGCCTCGGTGAGGGCCTTCGTCACCGCGTCCTCCGAGCCGGCCGCGGCGACCACCACCATGCCGATCCCGCAATTGAAGGTGCGCAGCATTTCGGCCTGCGCGACGCCGCCCTCGCGGGCGAGCCAGCCGAAGACCGGCGGCGGGGTGAGCGCGTCGAGATCGACCTCGATGCCGATGGCGTCGGGCAGCACGCGGGGCAGGTTGTCGGGGAAGCCGCCGCCCGTGATGTGGGCGAGGGCCTTGATGCCGTCCGTCGCGCGCAGCGCCGCGAGCAGGGGCTTCACGTAGATCTTCGTCGGCTCCAGCAGCGCCTCGCCGAGGCTGCGCGCGGGATCGAACGGCGCGGGCGCGTCCCAGCCGAGGCCGGTGCGGGCCACGATCCGCCGCACCAGCGAGTAGCCGTTGGAATGCACGCCCGAGGAGGGCAGGCCGAGCACCACGTCGCCGGGGGCGATGCCGGGCTTCGGCAGCAGGGTGCCGCGCTCGGCGGCGCCCACGGAGAAGCCGGCGAGGTCGTAGTCGGACCCGTCGTAGAGGCCGGGCATCTCGGCGGTCTCGCCGCCGATCAGCGCGCAGCCCGCCTGCCGGCACCCTTCCGCGATACCGCGCACGATGTCCGCGCCCACACCCGGCACGAGTTTGCCGGTGGCGTAATAGTCGAGGAAGAACAGCGGCTCGGCGCCCTGCACGATCAGGTCGTTCACGCACATCGCCACGAGGTCGATGCCGATCGTGTCGTGTTTAGCCGTCTCGATGGCGATCTTCACCTTCGTGCCGACGCCATCGTTGGCCGCGACGAGAATCGGATCGCGAAAACCCGCCGCCTTCAGGTCGAACAGGCCGCCGAAGCCGCCGATCTCCGCATCCGCGCCCGGCCGCCGGGTCGAGCGCACCAGAGGCTTGATCGTCTCCACCATGGCATTGCCGGCGTCGATATCGACGCCCGCCTGCGCGTAGGTGAGGCCTTTCCCGTCCGCCGTCATGCCAGCGCCATCCCGAACTGATTGCGGCACCGCCTTAGCGGGTCATGCGTCTTCGCGCGAGTCGGTCTTGACCTCGGCGGGCCGACTGCCGACCCTTGGGACACATGGCAAACGACGCTCCGCCCCGGCAACTCACCTTCGACCTGCCCTTCGATCCCCGCTACGGCCGCGAGGATTTTCTGGTGGGCGATGCCAACGAAGCCGCCTACGGGCTGATCGAGGCGTGGCCCAACTGGCCCGACCGGGTGCTGGTGCTCACCGGCCCGGCGGGGAGCGGCAAGAGCCACCTCGCGGCGATCTGGGCCGAACGCGCCCATGCCTGGACCGTGACCGCCACGGCGGTGACGCATGACCGGGTGCAGCACCTCGCCTCGAACGGCGCCCTCGTGGTCGAGGACATCGACCGGCCGGAGGGCCGCGACGAGGCCTCCCTGTTCCACCTGCTGAACCTCGCCCGCGAGCGGGGGAGCCCGGTGCTGCTCACCAGCGCGAAACCCATCGATGCGCTGGGCCTCGCCACGGCCGACCTGCGCTCGCGCCTGCGGCTCGCGCCCGGAGCGGCCATCGAGGCGCCCGACGACGCTTTGCTGCGGGCCGTCCTTGTGAAGCTGTTCGTGGACCGCCAATTGATCGTGGATCTCGGGGTGATCGAGGCGGTCGCCCTCCGCATCGACCGCTCCCTCGGACGGGCGCGGGACGTGGTGGCCGAACTCGACCGCGACGCCCTCGGACGCGGGCGGCGGATCAGCCGGCCGCTGGCCGTCGCCGTGCTGCGGCGGATGGGACTCGATGAGAGTTCGGGGGATGCCGAGCCCTGAATCGGCACTGTCATCGAACTGTCGTGACGGCGGCGATGGTCGGGTGGTAAGGGGCGCCGAACGAAGACGACACGGGAAAGCGGGACCAGCCGATGGAATCGACGCCCAAGCCCCTCGACCGCAAGGATAAAGGGGATCAGGCGGAAGGATCGGCCGCTCCGGCGGCCCGGCCTCCGGCCGCCCGGCGCCCGGCTGCGCCCCGCCGCACCATGGGCACCCCATCCGCGAAGGGCTCGGCCTCGGAGACCGACGCCAACGAGGAATGGCCGACCTCCCCGGCGACGCCCGAGCCCGCCACGCCCGTCGATGGCCCCGCCCGCGATCCCGTGCTCGAAGCCGGGCGCAGCCTGCGCCACGCGCCGGAGCGGTTCGTCAACCGCGAACTCTCCTGGCTGCAGTTCAACCGGCGGGTGCTGGAAGAGGCATCGAACACCAATCATCCGCTGCTAGAACAGCTCCGCTTCCTGTCGATCTCGGCCAACAATCTGGACGAGTTCTTCATGGTGCGCGTCGCCGGCCTGCACGATCAGGTGCGGGCGGGCATCACCATGCCCTCGCAGGACGGGTTGAGCCCATCCGAGCAATTGTCGCGGATCGGCGCCGAGGTTTCGAGCCTCGCCGCCGACCAGCAGACGCGCTGGCGCGAATTGCGCGCGATGCTGCACGATGCCGAGATCGACCTCGTGGAGCCCGCCGACCTGACGGGCGATCAGTCGGCGTGGCTGGAAGAGTACTTCCTCACCTACGTCTTCCCGGTGCTGACGCCGCTCGCCATCGATCCGGCCCACCCGTTCCCGTTCATCCCGAACCTCGGCACGACGCTGGCGCTGATGCTGGTGCGCCCCCGCGACGGGCGGGTGCTGCGGGCGCTGATCCGCATGCCGGGCCTGCTCGACCGCTTCGTGCGCCTGCCGGCGTCGGAGGGCGATTCCCAGGCCCGATTCATCGCCATCGAGCAGGTGATCGTGATGTTCACCGGACGGCTCTTCCCCGGCTACCTCGTGAAGGGGCAGGGGGCGTTCCGGGTGGTGCGCGATTCGGACCTCGAAATCGAGGAAGAGGCGGAAGACCTCGTCCTGCACTTCGAATCGGCGCTCAAGCAGCGCCGCCGGGGCGTGGTGATCCGCATCGAGGTCGAGGCGGGCATGTCGGAGGAGCTGCGCAACTTCGTCGTGGACGAGTTGGAGATCTCGTCCGATGCCGTCTTCCTCGTGGACGGGATGCTCGCCCTCAACGAACTCTCGCAGATCGTCGGGATCGACCGGCCGGACCTGAAGTTCAAGCCCTACACGCCACGCTTCCCGGAGCGGATCCGCGAGAGCGGTGGCGACGTCTTCGCCGCGATCCGGCAGAAGGACTTCATCGTCCACCACCCCTACGAGTCGTTCGATTCGGTGGTGCAGTTCCTCGCCCAGGCGGCGCGGGACCCGAACGTCGTCGCCATCAAGCAGACGCTCTACCGCACCTCCTCGAACTCCCCGATCGTCGCGGCGCTCGCCGAGGCGGCCGAACTCGGCAAGTCGGTGACGGCTCTGGTCGAGTTGAAGGCCCGCTTCGATGAGGAAGCGAACATCCGCTGGGCGCGCAACCTCGAAAAGGCGGGCGCGCAGGTGGTGTTCGGCTTCGTCGAGTTGAAGACCCACGCGAAGCTGTCGATGGTCGTCCGCCGCGAGGGGGATCGCCTCGTCACCTACTGCCATGTCGGCACGGGCAATTATCACCCGATCACGGCCCGCGTTTACACCGACCTGTCGTTCTTCACCGCCGATCCGGCCATCGCCCGGGACGTGAGCCGGATCTTCAACTTCATCACCGGCTATGCCGAGCCCGCCGAACTGGAGCGGATGGGCGTGTCGCCGCTCACCCTCAAGAACCGGCTGCTCGAACACATCGAGGCCGAGGTGGCGCACGCCAAGGCCGGGCGCCCGGCGGCGATCTGGATCAAGTGCAACTCCCTCGTGGACCAGCAGATCATCGACGCGCTCTACGACGCCTCGGCGGCCGGGGTGCAGATCGACTGCGTGGTGCGCGGCATCTGCTGCCTGCGGCCGGGCATCCCCGGCCTGTCGGAGACGATCCGGGTGAAGTCCATCGTCGGGCGCTTCCTGGAGCACGGGCGCATCTACGCCTTCGGCAACGGGGTGGGGCTGCCGCACCCGAAGGCCATCGTCTACATTTCGTCGGCGGACCTGATGAGCCGCAACCTCGACCGGCGCGTGGAGGCCCTGCTGCCGATCACCAACCCGACGGTGCACCAGCAGGTGCTGGACCAGATCATGCTGGCTAACCTCCTCGACAACAGGCAAAGCTGGCGTGTACTGGCCTCTGGTGGCTGCGAGCGGATCCAACCGTCGGACGGTGAGGAACCCTTCAACGCGCACAAATACTTTATGACCAACCCGAGTCTGTCGGGGCGCGGGAAATCCTCGAAGAAGTCGAGCCCGCGGGCACTCAGCCGCCGGGCCCGCGCCACGCAGAACGACTAGGACCACACCGCTTGGCAAGTCCCAGCGCCATCCTCGCCCCTGCCGAGTTTGCTCAGGGGTCCGTCTGCGACCGGAACCGCCCGGTCGCCATCATCGATATCGGCTCGAACTCGGTGCGGCTCGTCGCCTATGACGGGCTCGGCCGGGCGCCGACCCCGATGTACAACGAGAAAGTGTTGTGCGGCCTCGGCCGGAACGTGTTCACCACGGGCCGGCTGAACGACGAGGCGGTGGCGCGGGCGCTGGCCGCGCTCAGCCGCTTCCGCGTCCTGTGCCGGACGATGCGGGTGTCGCAGGTGTTCGTGATGGCGACCGCCGCCGCCCGCGACGCGCAGAACGGACCGGATTTCCTGCGCGCCGCCGAGGAGGCGTGCGGCCAGGAGATCCAGCTCCTCTCGGGCCGGCGCGAGGCGGAACTCTCGGCGCTCGGCGTCGTCTCGGGCTTCCACGCGCCGGACGGCGTCGTCGGCGACATGGGCGGCGGATCCCTCGAATTGGTGGACGTGCGCGGAACGGTGGTCGGCCAGGGCGTGACGATGCCCCTCGGCGGCCTCACCCTTCAGGACCTCTCCGGCGGCTCGATCAAGAAGGCCGGCAAGCTGGTGCGCGAGCATATGCGCAAGGCGGCGCCGCAACTGGAGATCCTGAAGGGACGGACCTTCTACGCGGTCGGCGGCACCTGGCGGGCCATCGCCCGGCTACATCAGGCCTCGCGCGGCTATCCCGTCCACGTGATGCACGGCTACACGGTCGATCCCACGGACGAACTGAGCTTCCTGCAGGTCGTGGAGCAGACCGACGCCTCGCAATTGCAGGACGTCGAGATGGTGTCCGAGGCGCGCCGCCCGCTCCTGGCCTATGGCGCTCTGGTCCTCGAAGAGATCATCCGCGTCGGGCGACCGCGCGCCGTGGCGATCTCGGCCTCCGGCGTGCGCGAGGGCCTGCTGTTCGAGCAACTCGACCGCGACACGCGGCTGGTCGATCCGCTCCTCGCCTCGGCATCGGAGTTCAACGCCCTGCGGGCGCGGGCGCCGGGGCATGGCGAGGAACTGATCGCCTGGACGGACCGGTTCGTGGCCGACCTCGACGGGCCGGAGACGGCCGACGAGCGCCGCCTGCGCCATGCCGCCTGCCTCCTGGCCGATGTCGGCTGGCGGGCGCACCCGGATTACCGGGGGGAGCAATCCATCGCGGTGATCCAGAACGCCGCCTTCGTGGGCGTCGACCATCCCGGCCGGGCCTATCTCAGCCTTGCGGTGTCCCTGCGCCATACCGGCGTCGGGCCGGAGAAGGCCAATCAGATCCTGCGGGCGCTGGCCGGCCCGCGCCTGTTCGACCGGGCGCGCCTGCTCGGCGCGCTGTTGCGCGTCGCCTTCCCGGTCTCGGCGGGGATGGACGGCGCCCTGCCTCGGGCGCCGCTGGGGGTGGAGGAGGGCCGCGTGACCCTGCGTCTCCCGGCCGACTGGAAGGATCTCGGCGGAGACCGCCTGCTCAACCGCGTCCGGGGCCTTGCCCGCCTCATCGGGCTCGATGGGCGGGTCGTGGTGGGCTGAGCGGGGCTCAGCCTTCCGCCGGCTCGCGGAAATAGGGCTCGACCTTGCCCTTCAGCTTCACGGTCATCGGGTTGCCCGCGCGGTCCAGCGTCTTGCCGGCCGAGAGGCGCACCCAGCCCTCGCTGACGCAATACTCTTCCACGTTGGTCTTCTCGGCGCCGTTGAAGCGCACGCCGATGCCGCGCTCGAGGAGCGCTTCGTCGTAGAAGGGGCTGTTCGGGTTCGCCGCCAGGCGGTCGGGGGGCGTCTCGCTCATCGCCTAGGTCCGGCTTCCATCTCTTGCGCCGCGCAGGGTGCGGGCGCGGCCCCGCCGTTACGGGATTCCGCCGGCCCGCGCAACGCGGCGAGCAGGGCGGCGAGGTCCGTGCTCTGGAGGAGCGGCACGAGGCGGCTCACCTCGTCCTTCGGCCTGTCCCACCACGCCGACGCCACCAGCGCCTCGGCCACCTCCGGCGGAAACCGGTGGCGGACGACGCGGGCCGGGTTCCCGGCCACGATCGCGTAGGGGGGCACGTCGCGGGTCACGACCGCGCGGGCCGCGACCACCGCCCCGTGCCCCAATGTGACACCCGACAGGATCATGCAGCCGGAGCCGAGCCAGACGTCGTGGCCGATCACCACGTCGCCCCGCGAGGCATGATAATCCTCCGGCGCCTTTGCGTCCGCGAAATGCCCCCGCATTGCAGCAAAAGGATAGGTGGACGCCCAATCGAGCCGGTGATCGCCCCCTAAAAGGATCTCCACCCGGTCCGCGATGGAACAATAGCGGCCAATCGTCAGCTTCCGGCCGCTTTCAGGGAAGCGGACCTTGGGCTTGCCGTAGGAATAGGCACCGATGGAGAATCCGTAGCGCCCCGCCATTCGGGCGAGGTGCAGACGGGTTTCGTTGAGCGGGTTGCGCCCCCTGCGCAGGCGTTGCAACAGACCCATCAGCGCACGATCCCGCCCGGCCGGCGGGGCCGGCACGGTGTAGGGCGATCAGGAGGGCTATTGATGGCCGACAACATGTCCGAGGACCTCAAGACAGGGGCGCTCGTCTACCATCGGCTGCCGCAGCCCGGAAAGCTCGAGATCCAGGCGACGAAGCCCCTGGGCAACCAGCGGGACCTCGCGCTCGCCTATTCCCCCGGCGTCGCCGCCGCCTGCATGGCGATCTACGACGACCCGCAGGAGGCCGCGACCCTCACCATCCGCCAGAACCTCGTGGCGGTGCTCTCGAACGGCACGGCCGTGCTGGGCCTCGGCGATATCGGCCCGCTCGCCTCGAAGCCGGTGATGGAGGGCAAGGCCGTCCTGTTCAAGAAGTTCGCCGGCATCGACGTGTTCGACATCGAGGTGAACCAGAAGGACGTCGCCAAGCTCGTGGACGTCGTCTGCGCCCTGGAGCCGACCTTCGGCGGCATCAACCTCGAGGACATCAAGGCGCCGGAATGCTTCGAGGTCGAGGAGCAGTGCCGCGCGCGGATGAACATCCCGGTCTTCCACGACGACCAGCACGGCACGGCGATCATCGTCGCGGCGGCAGTGCTGAACGGGCTCGAACTCGCCGGCAAGAACCTTGAGGACGTCCGCATCGTGACCTCGGGCGCGGGCGCGGCGGCGCTCGCCTGCCTGAACCTGCTCGTGTCGCTGGGCGCCCGGGTCGAGAACATCACGGTCACGGACATCAAGGGCGTGGTCTACAAGGGCCGCCCGGAACTGATGGACCGCTGGAAGGACGTCTACGCGCAGGAGACCGAGAAGCGGACCCTCGCGGAGGTGATCCCCGGCGCCGACGTGTTCATCGGCCTTTCGGCGGGCGGCGTGCTGAAGCCGGAATACCTGCGCGAGATGGCCGAGAAGCCGCTCATCATGGCGCTGGCCAACCCTTACCCGGAGATCATGCCCGACCTCGCCGAGAAGGAGCGGCCGGACGCGATGATCTGCACCGGCCGGTCGGACTTCCCGAACCAGGTCAACAACGTCCTCTGCTTCCCCTACATCTTCCGGGGCGCCCTCGATGTCGGCGCCCACAAGATCAACGAGGAAATGAAGAAGGCCGCCGTGAAGGCGATCGCGGGCCTCGCCCACGAGACGACCTCCGATGTGGTGGCCCGCGCCTATGGCGGCGAGGTCCGGCCCTTCGGCCCGAAATCGCTGATCCCGAGCCCGTTCGATCCGCGCCTGATCCTGCGCATCGCCCCCGCCGTCGCGCAGGCGGCGATGGATTCGGGCGTCGCCGGGCGTCCGTTGGAGGATCTGCAGGCCTACACCGAGAGCCTGGACCGGTTCGTCCACCGCTCCGGCCTCATCATGAAGCCGCTCTTCTCCAAGGCGAAGGAGAACCCGAAGCGGGTGATCTACGCCGAGGGCGAGGACGAGCGCGTGCTGCGCGCCGTGCAGGCCATCGTGGAGGACAGGGTCGCCCTGCCGATCCTCGTCGGCCGCCCGCGCGTGGTGGAGACCCGGTTGAAGCGCTTCGGCCTGTCGATCAAGCTCGGCCGCGACTTCGAGCTGATCGATCCCGAGGACGATCCGCGCTACCGCTCCTTCGTCCAGACCTATCTGGACATCGCCGGCCGCAAGGGCATCACCCCCGACGCCGCCCGCACGCTGGTGCGCACCAACAGCACGATCATCGGCGCCGTCGCCGTGCGCCGGGGCGAGGCCGACGCCCTGATCTGCGGCCTCGAAGGCCGGTTCGAGACGCGCCTGCGGATCATCCGCGACGTGATCGGCCTACAGCCGGGCATCAAGCAACTCGCGGCGATGAGCCTGATCATCACCAACGAGGGCCCGTACTTC
>Ga0182229_1000248_pt1 | contig 14195 bp, 11 predicted proteins | sample G6R1MG_32_FD_129663 | JGI IMG/M metagenome (GOLD analysis project Ga0182229, IMG submission 129663) | Miscanthus phyllosphere microbial communities from Michigan, USA - G6R4_MAIN_07NOV2016_LD1 MG | ecosystem: Host-associated > Plants > Phyllosphere > Phylloplane/Leaf | place: USA: Michigan...
CTTGTTCGCCCCCATCGGGGCCGTAAAATAGCACCCAGGTGGCAAAATCGTCGGAGAACGGCCCGAATCGGTGCTCGATACCCGCCGGTACGAACAGCAGATCGCCCGGCTTGACGGGCATCCGACGCCCGGCCAGCGCAAATGTACCGGTGCCACTGGTGATGATGTACACTTCGTCGCGGGCGTGTGGTTGCTGCCTGTCGACACGGTCGGGTTTGTAGAATTCGACAACCAGACTGCCGTGCGTAAACAGGGTAATAAATTCGGCCGAGTGGGTTTGTAGTGCCCGGAACCCGGCTTCAGGGGTGAGCGGTTGAATCATTGGGTCGACTAACGAAATAAAGATCGAAACCGGGTGCCCAGAAGTCAGCCTGCGTGTACTGAAGCTGAAACCCAAATTTATTGAAGAAACGGTACGCTACCTGCGAGGTACGGCATTCGACCACGTGAATGCCAGCGTGCCGGGCAATAAGTCCCAGATTATGGCGTAACAGTGTCCCACCGATACCTGATCCTGCGTAGTCGGGATCGCTCAGTATCCAGCCGATGCGGGCGGTAGCCGTGTCGGCAGTCAGGTAATGACCACAGCCGCCCACCACCTGTCCGGCTAGTTCGGCAATAAAATAAGGGTCGGTATTGGTCCGCAGAAAATGGGCGAAATCAGTGGCTTCCTCCGGCGCAAAGGCGTGGGGTACGCTTTTGTGAAAGACAGCGAGCAACGGTTCGTGGTCGGTGGGCTGGTAGGGGCGAATGGTCATCGGGACTGCTACACGCTTAGGTAGACCGGCAACGGTGCCGTGTTGTAGTCGGCGGGAATAGGTGGTAGCTGCACGGTTTTCAGCGGAATGACCCCCGCCCAGGTTGGTAGATCGCGGTCGGCCGCATCGTCGTTGGCGTTGCCGGTACGCACTTTGGCGGAGGCTTCGGCCAGCGAAAACGCCAGCACGGTCGTCTTGCGCAATTCACTGTCGGTCGTCGGGCGAAGGTCGTCCCAGCGGTTAGGCACCATATGGTCGGTGATCAGGGCCAGCGCCTGCATTTTCTCGGCCTCGTCGGTTACTTTTTCGGCCTGCGCAAACACCACTACCGATCGGTAGTTGACGGAATGGGAAAACGCCGATTTGGCCAGAATCAGACCGTCGGCCAGCATAACCGTGATGCAAACGGGGGCACCGTGTTCGATGGCCCGGATGAAATGACTGCCTACCGAGCCGTGGATGTACAGCTTGTCGTTGTGGCGGGCGTGGGCGGTGGGCAGGGCGAACGGTTGACCGTCAATTACGGTGCTGACGGTACAGAAGAGGGCTTCGTCGAGGATGGGGTGGATCGTGTCAGCGTCGTAGTGAGCGCGTTTGGCCAAACGGCTGGGGGTAGTGCGAGCGGTTTGCATAGCGATGGGTGTTTAAATCATGACAAACCTCGATCTTTACCGGACTAGTCAGATCGTCCACTTTTTGAAAACTAACTGGTCCGGTTGTGCTGCCCTATAAATCCCTGATTCAACTCGACAAGGCCCTGTCCGTGCCCGTATTCGTACAACTCGGCGATCAGTTGCGCCAACTGATACGGATCGGAACGTTGTCTGCCGGGCAGCGGTTGCCGGGTACACGTCAGTTGGCCAGCCTGCTCGGTATCCACCGACAGACCGTCGTGGCTGCGTACGACGAAGGGTTGGCACAGGGCTGGCTCGAAAGCCGGCCGGGTAGTGGTACCTACGTGGCTGCGCATGTTCAGGACGTTCGGCCGCAGTCGCTGCCAACCGGTGAGCCGGCAGAAAACGCCACACCCGCAGCGAAGCCCATCGGCAACCGACAGATGCCCGGCTACGCAGTTGCGACGAGGCCGCATCTGATACGACCCGTGATGACATCGCTGACCGGACTCCGGCTCGACGACGGGTTTCCCGATATCCGGCTGGCGCCGATGAATGAGCTGAGCCGGGCGTACCGGTCTTATTTTCGCTGGGGTGATCCACAACGGCACTTCGGCTACGGCGATACCAAAGGGCACCCATTGCTGCGCGAACAGCTGACACAGTACCTCAACGAAACGCGCGGTCTGCAAATCACGCCCGACAACGTACTGATTACGCGCGGTAGCATCATGGGATTACACCTGACGGCACAGGTGTTACTGCGGGCTGGCGATTTGTTTGTGATGGGCGAAAGCAGCTGGGCGGGGGCGGCTATGAATGCCCGGCAGGCGGGGGCTACCGTATGCACCGTGCCCGTCGATGAGCAGGGGCTGGACGTTGATGCACTGGCCCGGCTATGCGCGGAACAGCCGGTGCGGATGGTGTACGTAACCCCCCACCACCACTACCCGACGACCGTTACGTTGCGGGCCGACCGGCGGGTTCGGCTGCTGCAACTGGCTGAACGCTGGGGCTTCGTTCTTGTGGAGGATGATTACGACTATGATTTTCATTACCTTAGCCGACCCATTCTGCCCCTGGCCAGCGCCGACCGACAGGGTATGGTGATCTACGTAGGATCGTTGACCAAGTCGATTGCGCCGGCCTTTCGGATTGGCTATGTTGTGGCCCCCACCGCCCTGATCGACGAACTGGCCCGGCTCCGGCGCATCATCGACCGGCAGGGCGACCCCATGCTTGAGTTTGCCATTGGACAATTGCTGAAGAGTGGCGAGCTGAAACGGCATTTTCGGAAAGCATTGCGGACGTACCACGCCCGGCGCGATCATGTCTGTGCGCTGCTGACCGATCAACTGCCCGACGAGTTGCAGTTTACCAAACCCGATGGGGGATTGGCCGTCTGGGCTACCTTTCGCCCTGACATAGATCCGGTAGCGGTAGTCGAACGGGCGCACAAACACGGCTTGTCGCTGGCCGACGGGCTGAGTCATGACCTGCCCGGTCGTCGGTTCAACAGTACCCGGCTGGGCTTCGCGTCGAGTACGGAAGCCGAACTGGACGCGTGCGTTGCCATTCTTCGGAAAGCTGTTCAGGCGGGCAGGTAGACACAAAACGTCGCGCCCTCACCCGGTTTGCTCTCGGCCGTAATGCTCCCACCATGATTCTCGACTACGCGCTGACAGATAGCCAGCCCGACACCCGTACCCGGAAAGTCGTTCTTGTTGTGCAGGCGCTGGAAGACCTGAAAAATCCGGTCGCGGTACTTTTCATCGAAGCCGATTCCCGCATCCTGAACGCAAATCTGGTGGAAAAAGTGGGCATCGCTGGTCGGCCTTACGTGATCTGGTAAGTCGTGGCGGGGCTTCAGCATACTGCGCACGGCGACCCGTGCCGACTGCCCCGCTGGCGTAAACTTGAGGGCATTCGATAGCAGGTTCTGGAATAATTGCCGCAGCTGCATTTCGTCGCCGTTGACGACGGGTAACGGGGCAATGTTGAGTTGCGCGGTATGCTGACTGACGGCCCAATCGAGCGTAAGCAACACGTCGTTGACCACATCGTTCAGCGGAACGGACTGCCATGTCTGCTGCCGGGTCGACAGGCGGGAAAAGGCCAGCAAATCCTTGATAAGCGTCGACATGCGAACACTGGCGTTGGTAATCCGCTCGATGTAGTTTCGGCCGGTGTCGGTGAGTTGCTCGTTTGATTGTTGTACGAGCAACGAACTGAACGCCTGAATTTTACGGAGCGGCTCCTGCAAGTCATGGCTGGCTACATAGGCAAACTGCTGAAGACTATCGTTGGATCGCTCCAAATCCTGATTCGCCAGTTCCAGTTCCTGGGTTCGAATGCGTACCCGCTCCTCCAGTTCCTGCGACAACGCCCGGTATTGCTCTTCGCGCTGTCGTAACGCGGCTTCGACCCGCGCCCGTTCAATCGCTTCCCAGGTTCGTTCCGCCGTTTCATCCAGCAGCGTTCGTTCCTCCGGCGACCAGGTATGGGCGTCCCGACGATGAACGAACATAATCGCCAGCAGGCGTCCGTTTTTCAACAAAGGCTTATTCAACGCGGCTCTGACCTGCAACGTCTGGTAAGCGTTTCTTTCCGGGTCACTAAGCGCGGATGTCTGGGCCAGGTCAGTCAGCTCGGCGGTACGCCCGGCCAGCAGGTCGGCTACCAGTCGTTGCCCAAAATCGGTGTATCGGAAGTAGCCCGTTACTTGTGCCACCCCATCTACGTAATTGTTGGCGGCTACAAAGGCTATCCCGTCGCCCTGATCTTCGGCATAGCCCACCCGGTTGGCACCGACATAGTCACCGAGCAGGCAGGCGGCCCGGTACTGAATCTGTACCGGGTCGATTAGCGGACGCAGTTGATCGCTCAGCGTCAGCAGAAAGGTTTGCCGGGCTTCATTGGCGGCTAACTGACGGCGGGCCGTTACCTGCTCGCTTATGTCAATGGCGGTATTGATAACGCCATAGATCAGGCCATTATCATCGTACAGGGGATTGTAGGAGAAGTTAAACCAAAATTCTTCCAGCTTCCCATCGACAACGATAGCCGCCTTGCCTTCGGGATTGTGGTACGATTCGCCGGTGTCGTACACGTGTTGCAGCAATTCCAGAAAAGGCTGACCGATCAGTTCGGGCATCGCGTCGTGCAGCGCTCTACCCAGCACAGCGTCGTCTTTACCCCAGACGGTTAGCATGGGTTTGTTGATAGCCTGAACGACCATGTCGTACCCCACAAAAATAACCGTTGCCGTGGGGGAATCATAAACCAGGTTGCGAAAGCGCTGTTCGCTGCGTTGCATCTGCTGCCGGGCCAGTACCAACTGGGTGATCTCCTGCGCGATACCCGAGAAACGGTAAGGTGTTCCCGTCTCATCGAAAAACGCCTGCCCCCGGCAGTGGAGCCAGCGGAGTTGCCCGTCCTCGGCACCAATCGTTCGGAACTGACAGTCGTAGTGCCCGGCGGACTGGGGGTTGAGTGCCCAGTGGACAGCCTCATCGAGGGTTGCTACATCGTCGGTATGCACGTAGCGAAGCACCTGTTCGTAGGGTACAGTGTCATGCTGATAAAAACCGTACAGCTGCTTGCAATGGTCATCCCACCAGACCTGCTGGTTTTGTATATCCAGATCCCAGGTGCCGATTGCGGCCGCCTGGAGGGCAAAATTCATGCGGGCCAGTTGGTCAGGGCGTCCATCATTGCGGAGCGTCTGTTCACCAGTCATACGTGTATCGTCAAAAAAGAAAGGTCAATTTACCGCATTACCAACAGCACCCCGTCAATCTATACACTGTTTCTATCGTACGACCCCGTCTACCAGACGTAGTGTCCAGATCGGTTGTTTTGGTTGCTAGAAAGTAGCTACGCGTTGCAAAAAATAGCGCCGATCACAGGGTGGCCGGCGCGGGTCGTACAAGTTACAGGACGGTGTTTACTGGTCAAGTCAGGTGGACAGGTGCCGGTTACTGACTGGTGTTATCAAGGGGCTGGCCAGGCACTAGTGGCCGTAAATTTTGTGGCGTTGATTTACTGATCAAGCTAACACGCGAAGCGTACGTGCGTTATGGCTTCTTCTCATGTACACGATGATAAAACGGGTGTAGCCTGTTGTCATAACTGTTTCGTTTAACGGTAACAAAGCTACGATCAGGTAACTTATTGGTCAAATTGATTTAATTTATGAATTGATAAATAATAATGATATGAATAGCGGACAGGTAATTCTCGTTTTTGGTAATATATTGATAGTGAGTTACTTATTCGTTTCTATGTGTTAACTGCCTCAACTGACACTTATTTATTGTGCCGGTTGAGGGCGGCTAGTATAGACAAAATAAAAAACCTTTGCTTCCAGCGACGGTTAGATAGGCAGTCAATAGGTACGATTCAAACGAATTCGACAATGGATAAACTACAGAAGTTCGAGTTGATGAACAAAGTCGTTCGTGAACTCGAAGACTTGCAGAACAGTCAGAATGCACTGATCGAAAAGATCGGTAAAATTGAGGTAGACAACATGAATGGGTTGAACGACTCGTTCCTGGAAAAAAACCTCGGCGAGATGCACGGCAAAGTAGCTGATAACGTAGATGCTGTTACAAACATATTTACGTATTTCGAGCAGCAGCGCGATGAGTATGCCGACAAAAACCGGTCAGCCATCGAAGCGTTGGAGGCACAGGCTGCCGCTGAAGCTGCAAACGAATAGTTTTATTAGAAGGAGTATTTTGCAAAACGCCGGACATGCTGTCCGGCGTTTTTGTGTTTGTGGCTAATACAGCAACCGACTCGCCCGGAACGGGTTGTCAGCCGCCTGGAGTAGTTTGTTACGCAGCCGAGCGTTGTAGTTCGGGCGATCAGTGAGGAAACGGCGAATCAACTGCGCTACGTCGGGAGTCTGATACCCCGACAACGTTGCCCGGAGCCACGATTCGGGGAAAAAGATGTCGCCCGTTCGCTGAATATCAACCAGTAAATCCAGGCTCTTCGGCAAATACGTCGCCGACGTTGCCGCCCGCAGCGGGTGATGCAGGTAGCCCAGTGCCGCTGTTACCCAGGCTTCGTGTTCGCGATTCTTCTCATCGGCCAGCGAAGCAAAAAACTGGTTGCGCGTGGCAACGTCGCTCGACAGCGCGGGCATCATAAATTGAAGCCGTTTTTGCCGATCCGGGTTCTTGATACGGGCCAGTTGGCGTGTCAGAATGTCGGGGGCCGGGTAGTCGCGAACGGCCAGCGCGAGAGCAAGCGCGGTGTAGTCGTCTTCGGTGAGCGTAACGCCGGTGGGTGCCTGCTGTTTGTCCCAGATCTGGTAGAGCCGCTGCTGCGCGTCGGGTGTAAGGGCCACGCTCTGATAAAGCCGGAACAGTACTTTCTTTAGTCCCGGACTGGATGGTCCCGGACTGGATGGTCCCGGACTGGACGGTCCCGGACTGGACGGTCCGTTGGTCGTAGCCTGTTCCATCGCCTGCCAGCTTGCCTGTTCTACCTGCCCGGCCAGTGCCAGGCGGTCGGCGGGTCGGGTGAAATTCCAGACAAGGTCCGACAGCTGACCCGTCAGCAAACGCAGGTTTAGTTCTTCCGTTTCCGTTGCGAGTAGCGAGCGGTAGATGGTAGCCAGTCGGGCCGGGCGCACGGCCTGCCCCGCCAGCATGTTCTCGTACAGGTTGATGTAGGAAGCCGCCCGGCTGACGGGGTCAGTCAGCATAGCGAGTCGGTCTAGCATCGTCGTATCAACCGAAAACCGGCCGTAACCGCGTCCGTCGCTGTTCAGGGCAACAAACAACGGCATGTCTTTACCGGCTGCTTCGGGTACGTTCACCTGCGCCGACGTGAGACTAACCGGCAGCGTCTCGGTACGATCAGGATACACGAGCGCCAGCTTGAACGACTGCGGCCAAACGCGCTCTGAGCCGTCTTCGCCCAGCTGTGTCACCGTCAACTTACCGATGCGTCCGCCCTGCTGCGTCAGTTGATACGACACCACCGGCCGGCCCGTCTGTTCGACCCATACTTTGTTCCAGGTGACCAGATCGGCGGGTGTCCGTTTGTCGAGGATTGTAATCAGGTCGTTCCAGGTGGCGTTGCCGAAGGCGTAGGTTCGAATGTATTCCCGCAGGCCATCGCGCAAGGCATCGGCACCGATGAGCGCTTCCAGCTGTCGCATCATGATCGGTGCTTTGTGATAGATGATGCCCCCGTAAAGGGATCCGGCTTCCTGCAGGTTCGTCAGTGGCTGCCCGATCGGGTTGGCTCCCTCGGTGCGGTCGACGGCGTAGGCGGCTGGCAGGTGATCAATGACGAATTTCAGGTCGTTGTTGACCTCCGGCATCGTGATCGCCGTGACTTTATCGGCCATGAAATTGGCGAATACTTCCTTGAGCCACACATCGTTGAACCAGCGCATCGTGACCAGATCACCGAACCACATATGCGCCGTTTCGTGGGCGATGACCGATGCCCGCGCCAGTTTCTGATCGCGCGTAGCCCCGTTGTCGAGAAACAGCGCCGATGCCTTGTAATCGATAGCGCCGACATGCTCCATGCCGCCGTACTGAAAATCGGGAATGACCGCAAAGTCGAACTTGGTGAACGGGTAGGGACGCTGGGTGTAGTCTTCCAGAAAACGGAGAGCGCCCGCGTGCAGCGAAAAAAGCGAGTCCTGACTAAGTTTTAGCTTGACCGGGTCGGTTTCGCGGTGGAGCAGGGTCATCGGCCGTTTGTCCGGGGTTTCGGTCACCACCGTAAACTGGCCCGCGACGAACGAAAACAGGTAGGTGGGAATCACGTCGGACGGGGCAAAGCGAATGGTTGTGCGGTTGCCCACCGTCGTTGGAGCCTGCGCCGGTGCGTTACCAATGGCAACCCAGTTTTCCGGGACGGTCAGGGTAAGTTCAAACGTGGCTTTCAGGTCGGGTTGATCGAAGCAGGGAAAGACCGTGCGGGCCCGGTCCGGCACGAGCAGCGTGTACAGATAGTCGTCATTGCGGTTAAGTGATAGATTACCCGCCGTGAAGTGAATCGTTACCTGATTGCGACCTGCCTTTAGCCGCGCCGGTTCGATTCGGATGTGCTCGTTCGCGAAGACAATCGCTGCGGTATCGCCGTTGACCGTCAGCCGGTGGAGGTGATCGCGCGACTCCTTGAAATCGATCAACAGTGGGTCGGTTGTGGGCTTCCAGTCGAAGGTGATGGTTTCCGTGGCTGGAATAGGGTCACGTTTCTGCACCGGAATGTCGAACGATAGCTGATAGGCGGGGGCGCTGATCGTCTGCCGACGGGCCTGGGCCAGCGTTTGCGAAACGCCCGGTTCGACGGTATAGGACTGAACAGGCATGGAACGATGACTGCAACTGGCCAAGAGTGCCAGCGTAGTGCAGCTAAGCAGGGAACGGAACATATAAGCTGGGTTGCTGATAGCGGGAAGAAGAAAGAGAAAAGGCAAAAGAATGATTCTTGCTCCTTTTGTCTTTTCTCTTTCTTCTGTTGCCGCTACCGTCTTTCTTCTTTCTTCCAAACGGGCAAGTTAACGGTTCCTGCGTTAGTTTTGCACCCGTAATGCGTTCCCTGCTCGTTTACCTGCTCCTGTTTGCGGTACTGCTGCCTGGCATCAGTCCGTGGGGAACCATTGCCTATTACAATATCAACCGCAACTACATTGCGCGGGTGCTCTGCGAAAACCAGGACCGCCCTGAACTGCACTGCAACGGTCAGTGCTACCTAGCTAAAAAGCTAAAAGCTCAACAGGATCGGCAGGATAACGACACGACCGAGCGCGTTCGGAATACGCCGGTGGTGCAACTGTTCTGTGAAAAAGAAACCGTCTTTTCGTTTGCGCCCCTGACCGCGCCAACTGACGCAGCGGTCCTGTTTACGTACGAACGGCTACTCACTACCCGCCCGGTTGCTGAGCTCCTGCGCCCTCCGCGCAGTTAATTAGCCTCCCTTTGGTGTCCTTTCGGTAACGGCTGCCGGCTCTGGTAGTCGATCGTTCTTCTGTGGCCTGTGCGTCACACCTACACTGAAACGGAACAACGATTCATCTTCTTACTAAGCCGGTCCTGTAGGATCGGTTTGTATCACCTTATTACCATACAGTCCATGTTTGTTAGACAGTTTTTACTACTGCTCTGCTTTGTTTTAATGAACCTCGTGTCTATTGCGCAAGTGACAATCCGGGGTGTAGTGACCGACGCAAAAGCCCCCAACGCTCCGCTGTTCGGGGCTACCGTTACCGTATCGGGGGCTACTCTGGGAACGACTACCGATAGCAGCGGACGTTTCGAGCTGCGCACCACCAAGTCGGTAGCTGCCGTGCAGATTAGCTACGTTGGATACCAGCCGCGCACCGTATCCATTGCTGACCCAGCGACCGTGCTAACCATTAGGTTGACCCCCGACGACGCCCGGAGTCTGGACGAAGTACGAATTAGTTCGCGCTACTATCGGACGTACACGACCAACAGCATGTCGAGCGCGCTGCGGCTGAGAACGGCCCCGATTAACCTGTCGCAAACCATCCAGACGATTACGCCTGAGATCATTGCCGATCAGGGCAGCTTTAACATGACGGAGGGTGTCAGCCGGAACGTTAGCGGGGTCATTCGGCAGGAAATATCGAATAATCTGGGCCCTTTCCTGTTTATGCGTGGGGGAATGATTTCCAGTCTGCGCAACGGCGTCGATCTGACACCCATCTACCGGGGACCATCGCCTGACGATGCGGCTATCATCGACCGGGTAGAATTTGTGAAAGGGCCGTCGCTGTTCATGAACAACATTGGCGATCCGGCGGGTAGCTTCAACATCCTGACCAAACAGCCAACGGGTGTCCGGCGGTACGCCGTCACGGCCATGCTGGGCAGCTTCGATTTCTACCGGCTGGCGGTCGATCTGGACGGAAAATTCGATAAGAAAGGAAAGCTGCTATACCGGCTTAATACGATGGGTATGACGACAAACTCGTTCGTTAAGTTCGATTACAACCGGCGGTTTCTGGTAGCGCCCGTACTCAAATACCGCATCAGCGACCGTACCTACGTGTCGGCGGAATACCAGTATCAGGCAAACAAGTACGCAATGTACAGCCCCATCGTCATGACGCCCAATGGCTTCGGCACGCTGCCCATTGATTTCTCTATTAACGAATCGAGTGTGGGACCAATTCACGCGCAGGACCATAGTGGGTTCCTGACGTTTGCACATCAGTTTACTGCCAACTGGCAATTGACCGTGCGGGGGTCATTCCTACGTAACAACGCCGAAGGTATCTACCTGTGGGTAACGGGCGTCAATGCGGCCAATCCGAACGTGCTGTTGCGGAACCCGAAGTACGACCTGAATCGGACGGAAGTCTATTCGCAGCAGGCTTTCGTCAACGGGGCCTTGACAACCGGAACGGTACAGCATCAATTACTGGCTGGCGTCGACGTCAATCAGAAACGATTCCAGGCCGATAGTTATGTGTCGTACAATACCTATAAAGACGCCAACGGCACAACGCAGTTGACCTATTACCCGCTCGACGTAACCAATCCGAATTACGGCGCTGAGATTCCGGGCTACCAGACGCCGGGTGGTGTGGCGAATGGTAACACGAGTCAGCGGGTGGCATACGAGTCGATTTACGCACTTGACGAACTGAGTCTGTTTCAAAACAAATTGCGGCTGACGGTAGCTGGTCGGTTCACCACCGCCCGGACAAGTAACGATGTGTCGGGCGTACACACGCAATCGAGCGATAATGTCGTGACACCCCGCGTGGGCATCAGCTACAGCCTGCGCCCTGACCTGACGGTGTATGCGCTGTATGACCGAACGTTCATACCACAGGCGGGCGTGACCGCTGGCGGAGCGGCCATCCGGCCATTGCAGGGCGTAAACCGGGAGATTGGCATCAAGAAAAACTGGTTCAACGGCCGCTGGAACTCAACGTTGTCGCTCTACCGTATCAACCGGTCGAACATCATCGCGACCGATCCGAATAATGCCCAATACCGGATTCAGGTTGGCCAGACAATGGCGCAGGGTGTCGACATCGACGTAGTGGGGCAGGTAGCACGGGGGCTGAACGTGGTGGTAAACTACGCGTACTGCGACTCGAAGATTGACCAGGACGTCAACCCACTGCTGATCGGCACGCCGACGCCCCTGTACGTCAAACACGTGCAAAATACCTGGCTCAACTACGCGCTGCCTGTCGGTTCCGGCCTGACGGTATCGCTGGGCTATCAGTACCAGGCGGGGCGGGGTGAACGCTTTGCGACAGCGACGCAGCACCCAACCCCCGACTATTTCCGGCTCGACGGCGGCCTGGGCTGGCAACATCATGCGGTGCGGGTAAACCTGATCGTCAACAACCTGCTCAACCGGCAACTCATCGCCACGCCCTGGTACCGCAATGGTCTCTACTACTGGGTGCCCCAACCGCCAATTAACGGCCGGCTGACGGTGAGTTACGTGTTCTAGCAAGCGGTTGTAGTGATTTTGTCTTCTACTCTTCTGTCATTCCGACGTAGGAGGAATCTTCAAAAATAGCCACAAAACGCCTGCTACCGAAGATTCCTCCTACGTCGGAATGACAGACAAAGCAACTAAAAAAGGCGCTTCCCCGAAGCGCCTTTTTTGTGAAATAGAATAGCCAGTTTACTTGCGGTGATATACCGGCCGGGTGAAAGGCGGCTGGAGCAGCAGGTGAAACGAGTTTTCGTCGCCGAGCAGTACCGCCCGGCGAAGGTCGTTTTCAGCCTGGGGCAATTGCCGTACCTGAACGCGGGCCAGCGCGCGCCAGCGATACGCATCCGGCTTCTCGTCGCGGAAATGCCAGACGGCTTTGTCGAACTCGCGGAAGGCTTCGGCAAAATTCTCCAGCTGGTAATAGGCGATGCCCCGGTCGAGGTAGCAGTCGGCCAGTGTGTTGTCGCGGCTGAGGGCCTGGGTCAGGTCGAAAATGGCGGAGTGGTGATTTTCCTGGGCGAGCTGACACTTACCCCGATACGCGTAGGCGAGGGCTGACTTGGGATTCTGCCGGATGGCCTCGTCGAAGTAGGTGTGGGCGGACAAATAGTCGCGCTGTACCACCAGGTCGATGCCTGTCTGAAAACGTTTCCGGTCTTTATCGGCGGGCGTGTCGTGATCGACCACGTAGTACCGAATGACCAGATACATCACGAACAGAACACCAATCAACGCCACTTCCATAACCGATCTGTTTCGTTTGGCTTGAATGCGAATTTACAAAAATGAGGGGTGCCGGCGCAAGCCGAAGCAACGAATTAGTTACTAGGCAATTCAGACCGAACGGCTTTCGACAACGACTTGACAACCAGTTCGTAAGAATGGTCAATCCAGTCGTGCAGGTCACTACTGCGAAGCGAACCACCCAGGGTGACTGTGTTCCAGTGCCGTTTGTTCATGTGGAAGCCCGGCACTACCGCTGCATGTTCTTCCCGCAACTGAACGGCCCGTTCGGGGTCGCATTTCAGGTTGACCGTCGTCGGCTGGCTATCAATATCGAGTAGGGCGAAAATCTTCCCGCCAACTTTAAATACCAGTGTCGACTCATCAAACGGGAATGACTCGGTTGCACCCGGTTTACTGATGCAGTATAACCGCAGGGTTTCGGTATTCATCGAACGCAGTGCCGGACGGTGTAGACGATAATGGCAAAGAGAAACATGATAATCGAAATGCGGTTGATGCCGTGCATCATGCGTAGGTTGACGCTGGTCGGCTTGCTTGGATCGGGCTTACGGAATACGTTGATAAAGTACCGAAACACCGGGCCAATGCGAAAATAATCTATCAGTCTGTTCACAATACGAGTCGTTAAGGTTGCAGAAGCCAATGACAACAAACCCATTGCCCTCTTGTACATTAACAGAAAATGAGCGAATACAGGTCCCTAATTCGGCGTTAAATCCGATTGTTTTGTCAGTCTTTCCGCGTCTGAAAAACACCGAACGCCGGCACCTACCCAGCCGTCGTCAGTTCAGGTTCGATCCAGCGGCTGTCTTCCCGAATCAACTCAATCAATTCATCGACAGCCCGGTCGGCAGGGACCGACTTCTTGATGACTTCCTGCCCCCGGTACAACGCGATCTTGTCGCGACCGATACCGACGTAGCCATAGTCGGCGTCGGCCATCTCACCCGGCCCGTTGACGATGCAGCCCATGATGCCAATCTTGACGCCTTTCAGATGATCGGTGCGTTGCCGGATCATTGCGGTCGTTTCCTGTAGGTCGAAGAGCGTCCGGCCGCAGGAGGGGCAGGAGATGTATTCGGTCTTGGTGATGCGGGTACGGGCGGCCTGCAAAATGCCGAAGGCCAACTCGTTCAGTCGTTTCTTATCTGTGTCCGTAGTCGTAGCTGTCGACAATAGGATGCCATCGCCCAGGCCGTCGATTAGCAGCCCTCCGGCGTCGGTTGCGGCAAACAACGGTAAGTCGGCTTCGGGGATGTTGGCGTAACTGCGCCAGATCACTACGGGGGTATTGATCCCCTGATTCATCAACTCGACAACCAGTCGGCGGAGTTCGGCCATGGCGTGGGCGTTGTCGGTCGACAGAACAAGCGCGACCGTCGGGTCGGTACGGAGCTGATCGAGCAGGTCGTCCGACAAATCATCCCACGTACAGCGGACAAAGTTTAGCCGGTCGTGCAGCGGTTCGCCCGATGTCTTCGCCGTCAGGTATTCGTTGGCCAGCAGCATAGGCAGCGTGTTGGTCAGGTCATCGACGTTCTGCCAGACGATATAATCCAGCACTTCCTTCAAGCCATTCGGTAGCATAAACGACGCCGGCGTCAGTCCC
>Ga0182229_1000250_pt1 | contig 14174 bp, 14 predicted proteins | sample G6R1MG_32_FD_129663 | JGI IMG/M metagenome (GOLD analysis project Ga0182229, IMG submission 129663) | Miscanthus phyllosphere microbial communities from Michigan, USA - G6R4_MAIN_07NOV2016_LD1 MG | ecosystem: Host-associated > Plants > Phyllosphere > Phylloplane/Leaf | place: USA: Michigan...
GGCCGGAGGGGTCGTAGACCCGCACCGAGGGCTCGTTGGGATCGGTGAGCACGATCTCGCGGAACGGCACCCGGATGTCCTCGCGCCCCGGCACGCTCGCGTAGACCTTGCGCGAACCGTTGATCGGTCCGGTGGTCACGCTCGACGGGTTGCCTCTGGGCAGATCCTTCGGACGAACGGGTGCGTTCATGGGTGTCGCTCCGGTTGAAAGGCGACCCGTGATCCCAACGGACGATCCGGCAAAGTGCGGCGATGCCCGTGACGGGCCGCCGCCGATTTCCGTCCCTCCGCCGGTACGAGCCGGATCAGGTTCAAGGGTCAGGGCGATGCGCCCACTCTCAGCCCCCACGCGGGGCCCCCCTCGGAATGGTTCCAGCGTGGGCGCCGGGCCGGCCTTTGTCAACGCCGGGCGACGGGCGGATGCGCCCGATGGTCCATTCTCGAATCGACTTGCGATGTGCTTTGGATATCCGCGAGGATCGACGATCTGGGACGGAACGGGGGTCATGCGCATCCTAGGGGCCTTCGCCATCGGCTGTGTCATGGTCTACGGGATCACCACGGGCGGGCTCGCGCTGGTGCAGCGCCGCCTGATCTATCCCGGCGCGCAGGGGGGACCGCCAGCCGAGGCTCCTGCGGGCACGGAGGCGATCGCAATCGTCACGGCGGACGACGAGACCCTGTACGCCCTCTGGCGGCCGCCCGAGCCGGGTGCCGGCGTGATCGTGAGCTTTCACGGCAACGGCTCGCGTCCAGCCCCGTCGGCGACGCGGTTTACGGCGTCCCCCTGGCGCGAGGGGGGCTGGGGCGTGCTGGCGCCGGCCTATCGCGGCTATCCGGGCTCGACCGGCAGCCCGAGCGAGGACGGTCTGATCCGAGATGGGATCGCAGCCTATCTTGCCGCTGTCTCGCGAGCGCCCGGCGCCCCGATCTTGCTGCACGGTCATTCGCTGGGGGCGGCGATCGCCGTGGCGGTGGCCGAGCGGGCACCGCATCTCGGCCTCTACCTGGAGGCGCCGTTCGATTCCCTGAGTCACCTCGTGGCCCTGCGCTATCCCCATGTGCCGACTGGGCTGGCGCTGCTCGATACGTACCGCTCGGACGCGCGCATCGCGGGCGGGACCGCGCCGGTGCTGATCGTGCAGGGGGACGACGACCCGGTGGTGCCGGCTAAGCTCGCCCGCCGGCTCGCCGAGGCGGCCGGACCGCGCGCCGCGATCGACATGATCGCGGGCGGCGACCACGTCTCGATCTTAGGAAGCCGTGACGCGAGGGCCGAGGCGATGTTCCGGCCCTCCCCGCCGCGCCCGCGTGAGGAGTCGCCGCACGCACTGGCACGCTGACCCGGAGGCCGCCGATCCGCTCCCGCGCCGAGAGCCACTTGAACCCGGCAACCCGATCGGGGCAGAAGCCGGCCGATATCCCGGGCTCGGACGGCCCGCCGCGAGACAACCCGCATGGCCGTGAAGGTGCCCGCGTGAGAACGCTGATCGATCTCGTGCGGGCTATGCGGCCCCGCGACCGGCGCCGCCTCGCGCTGATCCTGCTCGGGCTCGGGCTCGCCGCCCTGCTCGAAGTAGTGGGCGTCGCCTCCGTGGTGCCGTTCCTGACGCTCGTGGGCGACCCGAATGCGGCCGGGCGCATCCCCTATCTCGCGCAGATCCGCGAGGCGCTGGGACTCGCCGACGACCGCGGCTTCCTGCTCGCCACTGGCTTCGCGGCGCTCGTCGCGATCCTAACCACCAGCGTGGTCAACGGCGGGCTCGCCTTCGCGCAGCTCGCGTTCTCGCATCTGACCGGCTACGGCTTCGCAAGCCGCCTGCTCGGGCGCTACGTCGACCGGGAGCGGGTGTTCTTCGCTCACGTCAACAGCGCCGAACTCGCCAAGAACGTGCTCTCCGAGACCGACCGCCTCGTCACTGGCGTCCTGACGCCGGCCATGGTGCTCGCCTCGCGCGCCGCCTCCGCGCTCGCAGTCGTGATCTTCCTGATCGCCTACCAGCCCCGTCTTGCCCTGGTGCTCGGCGGCGGCTTCGGCGGACTCTACGTATTGCTCTACCTCGGCACGCGGGCGTGGCTGGCGCGGCTCGGCACGCGGGCTGTGGCCAACAACGAGCGCCGCTACCGCGTGGTGCAGGAGACCTTCGGGGCGCTCACCGAACTCAAGCTCTACGGCCGCGCCGAGACCTTCGCGGCGGGCTTCACGGCGCCCGCCCGCGGCTACGCGCTGGCCGTGGCGACCTCCCTGCTCACCGGGCAATTGCCGCGCTTCGTCATCGAGTCGCTGGCTTTCGGCGGCGTCATCGTGGTGGTCCTGTTCGCGCTCTCCCAGGAACTCGACACCGCCGGCCTGCTGCCGCTGCTCGGACTGTTCGCCTTCGCCGGCTACCGCATGCTGCCAGCCTTCCAGAACATCTTCACCTCGCTCTCGCTTCTGCGCTTCCATCTCGCGGGCGTGCGCCTGATCGTCGATGCCCTGCAGGGCGAGCGCGCGGTCACGGCGCGCACGCCCGAGCGCCTGCCCTTTGCCAGGGAGATCGCATTGGATGGCGTCGGCTTCGCCTACGAGCAGGGCAGGAAGGCGCTGTCGGGCGTCACCCTGACGATCCCCGCCCATGCCACGGTCGGCTTCGTCGGCCGCACAGGCTCGGGCAAGTCGACACTGGTCGGGCTGATCCTCGGCATCCTGCACCCCGGCCGCGGCACGATCCGCGTCGACGGCGTCCTGCTCGACGCGGACACCCTGCCGTCCTGGCAGAACCGGATCGGCTACGTGCCGCAGGACGTATTCCTGATAGATGGGACGGTCGCCGAGAACATCGCGCTTGGCGTCCCCCCGGAAGCCACCGACCGGTCGGCAGTGGAGCGCGCGGCCAGGCTCGCGGGCCTGCACGACTTTCTTGAGACCCTGCCAGAGGGCTATGCCACGGGGGTGGGCGAGCGCGGGACGCGGCTGAGCGGCGGCCAGCGCCAGCGCATCGGCATCGCGCGCGCCCTCTACCACGACCCCGACGTGATCGTGTTCGACGAAGCCACGAGCGCGCTTGACGGCGAGACGGAAGCCGCGGTGATGGGCGCGCTCAACGCGCTGTCGGGCACGCGCACGATCCTGATGATCGCCCACCGCCTCACCTCGCTGCGCCACGCGGACACCGTGCACGTGCTGGAGGGAGGGCGCGTGATCGCCTCGGGCACGCTTGAGGCGGTGATGCCGGCCCTGGAGCGGATGCCGGAGTGAGGGCGCGCAGGCCTCAGAACAGCGAGATCAGGACGATGCCCGCGACCATCAGCCCGGCCCCGCCGAGCCGCGACGGCCCGGCCGTCACCTGCTTCATGCCGAGCCAGCCGAAATGGTCCAGCGCCACCGAGGTCAGGAGGTTCGCCGTGATCAGCAGGCCGTTGAAGGCGCCGGCTCCGATCCTGTCCACGAACAGCAGCCCGGCGAACACCGCCACCGCGCCGGTCAGGCCGGCGAGCGGCATCCACCAGCGCAGGCCGGACACGTCGTTGCGCGTCGGCAGCGGCGTCGGGCGGACCAGGGCGATGAAGGCGAACACGAACACGACCGGTAGGAACGACACCAGCGCCGCCAGCCACGGGTTCACCAGGGCGCCGCGCAGCTGCGCGTTCCAGACCACGCCGATGGCCTGGAGCGCGCCGGCGCCGACGATGAACGGATAGAGCAGCTTGCCGTCGAGGCCGTGGCCCGCCTCGCGCTCCTGGGTGTTGCCGGGCGTGACGCGGGCGATGAACACGACGCCGACCGCCATGAGCAGGCCGCCGAGCCAGGGCAGCAGCTTGAACCCGCCGCCGGGCAACCCGAACAGACCGAAGGCGTCCAGCGCCAGCGAGGTCAGGATGTTGGCGGTCAGCGTCAGCCCGTTGAATGGCCCGGCTCCGACCTTGTCGATGAAGGCGAGCCCGCCGAACACCGCCACCGCGCCCGCGACGCCGCCCAGCGGCGCATACCACGGCATGACGCCGAGGCTGGCAAGGCTCGGCAGCGGCGTCGGCATGGTCAGGAACAGGATCGCGAATACGAACACGATCGGCGCGAACGAGACGGTCGCGGCGAGCCACGGGTTGACGAGACGTCCGCGCAACTGCGCGTTCATGGCGTTGCCCAGCGCCTGGAGGGCCCCGGCCACGAGGATAAAGGGGTATAGCAGGGCTTCGGTCACGGGCACGCCTTTCGGGTCAGACGAGGATCAGCGCGGCGAGCGCCAGGACGAGGGCCGGGGGCGTCACCACCAGCCCGAGCTTGAGGAAGCGCCACGCCCCGACATGCTCCCCCTCGCGCCGGATCGCGGTGAGCCAGAGGATCGTTGCCAGCGAACCAGTCACCGAGAGGTTGGGGCCAAGGTCGACGCCGATCAGGATGGCGCCCGCGATCCTGTCCGAGACGTCGGCGCTCTGCACCGCCGCGCCCGCGAGCAGACCCGCCGGCAGGTTGTTGACGAGGTTGCACAGCACTGCGACGAGCCCGCCGGCTCCCCAAGCCGTCTCTTCGGGCGCGACATGGGCGGAGGCCTTGAGCCCGCCGGCGATCGTCGCGAGCACGCCGGTGGTCTCCAGGGCCTCCACCAGCACGAACAGGCCGGCCACCAGCGGCAACACGCTCCACGACACGCCACGGATCACCTCACCGACCCCGCTCCGCTTGATCGCGAGCACCACGAGCGTCGCGGCGAGGCCCGAGACGAAGGTCGGCAGACCGAGGTCGAGCCCGGCGGTCGAGGCGGCGAGCAACACGAGGGCGGTGGCGAGGATGCCGAAGCCTGCTACGCGGCCGGTCGTCGAGAGCGTCATGGGCTCGACCTCGGTCGCGACGGTGGTCGCGCTCAGCGCCGCGTTCTGCGTAAGGCGCAGGGCCACGTAGGTGGCGAGGATCGCCAGCAGGGAGGGTAGCGCGAACGTGGCGAGCCACGTGCCGAGCGGCGGCATGTGCGCCGCGTAGACGACGAGGTTGGCCGGATTCGAGATCGGCAGCACGAAGCTCGCCGCGTTGGCGATGAAGGCGCAGATAAACAAGTACGGCAGCGGCTCGGCCTCCGCCGCCTTGGCGGCGGCGTAGACGGCGGGGGTGAGCACCACGGCGCAGGCGTCGTTCGAGAGGAACACGGTCACGAGCGTGCCGACGCCGTAGACGAGGAGGAACAGGCGCGTGGCCGAGCCGCGGGCGCGGCGCACAGCGATGCGCGCGAGCCAATCGAACAGGCCCTCCCGCCGGGCGATCTCGGAGAGTAGCATCATGCCGACGAGGAAGAGGTAGACGTCGGTCCCCTTCAGAACCCCGTCGAGCGCCGCGTGGGGGGAGAGCAGCCCGAAGCCCACCAGGATCGCGGCGCCTGCTACAGCCCAGACCGCCTCGGGCCATGAGAACGGACGCAGGATCACCCCGAGGGTGGCGAGCCCCGCGACGACCCAGGTGGCAAGGTTGGGGGTCAGCGTCAGCGCGCCCATAACGTCTCGTCCAGGTTGAAGAAGGGGGTCGGGCGGGACGCAGCACGACCGGCCCGCGATGCGCACTGGTCGCAAGATGGATCGACGGGAACACGCGACGCATCGCGCGAGCCGCAGGACCGGAGTCAACTCACATAACAAAGTTGCTATACTATTTTAATCCTGAGCGACAGGATCAAATCCCCGTTATCATGCGCCGGTCGGGGTCGGCATCCGAAGCCGGACGCGACCGCCGTACTTAGCCGTCCGGCACGGCTTCACGCCACCCGATCCCCGCACGCTCGCCCCCGGCCCGCGTCGGCGCAGCGGGTGCGTTCGGAGACACATGGCCCGCTGGCGCCGCCGCGCTCGGGACGGTATCGCGTCGGACCGCTTCCGACGGAAGTCCGGTGAGAGCATGGCAGGATCGGGCTTCCCTCCCATGACGGTGCGGCGGGCTGACGATGACCGGAGGAGGGCGACGGCATGGACGAGACCATCGAGATCCGGGCCGTGGATGGGACGGCCGTACGACTCGCGCTCACCGGGGCCGAACCGGTGTCGTGGCGGGTCGGCGGGTTGGAGTATCTCTGGAACGGCGATCCGGCCCACTGGAACCGCTCCGCGCCCTGGCTGTTCCCCGTCGTCGGCGCCTCGGCGGGCAGCAGCGTGCGCGTGGACGACACCGCCTATCCGATGGCCCAGCACGGCTTCGCCCGAGACCTGCCCTTCACGCTCGTGGCGCAAGACGAAGACCGTGTGGTCCTACGCCTGGAGGACGGACCCCAGACGCGCGCCCACTACCCCTTCCCGTTCCGTCTCGACGTCACGGCGCGGGTGCACCCATCCGAACTCGCCTTCGAGATCGTCGTGGCCAATCCCGGCGACACCCCTTTGCCCTACGCCCTGGGGTTCCACCCCGCCTTCCCATGGCCCTTCGCTGACGGCGAACGCGCGCGGGACGGCGGCTATCGCGTGGAGTTCGAGCGGGCCGAACGGCCGTTCGTTCCCGCCGTCGGCGCGGGCGGACTGCTCGTGCGCGACGAGCAGCTGGCGCCACTCGACGGCACCACCCTGCCTCTCGATCCCGATATGTTCACCGAAGCCCTGGTCTTCCGCGACGCGCGCAGCCGGATCATGCGCTTCGTCGCGCCGTCCGGGTGCGCTATCGCCATGACGATGGAGGACTTTCCGCATCTCGCGGTGTGGACGAAGCCGACCGCGCCGTTCCTGTCCCTCGAATGCTGGACCGGCCATGCCGACTGGGCCGGGTTCTCGGGCGAGTTGAGGGAGCGCGACTCGCAGCGCTCGCTCGCGCCGGGCGCGGAGGCGCGGCACGGCGTCACGATCCGGCTGGAGGGCTGATACGATCACCGCTCGATGAGAGTGGGGATCGTATCAGCAAGCCTGCGCGGCGATCGCGCGACGCCCGAGTTCGCCTGTCCCGAAGGGATCCAGCGGATACGGTAGGAGGGCGATCGTCAATCCACGGCCACCATCACGTCGGAGGCCTTGACCACGGCGTAGGCCTCGCCGCCCCCCGTAAGTTTGAGGCTGTCGACCGCCTCGTTGGTGACGGCGGTGACGACGTGACCGGCCGCGATCTCGATCTTCACGTAGGCGGTGGTGGCTCCCTTCTCAACGGACACGACCTTGACCCTGATGACGTTGCGAGCGCTGATCTTCATGGTGACGTCTCGTTTCGCGACCCCAGGGCTGAGCGGCCCAGGCGTTCCTCAAGACACCGAACGGGGACGTGGAAACGAGTTTTCTGGAAGACTGCGGTTCCGTTGGGACAGGAAGACATCGACGTACCGTCATGGGCGAAACCCGATCTTCGTCTCCGGGCCCCACCGTGACGCGCCCGCCGATCGAAGCAGGCTCACGCGTTCGTGCCGTCGTCCGGCTCGGGCTCGCCGGTGATGCGGCGGCGCACGCCCCACTTCGTCAGCACGGCGTTGAGGTCGTCGAGGACGAAATGACGGGCGCTGTCGCGGTCGTAACCGTCGTCGAGGAGCGTGTCGTAGTCGGTGAAGCCATGGCGGGCATAGGCCGTCAGCGCCAGCCACGCCGCCGTCTCCGGGGCGGCGCGGGCGAGGCCGGGGCTCGCCAGCGCCCGATCCAGGGCGGCTCCCGCCTCGAAGGCGGGCAGGCGGGGCGCGAGCCCGGTCAGGGCCGCCGCCACCGCCTCGCGCCGAGTCGCCCCCCCACGGCCCTCGCGCCGCCCGCCCGCCCTGATGCCCATCGGGCCGATCCTCCGTCGTTTCGCCTCGTTGCCGACCTTGCGACCGGTCCGCGCCCGTGTCACCTCATGGATCGCGCGATGCCGGACCGCCCTGCCCGAGGCGGAGCCCCGGCCCCGCGCGACGGCGACGTCAAGGGATGAGCCATCGACATGCCCCGCTTCGTTCCGGTCCTCTGCCTCGCCCTGTCGCTGTCGGCCGCGCCCGCCGTCGCTCAGGGACCGACCAACCCGCCCGCCGTCCCGCACCCGTCCTACACCATCGCCCCCACGGGCCGGACCATGCCGCCCACCACCGGCCGGGCCGGCGCACCGATGAGGCCGAGCCTGGAAGCGGAAATGCAGAAGTCCCAGCGCGAGACCGAGGCGCGCAACAAAGCCTGGGATTCGCGGATGCAGCGGACCATGGGCTCGATCTGCAAGGGCTGCTGAGGGAGCCGCCTTCATCTCTCAACCGATCTTGCCGGGATCGCGCTTGCAGGCCGCGCGGATGATGCCGGCGAGCCCCGCCTCGGTCACCGCCTCCGCCGCGTCCGAGGGCAGGAACCAGCGCACCTCGCGCTCGTCCCGCTCGGGCCAGTCCTTGAGCTGTTTGCGCACCTCCAAGGGGAACACCTTGACCTGACAGCGCACAGAATCGCGGTTTTTCAGGCGCTTCTGGTAGAGGTAGAAGCCCAGCGGGCGTCGCCCGACATGACCGAGGATGCCCGCCTCCTCGTAGGCCTCACGGGCCGCAGCCTCGAACGGCTTGCGCCCCTTCATCGGCCAGCCCTTCGGGATCACCCAGCGCCTGCTCTCGCGGGAGGTCACGAGGAGGATCTCGAAGCCTCCGGCCTCCGTTCGCCGGAACGGCAGCGCCCCTACCTGCCGCCGCGGTTCCGCGTTGTCGGGGATCGGGCCGACGCTCATGAGGCATCGCCCCCGCTTCCGTTCGCTGGCCCCCGGAGCACCCGGTCTTGCCGCACCCCGGCCATCATAGCACGCATCACCATGGGCCGGACTCCAGAGGCCATCTCCGGTTGCAACCGATGCCGAGCCGAATCGATCGCCGCCGTGCTGAAACAATCCACGCGAGGCGATGGGATCGTTACGATCCAAATGTCAAAATCCAACCGCTCCGGCGACCGCGTTCGGCGAGACATCGGTGCTTAATCGGCAAAACAAGGCCGGGTTCAAGGCGTCGCGCCGTCGCGCCTCACCCAGCCGTGCTGAGATTATCGATCAGCGCGTTGAGATCTGCGCGCATGGCCTGGATCTCCGGCTCGCTCATCTGTAGCTGGCACATCACGGTCTGGCGGACGCCTTCCGCCTCGGCGCGAAGAGCGCGCCCGCGCTCCGTCAGGCCAATCTCGACCTCGCGCTCGTCGGACTGGCGGCGGTTGCGCAGCAGCAGGCCGGCGCTCTCCAGGCGCTTGAGGACCGGAGTCAGCGTGCCGGAGTCGAGGCGCAGTCGCCGACCAATCTCCGACACCGTGATCCCGTCGTTCTCCCACAGAACCAGCAGCACGAGGTATTGCGGATAGGTCAGCCCCATCCGCTCCAGCATCGGCCGGTAGGACTTCGTCATCCGGTGGGCCGCGGCGTAGAGCGCGTAGCAGAGTTGGTTATCGAGGAGCAGCGGATCCTTCAGCGTGCCCGTGTTGTCCTGAGGAGCGTTCACCCGTCACATCCTGCCGTTGGCCCCGCCTTCCGGCCGGCAGCACAAGAGCCACGGCGACCGCGCCGCCCTTGGAACCGTCGCATCATCCAACCAACATGATAACGGAGGAATGTCCGCATGCCACATGCATAATTGTCCCGACGAAGGTTTCCCCGACGACATCCTCCGGCCGGGACTGGCTCCACCTCCCCTGCTTGTCAGGCCCCGCCCCTGTCGGTACATACCGGGGCAGGTCGCCGCCCACGCGGACGACTCCGGATATTTTGGGAGAGACGAGCCGTGGCGCATGCCGGCTCAGCGCCGACGAACCGGGCCGCCCTCGCGGCGATGCGGTCGCGCGCTCTCCCGCTCTCCGGCCTTCTACTTACCCGCCCCTGAGGGCCGTCCGGGCGTGACGCCTGGGCCTTCAGGGGATTTGTCGCGGCGGCCGGACAGGCCTCGTCCGCATTTGGGTTTCGGTGCCGCTTCCGAGGGAGGCCAGGGTACCCAGGAAGGTAGAGCAGACATGTCCATGTCCAAAGACCGTATCGTCATCTTCGACACCACGCTGCGCGACGGCGAGCAATGCCCCGGCGCCACCATGAGCCTCGACGAGAAGTTGGCCGTGGCCGAACTCCTCGACATGATGGGCGTCGACGTCATCGAGGCAGGCTTTCCCGTCGCCTCGGTGGGCGACTTCGAGGCGGTCTCCGAGATCGCCCGCCGCACCAAGCGCGCGACGATCGCGGGGCTGGCGCGGGCCATCCCCGCCGACATCGCCCGCGCGGGCGAGGCGGTGCGCCACGCGCGGCGCGGGCGCATCCACACCTTCGTTTCGACCTCGCCGATCCACCTCGCGCACCAGATGCGCAAGAGCGAGGACGAGGTGGTCGAGATCATCCTCAAGACGGTCGCCCAGGCGCGCGACCTCGTGGAGGACGTGGAGTGGTCGGCCATGGACGCCACCCGCACGCCGATCGACTACCTCTGCCGCTGCGTCGAGGCGGCGATCCGGATGGGTGCCACCACGATCAACCTGCCCGACACGGTGGGCTACGCCACACCGCAGGAGTACCGCGACATGTTCCGGGCGGTGCGCGAGCGCGTGCCGGATTCCGACAAGGCGGTCTTCTCGGTCCACTGCCACAACGACATCGGGCTCGCGGTGGCGAACTCGCTCGCCGGCCTGGAAGGCGGGGCGCGGCAGGTGGAGTGCACCGTCAACGGCATCGGCGAGCGGGCCGGCAACGCGGCCTTGGAAGAGGTTGTGATGGCGATCCGCACGCGGGGCGACGCCATGCCCTACGAGACCGGGATCGACACCACGATGCTGACGCGGGCCTCGAAGCTCGTCTCCCACGCCACGAACTTCCCGGTGCAGTATAACAAGGCGATCGTCGGCCGGAACGCCTTCGCCCACGAGAGCGGCATCCACCAGGACGGCATGCTCAAGCACGCCGAGACCTACGAGATCATGACTCCGGCCTCGGTGGGCCTGACCAAGACCGCGCTGGTGATGGGCAAGCATTCGGGCCGCGCGGCCTTCCGCTCGAAGCTGACCGAACTCGGATTGAGCTTGAGCGACAACCAGGTCCAGGAGGTGTTCGAGCGCTTCAAGGCCCTCGCCGACCGCAAGAAGCACGTCTACGACGAGGACATCGAGGCGCTGGTGGACGAGAACCTCGCCACGGTCCACCACCGCATCCGCCTCGTCTCGCTCTCGGTGATTGCGGGCACGCGCGGCCCGCAGCGCGCCACCATGAAGATCGAGATGGACGGAGGTTCCCTCACCGAGGAGGCCGACGGCAACGGTCCGGTGGATGCCGTATTCAACGCGATCCAGGCCCTGGTGCCGCACGAGGCGGTGCTGGAGCTGTATCAGGTCCACGCGGTGACGCACGGCACCGACGCGCAGGCCGAGGTCTCGGTGCGCCTGAAGGCCGGCGAGCGCAGCATCACCGCCCGCGGCGCCGACCCCGACACCCTGGTCGCTTCGGCCAAGGCCTACCTCTCAGCGCTCAACAAGCTCTCCGCCACGGCCGTGCGTCTGCACGCCCAGCATGCGGCCGCCGAGTAAGGCGGAAACTTTGCCGGCGGGGCTGGACAGCCCCCGCTGGCATTGCTATCAGCCGCCTCGTTCGCGGGCGGACTTGGTGGCCCCCACGAACCGTCGCTTTCGGCGACGGGCGCATAGCTCAGTTGGTAGAGCAGCTGACTCTTAATCAGCGGGTCCTAGGTTCGAACCCTAGTGCGCCCACCATCTATTTCAGAGGCCTAGCTTCAGTCTGCTTTCCAGTAATTTTAGTTGGGAAGCATATGGAGAACAGCATTGTCTTTGCGGTCCTGGCCCCGCATCTGAGACATTGGTTCTGCCGTGTCTGCGCTTGCTCAGGACGCACTTCGTAGGCCCCCTCGATCGATGGGGGATTAGACGACGCGCACCACGGCAGTTCTGTGGGCGGCGTTCACCGTTGGGTCCGGAGCGCTCATTCAAGTCGAAGCTCGTGGTGGGCACGACAGCAGCGGGGCGACTGTTTTCATCCGTCGCTACTGGATGAGCTGAGGCACCTACGTTGTACTTTAATACGGGACCAAGGCGGACGGCATTGCTAGCAGCAATCTGTCCTATCGAGAGAGCGCGGCCGGCTACGAGCAGTGTGGGTCGGTAGAGCCATCAGCGTCACGCGCGCAAAGCGCGGTGCCGCCTGACATTTCCCCCTGTTTGCCCCCGTTCATAACCAGAACCCGTTCTGGTTCTGGTTATGTTTGGACCAAGTTGCAAACGCGTTCGGGGTGAGCCGGCCGAGGCTCGTCTGAGGGCGGGAGGTGTTGTAGTCCACCCGCCACGCGTCGATGATGGTCCGAGCCGCCGGCAGGCTCCGGAAGAGACGCTCGTTCGAGCACTCGTCGCGCAAGCGCCCGTTCGAGCTTTAAAGGAAGCCCTTCTGCTGCGGATTGCCGGGCGTGATGTAATGCCACTCAACCGCACGCTCTTCCCGCCAGCGCAGGATGGAGTGCGAGGTCAACTCGGTGCCGTTGTTCGAGACGATCATCCGCTGCTTGCCCCGGCCCGCGGTGATCCAGTCGAGTTCGCGCGCGACCCCCTAGCCGGACAGCGACATGTCGACCACCAGCGCCAGGCACTCCCGCGGGCAGTCGTCGACCACGACGAGGATGCGGAAGCGCCGTCCGTCGTCGAGCGTGTCGGAGACGAAGTAGAGGCTCCAGCGCTGGTTCGGCTTCTGCGACACGGCGGCCGGTGCCCACGTCCCTAGGGCTCGTTTGCGCCCACCCCGCCTGCGCACCGACAGCCGCTCCTCCCGGTAGAGCCGGAACAGCTTCTTGTGATCCAGCGTGAGGCCCTCCCGCCGCAGCAGGATAAGCAGGCGCCAATAGCCAAAGCGACGACGCTCGCCCGCCAGGCTGCGCAGGCGTACCCGCACGGCCGCATCATCACCACGGGTCGGGGCGTAGCGGTATGTGTTCGGCTTCAGGCCGATCAGGCCGATCAGCCCGCAGGCGCGACGCTGCGAATAGCCCTTCTCCTAAATGGCCCAACTCACGGCTGTTCTCCGTGCTTCGGGCGTCACAAGTTTTCTTCCAAAGGCTCTCGCAGCGTGGCCACGTCGCGCATCGCCTCGGCCAGGAGCTTCTTGAGCTTGCGGTTCTCCTCGTTGAGCGCCTTCAGACGGCGCGCTTCCAAGACCTCCAAGCCGCTGAAGCGCGAGCGCCACGTGTAGAACGTCGCGTCACTGATGCCGCGGCTGCGGTAGATCATAGCCACCGGCAGCCCGACATGCTGCTCCGTCAGGATGCCGATGATCTGCTCTTCGCTGAACCGGCTGTTCTCCATCGTCCATCTCTTGCTCGACGAACCCAAGCTTCAGAGCAAGGCCAGTCCGGTGGGCAAGGTCAGTGAAGAATCTGCCTCATAACGCCCCCCGGTGTGCGGCGACCTCAGCTAAAATGATGCCACCACACTGCCGGACTGCACACTTAGGACTGGTATCGTGCATGGCCGTCCGCGGCTTGCGAGCGTAGCACTCCGCCTTCCGACACGCGAGCGACGAGCCAAATGCGATCCCTGAGTCGTCGGATCGTCCATACCGGACTCTCAACGTACTGACGCGCTTTATCGATGATAGCGGATGCGCCGGTTACCCATGCCGCGGTCTCGCCCTCCCCGCGCCGGATTTGCGTAAAGTTGCGCGCATCCGTTTCAGCCCGTCGGAGCGGCCCGACCCGCATGGTGAGCCCCGTTCGAAGGGGTGGACCCGATGCGCACGGCGACGACTGGTATCCTGAAGGCTCTCGCGTTCGGCGCCGTCCTGCTCGCGGGGTTCGCGGCACCGGGAGCGCGGGCGCAGTCGCTGGCTGCCCTGCCCTCTCCCAACGCCGTCGCGAACCCGGTGGGAGAGGCCCGGCCGATCCTGGCCTGGATCGCGTTCTGCCAAGCCTATGCCGCGGAATGTGCCCTCGACCGTTCCGAGCCCGCCCGCATCGCCCTCACTCCCACCGTGTGGGCCACGGTCCTGACCGTCAACCGCCGGATCAACCGATCCGTGCAGGCCACGACCGACCTCGATCATTGGGGGACGCCTGACCGCTGGGACCTCGCCGAGGACGGCCAGGGCGATTGCGAGGACTTCCAGTTGCTCAAGCGCAAGCAGCTCGCCGAGGCCGGCCTGCCGCGCCGGGCCATGCGCATGACGGTGGTGATCGACGAGAAGGGCGAGGGCCACGCGGTGCTCACCCTGATCACCGATCGCGGCGACTACGTGCTCGACAACAAGACCGGCGCCGTCGTGGCGTGGCACGAGACCGGCTACACCTTCATCAAGCGCGAGAGCC
>Ga0182229_1000251_pt1 | contig 14048 bp, 16 predicted proteins | sample G6R1MG_32_FD_129663 | JGI IMG/M metagenome (GOLD analysis project Ga0182229, IMG submission 129663) | Miscanthus phyllosphere microbial communities from Michigan, USA - G6R4_MAIN_07NOV2016_LD1 MG | ecosystem: Host-associated > Plants > Phyllosphere > Phylloplane/Leaf | place: USA: Michigan...
CCCCGCGGTCGCCGAGGTCGCCGTCATCGGGGTGCCCGACGAGCGCTGGGGCGAGACGGTGAAGGCGGTCGTGGCCCTGCGCCCGGACGTCGAGGTCTCCGCGGCCGAGCTGATCGCCTTCACCCGCCAGCACCTGGCCCACTACAAGTGCCCGACCTCGGTGGACGTCGTCCCCGCGCTGCCGCGCAACGCCGCGGGCAAGGTGCGGAAGGTGGCGTTGCGCCGTCCCTACCTGGTCGACAGCTCGCGGTAGCTGCGGAAGACCGGCTCGGCGACGCAGACCGGCTTGGCCGTCCCCTCGGCCTCGATCACCGCCGCCAGCCGCAGCTGCAGACCGCCCTCGACCTCGTGGACGTCGGCCAGGGTCGCGGTCATCCGGATCCGCGCCCCGACCGGCACCGGGGCGGGGAAGCGGACCCGGTCCAGCCCGTAGTTCACCGTCATCGCCGCGTCGGTCACCTGCAGCACCTGGCCGACCATCGGGGCGAGGTGGGACAGCGTCAGGTGACCGTGCGCGATCGGGCCACCGAAGGGGCTCTCGGCCGTCGCCCGCGCGACGTCGACGTGGATCCACTCGTGGTCGTGGGTGGCGTCCGCGAAGGCGTCCACTCCCGCCTGGGTGACGGCGAACCAGTCGCTGGTGCCCAGCACCCGCCCCTGCAGGGCCGGCAACCCGGCCATCGTCGTGGTCGTCGTCGCGGAGGAGGCCGGCGCGGCGTCGGGGTCGGCCCAAGGGCCCGGGTGGTCCAGCACACCCCGATCGTGGCCCGGGAACACGGCGGACGGAACCCCTGTTCCTGGGCGCGTGAAGGTCGAGATCTGGTCCGACGTCGTCTGTCCCTGGTGCTACATCGGCAAGCGCCGCTTCGAGACCGCCCTGTCGCGGTTCGAGCACGCCGACGACGTCGAGGTGGTCTGGCGGTCCTTCCAGCTCGACCCCTCGGTCGCCGAGGGCGACGTGCACCCCACCCTCCCCGCGCTGGCCGCGAAGTACGGCCGCAGCGAGGACGAGATGCGCGCGCAGATGACCTCCATCGACGAACTCGCCGCAGCGGAGGGCCTGGACTACGACCTGGCCAACGGCGTCAGCGGCAACACGCTGCTCGCCCACCAGCTCATCCACCTGGCCGCCGAGCGCGGGCTGCAGGACGCGATGAAGGAGCGGCTGCTCCACGCGCACTTCGAGGAGCGCACCTCGGTGTTCGACCTCGACGCCCTGGTCGCGCTCGGGGTCGAGGTCGGCCTGGACGACGACGAGGCCCGTGCGGCGCTCGTCGACCGGCGCTTCCTGCCCGCCGTGCACGACGACATCGCCACCGCCCGGGCCCTGGGTGCCACCGGCGTGCCGTTCTTCGTCGTCGACCGCACCTACGGTGCCGCCGGCGCCCAGCCCGCCGAGCAGCTGCTCGCCGTCCTGGACCGCGCCTGGGCCGACACCCACCCGGTGCTCACCACCGCCGTCCCCGCCGCCGACGGCTGCACCGACGACTCCTGCACCGTCTGACCCGACCCCGCTAGGGTCCCCGGGGTGGACGGAACGGACGGGTCTCGCGGCGTACGGATCTCCGACGCCGACCGGGAGCGCGCGGCTGCCCGGCTGCAGACGGCCATGAGCGAGGGCCGGATCAGCTTCCTCGAGCTCGACGACCGGCTGGCCCAGGTCTACGCCGCCCGGTACGCCGACGACCTGGTGCCCCCGTTGGCCGACCTGCCGCCCGAGCACCCGCCCACCGGCCTCACCGTGCCGCCGGCGCAGGCACCCGTCGCCTGGCAGCCCGCGCCGCCGCCGGCGGCCGCCCCGGTCCTCATCAAGTCCACCGTCGGCGACGTCAAGCGCAACGGCGGCTGGCACGTGCCCCCGGTGATGGAGGTGCAGAGCACCATGGGCGACGTGACGCTGGACTTCACCAGCGCCGTGGTCACCCAGCAGGTGGTCGAGGTGCGCATCAAGCTCGGCGCCGGGACGGCGAAGTTCATCCTCCCGGACGGCGCGACCGCCGACGTGGACGGCGTCGCGGCCGGGCTGGGCGGGGTCAAGCTCAAGGTGCCCGGCGGCCCGCAGCCCGGTCGGCTGCACCTGGTGGTGCGGGGCAAGGTGTCGATGGGCGACGTCGTCGTCCGCTACCCCTACGAGGTCGGCCGCTTCCGCTTCTGAGCGCCCGTCCATGGGTAGGCGGGGTCGGTGACCGCACCCCTGCACGCCCTGGACCGAGGAGGCGACGGGCTGCCCGTCGTCCTGCTGCACGCCTTCCCGCTGGACCACCGGATGTGGGACGACGTGGTCGCCCTGCTCCCGGCCGACCTGCGCCCGATCGCCGTCGACCTGCCCGGGCTGGGCTCGCCGACCGTGGGGGAGCCCTCGCTGGAGCGCGCCGTCGACGGGGTGCTCGCCCTGCTCGACGACCTCGGCCTGGACCGCGCGGTCGTCGCCGGGCTGTCCACCGGCGGTTACGTGGCCACGATGCTCGCCGGGCGGGCCCCGGAGCGGGTCGCCGCGCTCGCGCTGTGCGACACCACCACCGTGGTCGGGCCGCCCGACGAACCCGGCGCCCGGCAGGAGACCGCCCGCCAGCTGGAGGGCGCGCTCGGCATCGCCGCGGTGATGGACTCCGTCAGCGACGGTCTCGGGCCGCACGCCGGACCCGAGCTCGCCGGCCGGGTGGCGCAGATGATCGAGGGCCAGGTGCCGGGCGACGTCGCCTGGGTCTGCCGCGCGCTGGCCGTCCGGCCCGACACCACCGAGGCGCTGCGCGCCCACCCCGGCCCGGTCCTGCTGCTGTTCGGCGAGCACGACACCCCGACGCCGCCGGAGCAGCGGCTGCCCGAGCTGCAGGCGGTGCGGCCCGACGCGACCAGCGTCGTCGTCCCCGGCTCGGGGCACCTCACCGCGCTCGAGCAGCCGGCCGCCGTGGCCGACGCGCTGGCCGCGCTGGCCGGCCGGGCCTCCTAGGGGGCCTGCTCGGTCAGCTGCTCGTCGGGCTCCCCGGCGGGGTCCTCGACGAGCTCGTCCTCACCGGCGGTGACGGCGTCGTCCTCGGTGGAGGCGAGGTCGGCGCCCTCGCCGAGTGCGCCGGGGTCGGCCTGGGTGGTGCGGGGGTCGTTCAACGGGTCCGGGACGTCGGGATCGGTGACGGTCATGGGCGCGGGTCTTCCCCGCGGGCGCCGGGACGAACCACACTGGCGCCCGAGGAGGCCACCGATGACCGAGCCAGGGACCACGGACAGCACCCCCGCGGGCGCACGCCTGCAGTTCACCCGGCACTGGGACGTGCCCGCCGCCGAGGTGTGGGCGGCGCTCACCGCGCCCGACCGGCTGGCCCGCTGGTTCGGCACCTACGACGGGCCCCGGGAACCCGGCGGCACCGGACTGCTGACCATGACCGCCGAGGACGGCGCCACCGGCGAGCCGCTGACCGTCGTGGAGTGCGCCGAGGGACGACGGCTGTCGGTGGCCTGGGGGGCACCCGACCACTGGGCGGTCGACCTGGACCTGGCCGAGGTCGGTGGTGCCACGACGCTGGTGTTCAGCCAGGTCTTCCGGGGGGCCGCGGACGTGCCGGACGACGTCGCCCTCGGGTGGCACTGGTACCTCGACCGGCTCGACGCCGAGGTGCGCGGCACCGCCGCGCCGCCGGCCTGGGAGGAGTTCCTCGCCGGCACGGCGCCGCGGTACGGCGCCTGAGTCAGCTGCGCGGCGGGGCCAGCTGCACCGGGTCCGGGCCGGTCCACGGGCCGATCGAGCCGAGCAGCCGGTCCCGGGAGGCCAGCCGCGGGCCGGACTGCACCGGCCACGCGTCGTAGGAGCCGCCGGACAGCTCGCGGGCGGCGTGCAGCGGCCAGTTCGGGTCGTCCTGCGCGGCGCGGGCGAGCGCGACGAGGTCGGCCTGCCCGGTGGCCAGCACGGCCTCGGCCTGGGCCGGCTCGGTGATGATCCCGACCGCCATGGTGGGCAGCCCGGAGCCCTCCTTGATCGCCGCCGCGAACGGCACCTGGTAGCCGTAGCCGATCGGGTGCTGCCACCCGCCGCCGATGCCACCGCCCGAGGCGTCCACCGCGTCGACGCCGAGGGCGGCCAGCTCGCGGGCGAAGGCCACCGTGTCCTCGATCGTCGTGCCGTCGGCCGCCCCGTCCACCGAGGACACCCGCACCAGCAGCGGCTTGTCCGCCGGCCAGGCGGCACGGACGGCGGCCACGACCTCCAGCGGGAAGCGCATCCGGGCCTCCAGCGAGCCCCCGTAGCCGTCGGTGCGGGTGTTGGTCAGCGGCGACAGGAACTCGTTGAGCAGGTAGCCGTGTGCGGCGTGCACCTCGACCACGTCGAACCCGGCCTGCTCGGCGCGGTGGGTGGCCGCGACCCAGTCCTGCACCAGGGCGGCGAGCTCGTCGGTGGTCAGCGCGTGCGGGGTCGGCCAGCCCTCGCCCAGGGGCACCTCGCTGGGCCCGACCGTCTGCCACGGCTCCTCGCCGGGCAGCGCGTCGGCGGCGGTGACCGGGCCCTCGCCGTCCCAGGGGCGGTGGCTGGAGGCCTTGCCGCCGGCGTGCGCGAGCTGCACGGCCGGGACGGCGCCGTGCTCGCGCAGGAAGGCGGCGACCCGGGCGAGCCCGGCGACCTGTCCGTCGTCCCAGAGCCCCACGTCGCCGTGGCTGATCCGGCCGTCCCGGGTGACCGCGGTGGCCTCCACGACGACGGTGCCGAAGCCGCCCAGGGCGAACCGGCCGAGGTGGACCAGGTGGTGGTCCCCGACCACGCCCTCGACCACGGAGTACTGGCACATGGGGGCGACGACGAGCCGGTTGGGCAGCGTCACCCCGCGCAGGACGAGGGGCGTGGACAGGGTGGGTGCGCTCACACCAGGGCCGAACGGACCCCGGACGGGGGCTCTTCCGACGACCTCGTCACACCGGGAGACGTCCGAGACGTCCTACCGGCGGGTAGACGTCATGTACGTCATAGATCTCGGGGTGTCGGACCCCCTCCGGCGGCGCTAGCCTTCCCAGATCCCCTGGGGACGACGAGGTCGCCGGGGGAGCCAAGTCGATTGCACCAGCGCCGGTGTGAGACCCGCACCAGGCGTTCACCAGGATGGAGACGCCTGTGACGTCCGTGGCCACACCCGGCATCGAGAACGCCCCCACCGAGCACGCGCAGCTGCTGGCCTGGGTGGCGGAGATGGCTGAGCTGACCACGCCCGACCAGGTGGTCTGGGTCGACGGCAGCGACGAGGAGTGGACCCGGCTCACCGAGTCGCTGGTGGCCGCGGGCACCTTCACCCGCCTGACCGCCAAGCCCAACTCCTTCCTGGCCCAGTCCGACCCCAGTGACGTCGCCCGGGTCGAGGACCGCACCTACATCTGCTCGGTCGACGAGGCCGACGCCGGACCCACCAACAACTGGATGGAACCGGCCGAGATGAAGGCCGTCATGACCGAGCTGTACCGGGGGTGCATGCGGGGTCGGACGATGTACGTCATCCCGTTCTGCATGGGCCCGATCGAGGCCGAGGCCCCGATGTTCGGCGTCGAGCTCACCGACAGCGAGTACGTCGTGGTCTCCATGCGCGTGATGGCCCGGATCGGCACCGCCGCCTTGCAGGCCATGGGCACCGACCGCCCGTTCGTCCCGGCCATGCACTCCCTGGGCGCCCCGCTGGCCGAGGGCCAGGCCGACGTCGCGTGGCCGTGCAGCGAGACCAAGTACATCGTCCAGTTCCCCGAGGAGCGGATGATCTGGTCCTACGGCTCGGGCTACGGCGGCAACGCCCTGCTGGGCAAGAAGTGCTACTCGCTGCGGATCGCCTCGGTCATGGCCCGCGACGAGGGCTGGCTGGCCGAGCACATGCTCATCCTCAAGCTGACCAACCCCGAGGGCGTCGTGCACTACATCGCCGCGGCGTTCCCCTCGGCGTGCGGCAAGACCAACCTGGCGATGCTCGAGCCCACCATCCCGGGCTGGAAGGTCGAGACCCTCGGCGACGACATCGCCTGGATGCGGTTCGGCGAGGACGGCCGGCTCTACGCCCTCAACCCCGAGTTCGGGCTGTTCGGCGTCGCGCCGGGCACCGGCTGGGACACCAACCCCAACGCGATGCGCACGATCGACCAGGGCAACTCGGTGTTCACCAACGTCGCGCTCACCGACGACGGCGACATCTGGTGGGAGGGGATGACCGAGGAGCCCCCGGCGCACCTCACCGACTGGAAGGGCCGGGACTGGACGCCGGACGCGGGCGAGCCCAGCAGCCACCCGAACAGCCGCTTCTGCACCCCGATCACCCAGTGCCCGATCCTCGCGCCGGAGTACGACGACCCGAAGGGCGTGCCGATCTCGGCGATCCTCTTCGGCGGACGCCGCAAGACCACGATCCCGCTGGTCAGCGAGGCGCGGGACTGGAACCACGGCGTCTTCATGGGGGCCACGCTGTCCTCGGAGACCACCGCTGCGGCCACCGGGGCCGTCGGCGTCGTCCGCCGCGACCCCTTCGCCATGCTGCCGTTCATCGGCTACAACGCCGGTGACTACGTCAACCACTGGGTGGAGACCGGCAAGGGCGCCGACGCCACCAAGCTGCCGAAGATCTTCTACGTCAACTGGTTCCGCCGGGACGACGAGGGCGGCTTCCTCTGGCCGGGCTTCGGGGAGAACTCCCGGGTGCTCAAGTGGGTCGTCGAGCGCCTGGAGGGCACCGCGTCGGCCGTCGAGACCGCCGTGGGCCACGTGCCGACCGCCCGCTCGCTGGACGTCGAGGGCCTCGGGATGACCGACGAGCAGGTCGAGGCGGCGCTCGCGGTGAAGTCCGAGGAGTGGCAGGCCGAGGTCCCGCAGATCACCGAGTGGTTCGAGAAGTTCGGCGACAAGCTGCCGACGACCATGTGGGACGAGCTGGAGATCCTCAAGAGCCGGCTGGCCTGACGGGAGGGGGGATCCGGAGCGGCTGACCGGGTCCCCCAGCTCCAGCGGTTAGCGTCGGGGGCATGAGGCACCTGCTGGGGATCGTCGTCGGGCTCGTGCTCACCGCTGCGGCGCTGGCCGTCACCGCCGTCGGGGTGGGCCAGCTGGGCCTGGCCGCCACGACCCGGGACCCCAGCAGCACCGGGCTGGCCTGGGTGCTGGTCGGCGGTGTGCTGTTCGGGCTGCTCGCCGCGTCCCGCCGGGTCTCCCCGGTCAGCCCGTTCCTCGGCGGTGCGCTGCTGGTCGCCGGCGTCGTCCTCACGGTGCAGGACGTCGCCCGGGTGCTGCCCGACGTGGGCGACGGCGACCTGAGCCGCGGCCTGGACCAGCTGGTCTACACCGGGACGGCGGCCGTCATCGGTGCGCTGCTGGTCGTGCTGGCGCTGGTCCCCCAGGGGCGCCGGGTGCGCCGGGCCAAGGGCGACGACGGCCGGGAGGACGACGGGTTCACCGCCGTCCCGCAGAGCTCGCCGCAGGCCTGGAGCCCGCCGCAGGGCTGACCCGCCCGTCCCTCTCCACCCCGCCCCTCGGAGGCCCTCTCCCCGTGCCGAACCCGTACCTGCACGTGCTGCGCACCCCGCACGCCCTGCCGATGGTGGCTGCGGCGTTCATCGGACGGCTCCCGCTGTCGATGATCGGGCTGGGCAGCGTGCTGCTGGTGCAGGACTACACCGGCTCCTACGCCCTGGGTGGCGGGGTGGCCGCGGTCGGTGCGGTGGCCACCGCGATCAGCGGCCCGGTGCTCGGGCGGCTGGCCGACACCCTGGGCCAGCGCCGGGTGCTGCTGCCGGTGCTGCTGGCCTTCATCGTGGCCGGCTTCCTCTTCCTGTTCTCGGTCCGCGAGGGCTGGCCGCTGTGGACGACGTTCGCGTCCGTGGCCGTCGCCGGGGCCGCCATCCCGCCGGTCGGGTCGATGATCCGGGTGCGCTGGACCCACCTGCTGCGCGGGACGCCGCGACTGCCCACCGCGCTGGCCATGGAGTCGGTGGTCGACGAGTTCGTCTTCATCGTCGGGCCGGTGCTGGTGACCTTCCTGTCCACCACCGGGCACACCACCTCCGGCGTGGTCACCGCCTTCTCCCTGGCGGTCGTGGGCAGCCTGCTGTTCGCCGCGCAGGGCAGGACGCAGCCGCCCGCGCACGGGCACGCCAGCCGGCAGGGCCCCTCGGCGATGCGGACGGCGGGCCTGCGGGTGCTGTTCGTCGTCGGGCTGGCCGTCGGCACGATCCTGGGCACCCTGGAGATCGCGCTCGTCGCCTTCGCCGACCAGGTCGGGGCCAAGTCGTACTCCGGCCTGCTCATCGCGGCCCTGGCCGTGGGCTCGATGGCCTCGGGCATCGGCTGGGGGCTGCTGCACTTCCGGTCCCCGGTCCGCCGCCGGCTGCTCCTGGTGCTGGTCGCCTTCCCCGTGCTGAGCCTGCCGCTGCTGGTGGTCGACGACCTCTGGGTGATCCTCCCGTTCGTCGTGGTGTCCGGCTTCGCGGTGTCCCCGGCGCTGATCAGCGCCTTCACGCTGGCCGAGGTGCTGGTGCCGCGGGTCTGCGTCACCGAGGCCTTCACCTGGATCGGCACCGCGCTCGCCCTGGGGGTCGCGATCGGCGCCTCGGCCGCGGGCAAGGTGGCCGACGACGCCGGGGCGAACGCCGCGTTCGGGGTGGCGCTGGGCGCCGCGGTGCTGGCCGCAGCCGCCGTCGGGGTGTGCCAGAAGCTGCTCGTGGTGCCGGCCGAGCACGTGGCCGAGCCGGCTCTCGCGCGCTGACCGGATCAAACCCCACCAATCTGATCGGGATTGACGGGTGTCGGGGTCGCCTGGTGTGATGAGGCCGTGACGTACTCGCTGCTGCTGCACCGCAGGTCCACCGTGGACCTGCTGCGTACGGCCAGCGCGCTGTGTCCGGGTCGCTGATCCCCCCGCGCCCGCACCAGCCCCCGTCGGCGGCCTCTGAGAGCCGCCGCGCCCACGTCCCGTGAGGAACCCCGTGACCAGCACCGTGCTGTCCAGCTCCGCCCTGTCCACCTCCCGCTCCACCGGCCCCGTCGGCCGCGCCGGCCAGGCCACCGAGGCCACCCGCCCGGCCGGTCAGGCCGCGCTCGCCGTCGCCCTGGCCGTGCGCACCGACCTGTGGTCGCACCTCGTCGAGTACCGCGAGGAGAGCCGGTGGACCCACCTGCTCCCCACCGCCGACCTCGCGCCCGCGCTGGACCCCTCCCTGCACCCCGAGCTCGCCGAGTCCCAGGTCTGGCTGCTGTCCTGGCTGCCCGGACAGGGCACCCCGCTGCACGACCACGGCGCCTCCTCGGGGGCCTTCGCCGTCGCCCGCGGCACGCTGACCGAGCGGGTGGTCGCCGGGCGTGACGGCCGGGCCCCGCACCAGAGCACGGCGGACCTCGCCGCCGGACGGGTCCGGTTCTTCGGGCCGCACTACGTGCACCAGGTGGTCAACACGCTGCACGAGCCTGCGGTGAGCGTGCACGTCTACAGCCCGCGGCTGACCCTGATGAACACCTACCGGGTCGACCCCGCCGGCCTGGTCCGGGTCAGCACCGAGCGTGCCGGGGTGGACTGGTGACCAGCCTGCTCGAGCGCCCGGCGGGCGCCCGCTCCGTCGACGACCTGCTCGCCGAGGCCCGCTCCCGGATCACCCGGGTCACCCCCGCCGAGGCCGCCGCCCGCTGGGCCGCCGGGGGCCACCTGGTCGACATCCGACCGGCCGCCCAGCGCGCCCGCGAGGGCTGGGTGCCGGGCGCCACGATCGTCGAGCGCAACGTCCTGGAGTGGCGGTTCGACCCGACCAGCGACGCCCGGCTGCCCGAGGCCACCGGGTACGACGTCGACGTCCTGGTGCTGTGCTCGGAGGGCTACACCTCCAGCCTGGCCGCCGACGCCCTGCGGTCGATCGGCCTGACCAGCGCCACCGACGTCATCGGCGGGTTCCACGACTGGGTGGCCGCCGGGCTGCCGCACGTGCTGGGCACCGACGCCGGCGCCCCGCTCGGCGGCCCGACCCACTGACCCGCGACCGGCTCGTGGGGACGCTCGACGGAGGGGCGTCCCCGCGGGCCGGTCGTGCTTGCATGAGCAGGTGACCCGCCCCCGCCCGGCCGCCGGCGGCGGCCGGGACCTGGGCATCGCCCCGGAGCGGCTGGGCCGGTGGCTCGACGGGGTCGCCGACCGGCACGGCGCGTTCACCGAGGTGCTGGTGGCCGGCCAGCACGTGCGGGTGACCTGCGCGGACAGCACCACGCTGACCCTGCGGCCGCCCTTCCCCTGGGAGCCCGGGCCGGCACCGCTGACCGCGCTGACCACCCAGGCCCAGCGCCCCCACCGGGCCGCCGTCCTCCTGGTGCGCCGGGGCCGGTGGGCGGTGGGGGTCTTCGACGGGACCACGCTCGTGGTCTCCAAGGTCGACGCCCGCCAGGTGCAGGGGCGCACCGCGGCCGGGGGGTGGTCCCAGCAGCGGTTCGCCCGCCGGCGCGGCAACCAGACCGACGCCGTCGTCGACCACGCGGTGGAGACCGCCGTCCGGGTGCTGCTGCCGCACGCCGCCGGTTGTGCGGCCCTGGCCACCGGGGGCGACCGCGGGCTGGTCGCCGAGGTGCTCGCCGACCCCCGGCTGGGCCCGGTCGCGGCCCTGCCCCGCACCGACCCGCTGGACGTCGGGGAGCCCACCAAGGTCGTGCTGCTCGAGGCCGCGGCCCAGCTGCGCGCGGTGCGTGTGCACCTGGTGGAGCCCGGTGACCGGGCGACGAGCACATAGGGTCCGGGGATGACCGAGGACCAGCCCAGCGCCATCGGCCGGCGGCGCGCCGCCGCGCAGGGTGAGGCGCGGACCGCCTACAAGGAGCGGCGCGACGAGATCATCGCCGCGGCCGCGGGGCTGTTCAAGACGCACGGCTTCCGGGGCACCAGCATCGGCCAGATCGCCGAGGCGATGAACACCGACCGCGCGACGCTCTACTACTACGTGGGCAGCAAGGAAGAGCTGTTCGACGAGGTGGTCAGCGACGCGGTGCGGGCCAACGTCGCCCGGGCGCAGGCCATCCGGGACGGCGCGGGCGAGGCACCGGACAAGCTGGCCCGCCTGGTCACCGAGCTGATGGACTCCTACGCGGCGTCCTATCCCTTCCTCTACGTGTTCATCCAGGAGAACCTGAGCCACGTCGGGGAGAAGCGCAGCGAGTGGTCGCACGAGATGCGCGAGCTCAACCGGGCCTACCAGGAGTGCGTGGTCGACATCATCACCGCGGGCATCGCCGAGGGCACCGTCCGCCCGGTGGCCGAGCCGTGGGTGCTGGCCTACGGGCTGATCGGCATGGTCGGCTGGACCAACCGCTGGTTCAACCCGACGAAGTCCGACGTGGACGCCGCGACCATCGGCCGGGCCTACGCCGACGTGGTGCTGGACGGGCTCCGCGCCCGCTGAGGGCTCAGTTCCCGGTCCACTCCGGCGGGCGCTTCTCGGCGAAGGCCCGGGCGCCCTCGCGGGCGTCGGCGGAGGCCAGCACCTGGTCCAGCAGCACCTGCTGGCGGTCCCACAGCTCCTCGACCGGCCAGTCCGGCGAGGTCTGCACGACCTGCTTGGTGACCCGGACGGCCAGCGGGCCGTTGCGGGCGATCCGGCCGGCCAGGTCCAGCGCGCCCTCGAGTGCGCCGCCCGGGGCGGTGAGCCGGTTGACCAGCCCCCAGCGGGCGGCCTCGGTGGCCGGCAGCGGGTCGCCGGTGAGCGCGTGCTCCAGCGCGATGGCCGGCGGGATGCGCTTCGGGAGCCGGATCAGGCCCCCGGCGCCGGCGAACAGCCCGCGGGTGACCTCGGGGATGCCGAACACCGCGTCCTCGGCGGCGACCACCAGGTCGCAGGCCAGCACCAGCTCGCAGCCCCCGGCCAGCGCGTAGCCCTCGACGGCGGCGATGAGCGGGGTGGCCGGCGGGGTGCGGGTGATGCCGCCGAAGCCCCGGCCGGGCAGCTCGGGGAGGTCGCCGGTGAGGAACGCCCCCAGGTCCATCCCGGCGCAGAAGGTGCCCCCGGCGCCGGTGAGCACGCCGACGGTGAGCGTGGGGTCGGCGTCGAGGGAGTCGACGGCGGCGGCCAGCGAGCGGGCCATCGCGCCGTCCACCGCGTTGCGCTTGGCAGGCCGGTCCAGTGTGATCACCAGCACCGGGCCGTGCCGGTCGACGCGGACCGTCTCGCTCATCGCAGACCTCCTCGAGGACGCTGCCCGGGGGCGGCGTCAACGTGTACGTTGACGCCACGGTACAGCCAGGGCTCGACGAGGAGGACCAGGTGGCAGCGCAGCAGGGTGTGGGCGTCGTCGGCGCCGGGACGATGGGGGTGGGCATCGCCTACGTCTTCGCCGTCACCGGGGCCCGGACGACGGTGGTCGAGCCCGACGCCGGCCGGATGGACGCGGTCCGCCGGGAGATCGCCGATGCCGCGGCCGCCGGGGTCCGCCGCGGCAAGCTGTCGGAGGAGACCGCCGCCGGCCTCGACGCCGCGATCGAGCACGTGACCTCGGCCGACCAGCTGCCCGAGGGCCTGGACCTGGTCGTGGAGACCGTGCCGGAGGACCTGGACCTCAAGCGCCGGGTGCTGGCCGCCTGCGAGGCCCGCCGGCCCGCGGTGCTGGCCAGCAACACCAGTGCGCTGTCCATCGACACCCTGGCCGCCGACCTGGCCCGGCCCGAGGACTTCCTCGGCCTGCACTTCTTCAACCCGGTCTGGTCCATCCCGGTGGTCGAGGTGGTCCGTGGCGCGCGCACCAGCCCCGCCACGCTGGAGACGGCGCTGGCCGCGGTGGCCGGCATCGGGAAGGAGTCCGCCGTCGTCGCCGACGCCCCGGGCTTCGCCACCAGCCGGCTGGACGTCGTCGCCGCGCTGGAGGCCATCCGGATGGTCGAGCAGGGCGTCGGCGAGCCCGCCGACATCGACCGCGCGATCCAGCTGGCCTACCGGCACCCGGTCGGCCCGCTGCGGCTCACCGACATCGTGGGACTCGACGTCCGGCTGCACATCGCCCGCAACCTGGAGAGCGCGCTGGGCCCGCAGTTCGCCCCGCCGCAGCTGCTCGTGGACAAGGTCGCCGCCGGCGAGCTGGGCGTGAAGTCCGGCCGGGGCTTCTACGACTGGTGATGCGCGGAGCGCCGCCGCTCCGCAGGCGCGGGGGCCCGCAGGGTCTCCCGACCAGGAGTGGCCGTCCCGCTCGGCGCACGCCACCCGGCACCTGGCGCGGTGCGGTCCGGAGGACCGCGATGTCATCGCTTGACGTGGCCCAGGCCACTCCCTACCGTCAACGGCAGCGTTGACGAACCAGCAGAGGAGCACCCCGTGAACGGAACCCCGGTCGGTCTGCCCGGCAAGGGCTCGCGGATCAGCGACACCACCCAGGAGCGCCGGGACCTCCGCGAGGCCGTCGGGCAGCTCGTCGGCAGCTACGGCCGGTCCTACTTCCAGGAGGTCGTCGGCAAGGGCGAGAAGGCCGACGCGCTCTGGTCGGACATGGGCAAGGCCGGGTTCCTCGGCGTCCACCTGCCCGAGGAGTACGGCGGCGGGGGCGGCGGGCTGGCCGACCTGGCGGTGGTCATCGAGGAGATGGCCAGCCAGGGCTGCCCGATGTTCATGGTCGTGATCAGCCCGGCCATCGCCGGCACCGTGCTCACCGCGCACGGCACGCCCGAGCAGAAGCAGAAGTACCTGCCCGGGATCGCCGACGGCACGTTCCGGATGGCCTTCGCCATCACCGAGCCCGACGCCGGCTCCAACACCCACAAGATCACCACCACTGCGCACAAGGACGGCGACGGCGGCTGGCGGCTGCGCGGTCAGAAGTACTGGACCTCGGGCGTGGACGAGTGCCAGGCGCTGCTCGTGGTGGCCCGCGACGCCGAGCCCGGCCCCGACGGCCGGCACACGCTGTCGCTGTTCATCTGCGACACCGACGCCCCCGGGCTGACCTTCCAGCAGCTGGACTCGGCGCTGCAGCTGCCCGAGAAGCAGTTCATGACGTTCTTCGACGACGTCCCGGTGGAGCGCGCCGGCCTGGTCGGCACCGAGGGCGAGGGGCTCAAGCAGGTCTTCGCCGGGCTGAACCCCGAGCGCGTCGC
>Ga0182229_1000253_pt1 | contig 14016 bp, 12 predicted proteins | sample G6R1MG_32_FD_129663 | JGI IMG/M metagenome (GOLD analysis project Ga0182229, IMG submission 129663) | Miscanthus phyllosphere microbial communities from Michigan, USA - G6R4_MAIN_07NOV2016_LD1 MG | ecosystem: Host-associated > Plants > Phyllosphere > Phylloplane/Leaf | place: USA: Michigan...
AATTGCTGTGACCCGGCCCGTTTTCGCCCGAGAAGCTCCCGAAGGAGACCTGCCGTGAGTCCCGTCCGGGTGATGATCGTCGAAGATAGCCTCGTGGTGCGGGAGCTGCTGCGCTACATCGTTTCGCGCGATCCCCGGCTCGAACTCGTTGCGGCGGTCGCCTCCGGCGAGGAGGCTCTGGCGTCGATCGCCAGCAATCGCCCCGACGTGATCTCGATGGACATCCGCCTGCCCGGCATCGACGGGCTGGAGACCACCCGGCGGATCATGGCCGAGCGGCCGACCCCCATCGTCGTCATCGCCGACGCGGTGGAGGATTCCTCCCTCCACATCTCGATGAACGCCCTCCGGGCCGGCGCGCTCTCCGTGGTGGAGAAGCCCGTCGCCACGACCCATGCGGGCTACGAGGCGGTGGCGGGCGAGATCTGCACGCAATTGCGCATCATGGCCCAAGTGCCGGTGATCCGGCGCCGGCCGATCGGCGCGGAATGGGCCGGGCGCACCGCGCCCGCCACCTCTCCCTCGCCCCTGCCCCTCGCGCCGGGCCAGTCGCCCAGCGTCTTCGGCATCGCCGCCTCGACGGGCGGGCCGCCGGCCCTCGCGAAGGTGATCGGCGCGCTGCCCGAGACCTTCCCCCTGCCGATCCTGCTGGTGCAGCACATGGGCCCGGCCTTCATGGAAGGCTTCGCCGCGTGGCTCGACAGCGTGGTCGCCCTGCCCGTGGGCCTCGCCCGCGACGGCGAGCGCGCGGAGCCCGGCCGGGTCTACGTCGCCCCCGGCGACCGCCACCTCGAACTCGGCTCCAACCGGGTGCTGCGGGTGGTCGACACCCCCGCCGTTTCGGGCCAGCGCCCGGCGGCGACGGTGCTGTTCCGCTCCATCGCCCGGCATGCGGGGGCCTCGGCCATCGGCGCGCTCCTCACCGGCATGGGCGAGGACGGCGCGGCGGGGCTCCTCGACATGCACGGGGCCGGCGCCCAGACGGTGGCCGAGCACGAGAGCACGGCGGTGGTCTACGGGATGCCGGCGGCGGCGGTGCGCCTCGGCGCGGCGCGGGCGGTGCTGCCGCTGGACCGGATCGCCGCCCACGTCATGCGCCTCGCCGTACCGGGTTCGGTGCCGTGACGGCGCCTGCCGCAGGCGAGCCGGCGCGGATCCTCCTCGTGGAGGATTCGGAGACCCAGGCCCTCGAATTGCGGCTGTTCCTCGAAGCCAACGGCTTCGGCGTGTCGCGCTGCGCCAGCGCCGAGACGGCGCTCGACGCCCTCAACGAGGCGCAGCCCGACCTCGTGGTGGCCGATTACCACCTGCCCGGCATGAACGGCGACGAGCTGATCCGGCAGATGCGCCTGTCGCTGCGCACCCGCGCCCTGCCGGTGCTGATGCTGACCGGCGGCAGCGGCGGCGAGCGCCAGGGCCTTGAGAGCGGCGCCGACGCCTACCTCCCGAAATCCGCCGACCGCGACCTGATGATCCTGCGCATCCGCGCCCTGCTGCGCGAGCGCCGGGCGGGGGACGACAACCCCGGCGCGGCGGCCTTCCGCCGGGGCCGAGTCCTCGTCATCGACGGCAGCGCGACCTACCGCACCTTCCTCGCCGGCCTCCTCGGGCAGGACGGGCATCAGGTCACGGTGGCCGAGAGCGCCGGGGCGGCCCTGGCCGCCCTCGACGGCGACGGCAACGCCTTCGACTGCGTGACCCTCGACCTGCTGGGCCACGATTACGACGGGCTGACCCTCTGCGCGGAGATCGGCCGGCGGCGGGAGGGCGCGGCCGGGGCGGGCTTCCACCTCGTCGCCATCTCCGGCAGCGACCCGGCCAAGGATTTCCTCGTCCAGGCCTTCGCGGCCGGCGCCGACGACGTCATCTCGAAGACCGACGCGGAGGTGCTGGCCCTGCGGGTGCGCGGCTACGTCCGCCGCCGCCTGCTGGAGGAGGACGACCGCCGCATCGCCGGGGAGTTCGGGCAGCGGGAGCGCGCGGTGGAGCGGGCGCTCGCCGAGGCCGAGGCCGCCGAGGCGCGGGCGAGCCTCGCCGACGCCCTGGAACGGGCGAACCGGGACCTCGCCGACGCCAACCGCCGCCTCACTGACGCGCAGGCGAAGCTGGTCCAGGCCGCGAAGATGGCCTCCCTCGGCGAGCTGGTCGCGGGCATCGCGCACGAGATCAACAACCCGCTGGCCTTCATCCTGGCGCACCAGGGCACGGTCGAGCGCGTGCTCGGCGAACTCCCCACCACCGGGGATCCGACCACCGCCCGCTCCATCGAGAAGGCGCGCAGCCGCGTCGGCGCCATGCGGCTCGGGCTGACGCGGATCCAGGACCTCGTCCTGAACCTGCGCAAGTTCTCGCGCCTCGACGAGGGCGAGCGCTCCCTCGTGAACGTGCCGGAGGCGATCGAGACCGTGCTCGCGCTCCTGCAGCACAAGCTCGGGGACCGGATCGCGGTGGAGCGCACCTTCTCCGGGCGGCCGGAGATCCACTGCACCCCGGCGCTGCTCAATCAGGTGGTGATGAACATCCTCGGCAACGCCGCCGACGCGATGCCGGAGGGCGGCACGGTGCGCGTGGCCACCCATTCCGACGACACCTGCGATGAGATCCGCATCAGCGATACCGGCCCCGGTATTCCCGAGGACTTGCGCGAGAAGATCTTCGAGCCGTTCTTTACCACAAAGCCAGTCGGGGCCGGGACGGGCCTCGGTCTGGCGATTGCATACAGCGTCGTTCAGGCGCATAGCGGCTCGCTGACCGTGGAGACGGCCCCAGGGGGAGGTGCCTGCTTCGTGATTGGGATTCCGCGGCAGGCGGCGCGCGCTCATGAGTGACACCGGGGGAGGTCTTGCGGCTCGCACGGGCACGATTCTGGCTGTCGATGACGAGCCCGATATCCTCATCGCCCTCGAGGACCTGTTCGAGGATTCCTACCGCGTCCTGACCGCGAGCCGGCCCGCCGACGCCCTGGACATCCTCCGCGCCGAGCCGGACATCGCGGTGATCGTCTCCGACCAGCGGATGCCCGGCCTGACCGGCGACGCCCTGCTCGCCGAGGCCCGCGCCTTCCACGACGCGCAGGCCATCCTTCTCACCGGATACGCCGACATCACCGCCGTGATCGCGGCCCTCAACCGGGGCGGCATCGTCGGCTACGTGACGAAGCCGTGGGACCCCGGCATCCTGCGCGGCACCGTCGCCCAGGCCTACCAGCGCCATCAGCTCGGACGCGACCTCGCTACCGAACGGGCGCTGCTGCGGGGCCTCCTCGACCACGCCGCCGACGCGATCAGCTTCAAGGACGCGGACGGGCGCTTCGTGCGCCTCAACGCGCGCAAGGCCGCCCTCCTCAAGCGCGACCTGTCCGATTGCCTCGGCCTGCGCGAGGCCGACCTTCCCGAGGCCAAGGCCAAGGCGGAGGCTTCCGCCGACGCGGAGGCGATGCGCCTCGGCACGGTCGCGGAAACCCTCGTCAGCGAGGGGCCGCCCGGCGCCGAGACGTGGAGCCACTTCACCCGCGTGCCGATCCGCGACGCCAGCGGCGCGGTCTCGCATATCGCGGTGATCGAGCGGGACGTCACCGAGCAGAAGAGCCTGGAGGCGCGGCTGCGCCAATCGGACAAGATGCAGGCCCTCGGCACGCTCGCCGGCGGCATCGCCCACGACTTCAACAACCTGCTCACCGCGATCCTCGGCAGCCTCGAACTCGCGGCGCCGAAGGTCGCCGACCTGCCGCGCGTCCAGCGCCTCATCGAGAACGCCCGGGGGGCGGCCGAGCGCGGCGCGTCCCTCACCAAGCGGCTCCTCAGCTTCAGCCGCGCCCACGACCTCCAGGCGCGCGCCACCGACGTGAACGCCCTGATCGAGGGCATGAGCGAGCTGTTCAAGAGCAGCCTCGGCGGGCTCGTCACCGTCTGCACCGATCTCGCCCCCGACCTCCCCGCCGCGCAGGTCGATCCGGACCAGCTCGAACTGGCGGTGCTCAACCTCTGCATCAACGCCCGCGACGCGATGCCGGAGGGCGGCCGCATCACCATCGCCACGCGGCAGATGGCGATCGACGGCGATCCCGAGATCGGGGACGGGGCCTACCTCGCGATCCGCGTGAGCGACGAGGGCACCGGCATCCCGGAGGAGATCCTGCGCCGGGTGTGCGAGCCGTTCTTCACCACCAAGGCCGTGGGCCAGGGCACGGGCCTCGGCCTCGCCATGGTGTTCGGCCTCGCCCAGCAATCGAAGGGGCGGCTCGTCATCGAGAGCGAGGTCGGCAAGGGCACGCGGGTCGAACTCGCCCTGCCCTTCGCCGCCTCGGCGCCGGAGGTGGACAAGGTGGGCGAGCCCGCCGCGCCCGCCGCCGCCCGCCCGGCCCGGATCCTCGTGGTCGATGACGACCCGGAGGTCCGCCACGTCACCGCCTCGTTCCTCTCGGGCTTCGGCTACGACGAGACCCAGGCCGGCAACGGCCACGCCGCCCTGGACCTGCTGACGCGGGAACGGTTCGACCTCGTGGTCGCCGACCTCGCCATGCCGGGTATGAGCGGGGTGGAGCTCGCCTCCGAGGTGAAGGCGCGGGTGCCCGGCATGCCGGTGCTGATCCTCACCGGCCATGCCGAGGCGATGCAGATCCCGGCGGACCTGCCGGTGCTGGCCAAGCCGTTCCGCTCGGCGGACCTCGCCACCCGCGTCTCGGCCCTGCTCGATCCCGGCCGGGCGGCCTGACGGCCGGTCTCGGCGCACCCCGCATGTCCGACGAGTCCCTCCCGGCTGCCCCCGATCAGCGCCTCAGCCGCCTGATCGTGCGCGACTTCCGCAACCATGCCGACCTCGACCTGAAGCCGGGGGCGCGCCTCGTGGCCCTGGTGGGGGAGAACGGGGCGGGCAAGACCAACATCCTGGAGGCGATCTCCCTCTTCGCTCCCGGCCGGGGGCTGCGCAGGGCCGAGTTCTCGGCCATGGCGCGCAACGGCGGGCCGGGGGGCTTCGCCGTCTCCCTCACCCTCGACCGGGACGGGGCCGGGCACCGCCTCGGCACCGGCATGGAGCCGCCGGGCTTCGACGGGCGGGCGAGCCGCCTGTGCCGGGTCGACGGCGCCCCGGCCTCCTCGCCCGTCGCGTTCAGCGAGTTCTTCCGGGTGGTGTGGCTCACCCCCGATTTCGACGCCCTGTTCCGGGGCCCGGCGGGCGACCGCCGCCGCTTCCTCGACCGGCTGGTTCTGGCCGTCGATGCCGGCCACGGCACGCGGGTCTCGGCCCTGGAACGGGCGCTCCGCTCCCGCAACCGCCTCCTGGAGGAGCCGGGCCAGGATGCCCGGTGGCTCGATGCCATCGAGCGGGAGATCGCCGAACTCGGCGTCGCGGTGGCGCTGGCCCGCCGGGAGACGGTGGAACGCCTCGACCAACTGATCGCCCAGAGCCGCGACGACGCCCAGCCCTTCCCCTGGGCCTCGGTGCGCCTCGAAGGCGACCTCGACGACCTCGTGGCCGTCTGGCCCGCCATCGAGGCCGAGGACCGTTTCCGGCAGGCCCTGCGCCAGGGCCGCCCCCGCGACCGGGCGGCGGGGCGCACCCTCAGCGGGCCGCAGACGAGCGACCTCGTGGTCCGCCACGGCCCGAAGGACGTGCCGGCGGGCACGGCCTCCACGGGGGAGCAGAAGGCGCTGCTGATCGGCCTCGTCCTCGCCCACGCCCGGCTGGTGCGGGCGATGAGCGGCATCGCCCCGGCGATCCTGCTTGATGAGGTCGCCGCCCACCTCGACCCGCGCCGGAGGCTCGGCCTGTTCGAGGCGCTTGACGCCCTCTCCGGTCAAGTGTGGATGACCGGCACCGACCCGGAGGCTTTCGCCCCGGCCGGGGCGATGATCGAGACCGTCCGCATCGGCCATTGAGGCATCGCCCCGGTGCACCACATTGGCACCACCCGACCACGGAAGCGACGAGACCATGGCCAAGCCCGTCCACAGCATGATCCGCGTGCGCGATGAGGCGCGTTCCCGCGACTACTATGCCCGCGCCTTCGGCCTGGAGCCGTCCGACCGGTTCGACTTCCCGGATTTCACCCTGCTCTACCTGAAGGACCCGTCCTCGCCGTTCGAGCTGGAACTGACGGTCAACAAGGACCGTGAGAAGCCCTACGACATCGGCGACGGCTACGGCCACATCGCCTTCGTGGTGGAGGATCTCGAGGCCGAGCACGCCAAGCACAAGCAGGCGGGCTTCACCGTCACCGACGTGAAGACCCTGAAGCACGGCGAGACGCAACTCGCGACGTTCTTCTTCGCCACCGACCCGGACGGCTACAAGATCGAGGTCATCCAGCGTGGCGGCCGCTTCTCGTAAGCCCCTCCACCTCCACGCGTTTCAAAGGCAGCTTAAGGTACCATGAGAGAGACCACGCGCATCGTTTGTCTCCGGCACGGGGAATCGACCTTCAACGCCGCCCACCGGGCGACGGGGATCGACCCGGACCATCGCGATGCGCGCCTCACCCCCCGGGGCGAGGCGCAGGCGCGCCAAGCCGCCGCCGCGCTCCGGGACATCCCCTTCGACCTCATCGTGGTCTCGCCGCTCACGCGCGCGATCCAGACCGCTACCCTGGCGTTCGACGGGCACCCGAGCGAGCCGCGCATCCTCGTGGAGGTGCTGCACCGGGAATGCCAGGAGAGCAGTTGCGACGTCGGCCGGGCGGCCTCCGAACTGGCGGCGGATTTCCCGCATCTCGACATCGGGCACCTGCCGGAGGTGTGGTGGCACGCCGAGGACGGCGCGGAGACCACCTTCGGCCTGCCGATCGAGCCCCGTCACCTGTTCGACGACCGGGTGGCCGCCTTCCGCGAATGGCTGCGGGCGCGCCCGGAGCGCACCATCGCGGTGGTGGGCCACGGCACGTTCTTCTACCACCTGACCGGCACGTTCCTGGAGAACTGCGCCACGATCGAACTGGACCTCGACGTCGAGCCGGTGGTGGCTTGAGGGGGGAATTCACTTCCAGCCCTCTCCCTCATCCTCAGAGCCTGGCCGGAAAGTCGATTCCTCCCCTCACTCACCTCATCCTGAGGTGCCGCGCAGCGGCCTCGAAGGAGGGCTCCAGACAACGCTGCGATCCCTGGAGCCCTCCTTCGAGGCCTCCGCTGCACTCCGGCACCTCAGGATGAGGTCGAGTGTGAGAGAACCGCCGACTTCTCGGCCGGACTCTCAGGATGAGGGGGAGGCCGTGATGGAGGCCGCCCCGGCTCCCAGGAGCAAAATCGCTTCGCGATGTCCTCCGGCGCCGATCATGCGCCCTCCATCCGGCCGATCCCGGCCATGGCCGCCTTGAGCGCCAGGAGCTTGCGGTCGCGCTCTCGGAACAGGTCGGCCGGATCGCGGCCGCCCCAGTCGAAATAGCCCTTCCCCGCCATCACCCCCGTGCGCCCCCCGGCGCAGAGGGCGTCCAGGGTCTCCGAGCGGTCGCGTTGCGGCGGGGGCGCGTAGCTGCCGTTGGCCAGCGCCCGTTGCATGAGTTCGAGCCCGGTGAAGTCGGCCTTGGCGAGATGCCCGAGGATCGGGATGCGCAAGGACAGGCCGTGAATGATCGCCTCGTCGATCTCGCGGGGGCTGGCGTAGCCCTCGTCCAGCAGGTGGAACACCTCGGCGCTGATCGCCTGCTGGATGCGGTTGGCGATGTAGCCCGGCACGAAGCGCTTCAGCACCACGGGCTTCTGGCCGAGGCCGACCACGAGGTCGCGCATCGCCGCGATCACCGAAGGATCGGTGCCGGGGCCGGGCACCACGTCCACGAGGTCGATGATGTAGGGTGGGGTGTACCAGTGCATCACCAGCGCCCGCGCCTGCCGGGATTCCGGCATGAGCGGGAAGACGTCGAGGTAGCTTGTGTTGCTGGCGAGGATCGTCTCCGGCCCACACAGCCGGTCGAGTTCGGCGAAGAGGGCGCGCTTGGCCTCCGGGTTCTCGGTGATCGCTTCGATGACGAGGCCCGCCCCCGCGACCGTGGCCGCCAGATCCGCCTCGATCCGCACGGACCGCGACAGGCGGCCCTCGTCCCAGCCCTCCGGTGCGGCGCCGCCCTCGCGGAGCGTCGCGAGGGCAGAGGCCATCAGGCCGGGCACCGCCGCGCGGGTCTCCGCCTTCGTGTCGGTGAGGCGCACTCCGTGCCCGGCGAACGCCAGGACCAGGGCGATGCCGTGGCCCATCAGCCCGCCGCCGACGACAGCGATCTCCATGGCGCTCTACTCCTCAGACGGTGGCGATGGGGGTGGCGGGCGAGCCGACGGCGCCGGGCAGGCGCAGGGGCGGCGCGGTGAGGAGGAAGCGGTGGCGTCCGTGGGCGCGCAGCCAGTCGGCCAGCGGCGTGAGGTGCCACAACTCGCCGAGATTCACCCCGAGCTTGAACAGGCAATGCTGGTGCAGGGGCAGGACGGCGCAGTCCCCACCCCTGGTCGGCCGGGCGGGATAGGTCTCGACGGCGTAGTTGTCGGCGATGAGGGCGACGAGGCCGGAGCGGGTGATCCAGTCGAGGATGCCGGGGTCGCGCCCATCGAGCGCCGCGCAGAGGGTGTGGACGAGGTCCGGGTCGGGGTTCCCGCCCATCTCCACCAGGCGCTGCGCGAAGCCGGTATGGAGGCAGACCATGTCGCCCTCCTCCACGACGATCCCGTCCGCGTCGAGGATGCCGCGCAGCATCTCCCAGGTCACGGTGGTCCTGGCGTCGCCGAGATGGGCGCGCAGGTCGATCATCACCGCCCTGCCCTGCATCCCCGCCTCGGCGAGGCGTTCGATGCCGAGATGCTTCGCCCGCGAGGGGCTGTCCGCCTCCTCGGCGGTGCTCGGGCCGACGATGTCCCGCCCGCCCCGGAAGCCGTTGTAGAAGGTCGGCCCCGCGCCGCGCCCGTCCGGATCGTAGAGGCAGCCCACATGGGCGAGCGAGTCCCACTGCGTCGAGTATTGCAGGTGGATCACCGCGAGGTCGTCGCAGATCACGTCGCTCGCGCCGTCCACCTCTTCGCAGACGAGGAAGTTCGTCACCGGCTTGCCGTTGGCACGCTTCGTCGGGGTGATGCGCGGCGGGTGGCGGCGGGCGTTCAGGACGTTCCCGCCCGGCAGGTCGAGGGGCAGGCTGAGGCAGAAGGTCAGGCCCTCGCGCACCTCCGCGACGCCTTGGAGCACCTTGTGCGGCGTCAGCAGGTTGAGCCGGCCGCGCTCGTCGTCGGGGCCGAAATCGCCCCAGGTCGAGCCCTCCGGCCGGCGGGTCCAGCGCGGGTTCATCGGCGTCTCCCCTCGCGCGCCGTCTGTGCGGCGTCACGGGCAATGTCCCGCGCCCGGAGGCGCGGGACAAGGGGCCTTATTCCATCGTCGGTGCAAGCTTCTGTACGCTCTGCACGTCCTCACCGAGCCACGCCGCGTTCTTGGCGGTGCCGTCGAAGGTCGCGCTGGTCTTGAACAGCTCGTACTTGCCCTCGAGCGCATAGGGCTTCGCGCGTGACAGCAACTCGGCCACCTTCGCCTTGTCCATGGGCTGGAAGGTCTTCACCGCCTCGAAGGCCTGATCCAGGTCGCGCTGGTTCTGGATGCCGGTGATCACCACGGAGACCGGCAGGTTCAGGGAGAAGTGCAGGTACTCGATCGGCTTGATCGGCGCGTCCGACTTCAGGATCACCCCGTCGCCGAAGGTCTTCATGGCGAGCGGCGCGATGCCCTCGCGCACGAGATGCGGCAGCACGAGATGGCCGAACGAGCGGAAATGCGCGTCCATCACGTTGAGCGGCATCTGGCAGGAATCGAAGTGGAAGCCCCGCTCCTGCGCGACCGACAGCATCTGCAGGTGGATGCGCGGGTCCTTGTGGCCGGTGAAGCCGATGTAGCGGAGCTTGCCCTGCTTCTTCGCCTCCATGAACCCTTCCATGGCGCCGCCCTCGGCGAAGACACGGTCGGGATCGTCGAAGCGCAGGATCTCGTGGTGCTGCACGAGGTCGATGTGGTCGGTGCGCAGGCGGCGCAGGGATTGCTCGATCTGCTTGAGGGCTTCCTCCTTGGTCCGCCCGTCCATCTTGGACATCAGGAAGACCTTGTTGCGGTAGCCGTTCTGCTCCAGGGCGATGCCCATCCGCTCCTCGGAGCGGCCCTGGTTGTAGTCCCAGCAATTGTCCATGAAGGTGATGCCGCGGTCGATGCCGGCATGGATCAGCCGGGTCGCCTCGTCGTCGGTGACGGCGCTCTTGCCGAGGTGGAACCCGCCCATGCCGATGGCCGAGATCTTCTCGTCGGTCTTGCCGAAGTTCCGGTAGAGCATCTCGCCCCGGCGCTCACCCGGATCGGTGATGAGCGGCAGGTCGGCCGGGTCCTGCGGGCGGGTGTTGGGCAGTCCGGGGTCGCTCACGGCCGCCCCCGCAGGGCTTGCGGTGGCGAGGCCGGCGCCGAGGGCAGCGCCCTTGAGGAAGTCGCGGCGTTCCATGTCGGTCTCCGTGAGGGTCGCTTCGGGTCTGTCATCGGGGCGCTCCGGGCTGTGGGGCTCAACCGCCGCAGGGCGTCATCGTTCGGCCGCGCGGGCGAGACGCTCCGCCGCGTGCAGGAGGCGCAGCGCCGCGCAGGCGGCGCCGTAGCCGTTGTCGATGTTCACGACGGTGATGCCGGGCGCGCAGCTCGCCAGCACCGAGTTCAGGGCGGTGTGGCCGCCCTCCGCGACGCCGTAGCCGACGGAGGTCGGCACCGCGATGACGGGGGAGGCGACGAGGCCGCCGACGACGCTCGGCAGGGCGGCATCCATCCCCGCCGCCACGATGACGATGGGGTGGGCGCGGATCTCCTCGACCCGCTGGGTCAGCCGCCACAGGCCGGCGACGCCGACATCGGCGATGAGGGTCGCGCCCCGGCCCTGGTAGTGCAGCGTGCGCAGGGCCTCGCGGGCGACGGGCACGTCCGAGGTGCCGGCCGCCACCACGGCGACGGCGGGCACCGTCTCCACCGGACGCGGCTCGCCGAAGAAGGCGGTGCGCGAGACCGGGCAGTAATCGAGGGCCCGGCGGTGGTGGCCCGGCAGGGCGTCGAGCTTGTCGGCGTCCAGGCGGGTGAGGAGGAAGCGGGCGCCCCGCTCGGCGGCCGCGTCGAGGATGGCGTCGATTTGCGCCGCAGACTTGCCGGCGCAATAGATCGCCTCTTCCAGGCCGATCCGCTCGGCGCGGCCGAAATCGAGGAGGAATTCGTCCTTGGTCGTCACGCCGCGTCTCCGGTGAGGAAGGCGCTGCCGACCTTGTAGGGCAGGAAGCGCACGCCGCCGCCCGCGAGGCCGGCAGGGGCCGCCGCCGCGATCCGGCCGGCGAGATCGTCCCGCGTGGATACGTCGAGGGCGGCGAGGCTCGCGGGGTCGAGCTCGATCGCCACCCCCGCCGCGCGGACGCGGCAGCGCACGGCCCGGCGGGCATCGCCCACGCCGAGGGCGCCGCCGACCATCCCCTCCACCGCGTGGATGAAGGCGAGCGTCTCCGGCTCGATCCGCAAGCCGGTCTCGACGCGGCTCGACAGGCAGGGCGCGGAGGGCAGTTCCGCCACGTCGCCGAGGCCGAGTCCGCGGGCGAGCGCCCGCACGGCTGCCTTGTCGAGCCCCGCCTCGACATAGGGATGGCGCACCCCGTGCTCGCGGGCGGCGTCGAGGCCGGGCCGGTACTCGCCGAGGTCGTTCAGGTTCGCGCCCGACACCATCTGCCGGTCCGTCACCGTGCGGATCGTGCCGTAGAGGTTCGTCTTGCAAAAGAAGCAGCGGTTCACCGGATTCGCCCGGTAGCGGGGATCGGCGAATTCGCCGGCCTCCACGACGGTCAGCGCCCAGCCCTCGCGCTCGGCCTCCCGCCGCACCCGCGCCGTCGCCTCAGCGGGCACGGCGGGCGAGGCGGCGTGGACCATGGCGGCGCCGTCCCCGAGCACCCGGTGGCTGAGGGCGGCCAGCGTCAGGCTGTCGACGCCGCCGCTCACCGCGACGGCGAGCCGGCCGATGCCGGCCAGCACCTCTTCGAGGCGTGTCATTCCCCGTCTCCCTGCTCGAGGGCGATGCGCTCGGCCGCCCGGCGCAGGCGCGCGCGGGCGGCGTGGTCCTCACCCGCGAGGGCGTCGTCGGCCTCGGCCTTGGCGGTGCGCCCGCCCGGCCGCGCCACGCGCTTCACCCGGACCTCCCGGCCCTCCGCCTCGACGCTCACGCTATCCCGCTCCAGGGCGATGCCGGCCTCCTTGCGGTAACGCAGGCCGATCGTCGTGGTCTCGCGGAAGCAGGCGCCGATGGCGGCGTCGAGGGCGTCGGCGCGGGCGAGGACGCGGACATGGGTCATCATCCGGCCCTTCTTGCCGAAGACCGGCATCTGCACCGCGTCCAGCACCGCCTCGTGGGCGCGGATCCGGTCGAGGCCCTGCGCCAGATCCTCGGCGGTCTGGTCGTCGACCTCGAACTCGACGATGCCGATCTCCCGCGCCCCGGCCGGCCGTTGGGCCGCGCCCTCCTCGAAGGCGAGGATTCGCAGGCAATTGCTGATGCCCGGCAGGCGCCTTGTGCCGAAGCCGGTGCCGGAGCGGGAGAGCACCCGCGCGCCCGGCACACGGTCCGTCCCGCAGAGATGGCGCAGGATCGCGGCGCCGGTCGGCGTCACGCGCTCGCCGGGGATGCCGTCATCGACCAGGGCGAACCCGTCGAGGAGCAGCGTCGTGGCCGGCGCGGGGACCGGCAGGGGGCCGTGCTGCGTCTTCACCCGACCGCCGCCGAGCGGCAGGGCCGAGACGGTCCAGGCGCTCGCACCAAGGGCCGCCACGCAATGGGCGGTGGCCACGATGTCGGCGATGGAATCCCAGGCGCCGACCTCATGGAAGGCGACCTGCTCCACCGGGATGCCGTGGACCCGCCCCTCGGCCTCGGCGAGATGCCCGAAGATCGCCAGGGCGTGCCGCGCCACCTCCGGCGCGAGGTCCGCCCGGCGTAAGCCGTCGCGGATCTCGGCCCAATGCCGGTGGGCGTGATGGTGGTGATGCCCGTGATGGTGGTGATGACCGTGACCGTGATCGTGCCCGTTCTCCTCGGCCGGGCGCCCGTCGCGCGTCACCGCGAAGCGGCGGCCGGTGAGGATGCCGTCGGAATGCGCGGAGAGGGTGCAAGCGACGCTGCCCGCCGCATCCGGCGCGGCCTCGGCGAGGGCGGCGCGCACGCTACGGGCGACCCCGGCCTCGTGCTCGGGGAAGGCGTCGAGGAGAGCGGCGACGACCATGTCGCCGGCGACGCCGCCCAAGGCATCGAGATGGATCTGCATTCCCTCAGAGGTCGGGCGCTCGGCGGTTTTGTCGAGGGCGACATCGCGCCCTATCGGTGCGGTCCTGCCTTCTCCGCCACGGCCCGGCCGAAGGCCGCCACGAGGGGCCGGTTGACGTCGCTCGTGGCGGTGCCGTGCTCGGCGTGCCACTGGACGCCCAGCGCGAAGCCCGGCGCCCCGTCGATGCGGATCGCCTCGATGGTCCCGTCCTCCGCGATGCCCTCGACGACGATCCGCTCGCCCTTCTCGCGGATGCCCTGCCCGTGCAGGGAATTCACGCGGATCCGATCGCGGCCGATCAACTGGGCGAACACGCCGCCCTCCGTCAGCGTCACGTCGTGGCGATCCGCGAACAGCACCTCGAAATCCGGGTGCAGCTCGCCGTTCGGCAGGCGCGGCATCCGGTGGTTGAGCCGGCCCGGCAGGTTGCGGATCTCCGGGTCGAGGGTGCCGCCGAAGGCGACGTTCATCTCCTGGAAGCCCCGGCAGATGCCGAAGAGCGGCACCCCGCGGGCCACGCAGGCCTCGACCAGCGGCAGGGCCAGGGCATCGCGGGATTCGTCGTAGGGCTCGTGGGCGGGGTCCGCCGGCAGGCCGAAGCGGCGCGGGTGGACGTTGGCCCGGCCCCCCGTGAGCAGCACGCCGTCCACCGTGTCGAGGAGATCGCCGAGATCCGTCACCTGCAGGCAGCCGGCGAAGACCAGCGGCAGCGCGCCGGCCACCTCGGCCAGGGCGCGCAGGTTGT
>Ga0182229_1000254_pt1 | contig 13987 bp, 11 predicted proteins | sample G6R1MG_32_FD_129663 | JGI IMG/M metagenome (GOLD analysis project Ga0182229, IMG submission 129663) | Miscanthus phyllosphere microbial communities from Michigan, USA - G6R4_MAIN_07NOV2016_LD1 MG | ecosystem: Host-associated > Plants > Phyllosphere > Phylloplane/Leaf | place: USA: Michigan...
GCGGTCGTTGTGCTGTGGTTGTACCGACCCGATGCGGTTCGCCGGTTTACGCGGCTGGCCAATTACGGGGGCGAGGTCTATCAGGCGAACTTTATCCGGCAGCAGGTCGGGCCGACGGGGAAGGCGCTGATTTTCGACAACGCGATGATGCTGTATTTCCTGTCCGACGTGGCGCCAAACGTGCCGTTCATCAATACCGAAATGCAGACGACGCACTACATCAGTCAGCACCCGGACGCTTACGGGCGTGCCCTGGCCGATACGAACCTTAAAATGATTGTTATTGATAACCGGCCCTACGTCATCGACGACAGCGTTGCCACCAATAAGCCGACCAATGCGTATGCGTTGCGTCAGCTTCGGGCCAGCCTCGACCGCTATTTTCAGCCCGGCACCGATTCAACTTTCGGGATGCGCTATTGGGTTCGTAAATGATTGGGGCGCCCTGTTATCTTTGTTCAGCTATCGTGTAATTACTCCCTATGCTTCTTTCTGTACTGATTCCAGCGTACAACGAACTGAAATCGATCGACGTTATTATCGAAAAAATACAGGCAGTACCGCTTGACAAGGAAATTATCATCGTCGACGACGGGTCGACGGACGGTACCCGCGAACGGTTGGCAACCTACAGTGCCGTGCCCAACGTTCGGGTCATTTACCATACACATAATCAGGGTAAGGGCGCGGCCATCCGAACGGCCATTCAACATATTCAGGGCGACATCGCCATTGTGCAGGATGCCGACCTGGAGTACGAACCGCAGGATTACATCAAACTGGTCGAGCCGATCGTGGCTGGTCGGGAAAAAGTCATCTATGGCTCCCGCTTTCTGAAACCGGAAAACCGCCACTCGTACTTCAGCTTTTACATCGGCGGGCAGCTCGTTACCTGGATTACCAACCTGCTCTACAATCAGCGCCTGACCGACGAGCCGACCTGCTATAAGGTGTTCGATTCGACGTTTTTGCAGTCGATTCCTCTCGACTGTACGGGGTTTGAGTTTTGCCCCGAGGTGACGGCGAAAGTGGCCAAGCGAGGTATCCGCATCCACGAATTACCGATTAATTATTACCCCCGTTCGCTTCAGGAAGGTAAGAAAATCTCCTGGTTCGACGGTATCGAAGCCATCTGGGTACTGGTAAAGTACCGGTTTGTTTCGTAGAGACGCGACCATCCGGCTTACTGACCATCCAGGTGCTGAGACGCGAAGGCCGGGTCGCCGGTGCGATCGCGTCTCTACGTTCAGTGGTGTTGGGTCCCCAACCCGGCACCACTGAGAACTATATACCGTATACCGAACCCCGTTATTTCAACACCGCCAGGAAACCCTTCGGAATGGGGGCGTCGAACCGCATGGCTGCTTTCGTGATGGGGTGTTCGAAGGCAAGCACTTCCGCGTGCAGACCCAATCGCCCGATGGGGTCGGTTTTGGCACCGTATTTGGCATCGCCCGCGATCGAGTGCTTAAGATCCTGCATATGCACCCGAATCTGGTTTTTGCGGCCCGTTTCCAGTTCGAGTTCAAGCAGCGCGTAGCCGTTGGCTTCCTTCACCGTTTTGTAGTTGGTAATGGCCAGCTGCCCGTTCTCCGGATTCTGACTGGAATACACGATCAGGGCTTTGCTTTCCCGGAGATACGACTCGATTTTACCCTGTTCCGGCGACGGAACGCCCTCAACCAGCGCTACATAGGTGCGTTGCCGGATGGTTTCGTTCCAGGTCTCCTGCATTAGCCGCTGCACTTTTTCGCTACGGGCAAACATCATGACGCCCGAGGTCTCGCGGTCGAGCCGGTGGATAATGAAGATGCGGCTTTTGGGGTTTTCCTGCTTGACGTAGCTGCTCAGAATGCTGTAGGCGGTATGGTCACGTTGCTTCTCGGTGCCCATCGACAGAATGCCCGACTGTTTGTTGATAACGATCAGGTACTGGTCTTCGTACAGGATTGTCAGGCCACGAAACTGCGCCGTGCGGGGTGCCCGGGTAGCCGCAATCGTTACGGTCTGACCGGGACGGAGGGGTTGGTTAAACTGCGTATATACCCGCCCGTCGATTTTTATCTGCTGGTTGCTGAGCAGCGATTTGATGTTGTTGCGATTCTTATGGGGCAGGCTGCTGATCAGAAACTGCATCAGTTCGGTCGGCTCCTGGACGGTCAGGTGCTGATCGACGCGCTGCCCACGCGGGCGGTGTTCCTGCTCCGGCTTCTCCTCCGGTTGATAATCGTCTTCTTCGTCGTCGTAGTAGGTATCCTCCATACGGCAAAGGTACGGCACTAACGTCAGTTTACGGTTCACCGTATTCGGTTTACGGTACTCCAACACCCGGTTCGTTTCCGGTATTCGGGTTTTGGGGTACGGTGTCCATACGCCAAATCAAGAGCATTGTTTCGGTCAGAACGACTGTAAACTGTGAACCGAATACCGTAAAACGTCCTTACTTCCCCAGCCACTCCTTGAACTCCGTCATGCGGTCGCCACTGACGAATACGTCGTGGCGGGGGCGGGGGAGGAGGTCGAGTTTGAGTTTGCCGGCTGAGTACGAATGAATGGTCTGAATGGCAGACAAGGATACTAAATATTGCCGGTTGACCCGGAAGAACTGCCGGGGATTGAGCAACTGAACCAGCTTGTCGAGGCTGTAATCGACGGGTAGGTTCATGCTGTCTTTCGTGGACAGAAAGACAACCCGTTCTTCCAGAAAGAAGTAAGCAATGTCGGGCGTTTCGATGCTGCGGATTTTCGTGCCGACCGAAATCATAAACCGGTCCTTGTACTCCGCAGGCTGCGATTTGCCGAGCAGGCTCAACAGCGTTTCCAGATCCGGCGCGGCCGGAACCGACTGCCCGAACTGCTGTTTCAGCGCCTTGAATTTATTGATAGCAGCTGCCAGCTCGTCGAAATTGATGGGCTTGAGCAGGTAATCGATGCTGTTGACTTTGAACGCCTGAATCATGTATTCGTCGTAGGCGGTCGTGAAGATAACCGGCGTTGTCAGCTGCGTCTGCTCGATAATGCGGAACCCAAGATCGTCTTCGAGATGAATGTCCATAAAGACCAGATCGAGCGGTTCGTGGGGCGCGCGCAGCCAGGCAACGGCTTCGGCCACTGACGGAATGTGAGCCAGCACGTGAATCGATGGGTCGTACTTACGCAGTAGGGTTTCGAGTCGGTTGGCAGTCAGGTTCTCGTCTTCAATAATCAGTACGTTCATAGGCGTGATGGTGGGGCAGGCTAAGCGAGCAGCGGAATCTTGACGACAAAATTGCCGTTGCTTTCGCCGACCCAAACCGGATGTTTGGTAAGCAACGCGTAACGGGTAACGATGTTTTGCAGCCCCACACCCGTGGAGTGTTCCACCTGCGGGCGGGGTTGCAGGTTATTCTGAATGACCAAGCATTCGCCCTCCTGACCGATGCGGATCGTCAGCGGCTCGCGGGTCGACATGCGGTTGTGCTTGACGGCGTTTTCGACCAGCAGTTGCAGCGTCAGCGGGGCAATGCTGTAGCGGGTCTGGTCGCTTTCCGGCACGTCGATCACCACGTCGAATTTATTTTCGAAGCGAATATTTAGTAAGAAGCGATAAGCCTGGATAAAGTCGAGTTCGGTTTTGAGCAGCACGCGCTCGTTGTCTTTCTGCTCCAGCAAATACCGGTACGCCCGCGACAACTGATCGATAAACTTCTCCGACAGGTCGGCGTCGGCATGGACCAGCGACGACAGGATGCTCAGGCTGTTAAACAGAAAATGCGGGTTGACCTGGCTTTTCAGGGCGGCAAACTGCGCCGTCACGTTTTCTTTCTCCAGCCGTTCGGCCTTCACCTCCACGTCTTCCAGCCGACGATAGGCGCGTCGGTTAGCCGCCAGGTAAAAGGCCGACAGCATGGCCATAACCGTCAGCGCGTTGTTGGCGCGTCGGCGCTGGTCCCGGCCTTCCTGCCGCATCCGTTCTTCGGTGGGGCTCAACGTTCGTCGGGGCTGCGTTCGGTACGTAACGATGTGGGATTCAAGGTAATCGTCGAGCGTGTGCCAGACGATGGAGAAGCCGAAATTGAACGCGACGGCCATCATGCTGGCAATGGCAACGGTCGCCAGCTGGGCGGGTATCTTGAATTCGATCAGAAATCCTTCGCCGAACCAGACAGAGAAAAACCGCCGGTGAATCCATTCCGAAATGCCGATCCAAACGAAAAAGAGCAGCACGAACAGCACAAATTCCATGACGAAAAAGGGCAGGCGCGTCAGTTTGAGCGCCCAGGCCGGGTTCGACAGGTTGATGTACAGCCGTAATGGCCAGTATACGGCAAACACGCTGAGGGCGAGTTGCCAGCGTTGCTTACGGGTTAGCTGATACGACGTGCGGGTCTTCTGGTTCACAATCAAAGCTAATTGACCGTTAGCTGGAACAAAAGCAAATCGCGCGGAACGCCAGTTTCGACGCTACGAATGACGGTTTGTCGTTTGCGGATTCCGCTTTGTCGGTTGTAGTTTGCCAGCCGGTAGTTAGACCCACGCCCGATTTGTTGAGTAAACGGACGATTCGGCTACCGAAGCCACACATAAACACGCCATGCGCCAGTACCTCCCCCTCGTTTACCTGACCCTGCTGATGGGCTGCGGTTCATCATCGACAAAGCAGCAGTCGTCCGCAGAAACCGACCAGAAAGCCCCTGCCTATCCATTTGCCTACCAACTCAACAAGCCCGCCAGTGTCGCGAAGCTGCCCAAAAAGCTGGACGAAGTGTCGGGACTGACTTACTACAAAGACGGCAAGCTCCTGTGCATTCAGGATGAAGCCGCGGCTGTCTACGTGTTCGACACCCGGACGGGTAAGGTGATTGAAGACATTGACTTCGGCGGCTACGGCGATTTTGAAGGGGTCGAGTATGTCAACGGCGACATCTACGCACTGGAAAGCAACGGCATGTTGTCGCGCTTCGAGCCGAGGTCGCTGCGTATTGCCCGCAGCGATATTGGTATCCCCAAGAAAACGGAGGTGGAAGGATTGGGTTATGATCCAAAGGCAAAGCAACTACTGATTGCGGTCAAGAAAGGCAGCACCGGTTCAAGCGATAAAGCCATTTATACCTATGACCTGACCCGGAAAACGGTGTACAAGGCCCTGAACATAAGCGACGTTCAGCTGTCGGAAGCGGGTATTGATCCTGACAGCTACAAACCGTCGGGGATTGCCGTTCACCCGGTTACGGGCGACTGGTACGTCATCACCTCCGCCGGACACCGCTTGCTGGTTATCGACCGGCCGGGAAAAATCCGCTACAGCGAACCGCTTGATCCGGCGCTGTTTCGGCAACCTGAAGGCATCTGTTTTGCCCCCAACGGTGATCTGTACATTGCCAGTGAGGGGAAAGGCAAGAAAGCCGAAATTCTGACTTTCACCTACCGGAAGTAGCACACTCCCGTCCATTTAGGCCAAGCTATTCATTTTTGGCTCATCTACCCCCCGGCCCCCTCCAGGGCAGGGCTGTTAAGTTCTTAAATTGGCACTGAAATAGCCAAATTTCCTTCGGGGCTGGGGGGTATTTCGCCCCTCACTGTGCTGGGTCGGTTTTGGGGGCAGTCGGTAGAACGGCGACGTCACGTTCGCGCTCGGTTTGTTCGATGTACACTGCATTGTCGGCGGGTTCTATTCGGATGCCGAGGTTGTTGGCGTAGGCCTGCGTAAACTCAGCGCCGAAGTAAAGAATAGCTGCGGTGTAATAAATCCAGGTGAGCAGGACAATCAGCGAGCCAGCCGCCCCATACGTCGAGTTGGTGCCTGTTGTTTCGATGTACAGGCTAATCAGGTAGCGGCCCAGCATAAAGAGCAGGGCCGTGAAGAATGCACCCCAACGCACGTCTTTCCAGGCAATCTTGGCGTCGGGGAGTACTTTGAAGATGGTAGCAAACAGCGCGGCAGCGACCAGCGTGCTCAGCATAAAGGTCAGCCCGCTGATGAAGACCAGACTCAGGTCCGGCGCAAAGCGGTTGATGTAGCTGCCCAGCGTTGCGATGAGTCCGTTGATGACGAAGGACACCAGCAGCAGGAAGCCCATGCTCAGCACCAGCGACGACGACAGCAGCCGGTCCTGTAGCAGCTTGAGCCAGCCTTTCTTGGGCTTGGCTTTCACGCGCCAGATCAGATTGACCGAATCCTGAATCTCAACAAATACGGTTGTTGCCCCGACGATCAGAGCAACGATACCGACGGCGAGGGCTACGTTGGTCTTGCCGGACAGGCTTGAGCTTTTGATCATTGCCTGCAACTGCTCGGCGATATCCGTGCCGACCAGCCCGCTAATCTGCCCGACGATCTGCCCCTGAATAGCTTCTTCACCCAGAAAAATGCCCAGCAGCGAGATGACCAGCACCAGCAACGGAGCCAGCGAAAAAACGGTGTAGTAGGCGAGGGCCGCGCTTAGTTTCAGGCAGCGGTCGTCGAGGAAACCGTTGAACGAATCGCGCAGGATAGCACCGATGTGGGCAAAAAATGATTTTTTAGGTAGTGGCATAGGGAGAAGGGGGCGTTGGGTATCGGCCCGTAACCCCGCAAATGGCTACAGATGTAACCAGATAGCTGCATCGGTTGTTAGCCGTTTTGGGGCTGTTTCCACTGCAAATCCGCCGTGCTAAACCGAATGTCGCGGGTATCCTGACCGGCGAACTCGACGGTTACTACCATCGTACGCGCCTTTCGCAACTGATCGATGAGTGACTGCTCACGGGCAAAAAATAAGATGTTGGCCCGCCCGTTGGCGGCTGCTACCAATGGATACGAGACCGCCGGGCGATTGTCGAACCGGACGCGGGCCGTGCCGCCCTGAAAGCTCCGGTTAAACTGCCCTTTCGATACGTCGATGTACACATGCGTTTCGCCACTGCGTCGGCGCAACGTAAGGGTTGCGGTAGCGCCACCGTCGTAGGGAAATGGAAAATCAAGCACGGTGGGCGACACGGTAAACGCTTTGTAGCCCGTGCGGGTTTCTTCGTAAATCCAGTGGCCGGCATCGGGGGTGGTCGCGGCCACGGCAGGCTGCGTAAACGCGACGGGTGGTTCTATGTCGGGGCTTGCCGATACGGTGATGGGGGGCGTCGTGGTTGTATCGGCACCGGCTTTCTCGCTGTGCCGACAACTGCCGAGTAAACCGCCGATCAGGATGGCTATACCTAAAAACGCAAGTTGGTGCCCCGAACGCGTCGGTCGACCTTTTATCCGCTGAATTGGTGTGCTTAACATTTTTTGTGTGGTTCGGCCCATTGGCCCGTTATTTTTGTTGGTCTGAAAGACAGAACACAATTTATCCGAATTCATGCTACAATTTCTTAAATACGTACTGGCCACTGTCGTTGGACTGCTGCTGTTTTCGTTTGTGGGTTTCCTGCTACTGATTGGGGTAGGGGCCGCCTTCTCCTCGTCGAGCAGCAAACAAACGATTGCTGACAACGCCGTGCTAAAAATAGACCTCGACAAGCCGGTTCAGGAACGCACCTCCGAAAATCCATTCAAAGGGTTCGGGACATTCGGTGGGCCAAGCGATGCCATCGGTCTGATCGATATCAAAGCGGCCCTGCGCCACGCCAAAACCGACGACAAAATCAAGGGGATTTACCTGACGGCAGCGATGCCGCAGGCGGGTTGGGCGTCGCTCGAAGAGATTCGGAACGCGCTCATCGACTTCAAGACGTCGAAGAAATTCGTGTATGCGTACGGCGAAACGATGACCGAGAAAGGGTACTACCTGGCCTCGGTAGCCGACAAAATATACCTCAACCCCGCCGGTGATCTGGAATGGAACGGCCTGACGGCGGAACTGACGTTTTTCAAAGGTACACTCGACAAGCTGAACCTGAAACCCGAAATCTTCCGGGTCGGTGAGTTCAAAAGTGCCGTCGAGCCGTTCATCCGGGAGAACATGAGCGAGCCAAACCGGCTACAGTACACGTCGTTTCTGAACTCGATCAACGATTATACGGTGCTGCGGATTGCTCAGAGCCGGAACCTGCGCGTCGATTCACTGAAACGCTACGCCGACAACCTGACAATTCGTGAACCAGCGGATGCACTGCGTACCAAACTGGTTACGAACGTAGGGTACCAGGATGAAATCGAAGGACTGATCCGGAAGCAGCTGACGCTGGAAGCGAAAAAGAAAATCAACTACGTGTCGCTGAGCAAGTACCAGGATTCGTACGACGACAGCGACACCGGCAACGGGTCGAACCGAATTGCGGTAATCATTGCGTCGGGCGATATCAACTCCGGTAAAAGTGGTGATAACAGCATCGGCTCGGAAACGATCGCTGAAGAAATCCGCAAAGCCCGGCTCGACGATAAAGTCAAGGCGATTGTTGTGCGGGTCAATTCGGGGGGCGGTAGTGCACTGGCGTCCGACGTGATGTACCGCGAAGTCGAGCTGGCGAAGAAGGCTAAGCCCGTGATCGGTTCCATGTCCGACTATGCGGCTTCGGGTGGCTACTACATGCTGATGGGCTGCAACAAGATCGTCGCGGAACCCAACACGATTACCGGCTCAATCGGCGTATTCTCGCTGCTGTTCAACACCGAAACGTTCTTCAAAGATAAGCTGGGGGTTACCTTCGACCGCGTCAACACCAATGCCAACTCCGACTTTCCGGCGGCCACGCACGAGATGTCGCCCTTCCAGAAGCAGGTCTTGCAAAAACAGACCGAGCGCATCTACGCGCAGTTCACCAGCAAAGCCGCAGCCGGCCGTAAACTGCCCATCGACAGCCTGCGGGCCATCGCGGGCGGTCGCGTCTGGACAGGAACGCAGGGGAAAGCACTGGGCCTTGTCGATCAGCTGGGCGGACTGGACGACGCGGTTAAACTGGCGGCTCAGTCGGCCAAGCTCAAAGCCGGCGACTACCGGCTGAAATACCAACCCCGTCAAAAGCCGTTCTTCGAGCAACTGATGAGCTCGTTCAGCGATGATCAGGCAACCCGCGTACAGGCACAATTGGGCGAACTGGCTCCCTACGTCAAGTACCTCAAGAAGCTGAAGACCCTCGAAGGCGTTCAGATGCGAATGCCGTTCGAAATGGAAGTTCGGTAGATGGTTTACGGTTTTCAGGATACGGTATATGGTTCACAGCTTGCGTTAGCTACCGTAAACTGAAAACCCACAAACCGTGTACCGACAAAGAATTTGGTTTGCTGAGAAGTGACCCGTCTGGCCGTTGATGCCGGGCGGGTCCTTTTTTGTGTAGCCCAGACCGGGACCGGGTCGCCGGTGCGAGTCTGGGCTACACCTTAAATAGAAGTAAGTATCTTTGTGCTAACACAAAAAGAGGAAAGAGGATAAACAAACGAGAAAAGATCGGTCCGTAGCTAGTTGTCTTTTCTCTTTCGTCTATCTTCTTTTCTCCGCTTCATCGAATGATTACTGAACAGCAACGACAAACGATAGACACAACGACGCTGCCCGTGATGGAAGCCTTTTACACCCTGCAGGGCGAAGGGGCCCATACCGGTCGGGCGGCTTATTTTATTCGGCTCGGCGGCTGCGACGTTGGTTGCCACTGGTGCGACGTGAAAGAGTCGTGGGACGCCAGTCTGCACCCGCAGCTTAGCATCGATCAGATCGTAGCCGGGGCGGCAGCGCACCCCGGTCGGATGGCCGTCATCACCGGTGGTGAGCCGCTTATGCACGACCTGACTCGGCTGACTAAGGCCCTGCAAACGGCGGGCTTCAATACCAACATCGAAACGTCGGGCGTCTGTACGGCCGTGACCGGTTCGTGGGACTGGATCTGCTTCTCGCCGAAGAAGTTCAAAAAGCCGAATCCGGCCATCTATGGGCTGGCTAACGAGCTGAAAGTCATCATCTACAACGCGTCGGATTTTGCCTTTGCCGAGTCGTTCGTTCCCCACCTGCGCCCCGATTGCAAACTCTTTTTGCAAACCGAGTGGAGTCGCTCCAATGAAATGCTGCCTCGTATCGTTGACTACGTAAAGAATAATCCGCAATGGCAGATTTCGTTGCAGACACACAAATACCTGGATATTCCGTAGGGGGAAGAAAGAGGAAAGAGGAAAGAGGAAAGACTGGCCGGAACGAACGCTGGTTGTCTGTATCAGCCCTGTCTTTTCTCTTTCTTCTATCATCTTTCTTCTCCTCCGCCCAATCGCCGAAAGCCAAAGAACTGTACGTACAGTCGATCAAACTGTTTGGGGATCGGAAAGCAGCGGAAGCGATTCCGTTTATGGAGCAGGCCATCAAGGTTGATCCGGCTTATGGCGATGCGCACCTCAAACTGGGTCAGCTTTATGAGTTCACGAAACGGTTCGATCCGGCGATAGGAGCGTATCGGGATGCGGTCAAACTGGCACCCGACAGCCCGACGTCGAGCGGTGCGTACCAGTCGCTGTGTACGATTCTGATGCGGTTGGGGCGTTACGCCGAGGCCCTACCGTACCTGGAAAAATACCAGTCGCTGTTTGCCCCCAAGTCCCTACAGCATCAGCGGGTTGGCAAACTGCTGGCCAACGCCCGGTTTGGGGTTGAGGCCGTGCAGCATCCGCAGCCAGTCGAGCCAAAACCGGTTTCGCCGGTGCTCAACACGACGCCTTCGCAATACTTCCCGGTGCTGACTGCCGACGAGCAAACGCTGGTGTTTACCGCCCTCAAACCCGAAGGCGACGAAGACCTGATGGTGGCGACCTTCAATGGTGAAACCTGGTCACCCCCAACGTCGCTGTCGCCCAACATCAATACCCTCGAAAACGAAGGTACGGCTACGCTCTCGGCCGACGGACGCACGTTGGTGTTTACCGCTTGTCAGGGCCGTAAGGGGTTCGGGAGTTGTGATCTGTACATGAGCCGCAAAACCGGTTCTGACTGGTCGGTGCCCGAAAATCTGGGCGCTACCATCAATACACGTTATTACGAATCGCAGCCGTCGCTGTCGGCTGATGGTCGGCGGCTGTATTTCATCTCCGACCGGCCCGGTGGGAAAGGCCGTCGCGACATCTGGCGGGCTGATCTGGGTACAGACGGCAGCTGGAGCGAGCCGGTCAACATCGGTGCACCGGTCAATACATCGGCCAATGAAGCGTCTCCGTTCATTCACGCTAACGGGCAGAGCCTGTTCTTTGCTTCGGAAGGCCATACGGGACTGGGTGGCTACGACTTATTCGTGTCCGACAGCCTGGCCGTGATCGACTCGACCCACTGGTCGACACCCACCAACCTGGGCTATCCGATCAACACGTCGGAAGATCAGGCGTCGCTGTTCGTAGCCGCCAATGGGCGTCGGGCCTATTATTCGTACGAAGAGCAGAAAGACGGCGTGTCGCAGCGGTCACGGCTGTATGCCTTCGATCTGCCCGAAATCCTGCGCGACCGCGTCAAACCCGTTAGTTATGTGAAAGGCGTTGTTGCCGACGCCCGGACCAACAAACCCCTGGCGGCAACCGTCGAACTGATCGATCTGAAAACCAATCAGCTTGTCTCGCGCGTGATGGCCGATGCGCAGACGGGGCAGTACACGGCCATTCTGCCGAGTGGTGGTGAATACGCACTGTATGTCAGCGTGCCGGGCTATCTGTTCAAAAGCCTGTCGTTCGATTTCACCCAGAAAGCAAAGGACGATCCGCGTCTGGCCAGCACGGGGTTGTCGCTGCCGGTGCCGCTCGAACCAGCTGTTGCCGGCGCGACGGCTAAAGAAACGCTTAACAACCTGTTCTTTGAAACCGGGCGGTACGATCTCGCCGATAAATCCCGGACCGAACTCGACCGACTGGTGCAGTTTCTGAAAATCAATCCGAAAGTAGCCATCGAAATCTCGGGCCATACCGACGACCGGGGCGATGCAGCGGCTAACCTCGCACTGTCGAAGAAGCGCGCCCAGTCGGTGGTGACGTACCTGACACAGGCTGGCGTCAGCACCGAGCGCATTAAAGCAGTAGGCTACGGGAAAACGCGTCCGCTGGTGCCTAACACGACCGACGAGAACCGGCAACTGAACCGCCGGATTGAGTGGCGGGTGCTGTAGGGGTGGGGGGCGTAACTTTGCTTTCGGCCGGAAATTTTTTCAAATTTGCGTATGTTGTCTATACAATCCGTTTTAGTAAACGGTATTCTTTCGATTGATTCGACAACATTATTGCCTGTAACTGATGAATGCTGAACATGTAAAGTGCCTGATTATCGGCTCTGGTCCGGCGGGTTATACCGCGGCTATCTACGCGGCACGCGCGAATATGAGTCCGGTTATGTACCAGGGACCCCAGCCCGGTGGTCAACTGACGATCACAACCGAAGTCGACAATTTTCCGGGATATCCCGATGGCGTTCAGGGGCCGCAACTGATGCAGGATCTTGAAGCGCAGGCCCGCCGGTTTGGCACTGATATTCGCTACGGCATGGTAACGAAAGTCGACTTTTCGGGGCATCCGCACCGCGTGATCGTCGACGATCAGCACGAAGTAACGGCCGATGCGGTCATCATTTCAACGGGCGCTTCGGCCAAGTGGTTAGGACTACCGTCGGAAATGCGCCTGAACGGTCGGGGTGTTTCGGCCTGTGCCGTGTGTGACGGGTTCTTTTTCCGGGGGCAGGACGTTGCCATTGTTGGCGCCGGGGACACGGCGGCCGAGGAAGCCAGCTATCTGGCGAATCTCTGCCGTAAGGTGTATATGCTGGTTCGGCGCGACGAGATGCGGGCGTCCCGGTTTATGCAGCAGCGCGTCAGAACGGCTCCGAACATCGAAATTTTATACAACACCGAGACCGAAGAAATCCTGGGAGAAGATGAGGTGACGGGCGCTCGGGTAAAGAATGCGGTCACGGGCGAAACCAGTGTACTCGACGTAACCGGCTTCTTCGTCGCTATCGGTCATAAACCCAACACCGACATTTTTCAGGATTACCTGGAGCTGGATGAGCACGGCTACATTCAGACGGAGAAAGGTAGCACCCGCACCCGCGTCAATGGCGTTTTCGCCTGCGGTGACGCGCAGGACAATATCTACCGGCAGGCCATTACAGCGGCCGGTACCGGCTGTATGGCCGCACTGGATGCCGAACGGTATCTGGTAACACTCGAAATGAAAGAGCAGGCGCTCGCCTGACATAACCCAACTACTCAGGGCCTTCGGACGGTACGTGCCGGAGGCCCTGAGCGTATGATCAATACGGATGAGAAAACTGGCTTTCCGATGGCTACTCGTCACTGCCTGCCTGAGTCTGGCTGTTTCAGCCCAGGCCCAGGAGCGCGGACGATTCAGGAAGAACCTGACCATCACGCCGAAAACAAAGACGACCAAGAATGAACCCGTCGTTGATCAGCCTCAAAAAGCGGACGACATCTACGATCAGGAGACAACACAGCTGCGATTTAACAGCCAGTTCGAACCGAAGAAAGAACTTAACCCGGTTGTTAGCGAAGATACCAGCCAGATTGATCAGGGCGAGCTTAACGTCGTTGATGTTATCGACTCCGCACTGATTGGCAATGAGTGGGTGAAAATTGCCGATTATTACGCCATCTGGGATTCCCATACCATCGACCCTTACAATATCGACCCGCTGGAGTTCAACGAAGCGATCGATATCAAACTCTACGATCCAGCGGCAAACCGCTATTGGTCAGCCCCACTCAACGAAGGCAAGTTAACGTCCAATTTCGGCTACCGCTGGGGGCGCTGGCATACCGGTGCCGATCTCGACCTGGAAACGGGTGACCCGGTGTATTCGGCCTTCGATGGTGTCGTTCGGGTGGTCGGCTGGAACGGCAACGGGTACGGTCGTTATGTGCTGGTTCGGCATTACAACGGACTTGAAACGCTGTACGGCCACATGTCGAAGCAAACCGTTGAGCAGGGGCAAGTTGTGAAAGCCGGCGATCAGCTTGGGCTTGGGGGAAACACTGGGCGCAGTTCCGGACCGCACTTGCACTTCGAGACTCGTTACGAAGGAAATCCGTTTAGTCCGCTTACCATTTTCTCGTTTCCAGCTAATAC
>Ga0182229_1000255_pt1 | contig 13915 bp, 14 predicted proteins | sample G6R1MG_32_FD_129663 | JGI IMG/M metagenome (GOLD analysis project Ga0182229, IMG submission 129663) | Miscanthus phyllosphere microbial communities from Michigan, USA - G6R4_MAIN_07NOV2016_LD1 MG | ecosystem: Host-associated > Plants > Phyllosphere > Phylloplane/Leaf | place: USA: Michigan...
CGGATCACGTCCACGGCCCGCTCCGACATGCGGTTGGCGAGTTCCTGGATGGTGATCGTCTCGGGGATCGTCACCTCGCGGGACAGCTTTTCCTTCTGCTCCACCTGGCCACGGCCGCTCATCCGCTGCTGGCGGCGGCGGAACGAGGCGACGGAGCGCGTGCGCTCGTCCTCGCCGGCGGTGGCGTTGGCAATCGTCAGACGGCCGCGGTTGCGGTCGCCGCCCGGACCCTTGGGGGTCTTGGGCGGGGTGATGATCTTGAGGGGCATGCCGGGACGGCGGATGACCCGCTTCGTCTCCGACTCGTCCTCGTTGGTCTGCGCACCGCGACCGGCGGCGGGCCGGGCCGCCGTGGCGCCGGCCGGACGGGCCGCCGTGGTGGGCGTGGCCGACTTCTCGGGCTCCGGCGCGGGCGCCGGGCGGGCCATGAAGTTCAGGTCACGCGGCTTGCGGTTGTCGGCCGTGAGGATCTTGCGCGGCTCGTTCGACGCCGGGCGCGGGGCCGGCGGGGCGGACGGACGCGGAGCCTGACCCGCCGCAGCGGCGGGACGGCCGGCACCGGCCGGACGCGCAGCCGACGGCTGGCGCGCCGAAGCGGCCGGCTGACGCGGCGCGGAGACCGGAGCCTGAACGGCGGCCGGGGCCGGCGCCTGGGGCGCGGCCGGAGCCGGAGCCTGGACGGCCGCCTGGGCGGGAGCCGGGCTGGCGGCGGCCGGCGCGGACGCGGCGGGAGCCGGTGCAGCGGGGGCCGGAGCGGCAGGCGCGGGAGCGGCCGGAGCCGGGGTCGCGGCGGCCTGGGCGGCGGCGGCAGCCTGAGCCTCGGCGGCGGCCTTGCGGGCAGCCTCCTCGGCGGCCTTCGCCTCGGCGGCGGCGCGGGCGGCCTCCTCCTCGGCGCGGCGGCGGGCGTCCGCCTCCTCGCGCTGGCGGCGGGCCTCGGCCTCGGCGGCGGCGCGCTGGGCAGCGGCATCCTCCTCGGCCTTGCGGCGGGCATCCGCCTCGCGACGCTGGGCGTCGGCCAGGGCGGCGGCGCGGGCCGCGCTTTCCTGTTCGCTCAGGGTGCGGAGGACGACGCCACCGGCAGCGGGACGCTGCGGCGGACGCTGCGATCCGGCCGGTGCCGCCCCGGCGGGGCGGGCATTGGCGGCGGGACGCGGTGCGGGCGCTGTCGGAGCCGGGTTCGCCGGCGTACCGACGCGGCGCTTCACAGTCTCGACCATGACCTGCTTCGTGCGGCCATGGGAGAAGCTCTGACGCACCACGCCCTGTTCGATCGGACGCTTCAAGGAAAGCGGCTTGCGGGGGCCCCGCTCCGCAGTCTTGTCGCCCGGGTTGTTCGTATCACTCATCCAGTCAGAACCCTGGGGGTTTCCATTCGTGCCGTGGACTGCGCGCCGGTGGCGCCGGCTGCGCAGTCAATCTCGTGTCGTCTCGTGGGGCTCGTACGATCCCGCCCTGTCAGGCAGTCTCGGGCTCCTCGGTCGCCGTGGCGGCGCCCTCGAACGAGCGTAGCCGACGCCAACGCGACAGGCAGCCGGCAGCTCCGGCTCCTGCGACGAGCGCAGCGTGTATCACATGATCCCGACCCAAAGCCATGTCCAATTCGTCCTCGGACAAGTCATCGACGATCGGGATACCCGATATGGCCTGTCCATGCCGCCGCATCAAGGCCGCCGCGATCTTCCTGCGCCCGTCCGGACTGGCTTCGGCGGCGTGAATCACCGCCGCGACGCCGGGATCCGCGCCGATTGCCGATTCGACCTTGCCGAAGCCGGCGACGACGCTTCCCGCCTTGTTGGCCATCGCGATCGCCTGCCGCAACTCGGCACGCAAGGCCTCGCCGATTCGGTCTGGAAGATCGGCCCCGACCGGGGTCGGCCCCTTAAACGCCCGTGAGAACAGGTTTTTCTTCACCGCCGTCGCCACCACCTCGCGCCGGGCACTGATCCAGGCGCCCCGGCCGGGCAGCTTGCCCCGCAGGTCCGGCACCACGGTCCCGTCCGGGCCGCGCACGAAGCGGATCATCGCGTCGGGGGCCTGGGCCACCCGCGTGACGATGCAGGTGCGCGTGCGCGCACGGCGGCCGGGGCCCGCGTGGTCGGGGCCCGAATCGAGGGCATCCTCGATGTCGGACTCCGTCGTGTCGTCCACGGCCTCGCTCATGCTGCGGCGCCCGGCCCCCTCGCTCAGGCCTGCTGCTCGGCCGGCTCGGCCTCGCCCTCGGCGCCCTCGTCCTCGGCCTCACCGTCGGCCTGCTCCTCCGATTCGGTCGGAGCCTCGATCCAGCCCGCATGGACGCGGGCGGCCATGATCAGCGCCTCGGCCTCGGCCCGCGACACCTCGAACCCGTCGAGGAAGCCCGCATGGCGCACGGCCTCCGGCCCACGGCCCTCGACATAGCCCACGAGGTCGTCCGTGGCGCAGCCCGCCAGATCCTCGACCGACTTCACGTCGTTCTCGCCGAGCGCCACCATCATCGGCGTGGTGATGGTCTCCAGCTCGCGCAGGTCGTCGGAGACGCCGAGTTCGCGGCGGCGGTCATCGTGCTCCTGCTCGATCCGGGCGAGGTGATCCTGGGCGCGGGCCTGGATCTCGGCGCCGGTCTCCTCATCGAGACCCTGGATGTTCGACAGTTCCCCGGTCTCGACGAAGGCGATCTCCTCCACCGAGCGGAAACCTTCCGCCGCCAGAAGCTGGCCGACCGTCTCGTCCACGTCGAGAGCTTCCATGAAGATCTGGGTGCGCTCGGCGAATTCCTTCTGGCGGCGCTCCGATTCCTCGGCCTCGGTCAGGATGTCGATGTCCCAGCCGGTGAGCTGCGAGGCCAGCCGCACGTTCTGGCCGCGACGGCCGATGGCGAGGGAGAGCTGGTCGTCCGGCACCACCACCTCGATGCGGTCGGCCTCCTCGTCCAGCACCACCTTCACCACCTCAGCGGGCTGGAGGGCGTTGACGATGAACGTCGCCTGATCCTCCGACCACGGGATGATGTCGATCTTCTCGCCCTGCAACTCGGCCACCACCGCCTGGACGCGGGAGCCGCGCATGCCGACGCAGGCGCCGACCGGGTCGATGGACCCGTCGCGGGAGATCACGGCGATCTTGGCGCGGGAGCCCGGATCGCGGGCCACCGCCTTCACCTCGACGATGCCGTCGTAGATTTCGGGCACTTCCTGGCCGAACAGCTTGGCCATGAATTGCGGGTGGGAGCGCGACAGGAAGATCTGCGGCCCACGCACTTCCGAGCGCACGTCGAACAGGTACGAGCGGATGCGGTCGCCGGGGCGGAAGGTCTCGCGCGGGATCATCTCGTCGCGGCGGCCGATGCCCTCGCCACGGCCGAGATCCACGATCACGTTGCCGTACTCGACGCGCTTCACGACGCCGTTGAGGATTTCGCCGATGCGGTCCTTGTACTCCTCGAACATCCGGGCGCGCTCGGCGTCGCGGACCTTCTGGACGATGACCTGCTTGGCCGACTGGGCGGCGACGCGGCCGAAATCGAAGGGCGGCAGGGTGTCGGAGATGACATCGCCCACCAGCGCGCCGGGGTTGAAGCGGCGGGCTTGATCGAGGGTGATCTCGCGGGCGTCGTTCTCGACCTGCTCCACCACCAGCAGGTGGCGGGAGAGGCGCAGCGCGCCGCTCTTCGAATCGATCTCGGCGTGCACGTCCGTCTCGGCGCCGTAGCGGGAGCGGGCGGCCTTGGCGATCGCCTCCTCCATCGCCTCGATGACGATGCTGCGGTCGATCACTTTCTCGCGGGCAACCGCGTCGGCGATCTGGAGGAGTTCGAGCCTGTTGGCGCTGACGACGGCCATGGGTTCAGGTCCTTCTTCTCAAACGGGAAATTCTAAAGCGGCTCGTCTTGGCCCTTGAGCCGGGCGGCCTTGGTGATGACCGGCCCCTTCGGCCCGCTCCGCGCGGGCTTCTCGGCGGCCGGCTTCCTGGCCGGAAACTTGGTCGCCTTGCCAGCGGGTGCCTTGCCAGCCGGCTTGCCGGGTGACTTGGCCTTCGGTGAGGCGGCCTTGCGCGGAGCCGGACGCGGCGGGGCCTCGTCCTCCTCCTCGATCTCGTCCATCTCGTCGGCGGGCGGGCCGCCCCGGCGCAGGGATTCGCGCACCAGTTCGTCGGTGAGGACGAGATGGGCCTCCGCGAGGTCGCGCAGCGGCACCGCGATGCGGCTCGGCAGGCCCTCCTTCACGTCGGGCAGGTCGACCGGCACCGTCTTGCCCTGGGCATCCGGCGTGCCGAGGATGCCCCGGAAACGCTTGCGTCCGTCCAGCGGCACGGCAAGCTCCAGCTTCGCCTCGTGCCCCGCCCAGCGGGCGAAGTCCGAGACGCGCACCAGCGGCCGGTCGATGCCCGGCGAGGACATTTCGAGGTTGTAGGCGCCGCCCACCGGATCATCGAGGTCGAGGATCGGCGACAGGACGCGGCTCGCCGCCTCGCAATCGTCGATGGTGCAGGTCCCGTCCGGCCGCTCCAGCATGATCTGCACGGTGCAGCCGTTCTGGGCGGAGACCTTCACGCGCACCAGCCGGTAGCCGAGGCCCTGCAGCGGGCCTTCGATGACGCGCGCCACCTGGGCGCCGACGCCGGTCTCGCCGGTGAGGCGCGGTTCCGCGAGATCGGAGGGAATGTCGGCCATGGAGGTTTCGCGCAAGAGCCCGCTTCGGAGGCGACGTTGCGGCCAAAAAAAAGAGCGGGCCCGGGGGCCCACTCCGAACCGCAGCCTCGCGACTGCCATCAGAAATGTTGCTCGTAACTTACGGGCATTCGCCTTCCGCCGCAAGGGCCGGGCGGGTACTCTGCGCCATCGCGGAAGGGGGAACGACGTGCCGCATTGGCGCAAGCTCGGCCGGGTCTTCGACCCCATGGCGGTCCACGACAGGCCCTGGCTGAAGGAATTCGCGCAGGCGCCGAGCGCGCTGATCTGCGGCGACGTCGTGCGGATCTACTTTTCCTGCCGCCCGCCCGCCGACGCGGCCGGGCAATACGTGAGCCACAGCGCCTATGTCGATCTCGACCGGGCCGACCTGTTCACGATCCGCGCCGTGGCCGAGGCGCCGATCCTGCCCCTGGGGCAGACCGGCACCTTCGACGAGTTCGGCGTCTATCCCGTCTCGGTGATCCGGCACGGGGACGAGGTGCGGGCCTATTACGCCGGCTGGACACGCTGCGAATCGGTGCCGTTCAACACGGCCATCGGCTGCGCCGTGAGCCGCGACGGCGGAATGCGCTTCGAGCGCCTGGGGCCGGGGCCGATCCTGCCCTACGGTCCGGATGAGCCCTTCGTGATGAGCGGGCCGAAGGTCCGCGTCTTCGGCGGCACGTGGTACCTGTTCTACATCGCCGGCCGGAGTTGGAAGATGCATGGCGGCCGGGCCGAACCGGTCTATCGCATCCGCATGGCGACCTCGCCCGACGGCCTGACCTGGACCAAGGCGGGCCGTGACCTGATCCCGCCCCGGATCGAGCCCGACGAGGCGCAGGCGAGCCCCGACGTCTTCTTCGCGGACGGGCGCTACCACATGCATTTCTGCTACCGGTACAGCACCGATTACCGGAGCCATGAACGCGGCTACCGCATCGGCTACGCCTGGAGCGACGACCTCGTGACATGGACCCGCGCGGACGAGCGCGCCGGCCTCGACGTCTCGGCGGAGGGGTGGGACGCGCAGATGGTGAGCTATCCGCACGTCTTCGCCGTCGATGGGCGCACCTACCTCGCCTATCTCGGCAACGATGTCGGGCGCGGCGGCTTCGGCCTCGCCGTCCTCGACGGGCCGATGGGGTGAGGCCGATGCGCTGGGAGAGGCTCGGCCTCGTCTTCGACCTGCAGGCGCATCCGCTGCCCTTCGGCATCGGCGCGTTCGCGCAGGGGCCGCAGGCCCTGGTGCTGGACGACCGCGTGCGGGTCTACTTCTCCACCCGCAGCCGCGATCCGGACGGGAAGTACCGCAGCCTCGTCGCCTTCGCGGATTTCACCCGCGACCTCTCGGCCGTCCTCGGCGTCAGCCAGAGCCCGGTGATCGAACCCGGCGGCCTCGGCACCTTCGATGAGCACGGCATCTTCCCGATGACCGTGCTGGCTCAGGGGGATCGGGTCTTCGGCTACACGACGGGATGGAGCCGCCGCGTCTCGGTCTCCGTCGAGACCGGGATCGGCCTCGCCATCAGCCGCGACGGCGGCCTCACCTTCACCCGGCACGGGACCGGGCCGGTTCTCTCGGCTACCCTGAACGAGCCCTTCCTCGTGGGCGACGGGATCGTGCGGGTGATCGGCGGCCGCTTCCACATGTGGTACATTTTCGGCACGCAATGGACCCGGCCCGCCCCCGGCGCGGAGGCCGAACGGGTCTACAAGATCGGGCACGCCACCTCGGCGGACGGGATCGCCTGGGTGAAGGAGGACGGGCGCCGGATCGTGCCCGACCGCCTCGGCCCCACCGAATGCCAGGCGCTGCCCACCGTCTTCGACCGGGACGGGCGCCACCACATGGTCTTCTGCTACCGCGAGCAGGTCGGCTTCCGCACCGACCCGGCCCGGGGCTACCGCCTCGGCCACGCATGGTCGGACGACCTCGCCACCTGGACGCGGGACGATGCCATGCCCGGCCTGCCGGGCGGGCCGGGCGCGTGGGACGGGGCGATGCAATGCTACCCGAACGCCTTCACCTGCGACGGGGCCACGTACCTCCTCTACAACGGCGATGCGTTCGGGCGATTCGGTTTCGGCGCGGCGCGATTGGTGGGGTGAGGCCCCCGCCCCGTCCCGCCCGCACCCTCATCCTGAGGTGCTGCGGAGCAGCCTCGAAGGAGGGCACCTCAGGATGAGGTAATCTCCTGGGAGTACGTACGAACGGGTTCCGCGCGGCGACGAGGATCGGACCATGACCGGACCACGCGACTTCGACCGTGAGGCGCAGGATGTGCAGGGGCACCGCTACGCCTACGACTTCGATTTCGACGTCATGCACGGCTACATGGTGCGGGCCTTCGCGCCGTTCTTCCGGCCGGGCCGGCTGCTCGAACTCGGCAGCTTCCGGGGCGACTTCACCCGGCGCCTGACGCCGCACTTCTCCGACATCACCTGCGTCGAGGCCTCCGGCGAGGCCGTGGAGGCCGCGCGCGGCCGGCTCGGCGACGCGGCGACCATCACCCACGCCACCTTCGAGGAGGCCGCCCTCCCCGGCCGCTTCGACACGGTGGTGCTCACCCACGTCCTCGAACATCTCGACGACCCGGTCGGCGTCCTGCGCCGGGTGAACGACGAATGGCTCGCCGAGGGCGGGCGCCTCCTCGTCGCCTGCCCGAACGCCAACGCGCCCTCCCGGCAGATCGCCGTGCGGATGGGCCTCATCTCCCACCACAGCGCCGTCACCGAGGCCGAGCGCCAGCACGGCCATCGCCGCACCTACGCCCTCGACACCCTGGAGCGCGATGCCGTGGCGGCGGGCCTGCGCGTCGTCCACCGCTCCGGGATCTTCTTCAAGGCGCTCGCGAACTTCCAGTGGGACGCGCTGCTCAAGACCGATATCGTCTCGCAGGACTACCTCGATGGGTGCTATGCGCTCGGTCAGGTCTATCCCGACCTCTGCGCGAGCATCTACCTCGTCTGTGAGGCAGGCCGCGCGGCCTGACCCGGAACCGCCCTTCGCGCGGCGTGAGAGTGAACCGTGCTTCCCTGGATCGAGATCGACACCGGCCCCGTCCCCGGCTGCGAGGCGCCCCTGCGGCTGATGCAGCGGGGCCATGAATTCTCGATCTTCGCCGGATCGAACGAACTGATGAACAGCTTTCGCGGCGGCTCGGAGGAGGCGCTGGCCGTCCTCGCCTGCGAGCGGCTGGCCGGGATACGCGCCCCGCGCGTGCTGATCGGCGGCCTCGGCATGGGCTTCACCCTCCGCGCCGCCCTGGCGAGTCTCGGGCCGGACGCGCATGTCGCGGTCGCCGAACTGGTGCCCAAGGTCATCGCATGGGCCAAGGGTCCGCTGACCGGCGTGTTCAAGGGCTGCCTCGACGATCCCCGCCTCGCCCTGCACGAGGCCGACGTGAACCGCCTGATCCAATCCGGCGAGGGCGCCTGGGACGCGATCCTCCTCGACGTCGACAACGGCCCCGAGGGCCTGACCCGGCGGGAGAACGACCGGCTCTACGACAGCTGGGGGGTGAAGCGCGCCCTGTGGGCGCTGAGCCCGAACGGGGTGCTCGGCGTGTGGTCGGGCGGGCCGGACCGCAAGTTCAAGGCCCGTCTCCAGAACGGGGGCTTCGTGGTGGACGAGGTGCGCCCCCGTTCCGGCGGCCGGCGCGGGGCGCGTCATGTCGTCTGGCTCGCCACCCGCGCGCAGGGCGCCGGCCACCGCGCCCGGTGATTTTTTAACGCGGACGGGGCGCTCTCCTAACGGGCGCCTCGTCCAGTATTCATCGGGACACGGGGGCGACTTCCCCGCCCCGCGCAAGCATTCCCCGACACCCCTCGCCCTTGTGAAAATCTGCCCATCCGGTCTTCGCGGCGACGCTTATGCCAGTCGGGGTTGTATTTCTTCCGCCTTGCTTCTGATCCTAAAGCGATTGAACCACCCGGGGTTGCGTTACTGCCTGGCCCAAGCGGATCGTCCAGCACAGTGCAACGCAGCGCGATCGACTGAGCTACGCGCTCGACCCGGCAGAAACTGCCTCCCACATGTTAATCCGCGGCAGGACAGATTAGAAAAGCCTTACCCGGCAACTGGATGTTAACTGCGCATTAACCATGGCCATGGTCCATATACGATCAGATTAAGTTTTCGTGTGGAGGGCAGAAACATGGCGGTGACTGCGCGCACTCCCTGGTCGCAGATCTTGAACCAGTTTGCGGAAGGGCTCGACGCTATACCTGATCAAAGGAGCGCCGAAATTCTTGTGTTGAAGTCCAGTCTCGACAACCCGACCGCGTCTCGCGACGAGGACGCGGTGGAGGTGGCGGCGGAGGCGATCCGGCCGCAGGTGACGGCCCAGATGTCGGCCCCGGTCGCGCCCCAGGCGACGGCGCAGGCGTCCATCTCGGCCTCGGCCCAGTACGCCGCGCAATATGCGGTGGCGGCCGAGCTGGACCCGGCCTCCGGCGAGGACCTGTCCGACTGGACGGCGACCCTCGACATCATCAACGGCATGGCCGGCTACGCCGACGAGCAGCGCTCGCGGGTGAAGGAGCAGGCCAAGTCGTACAAGGAGACCCTGCAGGACCTGCAGAAGGAACTCCGCGACGTCCACCAGCGCCTGCGCCTCTTCGAGAAGCAGGCCGCCGAGACGCAGCTTCAGGCCGATGCCCGCGTCCAGCGGATCCAGGCCGAGGCCGACGCCCAGGTGCAGGACATCCGGCTCGCCGCCGAGGCCCAGATCCGCTCGATCCGCAACGAGGCCGACGGCCGCGTGAAGATCGCCGAGGAGAAGACCCGCGCCGCCAACCTGCGCGCCGTGACCGCCGAGAAGTGGTTGCAGCGGATCGACAACGCCGCCAAGAACCTTCTGACCGGCGTCCATACCGGCGTCTGAGCCGCCCGCTCTCACCGTGCCCGGCCCGTGCCGGGGACTACCGCAACAGGGACGAAACGGGACAGGGACCGATGGACGACCACAACTACGATCAGAACCCCACGGTCAGCTCCCTGATGGACAAGGGCAAGAAGTTCGCGAACGCCGAGCAGGTGAAGAAAATTCTGCTGCTGAACACGGCCGGCAAGTCCTCCGCCGAGCGGGGCACCTTCGACGGGTTCCCGAACTCGGAAAAGATGGCCGGCCTGCTGGACCGGGTCCGCGACGCGGCGAGCTACATCCGCGACGTCGAGGACCGTGCCCAGGAGCAGGAGTTCCGCACCCAGGAACTGCTCGACCAAGTGCGCGCCGACATGCAGGCCGCCCGCAGCCAGGTGCAGGCGGCCGAGCAGCGCACGCGGGAGATCCAGGCCCAGGCCAACGCCCTGATCAAGGCCGCCGAGGACCGCGCCCGGGTCGCCGAGGAGCGGGCCGAGACCGCCGAGGGCTGGCTGCGCCGCATCGCCGAGGCGATCGAGTCCGAGTTCGCGCCGGGTTCCGACGAGGCCGCCGCGATCCGCTCCAGCATCGGCCGCGCCGCCGTGGCGTGACGGTCCGCAGGGACAGGGGACCGTCATGCCAGGGATAGACGAAGGATTCTGGGACCAGCTCGACGCCCGCATCGCCGCCACCATCGTCCGGGCGCCGCGGCGCCCCATGCGCCCGCAGGGCCCCTTGCGCCCGGCGCGGGTGTCGCGGCCCGCGCCGATGATCGAGGCGCAGGCGGACCGGCACCACGTCTCCGACTGGACGGGGCTCGTGGAGACGATCTCGGCGGCCGGTGCCGCCGCGCAGGTGCAGGATGAGCGCCTTCGCGAACGGAATGCCGCCTACGAGGTCCTGGCGAGCGATCTCAGGCGCGCCCTGGACGACGTCGAGCGCTACAAGGGCCTCGTCGCCCAGGCGCAGGCCCAGGCCGAGGCGAAGGCCCGCGAGATCCAGGCCCTGGCGGAGGCCCGGATCAACGCGATCCAGGCCCGTGCCGATGCCCGCGTGCAGCGGGCGGAGGAGCGCGCCCACGCCGCCGACCAGCGGGTGATCGTCGTCGAGGACTGGCTCACCACCTTCGAGGAGGCGAGCCGGAGCCTCCTGCCGGCGCTCCGCGCGCCGATCGCCAAGGCGTCCTAGTGCATCGATCCAGACGAAGGCGTCAGCCGCGTCTGGAAAAATTGATGCAAGAACAAGAAGCTCGGGCAGAGACGCATGAACGGAGTGAGTGCGTCTCTGCACTCGTGGCCCTCATGCCTCCCCGGATCGCGGCAGGCGCCCCTCGATCGGGTAGGCCGGATCGTTGTAGCCGGGCGTCGAGGGGTGGCCGACCGCGACATGCGCGTCCACCAGCGCCTCGTCCTCGGCCGTGAAGGCGTAAGCGAGGGCGCCGACATATTCCTCCCATTGCGCGAAGGTGCGCGGTCCGGCGATCACCCCCGTCACGAGGCGGTTGTTGAGCACCCAGGCCGTGGCGAACTGCCCGGCCGTGATGCCCCGCGCCTGCGCGTGATCGCGGAACAGGCGGGCGATCCTCAGGGATTCCGGCCGCCACTCGGTCTGCATCATGCGCGTGTCGGCCCGGCCCGCGCGGGTTTCCTGCGGCGGCGGGGCGTCGGGATCGTACTTGCCGGTGAGCACGCCGCGCGCGAGGGGCGAATAGGGGAACACCCCGAGCCCGTAATGGGCGCAGGCCGGCAAATGCTCGGTCTCCGGCATCCGGTTGAAGGCGTTGTAATAGGGCTGGCTCACCACCGGGCGGTCGATGCCGGCCTCGTCGCACAGGCGGCAGATCTCCGCGACGCGCCACGCGCGGTGGTTCGAGACGCCGAAATGGCGGATCTTGCCGGCCCGGACGAGGTCGGCCATCGCCCGCACGGTCTCGGAGAGCGGCGTGCCGTGATCCTCCTTGTGCAGGTAGTAGATGTCGATGAAGTCGGTGCCGAGCCGGCGCAGGCTGTCCTCGACCGCCTTCATGATGTGGACACGGGAGAGGCCGCCTTCCTGCGGGCCCTTGCCGGTCGGCGTCGCGACCTTGGTCGCCAGCACCCAGGCATGGCGGTCGGCGGCGATGAGCCGGCCGGTGACCTGCTCGGAGCGCCCCTCGGTATAGACGTTCGCCGTGTCGATGAAATTCACCCCCGCCTCGCGGGCATGGGACACGATCCGGCCGGCATCGGCCTCGTCGGTCGGGCCGCCGAACATCATCGTGCCGAGGCAGATCGGCGAGACCTTGAGGCCGGAGCGGCCGAGACGGCGGTACTGCATGGCGGCGTTGGTCCTTGTCACGCGAGGGCCCAATGTCGGCCGCGTTCTCCCCGCGTCAACCGGCCGGCGGCGTAACCGGGAGCGGCGGCGCGGCGAACTGACCCGCGAGGGGACGGAACGGCCTCCCCGCCGTTACCGTCTCCGTGTCCCAGCAACCGATCCCGATGACGCGCACCACATCCTTGGCTCCCCACCCGGCTCCCCGGTTCTGGCCCTGGCTCGACAGGGCGGGCCGGCTCTCCTGGCTGAAGCTCGTCCTGTTCCTCGCCTGCCTCGCGCCGGCCTGCGAACTCGCCATCGCCTACCGGCTGGACGCGCTGGGGGCGAAGCCCGTCACCGCGCTGATCCACGGAACCGGCGAATGGGCGGTGCGCTTCCTGCTGGCGGGCCTCGCCATCACGCCCCTGCGGCGCATCGCGGATTGGCCGAAGCTGATCCTGGTGCGGCGGATGCTCGGCGTGACCGCCATGGGCTACGCCCTGGCCCACCTCGCCCTCTACGTCGCCGACCAGAATTTCGACCTCGTGAAGGTCGTCTCGGAGATCGCCCTTCGGATCTACCTGACGATCGGCTTCGTCGCCCTGGCCGGGCTGATCGCCCTCGGCGCCACCTCGACGGATGCCGCGATCCGCAACATGGGGCCGAACTGGCACCGGCTGCACCGGCTCGTCTACACGATCACCGTGCTGGGCCTCGTCCACTACTTCCTGCAGGCGAAGATCGACGTCTCCGCGCCGGTCTTCTGGACGGGGGTGTTCCTGCTGCTGATGGGCTGGCGGACCATGCGCAAGTTCCGCCTGCCCGAGCGCCCCTGGGCACTGCTGCTCCTCGCCATCGCCGCCGCCCTGCTGACGGCGGGGCTGGAGGCGGCGTGGTACGGGCTCGCCAGCGGCGTGCCGGCCGGCCTCGTCCTTGCGGCGAACCTCGATTTCTCCGGCCCGATCCGGCCGGCGTGGTGGGTGCTGGCGGTGGGCCTCGCCCTGCCGGTCACGGCCCTGGCGCGGACCTCGCGCGCCGCCGCCGGCATCCGGGGCGCGGCGCCGCGCTTGTCGCCGCGCGCCTGATGCCGCAGAACCCGCCGGCTCCCCCGCCCTCCCGGCGGGGCGATGGCGGAGTGTTCCGGATGACGCGCGGCCTGCTTCTCCTCCTCGCGGGCGCCCTGTGGCCCGCTGCGGCGCTGGCGGCGCCCCCGGCCAAGCCGCCCGCGCCGCCGGTCCAGGCGGCCCCCGCGCCGGTCGCGACGACCTGCACGGTGCCGGCGCCCCCCGCGATCGGCGAGCGGCCCGCCAAGCCGGCCCTGCCGCAGAAGCCCGCCTGCCTCGACGCCAAGGACGGCTGCCCCGGCTGGGAGGCCTACAGCTACAACGATGCGGTGAAGGTCTATAACACCCAGGCCCAGGCGTTCCGGCCCTTGGCCGAGGCCTATCTCCAAAAGCTCAACGCCTACGTGAAGGCGAGTTCGGCCTACGCCCAGTGCGAGGCCGAGGCGATGCAGAAGTAAGCAGGACGCCGGCCGCGCCGCGAACGGGCGGCCGGCGCCGTCACCTCAGGCCGCCTTGGTGGAGTCGGGCTTCGGGAAGGCGTCCGCGAACGAGTCGGAATTCGACCAGCCCTGCGAGTCGGTGCCGGTGTGGCTCGACGTGTCGTGGTTCCAGGTCTCGGTCACGGTCGAGAAATCGGGGCCGTGCTGCTCGACCACATGCGGCTGGACGCCCCCGAAATCGAACGAACCGTCGTGCGGCAGCGTGAACGAGGTCGGGACCTCGACCTGCGGGATGTCCTGCGCGATCACATCCAGGTCGCCGAACGAGGCGAAGTCTTCGGCGACATCGTCGAAGGTCGGGACCGTCACCTCCGGCGGCAGGTACTGCGCGAGGTGCGACAGCTCCGACAGGCCGTGATTGTAGATCGAGTCGTAGCTGAAGTCGAAGTCTTGGCCAAAGCTCACGGGAAACTCCCAAGCTGGTCAGCCGGTTGCAGAAGTATCAAGCAAACACAACCCGGCCGTTATGAGCCGACATAGCATTCGCTACCGGCATCGAAATCTACTTTTTCCTTATACCGGGAGTCAATACCCCTAAAA
>Ga0182229_1000256_pt1 | contig 13890 bp, 12 predicted proteins | sample G6R1MG_32_FD_129663 | JGI IMG/M metagenome (GOLD analysis project Ga0182229, IMG submission 129663) | Miscanthus phyllosphere microbial communities from Michigan, USA - G6R4_MAIN_07NOV2016_LD1 MG | ecosystem: Host-associated > Plants > Phyllosphere > Phylloplane/Leaf | place: USA: Michigan...
AGTCGGTACGCCGGGGTTGCCCGCTGTGGGTCGAATCGGTGCGCGAACGACGGGGGGCCGGTTTGCGGTACATGGAACCACTTTCCGCCGGCGGCAGGTAGTAGGCGTTCATCATCCGGGTAGCCACGTGTTTCGAGATCGTCCGTTTGTGGATGTACCGTTCGGCGATCAGGGCGGCAATCGGTGCCGCCACGTCACTACCCCAGCCGGCATTCTCCACGAATACGGCAATGGCAATTTTCGGATCGTTCATCGGGGCAAACCCAACGAAAACGGAGTGGTCGTATCGATGACCGAATTTGGCATTCTGTGATGTACCGGTCTTGCCGCACAAATCGATAGTCGACAGGTTAACCGATCGGGCACTCCCGTTGACCATCGTCCGGCGCATGCCGTCGATGACGGGTAGGAAGTAAGCCCGATCAACGCCCGTCTCGTGGCGCTGCGTGTACTCAGCCGGTAGGCCCGCGCCAGCCCGACCAAAGCCCCGTACGTAGTGCGGTGTGATGAACCAGCCCCGATTCGCAATGGCCGCTGCCAGATTCGCCAGTTTAAGTGGACTAACCAGCAACTCGCCTTCGCCGATACTCAAGGACGATACGTACGAAAACTTCCAGCGGTTGGCCCCACCGTACATTTTGTCGTAGTACGGTACGTCGGGCAGATTCCCCAATCGTTCACTGGGCAAATCGACACCCAGTCGTTGGCCGATACCAAATTTCTCGACGCCTTCGTGCCACTTCGCCAGCCCAATCGCCGACGCTTTGAATGTGTTTCGCTCGGCGTTGTTGTAGATCATCCGCCGGAACACCTGATAGAAGTACGGATTACACGAATTACCGATGGCCCCCCGCAGGTCCTGACCACCCCGGCAGTGGCAGCGCATAGGTGAGCCCGCGTGACCATAGACCGTGTGTGGACTAAGGGTACCATCCTGCTGCGCCAGTAGCGCCTGAATCAGTTTGAAGGTCGAGCCGGGCCGGTAGCTAGCCATAATTGGCCGGTTGAACAACGGCCGGTACGGATTCCGCACCAAACTCATGTAGCTCTTCGAAAATGAGTTTGTCGACAACATTTCAGGGTCGAATGTAGGCCCAGACACCGACGCCAGAATCTCACCCGTCGCCGGGTCGATGGCAATAACCGCCCCCACTTTGTGCTGCATCAGGCTATCGGCAAATCGCTGAATGTCGACGTCAATGCCCGTGATCAGATTCTGCCCGGCCACGGCCACAGTGTCATACGCGCCGTCTTTCCAGGAGCCTTTGTTGACCCCGTGCACGTTCTGCATCATGAACTTCACGCCCCGACGACCCCGCAGTTCCTGCTCATACTGCTGCTCCAGACCACCGTGTCCGATGTAGTCGCCCTGTCTGTAGTACGGGTATTCCTGCTCATCGAGTTGCTTCCGCGACACTTCACTGACGTAACCCAGCGCGTTGGCCATCGTATGTGATGGATAGGTACGCATCGAACTGATTTTAGGCGAGAAGCCCCGGTAGTCGACCAGCGCATCCTGAATGCGGGCAAAGTCTTCTTTCGACAGCCGGCGCATGAACAGCGAGGGCTTTACTTTTGAATAGTTGATAGCAAGCCCTATGATGCTGTCAAAATCAGGCTTGGTAATGTTCATCAGTCGGCAGAAAGCCGCCGTATCACTGATACGTACCTGTTTGGGCGTGACATACAGATCGTAGACAGGGGTATTGTCAACCAGCAGTTTAGTGCCCGTACGGTCATAGATCTGCCCGCGATAAGGTACTTCGATGACCCGTTTGATTGAGTTTTTGGACGCGCCCAGCGAATAATTGTCGTCCAGTACTTGCAGGTAAAAAAGCCGGGCCAGATACAGTACCCCAATCAGACAGAAAAAGCCGATAACGACGTACTTACGATTCTCCAGCATTCAGGTAATTTCTTATAGGTGGGCAGTTGCCGCTACAACAAAATTACGAGAAAAGAATGCCAGTATGAAAGAAGCTTTTCGGATTCCGGTACGATTACTTACCTACCGCTTAATAAATGTTTCGATTTAAACGCGGAGGACCAGGGGGATTCACGGAGATCACGGAGAAAATAGTCCGCTGTGATCTCTGTGAATCCCCCGTCCCGCTGTGTTGAAAACTCCTAAAACCCTTTCGCCGTCGTTTTGATACGGCATAAATACATATCAGCGGTGATATACAGCGTCGAGCCATCGTCGCCCCAGGCGCAGTTGGCCGTGGCACCACCGATGCGGATGTGACCCAGAAAATCGTAGGGCCCCGCCCCCGTCGTCGGGGCCAGCACGACGACACCTCCGCCACCCGTTGCCCATATGTTGCCGGCCTGATCGACTTTCATCCCGTCGAAACCACCCCGCAGGCCCTGTTTCGCCATCTGTTCTTTACCGATAATGACCCGCCCTTTTCCGACCAAGCCGTCGGCCTGCACCGGATACGCCATGATAACTGGGTTGGCCGGGTCCGACTGAGCGACGTACAACGTTTTTTCGTCGGGCGAAAAGGCGACACCGTTGGGGCGGGTCAGGTCGCTGACTACTATTGAAACCGTCCGCCGACCATCGGCCTGCGCGGGGCTGATTCGATATACGTTCAGCCCTAGCTGCCGGGTTGTGTCTTTCTCCCGGTTGGGCATACCGTACGGCGGATCGGTGAAGTAATAGCTGCCATTGGAATGCGAAACGACATCGTTGGGACTGTTCAGCCGTTTTCCCTGATAACCGTCAGCCAGCGTTTGTTTGCCACCTACACCGTTGAGCGGCATCCGGGAAATGCGCCGATCCCCGTGCTCCGCTGCAACCAGATACCCTTGCGGATCGATCGTCAGGCCATTAGAACCCGGCTCATCGCTGTACCGGCCCAGTCCGGTATAGCCCGACGGTTTCAGAAACGTCGTGACGCCGTCTTTCTCCGTCCATTTGAAAATGGTGTTCTGCGGTACGTCGGAGAACAGCAGAAAATTACCGTCCTGCCCCGCCCGTGGCCGTACCCAAACCGGCCCTTCCGTCCAGACGAACCCACTCGCCAGCACGTCGATTTTAGCGTCTTTCGGAATCAGGTTGTCGAGTCGGGCATCGGTCCGAACAACCTGGCCGATGGTGGGGTAATTGGCATTCTGGGCAACTGAGGCACTCCCGAACGTAGTCAGCAGACCGATCAGCAATGTACATGAATGAGTACGCATAGACATGAGCGACGAATGAATGGACGAATTAGTACAAAAAGCGTCAGTGACCAACTATCTATCTGCACCGCGCTTACTCAACCTGTATCCGACCACGTCCGATACCGGGCATACCGTCGACAGTCGTGCCTTCAACATTGAAGCGGACCGTGGTTTTGTTGTCAGACGTGAAGAAAGACACGGTTGCTTTGCCGGTTGCGTCGGTCTGCACCGTAGAAGCCCAGAACAACGTCGTTCGGAAGTCGGGGCGGGGCGGCTCGTTCGAAGCCACATCATAGCGGGGTGCATAAAACTCACGAACAGGTGTGTAACCGGGCAGTTTGGCAACCAGCGTTCCCGGTGCCGCTTCCTTCGACAAGTCGTAATTCGGCGACCCGCGTTTCGTCAGGACGGAAATTACCCCGGCACCACCCTGCGATCCGTATATGGCGGCTGATGCTCCTTTCAAGATGTCGACCTGCTCGACATCCTGAATCGACAGGCTGTTGATCGTCTGCAAGTCGACGGGCATACCGTCCAGCACGAATAACGGAGCAACCGGACCGTTGAAGTTAGCCGCACCCCGTATCTGCACCTGCGCACCCAGCCCCGAACCCGTCACCTGCACACCCGCCACGCGGCCCTGAATAACGTCGAGTATGGTAAGTCGTCCAGCCGTGTTCGTCTGATCGAACTTTACTGTCGCATCGGCGCGGCCATAAATTTTGCGCGAATCGACCACTTCTGCGCGCTTGGCCCGCACCGTCACGGCATTGAGCAATATCTCCCGGTTATTGCGAATCTGTCGCTCGATTGCCAGGTATTCATTAGTACGCCGGATAAACTCGGCCAGTTCATCACGCCGAATTTCCAGCGGATTGTACGGGACCTTCGTTAGCGTAACGGTTGGACTGAGTAGCTGATCGAGCGAAATCGTCAGGTCGCGATTGGTTTTTCCTTTGACGGCCTGAATCAAGACGGTTGCGGTGTCGACATAGTTGAGGTCGTAGGCACCGTATCGGCCATTTGCGTCGGATTCACCGGCAAAAAATTCGCGGGTACTGTCGCGATGAGCGACCACAAACGTCAGCTTGACCGGGCTCCCCGTTTCTTTCTGGTTGAGTCGGCGGACTTGGCCCGTCAGCGACAAGCCGCCTTCCACGGGGTAGGTCGTGGGCGGTACCTTTCCCGACAGTACGTCCGCCCAGACAAAGCGACGCCAGCCCTGCGTCATTAGGAGTAAATCCAGCTTATTGGCCCGGTCGACATGGGTTGAATCGAAATAGTAGCCCGGCTGCTCGATGGTTCCGGCCAAGTCGGAAGTCAGTAACAACGACGACACAATGGTTTGACCGGCAGAATCGATATCGGGCGTTAGCTGATTGTCGAGCGCTGCCAGCGACAGGTTTGCCGGTACGGGTTTGCCAGCGGCATCCGTGGTTGTGATTGCCAGATCGACGCGCTCCCGCTTTTTGTACGTGGTTTTGCTGGGCGTGATCCCGATTCGAATCCGCTCGTTCCGGTCGACAAAGATCAGCCGTTCGCAAACGGGCCGGTTCTCTGCGTCGAACAGGGTGAGTTGCGTGATACCTTCCACAAACTGCGTCCGGGGAATCTGAACCGACGACGATTTACGGGCCAGCGGCACCTGCGCCGTCTGCAAAACCATACCTCTTGACTGCGCAATCAAGGTCATTGCCCCCGTCTGACTGGCAAAATTATGCTGAACGAAAATGCGTACTTTATCCCGACTACTCAGGTTATCGACCTGTAGGCTTGCACCTTCAGCGGATACCGCCGGCAACGGGTAACTTGTCAGTGGCCCATCGCCCGTTCGGACATAAGCCGTATACGTCTGACCAGCTACCGGTTGCAGCGCGAAAAAGCCCATCCCCAGATGCTGACTGGCAAAGCCCGTCAGCGTGTCTTTGTTCGCATCGACGACAAAGCCCGATACCGAAATACCCCGCCCCTGTCCATCGACCGCCTTGAACGCAACCCGGCCCTGGATACCCGCTACCATCGTTCCTCCCTCCGGCATGAACTGCACGTCAGGACGACTCCCACTAGCTGTTTGTGGACGAGAGGCCGTAGCCGCCGGACTGACCACGGTCAGCGTCTTGGTAAAAAAGTAGTCAGTTGAGTAGTTGCGCATGAAGCTCGTGTAGGCCTGTAGCACATAGGTTCCGTCAGGTATCGTATCCGGAAGCGTAAACTGACCCGGCGCGTAGCCACCCGTTGCCCGTAACTGGGCATGAATGCGCACTTTCCGGGCTGCGGGATCGATCAAGTCAACGTACAATACCCGGCTAATAGAGTCCGTTTGGTGGTTGATGCCATTGAACAGATAGCCTTTCAGCCAAACTGTTTCACCGGGCAGGTAGACGTCGCGGTCGGTTTGTACGTATACTTTTTCGGTTGGTCGTTGCCGCATGTAAGCCGATAACTGCTCGATTAGTCGGGCGGGGAAACCTTCATCGGCGCGAAAGGCAATGAGTAGTGTGGTCAGTGCTAGAGCACCGACAGTAAGTAGGGAGTGAAAAGAGCGCATAAATGCGGTTTGTAGGTTGTGTGCGGAAATGTGTATAGATCGCCTAAATTAGCAAAAAACCTTCCTAGCCTATGACCACTCATCCCACTAAAACAGCGCTTGTGCTGGGCGCTACGGGCCTGATTGGCGACATACTCACCCATCGGCTCGTTGAATCATCTCTGTACCAAACTGTTACTGTATTGGTTAGACGACCACTTGGGTGGCAACACCCCCGCCTACAGGAGATTACGTTTGATTTCGATACGCCGGATGCGCTACCGGTTCAGGCCGATGACCTGTTTTGCTGCCTGGGCACAACCATGAAAAAAGCAGGCTCAAAAGGGGCATTCCAGAAAGTCGATTATCAATATCCGCTCGACATTGCCCGGCTTGGTCAACAGGCGGGAGCCTCTCAGTTTTCGATTGTCACGTCGATGGGTGCCGATGGTCAGTCGACGTTTTTTTACAACCGCGTTAAAGGCGAAGTCGAGCGTGACCTGACCAACCTACAGTATCCTACGCTGCTGATTTTCCGACCTTCGGTACTGCTAGGACATCGCAACGAAAATAGGCTGCTGGAGAAAATTGCCGAAGGGGCTATGCGCTTGTTTAGCCCGTTGATTCCAGCTAAATACAAGGGTATCGACGCGTCGAAAGTAGCTAATGCGATGCTCGTAACGGCGCAGCAAGGGCTAGTTGGTAAGCACGTATTCGAATCTGACGCGCTTCAGGCCTACTGACAACTCAATATATGACGGCTCAACTCATTACGATTCGGCCTGCCAGTCTGGCCGATGAACCAATTATTCATGGCTTTTTGTGCGATCTGGAAAACCAGCCGCTAGATCGATCCGCTTTCAACCTGGTCTTCACTCGTAATCTAGCTACTGCAACCGTTTATTACCGGGTAGCCGAGCAGGCGGGGGAAGTGATCGGCTTTGTCAGTTGTCACGTGCAGTACCTGCTTCATCATACCGGTCCGGTCGGCGAAATTCAGGAACTGTATGTTCGACCCGATCGCCGAAATCTACAGGTTGGTCGACAGCTATTGACCACCCTGGAAGCCGAACTGGCAGCCAGGGGGCTGGCAAGTCTGGAAGTAACGACTAATCAGCAACGCGCCGACGCCATTCGTTTTTATGAATCAATGGCCTTCAAGCCTACACACACCAAATTAGTCAAGCAATGCCCCGCCTGATCTGCTTCGTTGCCCTTATCTGTTGCTTGTGCTGCTTTTGTGGTCAGGCGCAACAGGCATCCCCCCGCCCATCAGCGCGCACCCGCCAACTGGAAACGGTGCTTCAGCAGCTTATGAGCCGTTTTCATGGACAGGCTGGCATCTACGTCCGTAACCTGCGTACCGGCCAAACCGTTGCCATCAACGCCGACACCTTATTCCCAACTGCCAGTACGGTCAAGATTCCGATTCAGTGTGGTCTGTTCGACAAAATTCACCGGGGCGAACTAAACTACGAGCAGCCACTGACCTACCGCGATTCGCTGCACTACGACGATGGCATTGTGGGCTCGCTGAAAGATGGGGCCACCATTCCGCTGAGTCAGGTGGTCATGCTCATGGAATCGGTTAGCGACAACACGGGTAGTTTATGGTGTCAGGCGCTGGCCGGTGGCGGCAAAACGATCAATCAATGGCTCGACAACAACGGCTTTCACCAGACGCGTGTTAACTCGCGCACGCCCGGTCGGGAAGCGTTTCAGAAACAGTATGGGTGGGGACAAACGACACCCCGTGAACTGGCCGATTTGCTGGTGTACATACGGGAAGGTAAAGCGGTTAGCCCCGATGCCAGCGACGAGATGTATCGGAATTTAGGTCGGCAGTATTGGGATCACGACGGGCTGTCGCAGTTGCCACCGAGTGTGAAAGTCGCGACCAAAAATGGGGCTGTTAACCAGGCCCGGTCAGAGGTGGTGCTGGTGCATGCGCCCCACGGCGACTACGTGTACTGTGTGATGACAAAGCAGCAGCAGGACGAGAAGTGGGGGCGTGACAACGAAGGAACGACGCTGGTTCGTACTGTCGGCGCGTTGCTTTGGCATCACTTCGAGCCTAAAGACAACTGGGCACCGCCCGTCGGTTACGAAAAATGGTGGTAACGCAAAACGGCCTGACTCGTCAGAATCAGGCCGTTTCTATGGAATGCAATTGGTATTAGTTCAACAAAGCCATGCGCATCTCGTTCAACTGGTTGCGGATCGATCCGTCGATCTGCCGATCACCAACGCGGAGGATATAACCACCGATCAACGTTGAATCGACTTTCTCTTCCAACTCGACTGACTTACTACCAGCTAATTTGATAACCATTGCCTTGAACGTCGTCCGCTGCTCTTCGGTAAGAGGCACCGTGGTGATGACGACAGCCCGCTGCACGCCCTTCATCCGATCGTATTGCGCGATGAATTCAGTAGCAATGTCGCCGATGATGGCTTCGCGGTTTTTCTTGGCGATAATTTTGAAGAAAGCCATCGTCAGCGGCTTGAACCGGCTGGCGAATACCTGCTCTACGATCGCGTTTTTCTTTTCGGCCCGAACAATTGGGTTTTGTAGAATCAATCCCAACTGCCGGTTTTTCGCCAGTGTATCCCGGAAGAACAGCATGTCTTTGCTTGTTTCTTCCAGCACGTTCTGCTCTTTGGCCAAATCAAGCAGCGACTTGGCATAACGGGAAGCTACCGTTGCAACAGCCATAGTCGATTAGTTTAGACGTGAGTTAGCTACCATGTCCGACACCAGTTTTTCCTGCGTCGACTTGTCGCTGAGTTCTTTCCGCAGCACTTTCTCGGCAATGTCGAGCGAAAGCGTGACGACTTCTTTTTTCACTTGCGTTATCAGCGCCTGGCGCTCGTTCTGCATAGCCTCGCGAGCCTGCTCCAGAATCCGCTTGCCTTCTACTTCCGCTTTTTCGCGTGAATCAGCCACCATTTTGTCAGCCGTTTCTTTCGCGCCCCGCAGAATTGCTTCGCGTTCCTGCCGCGCTTCAGCCAGCAGTTTCTCGTTGTTGGCTTGCATAGCCGTCATCTCGACACGGGTCTTTTCGGCCAGGTCGAGTGCACTTTGAATGTTGTTTTCGCGCTCGTGCAGGCTCGATACAATCGGTCCCCAGGCAAACGCGCGCAGAATAAAGAAAAGGCCGAGAAACACGATCAACTGCCAGAACAGCAAACCGAGATCAGGAGTAAGTAAGTCCATGTATGTATACCAGTCAGATTATGGATGGTCGATAATGAAGTAGAGCTATTCGCTCCGTCAATCTTTTGTCAAACAACGCCCTCCGGCAGGCTATCCCCACCAGAGCGCGTTGTTTTGTTACTTCTGCGGGCCGTTGCGCCAGCGCCTACCGCAACCAGCCGACCCAGTTTTTTACTGCCTGTTGCCGGGGATTAAGCCGTAGCAACCAGCAGACAGATTACCGCTGCGAACAGGGCCACGGCTTCGATCAGAGCCGCGATAATCAGCATAGCCGTTTGGATACGACCAGCTGCTTCCGGCTGACGAGCGATACCTTCCATGGCACTGCCACCAATCCGGCCGATACCCATACCAGCACCGATAGCTGCCAGACCTGCGCCCAGAGCGGCACCGAATACAGAAATGCTACCCGTGGTTTCCAGCAGCAGAGACATCAACATTGCAAACATGATAAATTGAATTTATGGTAAACGTGAAACAAAAGATTGCAAATCAAGAAATTAACCTAACTCCGACGTCGTACCGTGCGCACCATGGTCGGCTTCGTGACCGTGGTGTTCTTCGACGGCGCTACCGATGTACATTGCCGTCAGCAGCGTAAAGATGAACGCCTGCAGGAACGCTACGATCAACTCGATCAGGTTAAGGAACAGGGTAAAGAACATAACGACCGGGCTGATCGCTACGCTTGTCGTCGTACCAGCCATCGCGTTAGCCATGAAAATCAGGCCCAGCAAACTCAGGATGATGATGTGACCAGCGGTGATGTTGGCGAACAACCGGATCATCAGCGAGATTGGCTTCATGAATACGCCCACGATCTCAACCGGAATCATAACGATCAGCAGCGGCAGGGGGACACCCGTCGGCCGGACAAGGTGCATCCAGTAGTGCTTATTGCCGTTGAACGTGACGATCAGGAAGGTGATAACCGCCAGCACAAGCGTCACGGCGATGTTCCCCGTCAGGTTAGCCGCACCCGGCAGCAGACCTAGCAGGTTGTTGATCAGAATAAAGAAGAACAGCGTCAGCAGGTACGGCAGAAACTTCTCGTATTTCGGCCCGATGCTTCCTTTGGCGATTTCATCCCGAACAAACAGGATGATCGGCTCTAAGAATGACTGTATGCCTTTCGGTGCTTTGCCTTTATTGGCGGTATAGCCTTTCGTGACCGCCGAAAACAGCAGGATCATAATGACCGCGCTCATCAGCAGCGACGCAACGTTCTTGGTAATGGAAAAATCATAAACCTTGGCTTCTTCGTCGATTGCACCGGCTTCGGTTACGCGGTGAATCTTGCCATGTTCGTTCTTGTAGCCATTGTAGACTTCCCCGTGGGCCAGATGCGCCGATGAGAATACTTCCAGACCCCGATCCTGCGAGTACAGAATAACGGGCAGTGGCAGAGTCAGACCGTGGGCAAACTCCCAGCCGTGGTCGTCTTTGATGTGGTGCATGATCATGCCACCTACATCAAATTTTTCCTTTTTCGCAGGTTCGTGACCGGCTGCGTGGCCTTCGTGCCCTTCCTGAGCCATCACTACCCCTAACGAACTCAGGATAAGCGTTATAGCGATTAAGAATTTTTTAATTGACGATAGCATCATATGAAGCGATTGATCCCGTTTATGAATCGCGACGCAAGTTACGGCTCACCGTCCAAATCTCAAAGCTGGTGTAAAATATATATAGTACAAGAAAGTCAAAAACGAAGGTACGCCTGTCATCAACACCCCGATACAGGAAAAAGCCGACGAACGCCAGCGACAGTACCAGCCGCGCTACCGTTGCGCCCAGATACATCGGTACGAATTGTTCCCGATCGCCCTGTAAACCAAGATCGACCAGGCGGTGCAGCAGAAAGCTGACACTGATAAAAAAAACCAGCATCGCTTTCCAGGCCGGGTGCAACCACGCGGCCTGCATGTAACGCTCGGCTACGAAAAATACAATTGCTAAAACGATTGTGACAAGTGCGGTACGAAGCATGAAATCAGTTTTCGGTATTCTGTTTACGGTTTATGGTGGTCCGTCTTTTACTTAAGTCTTGTACAACGATCCGGTAACGTACCAGGTAACCAACCCGATGATCGCCCCCTACGGAAAACCGTAAACCGTGTATCAGGAACCGAAAACCTATCTTGTTAACTGTTTAATAAATAGGTAGAGCGACGCACCGATAGCGGTGAGCGACAGCACAATGGTCCAGATATGGCGCGGGTTTTGCTGCCACTCATCCAGTTTCAGCCCGACCCAGACACCAAGGCCAATGGTACCGAGCATCTGAAAGGCAATGCCACTGTATTGCACAAAAGACTTGCTCTTCTCAGTCGTGTTCTTCAGCGGATCGTTGTTGGCTGGTCGGCGGGGTTGATCGTCAGGCTGGTTTTCCATCGAATTAGGCATTGGTATACAGTCGGTCGGGCAAAATTCGTTAATTTGAGCTAACGTTGCATATAGCCAGCTTACCCGGCAACGTTTTGAATGCAGATAAGCCACGCGTCGCTAGTTGAATGGTTCGTTTTAGGTATTCATCTTTCCTCCTGTTATCGACAGTCGTTGGCCTGTTGAGCGGTCTGTTATCCTGCTCGCAGTACAGTACGAAACCTGTCAGCAAAGGCTATCACAACCTGACAGCGCATTACAATGCCTACGTGATTGCCCGCGACGAACTCGACCAGGCCGAAGCAACACTGTTTAAAACCCGTCAGGAAAACTATAGTCAGGTGCTGCCCATTCTGTTGCCCGTCGATTCAACAAAGAGTCAGGCAGTAAAGCAGTTTCTCGATGACGCCATAAAAAAAGCCTCGCTGATTCCTGAACGACATCAGAATAGTAAGTGGCTCGACAACGCGTATATTCTCATTGGTCGCGCCCGACTGCTGAAGCAGGATTTACCCAACGCCATCGAAGTATTCAAATACGTCAACACAAAAGGGACGAGTCCCGACGATAAGCACACGGCGCTTGTCTGGCTGATGCGGGCCTACGTAGAAGCAAACGACTATGCGAACGCGCAGAACGTCGGCGAATACCTCCGGGCGCAACCGCTCAACAAAGCCAATACGCGCGACTACTACCTGACCAATGCCTACCTCAACGAGCGGCAGGGTAAATACGCCGTTGCGGCTGCCATTCTGGAAGCAACGTTCCCGGTACTGCCCAAAAACGAGGTCACCGCCCGGCTGCATCTGATTGCCGGGCAGTTGTACGATGTTTCGGGACAGCCAGCCAAAGCCGTTGCCCAGTATAAGCAGGTAACCAAAAGTCATCCCAGCTACGATCAACTATTTTACGCCAACCTGTACGCGATTCAGAGCAAAGGATTGTCAAGCGATATTCGGGAGGCTGCCACGTCGGAGCGGACGTTTGAGACGATGCTCAACGACCGCAAAAACGCGGACCTGAAAGACAAGATTTACGCAACCATGGCGCTACTGGAAGTACGGAAAGGAAACGTCGATAAAGGTATCGATTACTACCGCCGGGCCATTCAGGCATCGCCCTCCTCGACTCAGGTACCGTATACGTATCAGGAAATTGGGCGGCTGTTCGACCAGAAAAAGGGTGATTACGCACAGGCCAAAGCGTATTACGACAGCGCATTGGCACAGTTTCCCCGTCAGTCGGCTGATTACGCGGCCCTACTCACACGCCGGAATACGCTCGACGAGTTTGTTCAGTATAAGAATACGATCTACACCGAGGACAGTCTGCTGCGCCTGGCGAAACTTCCACCAGCTGAACTCAATAAGCTAATCGACGATGCGATTCGGCGTCGCGAGGAAGCCGACAAAGCACAGGTAGCACTGGCCCAACAGATTGCGGACCGGGTCTCGGGCGGGGTCACCAGCCTACCGGGGGCTACCAACTCCGACCTGGCTCCCGACCAGCGTTGGGTGCTGTACAATCCGGTAGCGCTCAGTCAGGGCCGGCAGGAATTTCAGTCGCGCTGGGGTAACCGGCCCCTCGAAGATGACTGGCGACGCAGTACCAAACAGGCATCGGATGCCATTGCTGGCACTGGTAGTCCACTCAATGGTGAATCGCTGGCCAACAGTATCAACCCCAATGCACCCTTGGCTCCGCAGGATGCCGCCAACGGCACACCGATTATTGGTGGGCCGGTATCCGCCAATCAGGCGCAGCGAGAGGCCATGCGCGCCAAGATTCCGTTTACCGCCGACGGGCAGCTACAGGCTAACCAACGCGTTGAAACGGCCTTGTATAAACTGGGAAAACTCTACAAATTTCAGTTCAATCAGCCTGCTGACGCCATCAGCACGTTTGAGCAGTTGCTGAATCGTTACCCCAATACGCTTCAGAAGCCGGAAGTCTATTACCTGTTACACTTGTCGAACGAGCAGTTGGGGAAAGCATCCCCCTGGAAAGATCGCTTGCAGACGGAGTTCCCCAACACGACCTACGCGCGGTTGACGGGTCGTGCTGCCGCACAGGGCAGCGACGCAGAAGCGCGGGCGTTGGCCATTTACACGCAGATTTACGACCTTTACAAAGAAAACAACCTGACCGAAGCACTGGCCCGCGCCGACAAAGCCCTGGGCGATTATGCCGGAACGAAAATCAGCGACAAGCTGGCCTTGCTCCGCGTGCTGCTAGTCGGCAAGTTACAGGCACCTGATTCGTACCGGCAGGCACTCAGCGAATTTATCCGTGATTTTCCGGGCAGTCCGCTGTTATTTCGCGCCAAGGAAATGCTGGCAGCGGTCAATCAGAAAAAATAGTGTTCACGGTATACAGTTTTCAGTTTACGGTTTCGCCAATGGGCAGACCGATTCGTGAACCACCGAAAACTGTATACTGAAAACTGAAAACCACCTACCCATATAATGTTTGATTTTGCAACCGGTCGGTACAAGGGCCTGATTCGAAACCTGTGGCGATTTGCGCTGCTGGGCGTTGGCTTGCTCGTGCTGTACATCGTAGCCGTCAGTTACAACTTCCTCTGGTTGTTTGG
>Ga0182229_1000257_pt1 | contig 13888 bp, 12 predicted proteins | sample G6R1MG_32_FD_129663 | JGI IMG/M metagenome (GOLD analysis project Ga0182229, IMG submission 129663) | Miscanthus phyllosphere microbial communities from Michigan, USA - G6R4_MAIN_07NOV2016_LD1 MG | ecosystem: Host-associated > Plants > Phyllosphere > Phylloplane/Leaf | place: USA: Michigan...
GGCGCGGGCCACGTCCCGCTCGCAGCCGAGCGCCTTGGCGTCCTCCGCGATCAGGGCGAGCACCGTCTCCAGGGCGTCGGCGAACGGCACCGCGTCGCCCCGCGCCTCGTCGATCAGTTCGGCACGGATGCCGTCGCGCTGGGCGCGCCACAGGTTCTCGCCGGCGATCGCCCGCGACACGCCGTCGAGCCCGGCATTGAGGTCGGGCCGGCGCACGCAGAGCCGCACGAGGCAGCGGAACAGGGCGGCGAGGCAGAAGGAATCGTCGAGCCGGGTGCAGGCATCCGCGATGCGCAGTTCCAGCGTCGGGAACTTGATCGAGGGCCGCAGCGACCACCACAGATAGCTCGCATCCGCGATGGCGCCCGCGCGGGTCAGGATCGCCACGAGGCGGTCATGGGCGGCGGCGTCCTCGAAGATCTCGGGGAAGCCGGTGCGGGGCATCTCCCCGAACACGCAGAGCCGGTAGGCGCGCATCCCCGTCGCCTCCCCCTGCCACAAGGGCGAGGAGGCCGAGAGGGCGAGCAGCAGCGGCTGGAACGGCAGGAGCCGGTTCATCAGGTCGATCCGCGCGTCGGGATCGGGCACCTCGACATGGACGTGCATGCCGCAGATCAGCGCCCGGCGGGCGGCCATGCCGAGATCCGACAGGATGTCCCGATAGCGCTCGCCGTCCGAGGCGGTCTGGCTCCGGCGCCGGGCCAGGGGCTGGGTGCCGCAGGAGAGGAGCGCGAGCCCGTGATCGGCCGCGATTGCCTTAAGCCGGGCGCGCTGGCCGCCGAGATTCGCCCGCGCCTCGTCCATCGCCGTCAGCGGCGGCGTGCACAACTCGATCTGCGCCGCGACCAGTTCCCGCCCGGTCTCGGGCAGGCCCGCCGCCGCCTCGGCGTGGAAGGCCGCGAGGTCGCCCTGCGGCGTGTCGCGGGTGGCGGCATCGGCGAGGAAGTATTCCTCCTCGATGCCGAAGCCGTAGGGATGGTCGCTCATGTCTGCCTCAGGGCGCCGCCGACGAGCCAGGCGGGATCGAACCAGCGGTCGGCCTCGCCGTCATAGGGCAGGCGGGTGATGTCCCAGTTCTGGATGTAGCGCGCATAGACGTTCCACACCGCGATGCCGCCGCCGACGAAGATCCGCCGTCCGGGATAGCGCGCGAGGACCGCCTCGGGATCCTCGTGCGAGCGGATCACGTCGATGGTGCGGTCGCGGAAGGCGAAGTCGGGCACCGCCTCGATGGTCTTCGGGCCGGCGATGAGCACGTGGCCCTGCGTCTCGGCGAAGAACCGCGTCACGTCCTCGACGTAGAGCGGATCGGTGTTGCCCTCCCAGGGCAGGTGCCCGTCCAGGCCGAGCTGGCCCCGCTGCCCGATGGCACACATCGCCCGCACGTCGATCATTCGGTTCCTCCCGCCCCCGATGTTCCATAGCCGGCCCGAGCCGGCCTGGCCAAGCGGAACGGGCCAAACGGGACGCCGTTCCTCCTTCGCGTCATGGCGAGCGGAACTATAAGTACAAGTCTTCCGGCGCATATAGTGAAGAACGCAGCGTTAACATTTGAGAATGTAAATGGTGTCGCCTTAGGCCGAAGGTAGTTTCAGTCCGGGTCTTCGTCATGCGCTCGTTCAACGATCTGAAGCTCATCGCCAAACTGGCCCTGCCGGCGGGGCTCGTCCTGCTGATGGCGGCGGGGCTCCTGCTCATGGCCCGCTCCGGCCTCGACACCCTGCGCGGGGCCACGGACGAGATCGTCGACGGCCAGGTGAACCGGGTCGTCGCCGCCCTGCGCATGGCGGACGCCCTCAACGCGGCGACCATCGCGCAGAAGGGCGTGATCGTGGAGGGCAGCGGCGACGTGCTGCAAGCCCTCGCCGACAAGCACAAGGAGGCCGAGACGCGGGCGGGCCGGGAGGCCGAGCGCTTGGTCTCCCTCGCCGCCGACGCGGCGCAGCGGGGGCAGGACGAGGCCGCCCGCGAGGCCGTGAAGGGCTACCTCGCCTTCTCCGACAAGGTCGTCACCAACGCCAAGCAGGGCATGACCGACATCGCCTTCGCCATGTCCACGCAGGACGAGGCGGCCCTGCGCGCCAAGGCGCTCGCCGCCGTCGAGGCGCGGGTGACGCAGACGCTGGGCGACCTCTCGGCCGCGCGGGAGGCCGCCGCCGGGGTCGCCGCCGCCACGAAGGACCGCCTGACCTGGCTCGCGGGGCTCGGCCTCGCCGCCGCCTTCGCCCTCCTCGCGGCGATCGCGGTCTACGGCATCGCCCGCCCCCTCGCGCGGATGGCGGGGGCGATGAACGACCTCGCCGCCGGGAATCTCGGGGTGACGGTGGTCGGCACGGAGCGCCGGGACGAGGTCGGCCTGCTCGCCCGCGCCCTGCAGGTGTTCAAGGACGACGCCGCCACGGCCCGCCGCCTGTCCGCCTCCGAGGCGTCGCGCAGCGAGGCCGCCGCCCGGCGCGGGGCCGCCCTCGACGGCCTCGCCCTGTCCTTCGAGGAGCGGGTCTCGGGCCTGACCCGCGCCCTCGCCTCGGCCTCGGCCGAGATGGAGGCCGCCGCCCGCTCCATGGCCGAGACCGCGCAGGACGGGACGGGCCGCACCATCGCGGCGGGCGGGATCGCCCGGGACACCTCAGCCAGCGTCCAGACGGCGGCGGCGGCGAGCGAGGAGATGACCGCCTCGATCCACGAGATCCTGGAGCAGGTGACGCATTCCTCGGCGATGGCCGGGCGGGCCGTGGCGGATGCCGCGCGCACCGACGCCACCGTGCAGCAGCTCTCCGCAGCCGCCCTGCGCATCGGCGAGGTGGTGCAGATGATCTCGGCCATCGCCGGCCAGACCAACCTGCTCGCCCTGAACGCGACCATCGAGGCCGCCCGTGCCGGGGAGGCCGGACGGGGCTTCGCGGTGGTGGCCGCCGAGGTGAAGGAACTCGCCGGCCAGACGGCGCGGGCCACCGAGGAGATCGGCGTGCAGGTCGGCCAGATCCAGGCGGCGACGGAGGCCGCGGTCGGCGACATCCGCCGCATCGGCGCGGCCATCGGCGAGATGTCGGAGCGGGTCGGGGGCGTGGCCGCCGCCATGGAGCAGCAGGGCAGCGCCACCGGGGAGATCGCCCGCAGCGTCGCCCACGCGGCGGACGGCACGGCGCAGGTGAGCGCCACCCTGGCGGACCTGCGCCAGGGCAGCGAGCGCACCGGCCGGGAGGCCGCGAAGGTCCTCCAGGCGGCCCGCGCCCTGTCCGAGCAGTCCGAGCGCCTCACGGGCGAGGTCGGCGACTTCCTGGCGGAGGTGAAGGCGGCGTGAGGGCCCTGCCCTCCCCGCTCACTCCGGCGCGCGGGGCGTCAGCAGCCGGTCCTGCCTGAAATCGTAGATCAGGCCGGTCTCCCGCCAGTCCGGCGAGGCGAGGCGCACGAAATGCGGGGCCAGATCCTCGGGCGTGGGAAGGGTCTGCGGGTCCTCCCCCGGCATGGCCGAGCGGCGCATCCGGGTGCGGAGCGCCCCGGGGCTCACCAGCATGGCGCGGATCGCCGTCGATTCGGTCTCGGCGGCGTAGCTGCGCACCAGAGCTTCGAGGGCCGCCTTCGTCACCGCGTAGGGCCCCCAATAGGCCCGGCAGGAATGCGCCGCCCCCGACGTCACGAAGATCGCCCGCCCGGCATCCGACATGCGCAGCAGCGGATCCAGCGAGCGGATCAGCCGCCAGTTGGCGGTGACGTTGATGTCGAGCGTGCTCGCCCAGATCTTCGGATCGATATGGCCGAGCGGCATCAGCACGCCGAGCACGCCCGCATTGCCGATCAGGATGTCGAGCTTGCCCCAGCGCTCGTGGATCGCCCCGCCGAGGCGGTCGATGGCGTCGAAATCCTTGAGGTCGAGGGGCACCAGGGTGGCGCTGCCGCCGATCCGGCGGATCTCGTCGTCGAGCTCTTCCAGCGCGCCCTGGGTGCGGGCCACCGCCACGACGTGAGCCCCCGCTTCCGCGAGGGCCAGGGCGGCGGCGCGGCCGATGCCGCGCGAGGCGCCGGTGACGACGGCGACGCGGCCGTCGAGGGAGTGGGCAGCCATCGGGATCAATCCGCCTCGGCGAGCATCGCCATCTGCCGGGGGCTGGCGATCGCCAGATCGGTCAGCCCCGTCGGATAGTCGCCGGTGAAGCAATGGTCGGTGTATTGCGGGCAGGCGCCGCGCCGCTCCGTCTCGCCCATCGCCCGGTAGAGACCGGGGATCGAGAGGAAGGCGAGCGAATCCGCGCCGATATATTCCCGCATTCCTTCGAGGTCGTGGGTGGCGGCGAGCAGCTTCTCCCGCTCCGGCGTGTCGATGCCGTAGTAATCGGGATGGGTGATCGGCGGCGAGGCGATGCGGAAATGCACCTCCGCCGCGCCGGCCTCGCGCATCATGCGCACGATCTTCACCGAGGTCGTGCCGCGCACCAGGCTGTCGTCCACCAGCACGATGCGCTTGCCGGCGATGGCCGCGCGGTTGGCCGAGTGCTTCATGCGCACGCCGAGTTCGCGCACCGACTGGGTCGGCTGGATGAAGGTGCGCCCGACGTAATGGTTGCGGATAATCCCCATCTCGAAGGGGATACCCGTCTCCTGGCTGTAGCCGAGGGCCGCCGGCACGCCGGAATCCGGCACCGGCACCACCACGTCCGCCTCGGCGCGGGATTCGCGGGCGAGTTCGTGGCCGATGGCCTTGCGCACGGCGTAGACGCTCTTGCCGTTCACGATGGAATCCGGCCGGGCGAAGTAGATGTACTCGAAGATGCAGGGCCGCATCGGCTGCGCCGGGGCGAAGCGGATCGACTCGATCCCCTCCTCCGAGATCACGACGATCTCGCCGTTCTCGATGTCGCGGACGTAGCGGGCGCCGATGATGTCCAGCGCGCAGGTCTCGGAGGCGAGCATGTAGCGCCCGTCGAGTTCGCCGAGCACCAGGGGGCGGATGCCCAGCGGGTCGCGGGCGCCGATGAGCTTCTTGTTGGTGAGCGCCACCAGGGCGTAGGCGCCCTGGATCGCCTGCAACGCGTCGATGAAGCGCTCGATGATGCGGGGTTTGCGCGAGCGGGCGGCGAGGTGGAGGATCACCTCCGTGTCCGAGGTCGATTGCGTGATCGCCCCGTCGCGCACGAGGTCGCGGCGGATCGAGAGGGCGTTGGTCAGGTTGCCGTTATGGGCCACCGCGAGACCGCCGCCGGCCAGTTCGGCGAAGAGCGGCTGGACGTTGCGCAGGATCGTCCCGCCCGTGGTCGAGTAGCGGACGTGGCCGATGGCCGAGCGGCCCTTCAGGCGCTCGATGGTCGCCGCGTCCGAGAACGAATCGCCGACGAGGCCGGGCCGCCGCTCCGAATGGAAGACCTTCCCGTCGAAGGCGACGATGCCCGCCGCCTCCTGGCCCCGGTGCTGCAGGGCGTGGAGCCCCAGCGCGACGATGGCCGAGGCGTCCGGGTGGCCGAAGATGCCGAAGATCCCGCATTCCTCGCGCAGCGTATCGCCGTCAAGGTCGAACCGCGCGGTATCGAAATCCTCGGAGGCGTCGACGGGGGCTCGCGACATGATCGGGCTCGGTCACTTCCTGGGGGCGACGGACTCAAGGCAGCCCGCGTCACGCCGCCGTCATGTAATCGCTCCCGCCCCGCAGGCCAACGGCGTCGGCCGCAGGGCAGCGGCCCGCGCCGCTCAGCGCTCGATCCGTCAGCGCTTGGGCGCCGTCTCGGTCCGCTTCTGCACGGTGGTGTCGTCGGCGGGTGCATCGGCCGCCTCGTTCGGCGGGCTGACGGGCTTGGGCTTCTTGAACTGCTTGAGGAAGCCTTCCGGATTCTCCGGCAGCTGCGCCACCAGCGCGTCGCCGGATTTCTCCAGCATCGGCCGGGAGCGGGCCTGCGCCGCCCAATCCGGCACCTTGCCCTGGACCAGCCAGGACAGGAACACCCAGCCGATCACGCAGATCAGGAAGCCCCGCGCCGCGCCGAACAGGAAGCCGAGGGAGCGGTCCACCGCGCCGATGCGCGAATCGAGCACCACGTCGGAAATCTTCACGGTGATGATCGACACGATGATGAGCGTGACGAGGAAGATCGCCGCGATGGAGCCCACGAGGGCGACCGTGTCGCTGCTCACGTGCTGCTTCACGGTGGGCAGGAGCATCGGGAAGAACGACCACGCCGCCGCCGCCGCGACGACCCAGGCGACGATCGCCAGGACCTCGCGCGTCACGCCACGGACGGCCGCCAGGAGCGCGGACACGGCAACGATGCCAAGGACCACGAGATCGAGGACTGTGAACGGCATCGCCTCACTTCAGGAACGCACGGGAAGCGCCGACGAGGCCCGTGCGGCTCTCCCGACCACTCCCTCAGTATATCTTGCCGAACCTCGGCCGTCACCGGGGGGCGGCGGACGGGCCGGGCCGTGTATCACCCTTGCATCAGACGGCGCCAGTGCCCCCGCGCTCGCCGGAGCGGCATCGCGGGTTCCGTCGTTGCCGAGCGGGGGGCTGTGGCTCTACCTCCTTGGTGACTTGTGGAACGGGAGAGGTGGCGTGGCGGTGTCGCGGGCAAGCAGCGAGGTGCATGGCGGCCGGCTGACGGTCGATCTCTCCGCGCTCGCCGCCAACTGGCGGCGCCTCGCCGCCCTGGCGCCGGGGGCCGAGTGCAGCGCGGTGATCAAGGCCGACGCCTACGGCACCGGCATCGACCGCGCCGGGCCCGCCCTGTGGGAGGCCGGATGCCGCAGCTTCTTCGTGGCCCATCTCTCGGAGGGCCTCGTCGCCCGCGCCGCCCTGCCGGAGGCCGCGCTCTACGTGCTGAACGGCCTGCCGCCGGGCGCCTCGCCGGCCTTCGCTGAGGCGCGGCTGCGCCCCGTCCTCGGGAGCCTGGAGGAACTGTCCGAATGGGCCGCCTTCTCGCGGGGGCGCCACCCCGCGGCGCTCCATGTCGACACGGGCATGAACCGGCTCGGCCTGTCGGGGCCCGAGGCCCTGGCGCTCGCCGGCGATCCCCGGATCGCGGCGGCCGGCATCGACCTCGTGATGAGCCACTTCGTCAGCGCCGAGCGGCCGGAGGATCCGGTGAACGCCCGCCAGATCGCCGATTTCCGCCGGGTGCGGGAGGCCCTGCCCACCTTGCGCGGGTCGCTCGCCAACTCCTCCGGCCTCTTCCTCGACGGCGCCCGGCACGACCTGCTGCGGCCGGGCTACGCCCTGTTCGGCGGCAACCCGACCCCCGGCGCGCCGAACCCGATGGACCCGGTGGTGCGCCTCGACGCCGCCATCGTGCAGGTGCGGCAGGTCGAGGCCGGCATGAGCGCCGGCTATAACGGCCGCTGGACGGCGCCCGGCCCCCGCCGCCTCGCGACCCTGTCGCTGGGCTACGCGGACGGCCTGCCCCGCGCCTTGAGCGGGCGCGGCCATGCGCTGGTGGATGGGGTCGCCTGCCCGATCCTCGGCCTCGTCTCCATGGATCTCATCATCCTCGACGTCACCGACGCCCCCGCCGCCCGCCGGGGGGCGCGGGCCGTGCTGATCGGCGATGGCCTCGACGTCGATGCCGTCGGCCACGCCGCCGGCACCATCGGCTACGAGATCCTGACGAGCCTTGGTTCCCGTTATGTTCGGGTTTATGGTGGCAGGGCCGCGTAGGCGGACGAGTCCGGGACACCCATGGCCAAGATCCACCAGACCTTCGTCTGCCAGTCCTGCGGGGCGGTCTACAACCGCTGGCGCGGGCGCTGCGAGGCCTGCGACGGCTGGAACACGATCCAGGAGGAGACGGCCGGCGGCCCCGGCCAGTCCGGTCCCGCCGCGACCCGGCCCTCCCGCTCCCGGGGGCGGATCTTCCCCCTGGAGGGGCTGACCGGCGAGGCCAAGGAGGCGCCGCGCACCCCCTCCGGCATCGGCGAGCTCGACCGCGTGACCGGCGGCGGGTTCGTGCGCGGCTCGGTGATCCTGCTCGGCGGCGATCCCGGCATCGGCAAGTCGACCCTGCTGATGCAGGCCGCCGCCGCCATGGCCCGGCAGGGGGCGGGCGTCGCCTACATCTCCGGCGAGGAGGCTGTCGGGCAGGTGCGCCTGCGGGCCGAGCGCCTCGGCCTCGCCAAGGCCGAGGTGCAGCTCGCGGCGCAGACCAACGTCGAGGACATCGTCGAGACCCTGAGCCAGGGGAAGCCCCCGGCGCTGGCGGTGATCGATTCGATCCAGACCATGTGGACCGAGACCGTCGAATCGGCCCCCGGCACGGTCACGCAGGTGCGCTCCTCGGCGCAGGCGCTGATCCGCTTCGCCAAGACCACGGGGACGGCGGTGATCCTCGTGGGCCACGTCACCAAGGACGGGCAGATCGCCGGCCCCCGCGTCGTGGAGCACATGGTCGATGCGGTCGCCTCCTTCGAGGGCGACCAGGGCCACCATTTCCGCATCCTGCGCGCCGTGAAGAACCGCTTCGGCCCCACCGACGAGATCGGCGTGTTCGAGATGACTGATGCCGGGCTCTCGGAGGTGCCGAACCCCTCCGCCCTGTTCCTCGCCGGCCGCGACCAGCAGGCGGCGGGCACCGCCGTCTTCGCCGGGATGGAGGGCACGCGGCCGCTCCTCGTGGAGATCCAGGCGCTGGTCGCGCCCTCCTCCCTCGGCATGCCCCGGCGGGCGGTGGTGGGCTGGGACCCGAACCGCCTTTCCATGGTGCTCGCGGTGCTGGAGGCCCATGCCGGCATCCGGCTCGGGAGCCACGACGTCTACCTCAACGTCGCGGGCGGCCTGCGCGTGGTGGAGCCGGCGGCCGACTTGGCGGTCGCCGCCGCCCTGGTCTCGTCCCTCTCCGGGGCGGTGCTGCCGGCCGAGACGGTGTATTTCGGCGAGATCGGCCTCTCGGGGGCGATCCGCCCGGTGGCCCAGGCGGGGGCGCGGCTGAAGGAGGCCCAGAAGCTCGGCTTCGCCAAGGCCCTCATCCCGCAGGGGCGGGGCGAGGGCGAGAAGGTGCTCTCCGTCGAGACCCTGCGCCACATCGCCGACCTCGTGGCCGGGATCGGCGCGGGCTCCCCCCGGCGAGGCGGGCGCGGCCGGGCGCCCGCCCGCGAGTTCGAGGACGAGTACTGACCCTACGCGATGTAGGGCGTGTGCTTGTCGCCGCCCGTGGCACCGGCCCCGTCATGATCGCCGGAATTGGCGGCGTTGGTCTCGTGCCGCTGGTCGCGCGGCATCTCGGGAAACTGCGTGAGCGGACGCCAGGGCGTCGGCGCCACCCCCAGCCGCAGGGCGCTCGGCAGGCGGAACAGCCAGACCGCCAGCACCATCCACGGAACGACGAAGAAGACGAAAGCGGCCAAACCCATTGCGATCCCCTGTGAACAGCCCTCCGGTCGTTAAATGCGGCCGTGGTTCCGAGGGATCCAATCCCGGATGAGATAAGCCCGCCCGGTGGACGCCCGCCCCCTCCCCTGCGTAAGAACCAGGGGTGAGCGCGCGACAGCCCTCCCCCGGCGCGGCGTCCGAACCGGACACCGCGCCCCTGGCCGCGCGAGGCCGCGGAAAGCGGGTGCGCGCGCCCTTCGTCCAGGCCCCCGGCCAGCTGCGCGCCTTCGTCCGGCGCAGCGAGGGCGGCCTCGTCCTCCTCGCGACCTTCGTCGGCGCCGTCTCCGGCCTCGCGGTCTCGGGCATGACCCTGCTCACCCAGGCCTTACGCGAACGGCTCTACCAGCTCCCCGCCGGCAGCCGCCTGAGCGCCATGGAGACGGTGAACCCGATCCTGCTGCTCGTCGGCCCCTGTCTCGGCGGCCTCGCGCTGGGGCTCCTGATCCTCCTCGTCCACTACGTGCGCGGCCCCCGCAAGCGCCCGGCCATCGACCCGATCGAGGCCAACGCCCTGCATGGCGGGCGCATGTCCCTGCGCGACAGCCTCTATCTCGGGTTGCAGAACATCATCTCGAACGGCAGCGGCGCCTCGGTCGGCCTGGAGGCCGGCTACACGCAGATCTGCTCCGGCGTCGCCTCGCGGCTCGGCATCGCCTTCGAGTTGCGGCGGGGCGACCTGCGCACCCTCGTCGGCTGCGGCGCGGCGGCGGCCATCGCGGCGGCCTTCGGCGCCCCACTGACGGGGGCGTTCTACGCGTTCGAACTGATCATCGGCACCTATTCCATCGCCATGCTGACGCCGGTCGTCGTGGCCGCGCTGTGCGGCAGCCTGATCTCGCAGGCGATCCTCGGCACGCAGCCCCTCGTCGCCTTCGACAACATGCAGGCGGTGACGACTTCCCACGTCACCAGCCTGGAGATCGTGCCGAGCCTGATGCTCGGCCTGTTCTGCGCCGGGCTCGGCATCGCGGTGATGCGCGGCGTCACCCTGGTGGAGCAGATCGTCCAGGCCTCCGGCCTGCCGCGCGTGGCGGCCCCCGTCCTCGGCGGCCTCTGCGTCGGGGCGCTGGCGCTGGCGGGCACGCCGCAGGTGCTCTCCGGCGGCCACGGCGCCCTGCATGCGCACTTCCTGGAGGGCGCGCAGGGCTATACCGGCCTCGCGCTCGCCGGGCTGTTCGTGGCCAAGGCCCTGGCCTCGGCCATCTCCATCGGCTCGGGGTTTCGCGGTGGCCTGTTCTTCGCCTCCCTGTTCCTGGGCGCCATCGCGGGGAAGTTCTTCGCCGTGGCGGCACCGCTCCTCATTCCGGGCATGGCCGGCTTCGGCCTGACGCCGCTGGCCTACGCGGTGATCGGCATGAGCGCGCTCGCCGTCGCGGTGATCGGCGGCCCGCTCACCATGACCTTCCTGGCGCTGGAGGCCACGGGCAGCCTGCCCATCACCGGCCTCGTGCTGGCGGCGGTGATCGCCTCCTCGCTGACTGTCCGAAAGACCTTCGGCTATTCCTTCGCCACCTGGCGCTTCCACCTGCGCGGCGAGAGCATCCGCAGTGCCCACGACATCGGCTGGATCCGCTCCCTCACGGTCGGGCGGCTGATGCGGCGGGACGTGCGGCCGGTGCCCCTCGACACGCCGCTGGCGACCTTCCTGCGCGCCCATCCCCTCGGCTCGCCCTCGCGGGTGGTGGTGGCGGACGGGAAGGACCGCTACGCCGGCATCGTCTCGGTGCCGGAGGCCCATGCGCTGGCCCGCGAGGCCGCCTCCGGCGAGCAGCCGGCCCTGGCCGACCTCCTGCGCTGCACCGACGACTTCCTGACGCCGGAGATGAACGCCAAGGAGGCGGCGGCGGCCTTCGACCGGACGGAGAGCGAGGCGCTGGCCGTCCTCGATCCCGCGCGGACCGTGCTGGGGCTCCTCACCGAGAGCCACACGCTGAAGCGCTACAGCGAGGAACTGGACCGGCAGCGCCGGGCGATGGTCGGGGAATCGGTCTGAACGTCAGGCCGGCGGATTGACCCGGCGGCCCTTGTCCACACCTTGGGCCGCACAGAGACCACGCGGAGGAACCCATGGCAGAGCGCAGCTACCGCATCGCGGTGATCCCCGGCGACGGGATCGGCAAGGAGGTCGTGCCCGAGGGCGTGCGCGTGCTGGAGAAGGCCGCCAAGCGCCACGGATTCTCTCTGACCCTCGACTGGTTCGATTTCGCGAGCTGCGACTATTACGAACAGCACGGCCGGATGATGCCGGAGGATTGGAAGTCGCGGATCGAGGGCCACGACGCGATCTATTTCGGCGCGGTGGGCATGCCCGACCGGGTGCCGGACCACATCTCCCTGTGGGGCTCGCTGATCCTGTTCCGGCGGGAATTCGACCAATACGCCAACCTGCGCCCGGTGCGGCTGATGCCGGGGGTGAAGTGCCCTCTCGCCGACCGGAAGCCCGGCGACATCGACTTCTGGGTGGTCCGCGAGAACACCGAGGGCGAGTACTCGAACGCGGGCGGGCGGATGTTCGTCGGCACCGACCGGGAATTCGCCCTGCAGGAGACGATCATGACGCGCCACGGCGTCGACCGGATCCTCAAGTTCGCCTTCGAGCTGGCCAAGACCCGGCCGCGCAAGCACGTCACCTCGGCCACCAAGTCCAACGGCATCTCGATCACCATGCCGTACTGGGACGAGCGGGTGCGGGCCATGGCGAAGTCCTACCCGGACGTGACCTGGGACCAGTACCACATCGACATCCTGACCGCGCATTTCGTGCTGAACCCGGACCGGTTCGACGTGGTGGTCGCCTCGAACCTGTTCGGGGACATCCTGTCCGACCTCGGCCCCGCCTGCACGGGCACGATCGGCATCGCCCCCTCGGGCAACATCAACCCGGAGCGGGTGCATCCGTCGGTGTTCGAGCCGGTCCACGGCTCGGCCCCCGACATCGCGGGCCAGGGCATCGCCAACCCGATCGGCCAGATCTGGTCCGGGGCGATGATGCTGGAGCACCTCGGCGAGCACGCGGCTGCGGCCGAGATCGTCACCGGCATCGAGCGGGTGCTGGCCGAGCGGACGCTTCGCACCCGCGACCTCGGCGGCAACGCGGACACGCAAGCCTGCGGGAAGGCCGTGGAGGAGGCGCTGGGGTGAGGCTCAGCCCGCGGCGGTCGCGGAACCGAGGGTCGTCAGGGCCCTCAGCCCTTCGGCCTCCCGCTCCAGCGGCCTCGGCTCGCGGAGGAAAGGCGCGAGATAGGCGTCCAGATATCCGTCGCCGGGCAGATGCACTTCCCTGGTCAGAGCCGTCAGGAAAGCGGCCTTGTCCGTCTCGTGCCACGCGACGGAGAGGCCCGCCCGATGGGCCAGGATCGCGTGCACGGTCATGATGGTGCGTCCGTTTCCTTCGAGGAACGGATGGGCGTGGGCCAGCGAGCCCAGCACCTCGCCGGGCTTCGCCCGCATGAACGCGCGGTCGTTGCCATGCCGGAGGGCATAGTCGGCGGCCCGGCGGATATCCTTCGGGAAGGCGAACATCCTGTCGTAGCCGCCGCGGCTGATGTTGGCATGCGGCGCGGTCTCCCACCGGTCCTTCCCCGCCCAGGGGTAGACCGAACCGAACAGGATCGCGTGCGTGGCGAGGATGTCAGCGTAGGTCAGCGGGTTCCGGCGCGACAGGGCGGCGACAGCTTTGCCGACCTTCATCATGAACGCCCTGTGCTCGAGTTGCTTGACCCGAGCGAGGTCTTTGAGACCGGCGACGTTGCGGAGATAGCCCCGCTCCTCGAAATCGCCGAAGACGTCGAAGGTCAAGCGTCCAAGCCGTCCCGCTCGGCCAGGTAACGCGCATGAAGCAGCGTGTTCTCGATGTCGGGGATGGCTTCGGCCCGGCCGAGGGCGACGAGCAGCCACTCGGTCTCGTCGAGGTCCACATCGTCGCCGGCCAAGCGCGAGACCGCCTCGGCCCAGTCGTCGAGCCCCGCCCGCTCGTAGCGGATGCCGTGCCGGCGGGCGAGATCGCGGATGGTGTCCCTGGCCGTCATCACCTCGGCCTCGGGACGAACGGCAGCCTGTGCGTTCATGGCGAACTCCTCGACAGGAATTCTACCCCATCCCCCGCCGTCCCGTCGACTCTTTCGGACGGCGGGAGGTGCCGCTCAGCGCGGCCGGCGGCGGACGCTGACGACGTTGTCGGAGAGGTCGGCCTTCTCGGCCTTGGCGGCGGGCAGCGTGTCGGTGACGACCTTGACGATGCTCGGGGCATCGAGACCCGCTTCGGCGTACATCTTCTCCGGCTTGTCGTGGTCCTGGTACGTGTCCGGCAGGGTCAGCGTCCGCACCCGAACCCGGCCCGCATCCAGCGCGCCCTTCTCCGCCAGAAGGTGCAGCACCATCGCCCCGAACCCGCCGCGCGAGCCCTCCTCGATCGTCACCAGCACCTCGTGCCGCGACGCCAGATCCAGGATCAGCGCCTCGTCCAGCGGCTTGGCGAAGCGCGCATCCGCCACCGTGACCGCCACGCCCTGCTCGGCCAGCGTATCCGCCGCCTTCAGCGCC
>Ga0182229_1000259_pt1 | contig 13881 bp, 13 predicted proteins | sample G6R1MG_32_FD_129663 | JGI IMG/M metagenome (GOLD analysis project Ga0182229, IMG submission 129663) | Miscanthus phyllosphere microbial communities from Michigan, USA - G6R4_MAIN_07NOV2016_LD1 MG | ecosystem: Host-associated > Plants > Phyllosphere > Phylloplane/Leaf | place: USA: Michigan...
CGGCATGCCGGGGAAGTGCCCGGTGAACTGCGGCTCGTTGGCGGTGACGTTCTTGATGCCGACGCAGGACAGATCCTGATCGATCTCGACGATCCGGTCGATCATCAGGAAGGGATAGCGGTGGGGCAGATACTCCATCAGCTGCTGGACGTCGGCCGAGCCCAGTTCCCGCGGCATCTCACTCATCGATCGTCGGCTCCGCCCATACGCCCGTCGGCGGAGAACCCCGCCCGTCCGTCCCGCCTCTGTCGGTGGAAGCGGCCCTGTTGGGCACGAAATCGGGCGGATGCAAGGTTTTTGGTGTTTTTCGAGGTGCGGAGACGAGGCCGGCTCCCGCCGGCGAAGGTTTCGGCCTCGATGTACGCGGCCGAGGCGCACCGAGCGTCGGCAGGCTCAGCCCGCCTCCCCCGCCCCGAACACGCTCGCGAGATAAGCCCGGACGAAGCCCGGCATGCGCCCGGCGTCGCAATCGGCGAGGCTGCGCGCGATCACGGTGCGCGCCAGTTCAGGCCGGCCCTCGCGGGCATTATGCCCCGCGATGCGGCGCTGGAGGGTCGCCGCGTCGTCGTCGAAGGGCACCGGCCTGAGGAAGGCGAGCTGGCCCTCGCCCGCGATCAGGGTCCAGGAGGCGGGCGCGTCCGGCAGGGCGAGCCCGGTCTCCTCGGCGAACTCGCGGGCCGCGCTGCCGGCGAGATCGACCACGCCGGCCTCCCGGACATCGCTCCGGTCGGGCGTGCCGCAGGGGAAGTAGATCTGGCCGGCATTGGCCGTGTGGACGCCCATCTGGCCGAGCAGCACGGCGCCGTCGCCCGTATGCGGGACGATGGCCGAGAACGCGTTGGCGACGCTCGCGTCCGGCGTGCCCGCATCGCGCAGGGCCAGGAAGCACGAGAACCGCGTCTCGAAGAACTGCACGGTGCAGGCGCCGTCGCGGATCTCGCAGCCCCGCGCCAGCAGCACGGGCCCGTCGAACAGCTCCGGGGCAACCGCCAGCCGCCGCTCCCAGTTGCGGGCGATGTCGCCCGCGTTGTCGCGGGCCCAGGCCCAGTCGTGCGCCACGAGCCGGGCACCGAGGGAGGCGAGCCGCGTCAGGGTGAAGCCGTGTCCGTCAGACATGCAGGCGGCCTTCCGCGATCACCACGGCCGAGCCGCCGATCTCGACGGAGCGCAGCGCCCCCTGCGCGATCACGAGCTGCAGCGCGATCTCGCTCGGGCGGCCCATGGCGAACCCCTGGCGCAGGACGACGTCGTGGGTGCCCTCCCCCATCGCCTCGTGCTGCATCAGCACGCCCGCGAAGGCGGCGGCCGCCGAGCCGGTGGCGGGGTCCTCCGGCACGCCGAGATGGGGCGCGAACATCCGCGTCCGGTAGCTGCGCCCCAGCGCCTCCGGTTCGAGGGCGTAGAGGTAGACCGCGTCGACGCCGCCGGGCAGGCGGGCGAAAGCGGCGGCATCGAGCCGGGCGCCGTCCAGCGCCGCGACGGAGGCCACCGGCACGAAGGTGAAGCTCGGACCGCCCGAGCCGTGCCGGCTCGGGGCGTGGCGAGCGAACCCGATGTCGTGGCCGGCCAGCCCGAGCGCGTCCGCGAGCGCGCCGGGTTCGGCGGCCTCGCCGAGCCATTCGGGCAGCGTCGGCGCCTTGAACCGGGCATGACCGCGCCGCTCCCCGGTCTCGACCGCGCAGGCGACGGTCCCGGCCTCCACCTCCAGGCCGAACATCACCGCATCGGCCGCCCGACCGTTCCCACGGTCGTCGAGGGCCAGCAGGACCGCCGTGCCGACGGTCGGATGGCCGGCGAAGGGCAGCTCCCGCACGGGCGTGAAGATGCGCAGCCTCGCCCGGTGCCGCGGCGCCTCGGGGGGCAGCACGAACACCGTCTCGGACAGGTTGAACTCCCGGGCGACCGCCCGCATCGCCGCGCCATCCAGTCCCTCGCTGTCCAGCACCACGGCCAGCGGATTGCCGGCGAGCGGGGTGTCGGTGAACACGTCGAGGATGGCGTAGCGGCGGGACATGCCGGGGAGTCTCCGGTGCGGTCGAGGTGGGGGAAACGCGCCGGAGACGCTCCCGGTCACACCGCCTCGACCGGAAACGTCTCGCTCGGACTGACGAACTCGTCCTGCGCCTCGACGGTCAGCAGTTCGGCCGATCCGGCCTCGGCGGTGCGCTTGAGAACCCCGTAGATCGAGGCGGCGGCGAGTCCCAGCGCCCGCGCGGCCGAGCCGGTGCGGGCGTAATGGACCAGGAACAGGGCCGCGACGGCATCCCCCGCCCCGCTCACCGCTTTCAGGACAAGGCGCGGCGTGCGCACGCGCCAGACCCCGTCGCCCTCGGCCACCAGCATGTCGATGGCCCCGTCCGGCGTCGCATCGGTCACGAGCGAGGTGACGAGGACGACGCGGGGGCCGAGCGCCCGGATCGCGGCGGCCGCGCGCTTGGCCCGATCGAGGGTGGCGCTGCCGAGCCCCGACAGCAGGTCGAGCTCGAACTGGTTCGGCGTCACGATGTCGGCGGCGGACAGCGCCCGCTCGCGCATGAACTCGGCGACGCCGGGGCGCACGTAGATGCCGGGACCGGTGTCGCCGATCACCGGATCGCAGGCGTAGAGCGCGGAGGGGTTTGCGCTCCGCACCCGTGCCACCGCGTCGAGGATCGCCGCGCCGATCGCGGGCGAGCCGACGTAGCCGGACAGCACCGCGTCGCAGCCCGGCAGCACGCCGCGCTCGGCCACGCCGCGCACTACCTCCTCGACCATGGCCGCCTCGAACACCGTCCCCCGCCACGCGCCGTAGCCGGTGTGGTTGGAGAACTGCACGGTGTGGACCGGCCAGACCTCGACGCCGAGGCGCTGCATCGGGAACACGGCCGAGGCATTGCCGACGTGCCCGTAGGCCACGTGCGACTGGATCGACAGGACCTTCATGGCGGGCCTTCCCAGCGCGTCCCATCGGTACCGGCAGGGCCATACCCCATGGACGGCTCCGCGCCCAGCGACGGCGCGGACGGGCGGCTCAGGGCTGCTTCGTCCCGGGAGCCGTGGCGTCCGGTGCCTTGCGCGCGATCAGGCCCGGGATCACCCGGCCGCCCTCGCCGAAATTCTCGAAGGCGCGCCGGCAGCTCTCGACGGGCTCCTTCTGGTAGGCCTGGGTGTACTCGGCGGAGCGCACCGCCAGCAGGCCCTGCGAGAGGTCGTCCACCTTCACGCCCATGGCGGCGATGACCGTCTTGAAGCGGTCGTAGTCGGGCTGCGCCTCGGGGCAGGAATTGGCGACGAAGATGACGAGCCCCGCCAGCTTGGTCGCGCTGCGCTCCTGTCGTTGCTGCAGCGTCTCGGGCTTGGGGGCCTCCCCGCCGGGCGACACGGGCGCCGGCTCCGCGGCGGCCGGCGTCTCCGGCGCGGTCTGCGCGGCGAGGGGCGTGGCGAGGCAGCCGGCCAGGGCTGCCGCGATCAGGGTCGGCTTCATCGGTGTCCTCCCGTCGGCGCTGTCATCCGCGTCCGTCGACCCCTCAGGTGCGGGAGCCGGGCCGGAGCGTCAACCCGGAGCGAGGGCTGAGGCGATTTTGCCAATGCCGTCCGCCGGTTCGTCCCGGAGGCCGGCGTCGGTCGGCGGGGGGAATCGGCGTTTCTCCGCTTCACCCGGCCCGCGGCCCTCGGTAAGCAGCAGGCGACCCGTCCCGACGGGATCCGTGCGGCGTAGCTGGCAGACCTGTATGACCTCGCTCCTCGTCGGCGTGATCGGCCACGTCGATCACGGCAAGACCGCCCTCGTCCGCGCGCTCACCGGCGTCGAGACCGACCGGCTCAAGGAGGAGCAGGCCCGCGGCGTCTCGATCGTGCCCGGCTTCGCGCTGCTGCGGACGGGCGGGGGCGAGATCGACCTCGTGGACCTGCCCGGCCACGAGCGCTTCGTGCGGGCGATGATCTCGGGCGCCACCGGCATGCGGGCGGTGCTGCTCGCCGTGGACGCCCGCGAGGGCATCAAGCCGCAGACCGTGGAGCATCTCGAGATCGCCCGCCTGATCGGCGTGCGCCGGGGCGTGATCGCCCTGACCAAGTGCGATCTGGTCGATGCCGACACGATCGCCCGGCGCAGCGCCGAATTGGCTACGATCGTGGCCCGCTCCGGCATCGCGGACGCCCCCGTCGTCCCGACCTCGGTGGTGGCCGGCACCGGGATCGGGGACTTGAGCGCGGCACTCGCGGCGCTGCTGGACGACGCGCCCCCGGCGATCGACGACGGCGTGCCCTACCTGCCGGTGGATCGTGTCTTCGCCCGGCCCGGCTTCGGCACGGTGATCACCGGGACGCTCCGGCGCGGCCGGCTCTCGGTGGGCGACCGGGTCGAGATCATGCCGGGGGGACGCGTCGCCACGGTGCGCAGCCTCCAGATCCACGGACGCTCCGTCCCCGCCGCCGAACCGGGCCGTCGCACGGCGGTGGCGTTGCGGGGCGTCGAGATCGCCGACCTGCATCGGGGCCAAGCGCTGTGCGCCCCCGGCATGCTGGCCCCGACCCGCTGGATCGACGTGGCGCTGACGGCGGTCGCGTCGGCGGAAACGGCGCTCGAAGGCGGCACCGCCTGCCGCCTGCTGTTCGGCACCAGCGAGGTGCCCGCGCGCCTGCGCCTGCTCGACCGCGACGCGCTCCAGCCCGGCGAGACGGCGATGGCTCAGGTCCGCACCGAGGAGGATATCGCCGTGCCCCCGCGCGAGCCGTTCGTGCTGCGCCTCGATGCACCGCCGGTGACGGTGGCGGGCGGACGCGTGCTCGATCCCGCCGCGCGGCGGCGCAAGCGCCACGACCCGCGGACGCTCGCCGACCTCGCCACGCTGAGCGCGGGCCGGCCCGACGAGGCCCTGGCGATCCGGCTCGCCCAGGCCGGCTCCGAAGGTGCCATGCTCGACGACCTCGCCCGCGGCGTCGGCGTGGCGGCGGAGCGGGTGCGACGGCGTCTGGCCGAGACCGGCGCGCGCGAGGCCGGCGACCGCTTCGTGGGCGCGACCGCCTTCGCCGCGCTGCGCGGGACCCTCCTCGCGGCGCTCGCCCGCCACCATCGCGACCATCCGATCGAGCACGGCATCGTCCTCGACCGGCTCGCCCGCGAGACCGGCCTGTCCGAGACGGCGGCGGCGGCGGGCCTGCGCGACCTCGTCGCCACCCGCGACGCGGTGCAGGGCGGCACGCTGTTCCGCCGGGCCGACTTCGACCCCGCCCGCAACGCCGACGAACACGTGCGCAACCTGGAGACGGTCTTCCGCCGGGCCGGCCTGTCGCCGCCCGACGAGACCGAGGCGGTGGGCCGCGACCTGCGCCGCCGCGAGGCGCTGACCTACCTGCTGGGCGCCGGCACCCTGATCCGCGCGCTCGACCGCGTCCAGAAGCGTACGATCCTGTTCCACCGGGACGCGGTCACCGAGGCGAAGACGCAGCTCGTTCAGGCGTTCCCCGGCCCGGCCGGCGCGCAGACCGGGTTCCTGGCCCGCGAGGCCGGGGCGGCGCTGGGCATCTCGCGAAAGTTCTCGATCCCGCTGCTCGAACATCTCGACGCGGTGCGCTTCACCCGGCGCGTGGGCGACAAGCGGGTGTTCGTGGAGGGCGCGGCGCCCCCCAAGACCTGAAGCCCGCGCGCATGGCGGCCGAGCGCGGCACGGTGCCGGTCTCAGCGCACCTCGCGCGGGCGCACCGTCCAGGTCGACCAGTACACCGGACGGCCGTAGAGCGCCGAGCCCTCGCTGCCGTCGCTGCGGGGGGCGAGGCGGTCGAACCAGGTCAGGACGCCGCCCTTGCCTGGATAGATCGCCGGGGTGTCGAGGTTGCCGTAGCGGTCCGTCATCCAGAAGAAGCCGTCGCGTCCGTAGCGCCCGCCGCCGTCCCCGCCCGAGCGCAGGCCGAGATAGGCGGTCGAGCGCCTCGCCTCCACCGGCTCTGAGAACAGGCCGAGCCCCGAGATCGCGCCGACGGAGAGGTCGGCCGTGTAATGCAGGCAGAGGTCGGCCACCGGCCCGCCCGCCGCGCTGGCCGGGCGCAGGCAGGAATAGCCGACCGCCCAGCGGTCCATCCCCCGCGCCTTGGCCACGCGCAACTGCGTGTCCGGCGGCAGCCCGTCGAGCACGAGCTTGGCCGCCGACCATGCCCGGTCCGCGCCGACGTCCCGGCTGGTGCGCAGATACAGGCCGGTCCGACGCTTGGCGGGGGGGGCGCCGCAATCCTCGGGCAGCACGTCGGCGTAGAAGTAGTGATAGACCTGATCGACCACGCTGATCGAGCCGACGAGTCCGCGGGTCTCGAAGCCGGGCGCCACGCAGTTCCCGACGATGGGCCGGCCGGTCTCGTCGAGGACGGGGGCCAGCACCGGCGGCTCGGAGCGCCGCGACCGGCGCCGCCCGCCCTCCTCGCCGAAGGGCACCCATTCGGCATCGGTCGCGCCGTCCTGTCGCGCGCGGACCTCGACGCGCTCGAAATCGTAGGTGCGGCCCTGGATCAGCACGTGCCGGCGGCCCTGCGCCGTCGCCTCGGTGGCGATCATGAACAGCGCGTAGGACTCGTCCCCGGCCCAGTCGCGGCCGGCGACCGCCATCGGATCGCGCGCCCCGCTCCCCTCCTCCGCCGCGGCGGCCGCGCGGATCTCCTGGCGGTTCTCCTCGCGGGCGGCACGGCCCCGGCGGCGGCGCTGGCGACGCGGGGGTGTGGCCTGCGCGGCCTGCGCGGCCCAGAAGCGGTAGTCGGCGGGCGGCATCGTCGTGGCGAGCTGGTCCGATTGCCGCCCGGAGCGCAGGGTGCCGCCGAGGCCCGGATCGGTGGCGCGCAGGTCGGTGGGGCAGGCCTCGCCCCGACGGCCGGTCTCGCGACGGGGCTCGCCGTGATAGATCACCTGGAGCGGACCGGGCGCCATGCGCGTCTTCAGCCGCAGGATCTGGACGCCGCGCGCGAAGGCGCACGAGGAGGGGGCGAAGAACACGCCCTCCGGCTCGCCGACCGAGCGGCAGATCTCCAAGGCCCCCCCACCCGTCGCGTAGCAGGACGAGGCATCGGACTGAGCCAAGGCCGGGCTCGTGGACAGGCCCGCCCCGAGGGCGAGGGCGAGGATGGGGGCGATGAAGCTGTGGCGTGTCACGTCTGGCTCGGTAGCGGGCGCCGGAAACCGGCGCGAGCGGAAAACGGCGGATCGCGGGGGGCGATCCAGGGGGAGAAATGCGCAGGTTTGCGATCGGCAGACGCGTTCGGGCCGAACCGTCATCCCGCTCGTGGGTTGACGCGGCTCGGAGGGGGCGTCGCGCCGCGACCACAACCCGCGAGGGCGGGAAACCGCTCCCTGCCGACATCATCCCAGGGGTATCCGGGTCGGGAAAGCCGATGTCCGGTACACCCATCGTGCAGGAGTCGTCATGGACATCGCCATCGATACGGTTACCGAGATCATCCTGCGGCTGCGGGCGATCGACGTGAAGGAGGGGCCGACCGACCCGGATTCCGGGTCGAACCCCATCGACGACGGCGCCACCGACGTGCTGGTGTCGGGCACGGACGATTCCACGGAGCAGGAGCTGCGCTCGATGCTCGTCGGCCTCAACGACGACGAGCGGGCCGACCTGCTGGCCCTGCTCTATGTCGGGCGCGGCGACTATGAGCCGGCGGAGTGGGCCGAGGCGCTGCGCTTCGCCCGCGAGCGCGAGGCGGCGGGCGACGGCGCCGTCAAGGAGCTTCTGGCCTCGCCGCTCGCCGGCGACCTGCTCTCCGAGGGACTGGAATACCTCAACATCCCCCAGGACGCGCCGCAGGGCTGACACCGAGAAGCCCCGCTCCAGGCCGGAACGGGGCTTCTCCGCGATCGGGATCGGTCTCGGCCTCAGCGGCAGGCGAGCGCCTTGGCACCTTCGGCGACGAAGTCCGCGACGGTGCGCAGGTCGTCCGACGTCCGGGGGTTGCGCGCCACGGCCATGGCCTCGCTGTAGAGGCGCTGGTTGCACGAGCAGGGCGCCAGCCCCTCGCCGACCGGAGGGGAGCAGGCGTCGTGATGCATGCAGGCCCGATCGAGGGCATCCACCGGCGGCGGGTTGTTCCCGCGGCTTCCGGGACCGCAATAGTTGCCGTGGAAGACGAGTGCGCCCTTGGGCAGGCCCAGGTCCGGGGCCGCCGTGGAGGGAGCGGAGGCGTTCGGCGTCTGGATGGCGGAAAGATCCTGTGCGGCGGCGGGGAGCGCCGAGGCCGAGGCGAGGGCCAAGGCGAGGGCGGCGCGCCGGAAGACGGCGCGGGTCGGAATGATGGTCACGGGTCTGGTCCCTGTACGGTTCGAGGCCCCTCGCTCCATCAGGTGGAGACTGTCGTTGCGTCGGCAACCCGGAGGCGGTGTCTTCAAGCAAACCAAGCTCGCGCCCGGCGGTTCAACCCCGGCGGTCACGGTAAATCGACGGACCATCCGTTCCGGACCGGACGGGCGGGAACGTCCGGGAGTTTGCGCGGGAACCCGGCTCGACAGGATCGACAACCGAACGTTAACGCGTGCCGGTCGATCGTGCACAATCATGATTGCTCCCACACTCGATCCCGTGGCCGTCCAGGCGGTTCTGACGACGGCGGCCGTCTCGGGCCTGCTGGCGCTCAAGCACTACCTCGCCGACTTCGTCCTGCAGACCAACGCCATGGCCCGCGGCAAGGAACGGGCGCAGGGGTGGCTGGTGCCGCTCTGCGCGCACGGGCTCTGCCATGCCGGGATCGCGCTCGCGATCGCGCTGGCCCTGGCGCCGCGCCTGTGGTGGCTGGCCCTCCTCGATCTCGCGATCCACCTCGCCATCGACCGTGCCAAGGCGGTGATCGCGCATCGCGGGCGCTGGCCGATGTCCGATCCGCGCTTCTGGTGGCTGATGGGCTTCGACCAGTTCCTGCACCAGTCGACCAACGTCGGGCTCGCGGCCGCCTTCGTGCTGGCCTGAGGCCGGGACCACGCGCTCGATCCTGTGGAACGGGCGATTCGTCGCTGGTCGGCTTGAAAATTGTTTAGAACCTCGGTGCCAGCGTGGTCGCGACAAGCGCCGAAGCGGGCCGATGAACGATTCCCTTGACCAACTCCTCCTTCCGGCCGGCTCGCTCCTGTTCTCCGAGGGCGACGTCGGTGAGGTGGCCTACCTGATCCGCAGGGGCGAGATCGAGATCTTCCTGGATCGCCCCTCGGGCGAGGTCTCGCTGGCGCGCCGCAGCGCCGGCGAGATCATCGGCGAGATGGCGATCATCGACCGGTTGCCGCGTTCGGCCTCGGCCAGGATCCTGGCGGAGGCCGAGCTCGTGCTGATCACCCGGGCGCAGATCGAGCACCGCATCAACGCCACCGACCCGATCCTGCGCATGTGCCTGGGCGTGGTGATCGAGCGCTACCGCGAGACCGTGGGCCTGCTGCGCAGCTCGGCCGACGAGCGCGCGATCCAGGCCAACACGCCCCTGCCCTCTCCGAAGCGCTCCGAGGCACCCCAGTTCCGGGCCGCCCTCGACATGCTCTCCCTGGAACGGGAACTGAAGCGCGGGCTGCTGGAGCGCGAGTTCGAGATCCATTTCCAGCCGATCGTCGCGCTGGCCTCCTCGCGCCTCGCGGGCTTCGAGGCGCTGATCCGCTGGAATCATCCGGCGCGGGGGCGGCTGGCGCCGAGCCACTTCATCCCCGTGGCGGAGGCCAGCGGCCTCATCATCGGGATGACGCAGTGGTGCCTGAGCGAGGTCGCGCGGGTCTATCCTCGGTTGCGCGAGGCGGCGTCGGCCAATCCGGACTGGACCGCCGAGGACGGCCCCTTCGTCAGCGTCAACGTCTCGGGGCACGACCTCGCGCTGCCCGGCTTCTCGCAGAGCGTGCGCGAGACCCTCGCGATGTTCGGCATGCCGCTCGAACGGCTCAAGCTCGAGGTGACCGAGAGCATCCTGATGAGGGACCCCGAGGTCGCGTCCGGTGTGCTCCGCGAATGCCGCGACGCCGGCATGGGAATCGCCATCGACGATTTCGGCACCGGGTACTCGTCGCTGAGCTACCTCGCGACGCTGCCGATCTCCACGCTCAAGATCGACCGGGCCTTCGTGCGCTCTCTGGTGGCCGACGCCACCAGCGCCAAGATCGTCGCGACCATCCTGCATCTGGCCCGCGACCTCGGCGTGCCGGTGGTGGCCGAGGGCATCGAGCGCGAGGTGGAGGCGACCCTGCTGGGGGCGCTCGCCTGCGAGTACGGCCAGGGCTACCTCTACGGACGCCCCGCCCCCCTCGCCGACGCCACCACCTTCGCGCGGACATGGCGCGGCCTGGCTTGCGCGCCCTCGAACGTGGTCGCGCTGACGGGCTGATCCGCTGATCCTGCGCGGCGGCAGCTTTCCGGGCCCCGACGCGACCGTCGCCGACGAGGTGGGCGGGCTGCTGCTCTTCGTGGCCGCGAGCCGCGCGGTGATCGACGGGGTGAACCGCTTCAAGGGCGCGGTGGCCGCGGCCCTGACGCTGGAGCGGCAGGCCACCCTGCCGGCGCGTGTCGTGCCCGGCCGCGTCGCGGCTGCGGCTGGACCGCGACGGCGGCATCGGCGCGGTGAGCGAGCGCCGCGCCTGCCTGCCCTCGACATCCGCGGATTATCGGCGATGACCCGCGAGCGACCGCAGGAAAAGGTGGTCGCCACGCTGCCGGGCGTGCGGACCCCGGTCCACACGGCCGTGAGCGCGCAGGACGGCATCCCCGACGAGGATGTCGGCGACGGCATCCTGGCGCAGTTCGTGGTCGGGACGGGGGCGAACCGGACGCGGGCCGCACTGGACTGCGCCCGGGCCATCCAGCATCGGCTCGCGGCGATGAACCGCGAGCGGGCGGCGGAGGGCTCGGTCCCTTGCGCGTCATCGTGGCGCTCCATGCCGGCGACGTGCTGGCGGGCGTGTTCGACGACGGGTTCCGGGCCGGGTACACGGTGCTGGGCCCGGCCACGAACATGCTCGGCCGCCTGGAGGTCTCCGCCAAGGCCGCCGACCCGTCGCGCGCGGCGTCCGAGGATTTCGCGCACCGGCACGGGTCGGACGGCGGGGGCGGCCTCATCCGCGCCCGCCTGTCGTCGGCCCAACCCGGCCGGCCCGCTCTTTTGGCGGTGGAGCGCACGGAGCAAGCGGGGCGCCCGCCGCAGCCCTACCCCTTGACCATCTCCCCGCATTGCTGCGCCACCTCGGTGCCCCAGGGGGCCAGCGGCACGGCGGAGGTGGAGTTCTTGGGCGAGCCCTGCACCACACGGTCCGAATAGACCATGTAGATCAGCGTGTTGCGCTTCGCGTCGCAGGCCCGCACGATCTGCATCGACTTGAAGATCAGAGAGCGGCGCTCGCTGAACACCACGTCGCCCTGGGTCAGCTTGGCCTTGAACCGCACCGGCCCGACCTGACGGCAGGCAAGCGAGATATCGGAAACGTCCTCGGCGAGTCCCAGCGTCCCCTTGATGCCGCCCTTCTCGGGCTGGGTGTACCAGCAGGCGACCCCCTCCACCTGGGGATCGTCGATCCCGTAGGTCACGAGCTTGTCGTTGGGCGTGAGCGGGCGCCAGACGGTCGACTTGTCGAAGATCCGGTCGGGTCCCTCCGCCGCGATCGCGGGTGCGGCGAGCGCGAACGCCGCCAGCCCGGCCGCCATCCAACCCCTGGTGCCCCTGCGCCACATCATTCGACCAATCCCCGTCAAACGTGAGAGCGCACATGTGGTGTGTCTGTTGCCACGGCGCGAGGCGCAGTATCACGGATGCAGGTCCCCGCGGCGGCGCTTCGCCGGCCGGACCCGCACGTCGCCCTCCGAGATCCCCAGCATTCGAGCCATGCCGTTGATCCGCCCGCCGTTCCGTTCGCTCGTCCAGGCGCTGGCCGCGGCCCTGGTCGCGCTGGCCTGCGCCGCCCCGGCGCGGGCCGACCAATGGGCCTGCCAGCGCTATCGGACGGAGCTCGCCAACCTCACCGACGGCGCCAACACGGCCCAGGCCCTGCAGAACGAGATCGGCCGGCTCCAGAGCTACTACCGCTCGCTCAACTGCGAGGGCGGCAAGTTCCTGTTCTTCGACACCCGCCCGCCCCAGTGCGGCGCGGTGGAACAGCGCATCCGGGCGCTGAACGCGGGCTACGGGGGAGAGAACGGCGCCGTGACGGCGGCCCGGCGCCAGCAGCTGACGGCCATGGTGGCGAGCGCCTGCGCCGGCGTGTCGGGCCCGACTATCGTGAGCGCTCCCGGAGCGGGCGCCGCGGGCGAGCGTACGGCGCGGGGCGGTGTCCAAGTGATCTGCGTGCGCACCTGCGACGGCTCGTACTTTCCGATGAGCAACCTGCCGGACGGGCGCGAGGGCTCGAACGAGCTGTGCCAGGCGCTCTGTCCGGGGGCGGAGGCGGTGGCCTACTCGATGCCCCACGGCGACGACGCCCTCAAACACGCCGCCACGATCAAGGGCAGCCGAGCCTACACGGCGCTGCCGACCGCGTTCCGGTTCCGCACCAGCTTCACCCCGAACTGCTCGTGCAAGGGCGAGGGCAAGACCTGGGCGCAGTCGCTGGCCAAGGCCGAGAGCATGCTGGTCGCGCACAAGGGCGACATCTTCGTCACGCCGATGCAGGCGGAGGCGCTGTCGCGGGCGCCGAAGGTTCGCCTCACCCTGGTCGGGCGGGCCGACAGGACCGCCGCCGGGCTCGCGGCGGATGCGGCCAGCCGCACCGGCGTGATGTCCGACACGGACGTGCCGGCCGGCGCCCCGGCTCCGCCCGAGGAGCGCTCGATCCGCGTGATCGCTCCCGGCATGATCGCCGTCCCCGGCCGTACCGGGACGCCCTGATCGTCCCGAACCTCCGGGCCGGCATCGGGCCTTTGACGCACGGCACGCGGGAACCATATCGGCCCGACGCGGTTCGGAACCGCCGAACGTTCCGATTCCCGATTGCCCAGCGAGGCCGACTTCATGCGGATGACCCGCGCGCTGCTCCTGACCGGCACCATCCTGCCGACGCTCCTCCTGTCCGGGCCGATCGCGGCCCGCGGCCTCGACGACGGCCTGTACCGCCGGATCGAGCTGGCGCAGCTCGAGGACGGCGACGGACCCCGGGGCGGTGGAGGCGGCCCTCGGGGCCGCGGCGGTGCCGATCGCGAGGGGCCTGCCGAGCGCGCCGCTCCCCCGCGCGAGCGACCGGAACCGCGCCAGCCTCCCTCGGCGCGGCCCGACCGGTCCGACGAGCGCGCCGCCCCCCCCGCGGGCCGAGGGCGCGGCCCGGCCCCCGAGCGGGACGAGCCCGATCGCCCGACCCGCGCGGCCCCTCCGCCCCAGGACAGGCCCGCCGTCCGGGAGCGGCCGGATCGGGCCGCACCGGCTCCGGCCGCTCGTCCCGAGCGTGCCCAGCCCGACCGATCCGATGAACGCCCGACCCCGCCCGCCGGCCGCCCGCGCGGCCCGGCGACGGACCGGGACGAGCCCGACCGTCCGACCCGCGCCGCCCCCCCGGCCCGCCCCGATCGCGCCCAGCCCGACCGATCGGACGAGCGTCCCGGTGCGCCCGCGGCCCGCCCGCGCACCCCCGCCCCGGACCGGAACGAGCCCGATCGGCCCGGTCGCGCGACGCCCGCCTCGCCGGAGCGTCCGGCCGCCGGCGAGCGGTCCGATCCGGCCGAGCGGACGCCGTCGCAGCGCCGCGCGCCCGACGCGCCGACGCCGCCCGCCGTACCCGGAGCCGCGCAGCCCACGCGGCCGACCCCGCCCGCCGCGCCGGCCCAGCCTCAGACGGCCCCGGCCGAGGAGCGTGGGCGCGCGGGTCGCCCCGGTGCCGAGCCGGACGCGAGGCCCGCGGCGCCCAATCAGGCCCCCGGTGTTCCGGGCCGGCCCGTGACGCCTCCCGGCGCGTCGCCTGCCGCGCCCCCTGCC
>Ga0182229_1000260_pt1 | contig 13843 bp, 10 predicted proteins | sample G6R1MG_32_FD_129663 | JGI IMG/M metagenome (GOLD analysis project Ga0182229, IMG submission 129663) | Miscanthus phyllosphere microbial communities from Michigan, USA - G6R4_MAIN_07NOV2016_LD1 MG | ecosystem: Host-associated > Plants > Phyllosphere > Phylloplane/Leaf | place: USA: Michigan...
GCGCTCGGCCGACCCTTCGAGCTCGGCGCGATGCTCGCCGGTGTAGGCGTGGGCGATGTTTTCGAGCAGCTTAACCCAATTGCCGGGCGCGAAGTAGGTACCTCCGTAAAATGGCTTGGCCTCGGGTGTCAGCATCACATTTAGCGGCCAGCCGCCCTGAATACCCATGGCCTGCACGGCGGCCATGTAAATCTGGTCGACATCGGGCCGTTCTTCGCGGTCGACCTTGATGCAGACAAAGTACTCATTCATGACCCGCGCTACCTGCTCATTTTCAAATGATTCGCGCTCCATTACGTGGCACCAGTGGCAGGCCGCGTAGCCGATGCTCACGATAATGGGCTTCTGTTCGGCCTGCGCCCGCGCCAGGGCTTCGGCACCCCAGGGATACCAGTCCACGGGGTTGCGCGCATGTTGCAGCAGGTAGGGGCTGGTTTCGTGGGCCAGGCGGTTGGCGGGTGCGGTAGGGGAGGCGGCAGACATGAGGTAGCTAGGGCTGGGTAAAGCAAAACCCAGCCGGTTGGGGCTGGGTTTTGAAAAGCATTAGGTTGCTGGGGCGTCGGTGGCTGGTGGGGTTTTCTTGCCCGGCGGACGGCCTCGGCGCGGAGTGGCGGCTTTAGCAGGCTCCTTAGGCGCTTTTGCCTTGGCTTTGGTTGCCCTAGGTGCCCGAGTGGCCGGTTTGCTAGGTACAGCTTCAGTAGCAGCTTCTGCGGCAACCGTGGGCGCAGGCTCCTCTGCCGCAGTAGAAGGGGTAGGCTCCTCAGTAAGAATTGCCTTGGCCTTGGGCCGGCCGCGCTTGGTTTTGGCCGGCGTAGCGGGCGTTTCCTCCGCCGGCGGTACTAAGGGCTCACTTACTGGCGGCGTGACTACTACTTCCAGCGCGGCGGCCGGCCGCTCCAGCAGTATCTCAGGAATGATGGGCGGTGAAATAATGGGCGCGGTAGTCGGGGTGCTGTCTGCCGCAGGCGTTGCCTCCGCAGGCGCCGGCCGATAAAGCGGATTGCGTTGCCCGCGCTTCAGCAGTCCCGACTTCGTAATTACTTTCGACTTCTTGGGCGTGGGGCCAGTGCCCCGCTTACGTACTGGCGTGGGCTGGGCCGCCGTAGCCGGCAGTTCTGCCACCAGGGCTGAGCTATCATCGCTGGCCACGGCAGCAGGCTCAGTTGACGTTGGCTCTAGCACGGGAGCTAGCTCAACTAATTCTTCTACTGGTACTTGATTGGTAAGCTCGGCCTCAGCTAACGCAAGGTCTCCAGCTACTGCCGCTTCTTCCGAATCCGTCAGGGGTTCTGTACTATCATCTTGCTCGGCGGCGAGCTTGGCAGCGTTTTTACGCGCGGTGCGCTTGGCGCCACCTCGCGAGCGGCGCTTCTTCTTCTTGGCGGGGTAGCTCGCTGCTTCCTCTGGCACAGTGGTCTCGGCAGCGGGTCTGCCTTCCGCCGCCGCTAGTAGCTGTTCTTCGGGGGTAACCTCAGCCACAGCCTCTGGTACGAGTTCGGCTGCCACAGCCTCGGTGGTCGCGAGCGGGCGGTTGGGCTGGCGGTCGCGGTTCGAGCGGTCGTGGCGTCGATTATCACGGCGGTCATCCTGGCGGCGCTCAGGGCGCGCCTCCTGGTTGGTAGGGCGTTCAGTAGCTAGTAGGCTAACGCTTTGCGGCTCCACGGCCGAAGTCTCTTCGCCAATATCAATGCGCTCTTCGTCATCATCCACTTCGGGCTCGGGCACCCGTGTCGGGCGGGGTGGGGGCAGGGCCGCTAGTTGGCGTTGCACATCACGCAGTTCTTGGCGCACATCTACTCCCTGGGTAGCTAGGCGCTCCAGGCGCTCGCGCGTCTGGTCGAGGAAAGCCCGATGCTCGGGGGCCCCAGGATGCAGCGGGCGATGACCTAGGGACTGCTGCACGGCGGCCCACTCCTTGCGGAAGCGTCCAAAGTCAGCGTTGAAGTAGGTTCGCGCAAAGCGCTCCCAGATATAGTTCTCCGCTACGCTGGAAGGGTGCAGCATATCGGCCGCGTAGAAGCGATAATCGCGCAGGTCGTCCGTCAGCAGCTCGTAAGCGGGGAAGTAGCTGACGTTGGGTAACAGCTCGCTTAAGTAGTGGCAGGCCACCCGCAGTACCGATTTACTCACGGCGTTCAGCGGTAGCGTGTCCTTTATGTGCCGCACTGGGCTAACAGTCAGTACAATATGAATGTTAGGATTCATGCGCCGGAGCAGCGCATGTACTTCAGCCAAGCCGTTAACAATCTCGTCGGCAGTCAGCAGCTCTTTCTCAAACAAGCCAGCCGGTAGTTTATGCAGATTACTTACCAGCTCGCCGGTTTCGCGCAGGCGATACGCCCAAGCGGTACCTAGGGTCAGCACAACGGCGTCGGCGGTGCGCACAAAGTCGCCCACCCGGCGCACCGTTTCCTGAATGGTTTGCAGCAACTCGACCGGCGATTCGGCCCCTATAGTGCTATGAAAGTCGTAGCTTTGCCAGCGGCCGCGCGCTTCCACTAGGTGCTGCTGCCAGTCTTGCTCCTCGCCGGCAGCAGCGCGCAAGAGTTGCGCTAGCGCCAGCGGCTGAAACACCGTGCCAAATGGATTGACTAGGGCATTTACCTTATTTAGCTGTAGCCGCTCGCCGATGCTATCAGCAAAGCACGAGCCCACCGTCAGCACCCGCGCCGTGCGTGGTAGTAGCCGCTCCTGCGGCGCAATAGTTAATTCAGTCCGAAACATGAGCTACAAAGGTAGGCGTTGCTTTAGCTATTGGCTGAAAGCGGGTAATAGTTAACTTCTTATTAAGCTGATGCGTTGCAAATCAACTAAAAAGCCCCGATAAAATGACCCTGCTAGTAGCTAGGTCACCTATCGGGGCTTTCTATAAAAGGGGCTAATAGCTGTAAGCCAGTAGCCAGCAGCTTAGCACTAGGCAGCTACCACGCGGAAGTTGATGGTCTGCTTTACTTCTTTGTGCAGGTTCAGCGTAGCGGTGTAGTCACCAGCAGTAGTGGGCTCCTGGTCGAAGCTCAGGCGCTTGCGGTCTACCTCAATGCCTTTGTTCTTCAGCGCTTCAGCCAGTTGCAGGGTCGTTACACGGCCAAAGATTTTGCCGGTTTCGCCCACCTTAGCTGGCAGCTCAAATACTTGGTCGCCAATTTGGTTAGCTACTGCTTGAGCATCAGCTTTTACCTTCTCGGCTTTGTGAGCGGCTTGGCGCACGTTCTCGGCTACGATTTTCTTAGCCGATTTGTCAGCCAGCATGGCCAGGCCCTGGGGCAACAAGTAGTTGCGGCCGTAGCCCGACTTTACCGTTACGAGGTCATTTTTGTAACCTAGACCCTTAACGTCGTCTTTCAGAATGATTTCCATGTCTTTTAGGTTGCCAGTTGCTAGTTGTCAACTGTTAAGCGTGGGCCTCTTACGAAGCACCGCCAACCAAACAATTGACAACTGACAACTAAATTGACTAACTATTTAAGGGCGTCAGTTACGTAGGGCATCAGAGCCAGGTGACGGGCTTTTGCCACGGCCTGAGCCACTTTGCGCTGAAACTTCAGGCTGGTGCCGGTGATGCGGCGGGGCAGCAAGCGGCCCTGCTCATTCACGAACTTCAGCAGGAAGTTCGGGTCTTTGTAATCCACGTACTTGATGCCGTTCTTTTTGAAGCGGCAGTACTTGTTGCGCGTATCAACGGGCTTGTTGCCGTTGTTGCGGTCGTTATTGTTGCGGTTATTCTGCGTAGCCATCGTGTTGCTTACTAGAGGTTACTGAGCCACTGCCTCGGCTGCTTGCGGAGCCTTTTGCTGGTTCATTTCGCCGTTGCGGCGGCGCTCGTTGTAGGTCACGGCGTGCTTGTCGAGTACCGTGGTTAGAAAGCGGATAACCCGCTCGTCGCGGCGGAAAGCCAGCTCCAGTACGTCTACGATATTGCCCGAGCCGTTGTAGGTCAGGGTAAAGTAGTAACCAGTGGATTTCTTTTGAATTGGGTAAGCTAGCTTGCGCAAGCCCCAAGATTCAGTAGAAATGAGGTCGGCGCTATTTTCCTTAAGCACCTGCGAGAACTTCTCGACCGTCTCTTGCACCTGGCCCTCGTTCAGCACGGGGGTGAGGATGAAGACCGTCTCGTAATTTCTTACGTCCATTGACGGGGTTGATTTTTGAGAGTGAAAAAATTAATTGGGGTGCAAAGGTACTGATTTTCCGGTATATTATCAAGTATCTGTCCGGTATCTTTTTAGAGCTCGAATAAACCACGTGATATCCGATGTTCGCTGGCACCTCCAAAGGGCTGATTAGTTGCGACAGTGTCCTAGGAGCCGAGATAAAGTGAGCTAACGTCTAGGAAACTAACCCTGCGTATGATACCTTAGTATGGATGGCTCCTGCACTACAGCAGGAATAAGCTGTCTTTATCGATTATTTAGGCAAATTCTAAATAAGGTGCTAAGGGCCCAAAATGCCTTTTCCACCTTTGCCGCCCACAATTCCTAGCCTACATTTGTACCCCGGAAAGGGTACGCCCGCACTCCGTTTTTACCGATTCATTTGAATGATGAATAGCTTTCTATCGCGCACCAGCTATTGGGTGCTAGCACTATTTCTGGCTCTGGCAGGCTCTGCCTCAGCCCAGAATGGCACAACGGCAGCTACCGTAAGCCAGCAAGGAGTAACTCCAGGGGGCACTGCAGGTGCCGCTCCAGCCACTGGTGGCGGCGATGCTGCTGCTATCCAGGCGGGCGACGCTCTCTTTAAAGCTAACTGTACGCAGTGCCACGCAGTAAATGAGAAAGTGGTGGGCCCAGCCTTGGGTGGCATCACGAAGCGCCGCCAACTCCCTTGGCTGCTTAAGTGGGTCAAGAACCCTGCCAAAGTTATTGCTAGCGGCGATGAATACGCAGTAAAGCTGTTCAACGATTACGGTAAGCAGCAGATGCCCTCGTTCGCGCTGTCGGACCAGGAGATAACCAGCATCATGGCGTGGGTTACCTCGCAGGAGGGTGCCGGTCCCGTTGCTGCTGGTGGCGGCGTCACGGCTGCCAATAAGGATGCTACTGATGGCAAGGATCCAGCGGCCGCAGATAGTAGCGCTGGTGCTGGCAAGTACGCCGACGTACTACTTATCGTACTGGTTGTAGTCCTCATAGTGCTGGTAGTAACGCTCGTTATCATCGCCAACTTGATGAAGGATGTGCTGCGCGGTCGTAAAGACCTCGACGGCCGCGACGTAGAGATTCTGGAGCAGCGCTTCGACTGGGCTAGCCTGTACAAGTCTACTGCACTTCGGGGTATCGTCGGAGCGGTAGTAGCTCTGGCTCTGCTCTACGCTGGTGTACAAAGTGTGATGGCTGTAGGCCTAACCCAAGGCTACCAGCCCACCCAGCCAATTGCCTTCTCGCACAAGCTGCACGCTGGCGAAAATAACATCAACTGCGCTTACTGCCATACGTCGGTATACAAAGGCAAATCGGCTAACATTCCTTCGGCTAACATCTGTATGAACTGCCACTCGCAGATTAAAACGGAGTCGCCTGAAATCAAGAAAATCTACCGCGCTATCGAGCGCAAGCAGCCAGTGCAGTGGGTGCGTGTACACAATCTGCCCGACTTGGCTTATTTCAACCACTCGCAGCATACCCAAGTAGGCGGCATTCAGTGCCAGACCTGCCACGGCCCTATCCAGAATATGGAAGTGGTATACCAGTACTCGGCTCTTACAATGGGCTGGTGCATCAACTGCCACCGCGAGACGCCGCTCAACACGAAAGGCAACGCCTACTACGACAACCTCGTGAAACTGCACGACAAGTCGAACAACGCTGTGCCTTTCACGGTGTCGTCTAACGGCGGTACGGAGTGCTCGAAGTGCCACTACTAAGTTTTTTCAGCTAAGCTTTATTATATAAGACGCTAAGCGATAAGCTGACCCTAGGTTACTGCAACAGGCCGCATGGCCTGTTGCCCTTGGTTCAGATTCGTTGCGGCAGTCTCCTTACTACCTACAATGAAATACTGGAAGGGAATTGAAGAGCTGGATAATTCGCCGGAGTTCGCCAAGAACGCCTTCGCTGAGTTTCCTGACTTTCTACCGGTGAAGGAAAGCCGCGCTGGTGAAGCTGAAGATACTTCAGTAGCACCGCGTCGCGATTTTCTAAAGCTTATGGGCTTCGGTGTGGCAGCTGCTACGCTAGCCGCCTGCGAAACGCCAGTACGTAAGGCAATCCCGTACCTCAACAAGCCGGAAGAAGTCGACCCGACTATTTCTAACTTCTACGCTTCGACCTATTTTACTGGCTCTGATTACAACGCAGTACTAGTAAAAAACCGCGACGGCCGGCCAATTAAGCTGGAAGGCAACCCGGAGTCGCCTGTAACGCGTGGTGGCCTTTCGGCTCGCGCCCAGGCAGCTGTGCTGAGCCTCTACGATGGGGGCCGGTTGCAGCAGTTTATGGCAAAAGGCAAAAAAGCTGACTTTGCCGACGTAGACCAAGCAATTCGGGCTGGTTTAGCTAGTGCTACTGGTAAAATCGCCATCGTATCACCGACTATTATCAGCCCCGGTACCAAGCGCGCTATTGCAGCCTTTGCTGGCACTCACCGCAATGTCGAGCACATCATGTATGATGTTAATTCGGCATCGGGTCTGCTGCAGGCCAATGGTGGCGTGCTACCGGCCTATGATTTCAGCCGAGCTAATGTTATCGTTAGCCTAGGCGCTGACTTCCTAGGTACTTGGATTTCGCCCGTTGAGTACTCACGTCAGTATATCACCAATCGGAAGGTAAGAAGCGATGGGCCTGATAAGCCGACGATGTCGCGTCACTATCAGTTTGAGACGGCTCTTTCTCTTACTGGGTCCAATGCTGATATTCGCGTGCCAGTAAAGCCTTCACAAATGCCGGCCACTGTATTAGCGCTATACAGCGCTATCGTGGGTGGCAGTGCTCCTACGTTGGAGCCTGCTATCAAGGCAAAAGTGGACAAGGCTGCCGCTGAGTTGAAAGCAGAAGCTAATCGTGGGGCTTCGTTGGTAGTGGCTGGCTCAAACGATCCGGCTGTTCAAGCGCTGGTGGTAGCTATCAACCAGGCGCTCGGTAACGTAGGCACTACGGTTGACTTAACCAACCCTTCTTATGTGCGTCAGGGCGACGACGCCCGTATGGCGCAGTTCGTTCGCGATTTGAATAGTGGCGCTGTTAGCGCCGTGTTCTTCTACAACGCCAACCCAGTATACAATCACCCCCAGGGTGCTCAAATCAAGGCTGGTATTGCTAAAACTGCGTTGAGCGTATCGCTCAACGACCGTTTAGACGAGACGGGCTCACTTTGCCAATACCATGCTCCCGACAGCCACTGGCTGGAATCTTGGAATGACTATGAGCCCAAGCGTGGTTTCTTGAGCCTCGCGCAGCCAGCTATCACGCCTATATTTAAAACCCGCCAAGGCCAGGAAAGCTTCCTGCGCTGGGCTGGTTCTAATGAGAGCTATTATAACTTCCTGAAGGATGGCTGGCGCAATGTACTTGGTGCCAATAATTTTCAGGCTGGTTGGGATAAAGTAGTGCATGATGGTGTAGCCACCGGTTCAGCACTGGCCGCTGCCCCCGCATTCTCGGCACCTGTTATCAGTGCTGCTGAAGCAATCAGCCGATTGCGTAGTGTGTCTGCTGCTCCGGCCGGTACTGTGGAGCTTGCCCTCTATGAGAAAGTTGGTGTTGGTGAAGGCGGAATAGAGGCTAATAACCCGTTCCTGCAAGAGCTGCCTGACCCTATATCTAAGGCTACATGGGGTAACTACGTTGCGGTGCCCCGCACGATGGCAGTCGCTAATAAGTGGGAGCAAGGTGATGTACTTAGCGTCAGTGCGGCAGGCCTCGCCAAACCGCTGAACCTGCCAGTTCTGATTCAGCCAGGCCAAGCCGATGGCACAGTTAGTATCGCCGTAGGTTACGGACGTGTGATGGCTGGCCGTGTTGGTGACAATGTTGGTGAGAATGCTTTCCCATTGGCACAAGTTGGTAAAGACGGTATCATCTACACCAACGCCGTTACGCTAAAAGCAACGGGAGCTAATAGCCCCATTGCACAAACGCAGACCCACCACACCATCATGGACCGCCGTGAGGTAGTGCAGGAAAATACGCTGGAGAAATACCGCGAAAATCCTAAGGAGGTGACGGAGTACGAGATGATTTCTACTCCGGAAGGTCTTGAAAAGCCTAGCCGTGTATCGCTCTGGCAAGACTACCAGTATAACGACCACCATTGGGGGATGGCAATTGACCTCAATTCGTGCATTGGCTGCGGCTCTTGTGTGATTGGATGCCAGACCGAAAATAATATCGCTGTTGTAGGTAAGCAGCAAGTTATCAACCGGCGCGAAATGCACTGGATGCGTATCGACCGTTACTACAGTTCGAACGCCCACAAAAGTGACTTCGATAAAGAAGGTAAGCTAGCTACTTACGCAGCAATGGAAGACCCCTCGGATAACCCGCAGGTAGTATTCCAGCCCATGCTGTGCCAACATTGCAACCACGCCCCTTGCGAAACGGTATGCCCGGTACTAGCTACCACCCATAGTTCTGAAGGTCTAAACCAGATGACCTATAACCGTTGCGTAGGTACTCGCTATTGCGCTAATAACTGCCCATATAAGGTTCGTCGCTTCAACTGGTTCTCCTATTACTCCAACGAGAAATTCGAGGACGTAAACGGCCACATGTTCACCGATCTAGGCCGCATGGTGCTAAACCCAGATGTGACCGTCCGCGCTCGCGGGGTGATGGAGAAGTGCTCTTTCTGCGTACAGCGTATTCAGCTAGGTAAACTGGAAGCTAAAAAGCAGAAGCGTCGCCCGCTAGATGGGGAAGTAGTGACGGCTTGCGCACAGTCTTGCCCAACTGAAGCCATTTTATTCGGCGATATGCGTGACCCCAACAGCCGTATCAGCAAGTTGTTGAAGCGCGAGGATGGAGAGCGTGCTTTCCACGTATTGGATTCCATTAACGTCCAGCCTAACGTTACGTACCTGACCAAAATACGCAACGTGGAACAATCTGCCTTCTACCCAGAAGAGAAGCCAGCATAAGCTTCGGATAGTTTTGATTACCACGAGTTAAGTCTTTAATATTCATCATTATGCAGCACGTATCACCTGTACGCGAGCCACTCGTAACGAGTGGTAAGACGTACCACGACGTAACTCAGGATATCTGCTACCAGGTAGAAGCTGCCCCGAATGTTCGGTGGATGGGCGCCTTGGCTGTATCCTTAGTTTTGCTAGGCGTTTTCTTCTATTCCGTTTATCGTACACTTTGGTACGGTATCGGCGAATGGGGTCTCAACAAAACAATAGGCTGGGCATGGGATATCACCAACTTCGTATGGTGGGTAGGTATCGGCCACGCAGGCACGCTGATTTCGGCAGTTCTGCTGCTGTTCCGTCAGAAGTGGCGGTCATCCATCAACCGGGCAGCAGAAGCTATGACGATTTTCGCCGTAATCTGCGCTGCGATGTTCCCGGTACTACACATGGGTCGTCCTTGGTTGGCATTCTACGTTTTCCCGCTTCAAAATACTCTAGGTTCGCTGTGGGCAAACTTTAACTCGCCTCTCTTGTGGGACGTGTTTGCCATCTCAACTTACTTCACGGTATCGCTGGTTTTCTGGTACACGGGTCTAGTACCTGATTTCGCTACCATTCGTGACCGCGCTAAAGGCAAGATTGCGAAAGTTAGTTATTCGCTCCTAAGCTTTGGCTGGACTGGTTCTGCTAAGCACTGGTCGCGTTACGAGACCGTATCACTGATTCTGGCTGGTGTTTCAACGCCCCTAGTACTTTCGGTACACACTATCGTATCGATGGACTTTGCTACCTCTGTAGTACCTGGCTGGCACACTACTATCTTCCCTCCGTACTTCGTTGCAGGCGCTATCTTTTCCGGTTTCGCCATGGTACTGACGCTAATGCTTATCACTCGCGTCGTATTTAAACTGGAAGACTATATCACGTTAGAGCACATTGCTCTCATGAATAAAATCATGATGACAACTGGTTCGATTGTGGGGGTGGCCTATATTACTGAGTTCTTCATCGCTTGGTACTCGCAGGTTGAATACGAGCAATACTGCTTTATCAACCGTGCTACTGGCCCTTATTGGTGGGCATATGCAAGTATGATGACTTGCAACGTAATCACGCCGCAGCTGGTGTGGTTCCGTCGGGTTCGCTACAGCATCCTGCTTACGTTTATCCTCTCTATCATCGTAAACATCGGCATGTGGTTCGAGCGCTTCGTAATCATTGTGTCCTCATTGCACCGCGATTACTTGCCCTCCTCTTGGGCAATGTTCTCGCCGACTCGCATCGATGTGGGTGTATACGTGGGCACAATCGGACTATTCTTTACGCTTTTCCTTTTGTTTGCAAAGTTTTTCCCAGTTATCAACATGGCTGAGGTGAAAACTATCCTGAAGTACACTGTCAACGACGGCCCCACTTATGGCGGTAGCAACGATGGTTCTCAATCTGCAAGCCGGCGCGTATCGCCAGCCCCTTATTCTACGCCTGGCGTTCCTGCTTCAGCACCTGTAAACTACGATAAACATGACTAAGCGCTTTGCTCTCGGCATCTTCGAGGATGAAGATGTACTCCTGCACGCAATTGACAACGTTCGTGGCGCTGGGGTAAAGATTTACGATGTTTTCTCGCCGTATCCTGTGCACGGCATCGATGATGCCCTAGGTATCGAACGGTCGCGTTTGCCAATCGCAGCATTCTTTTACGGGCTCTGTGGGTTATCATTCGCGTTGTGGATGCAGATTTACATGCTGGGCTTTGACTGGCCAATGATTATTGGTGGCAAACCCAATATTGCACTACCAGCATTCATCCCGGTATCCTTCGAGTTGACGGTATTTTTTACCTGCCACGGCATGGTAATTACCTTCTACACTATATCCAAGCTGTACCCTCGTATCAAGACGCCAGTACTGGATGTTCGTGCTACCGACGACAAGTTTGTAGTAGCTATCGAGTTAGATGAGAATAGCTCGCAATTGCCCAAGTTGACCCAACTACTCCGTGAGAACGGTGCCAGCGAAGTCAATCAAAAGGAAATGACCAAATTCTAATGATGTCGCCTTCCCTCAAATACGGGCTGCACGCGGCCTTGCTGCTGCTGAGTGCTGGCCTAGGTGCCTGCTCGACGCGTGCTGATGACCCCGGTGTAGAATATGCACCGGAGATGTACGAGTCTATTCCATACGAGCCTCTGCGTCAGACCAGCTACAATAAGATTAATGCTTTTGGCATTAACGAGCGCACTCCTGCTACTGGTACAGTGCCACGGGGTAAGCTCAATTATTATGACCATATTCCGAAGGATAGTGTACGGATAGCTGAGCGTGTATTACGCAACCCCTACCCGTACACTAAGGCTAATCTTGAGGAAGGGCAGGTTTTGTATACGCGTAATTGCCAACACTGCCACGGCGAGTCTGGTAAGGGCGACGGTCCAGTAGGCCAAAAGTTCAAGGGCGTACCTAATTATTCTTCTGGTGCTTACAAGACGATGAATGATGGGCACATCTATCACGTCATTGAGTGGGGACGGAACCGGATGATGCCTCATGGCTCACAGGTGAATCCTGAAGAACGTTGGAAGATTGCCATGTACGTTCATGTGCTTCAACTCAACAATGACCCGGCAGACCTTCCCAAGCTTGTAAAGGCTGAGGGCACTACCCCAACTACTAGTGCCCAAGAAGGAAACGCTTCTCAGCAAACGGATGGAGCCAATCAAAAGCCAGAGGGTCAAGCACAGGCCAACACCGGCTCTGAGACGCCCGGTCAAGGCAATACCAAGGCGCGTAACGGCTCCATGTAATTTTTGATAGATATGGCAACTTTGACGCATCATCACGAACCCGTTGTAGCTGAGCATCTGCAGGAGCATCCTGGCTTGCAGCGCACGTTCGTTACTATTATCATAGCTGGCGTTATCATTCTAGCTCTAGGCTTACTAGCAGCTTTCATGGGATGGGGCGCTCATCACGAAGCAGCTGGCCACGCAGCCGCAGCGACTGGTCATGCTGAGCACGGTGGTAGCCCCATCTGGTTGAAGCGCTTGCTGGTTAGCTTGTGGCATAGCAACGTATTTCTAGTCGGGGTTTCTGTAGTCGGAACCGTATTCATGGCTATTCAATACGTAGCATATGCTGGCTGGTCAGTAGTTATAAAGCGTATTAACGAAGCACTTAGTGCTTGGCTGCTACCAGGTGGCATTTTGATGGTTTTGGTTTTTGCTGCTAGCTTACTTAATCATGACCTGTTTCACTGGACTGTACCGGGCATCATGGATAAGGGGAGCAAAGTATATGACCCCATTATTGCTGGTAAAGGAGGCTTCCTAAGCATTCCTTTCTACCTAATCCGCATGGTGTCTTACCTCTTTATCTGGTGGACGTTCTCGCAGCGCTTGCGTCAGTTATCCTTGCAAGAAGACCTAAATGGGGGGACTAGCTATTTCCATACTAGCATTACTACTGCTGCATTATTTCTTGTGCTGTTTGCAGTTACCTCATCCATGTCAGCTTGGGACTGGGTGATGTCAGTTGATGTGCACTGGTTTAGCACCATGTTTGGCTGGTATGTGTTCGCATCTTGGTGGGTATCTGGTATTGCTGCTACCACTCTGATTGCTATCTATCTCAAACAAGCAGGTTACTTGCGAATGCTAAACTCTAACCATTTCCATGACCTTGGTAAGTTCATGTTTGGTTTCAGCATCTTCTGGACCTACGTATGGTTTTCACAGTTTATGCTCATCTGGTACGCTAACCTGCCTGAAGAGTCAGTGTACTTTAATCAACGTTTAGGGGGCTTCGATGGTCGTTATACGTGGATGTTCTACGGAAACCTGCTCATCAATTTTGCCTTCCCCTTCTTGGCTCTGATGACTAGAGATGCAAAGCGTCAAATGATTATGCTTAAAATCGTGTGTATCGCTATATTGGTAGGACACTGGTCCGACTTTTATTTGATGCTCATGCCGGGCACTATGAAGGGAGAAAATGGGTTTCTGATTGAAATCGGCGTAGCACTGATTCTGCTGGGAGCTTTCTTAATTCTCGTAACGCGTCGTTTGGCTGCTGCCTCGCTAGTGCCTTTCAACCATCCTTTCATCGAAGAAAGCGTTCATCACACGACTTAACCCTATAGAATACAGCAGCTAGAAGTTGATAGTCAGTTAATAAACTGCACTGCTTTTCTAGCTTCCAGCTTCTGACTTCTAGCTTCTATTCAATGACTGCTTTAACTATCCTCTTGGTGCTGGTGCTCCTGCTAGTCGTTTTCGGCTTGCTGTTTCGGCTCCAAATTTTGACTTCAATATTCTCTGGCACCTACGTTCGGGAGATTGGCATGAGCAACCGCATCAATGCGGCTCTGATGCTGGTATTTATGGTGGTAGGGGGAGCGGCATTCTTTTGGTCATTCTCTGAGAATTTCAATAAAATGAATCCGCCAGTTGCCTCTATTCATGGGCACGCAATGGAGCGGATGTTTTGGACTACGATGACTGTAATAGGCATCGCATTCGTCCTGACCCAAGTACTACTTTTTGTTTACTCCTACAAATACCAACACAAGGAGGGCCGCCGAGCTTACTTTTTTGCTCACAACAACACTATCGAGGTAGTTTGGACAATCATTCCTGCTATTGTGATGGCTTCTCTAATCTTCGCTGGTTGGAAAGCTTGGACGCGCATCACGGGCCCAGCGCCCAAAGACGCAGTAGTAGTAGAATTGATGGGTAAGCAGTTTAACTGGTTGGTTCGTTACCCCGGCCGTGA
>Ga0182229_1000261_pt1 | contig 13814 bp, 16 predicted proteins | sample G6R1MG_32_FD_129663 | JGI IMG/M metagenome (GOLD analysis project Ga0182229, IMG submission 129663) | Miscanthus phyllosphere microbial communities from Michigan, USA - G6R4_MAIN_07NOV2016_LD1 MG | ecosystem: Host-associated > Plants > Phyllosphere > Phylloplane/Leaf | place: USA: Michigan...
ATCGGGGCCGCCCGATACCTCGCCGAGACCCGCGATTTCGACGGCACAGCCGTGTTCGTGTTCCAGCCTGCCGAAGAGGGCCGCGGCGGTGCGCGGGCGATGCTGAAGGACGGGCTGTTCGAAAAGTTTCCCTGCGACGAGATCTACGGCCTGCACAACCAGCCGGGCGGCGGTCACGGGCGGATCAAGCTGCGCCCCGGTCCGATCATGGCGGCGGCCGATTTCTTCGACATCCGCATCCGCGGAAGGGGCGCCCACGCCGCCCAGCCGCACGGGGGCAACGACCCGATCATCATCGCCACCGGCCTCGCCCAGGCGCTCCAGTCGATCGTCTCGCGCAACGCCGACCCGCTGAAGTCGATCGTGCTGTCGATCACCCGGATCGAGGCCGGCACCGCCTACAACGTCATCCCGGAGACGGCGCATCTGGCCGGCACGATCCGTACCTTCGACAAGGAGATCCGGGCGCTGGCCGGCACCCGCATGCACGAGATTGCCGCTGGCTTCGCGGCTGCCTACGGAGCCGAGATCAAGGTCGATATCCAAGACATGTTCTCGGTGCTGGAGAACGCTCCCGAGCAGGCGGCGGCCGCGACTGCGGTGGCGACCGAGCTGCTCGGGCCCGAGAATGTCGAACCGAACGCCGTGCCGAGGATGGGCAGCGAGGATTTCGCCGACATGGCCCAGGCGGTCCCGGCCGCCTATGTCTGGCTCGGCTCGAACCCCGGTCCGGGCCTGCACAACGCCAGCTACAACTTCGACGATTCGATCATCCCGATCGGCAGCGCCTTCCTGGCCCGAATGGTCGAGAGCCGCACGGCCGCCTGATCCGGCGCCTCACTCCGCTGCGGTCGCCACGCGTGACCGCAGCGTCGCCAGGGCGCGGGTGAAGAGCGCGGGCTCGTCGAGTGCCCGTGCGAGCACGATCGCACCCTGGATCTGCGCGACGATGTCCTCCGCCAGCGCCACGCTCGCCGAGTCGCTATGGCCCGCCCGCCGCAGGGCACCGGCCAGGGCGTCGACCCAGCGGGCGAAGTAGCCGCGCACCGCCTCGGCGAACAGGTCGCGGCTCGTACCCAGAGCTAAAACACCGACCAGGCAGACCCGCCGCCCGGACCGGAAGTAGTGATCGACGGACTCGAACATGTCCGAGATTGCCGTCTCTGGCGGATCCTGTTCGCGCAGCGGCCGATACAGGTGTGACTCGAACCAGGCGTCGATCTCCGCGATCACGCAGGCCGCCATCTCGGCCTTGCCGCCCGGGAACAGGTGATACAGGCTGCCCTTGCCGAGGCCCGTCGCCGCGCTGATCAGCGCCAGGCTGGTGCCCGCATAGCCGTGCTCGCGAAACACTTCCGCGAGCGCCGGCACCATGTCGCTCCGCGTCGTCACTGCGCCTAAAGGCCGAGATCGCTCAGGCCCGGATGATCGTCGGGGCGCCGGCCGAGCGGCCAATGGAATTTCCGGTCGGCCGCCGCGATCGGTAGATCGTTGATGCTGGCGATCCGTCGCTGCATCAGACCGTGCGCGTCGAATTCCCAGTTCTCGTTGCCGTAGGAACGGAACCACTGCCCCGTCGCATCGTGCCACTCGTAGGCGAAGCGCACGGCGATCCGATTGCCGCTGAAGGTCCACAGTTCCTTGATCAACCGGTACTCGCATTCGTGCGCCCATTTGCGCTGGAGGAAGCCCACGATGGCCTCGCGCCCGGTCAGGAACTCGCTGCGGTTCCGCCAGACACTGTCCGGCGTGTAGGCGAGCGAGACCCGCTCGGGATCGCGCCCATTCCAGGCATCCTCGGCCATCCGGGCCTTCTGGGCGGCGGTCTCCTCGCTGAAGGGCGGGAGGGGCGGGCGTTCCGACATGGGCATGTCCTCGCGAGTTTGTACCGATCGGTACAGGGATGGACGCGTGGCTTTGCCAAGTCAACGGGAAGGGCGCGTGAACCGGAATGGCGCTTGCGGTGGATGCCTCACGCCATCCACGATCAGCGCAGTGCTGGATCGGCGTTCTGGGCCCGGTAGGCGGCGGGCGCGGCACCGATCACCCGACGGAACATGGACGCGAAGGCGCTCGGGCTGTCGTAGCCCAAGGTGAGCGCTGCCTCGGTCACCGAGCTGCCGCCGACCAGGATGGGGAGCGCGGCCAGGACGCGGGCCTGCTGTCGCCAGACCGAAAACGGCACGCCGAGATCCCGCTCCGCCAGCCGCGCCAACGTCCGCGGCGAGACCCCCGCGACCTGGGCCAGCACCGCCATATCCTGCCGCGCGCTGGGATCGGCCAGGACGGCCTCGCAGGCGCGCCGAAGCCGCGGATCGGTCGGCATGGCGAGGCGCAACGGGCAAGAGGGCAGTGCAGCCACCTCGTCGAGCAGGACATCGAGCAAGCGATTGTGTCGCCCGTCCGGGTCGGCTTCTCCGCCGCCTTGGATCGCCCGCAGGATCAACGCGCGCAGGAGCGGCGTCACCGCGAGGCTGGTCGGTACGGCCGGCAGAGTTGCCGGGACGGCACGATCGGCGATGTAGAGGGTCCGGAGCGAGACTGCGCCGCGGGCGCGCAGCGCGTGATCGATCCCGGCGCCCACCCAGAGCGCCCGCTGCGGCGGTACGAGCCAGAGGCTGCCGGCTGCGCGGATCTCCATCACGCCGGCGGTGGCGTAGATCAGCTGCGCGCGGGCGTGACAATGCGGTCCGACGGTTCCGCCATCGGGGTAGTCGCCGGCGACGCAGATCACCTTCGGGCTGCTGCAGGAGGGAGGACCGAACACGGATGGATCGTCAGGCCGCCGGCGCACCGAGATGGGTCACGAGAAAGTCGCGCGCGGCCGTGCTGGTCCGATCGAAGTGCCGGAGATACGGATCGAAATGGCCGCCCGGGACCATCACGAGGGTCTTGGGCGGCAGAGCGCGCTGATAGGCCTCCAGGCACAGGTCGGTGGCGGTCAGGACGTCGTCCTCGGCCACGATCATCAGCAGCGGCGTCGGGCTGATCCGGGCGATATGTACCCCCGGCTCGTTCTCGCGGGAGAGTTCGGCGCTGCGCAGCGTCACCGCGTTCTGCCAGTTCGGCGCGAAGGCGCGCGTGCCGGTGAAGAAGGCGTGACTGTCCGGTCCCGGCATCGCGCAAGGCTGAAGCGGATCGGCCGACACGGCCGGCAGCATGGCCGGGGCCTCGTCGCGGAAGCGGGCGGCGCGGTCGGCCTCGAAGCGGCGGAGCTGCGCCGGGACGAGATCGGCCCGGGTCCGGCGCTGCGCCGAGAGCGCGCCGCTGATCTGCGGCACCTGCGCGACCACGCAGCGGACCCGGCGGTCGATCGCCGCCACCTCGATCACGTGCCCGCCGCTGTAGCTCGTACCCCAGATCCCGATCCGTGCAGGATCGATCCAGGGGATCGTCTGCGCGAAGCTGATCGCGTCACGGTATCCGCGCTTCTGCAGCACCGGATCGACCTCCTGCCGGGGCAGGCCTTCGCTGGCGCCGAAATTGGCGTGGTCGTAGACCAGGATGCCGAGGCCCGCCGCCTGGAAGACCTCCGCGTAACGGTCGAGATACTGCTCTTTGACCGCCGAAAAGCCGTGGGCCATCACCACGGCGCCCGACGCGTTCCCCTGCGCGCTCGGCTGGTAGAGCCAGCCACGCAACTTCCGCCCCTCGGAACAGAACTCGACATCCCTTCGCATCGGCCGCTCCCTGAAACACCGGGGCATCGTGCCGAACACTCCATAGATCGGCGCCGGAGAACCGGTCAAAGAACGCCGCGTATCGGCCAAAGCCTCGTGTCGCATGATCGTTCTTCCCGGCGTCGACAGCCAAGGCGATCGGTGTAAGTCTTGAGTCCAAAGCAACGTGGAACGCGACCCGCCCGAGCGGGCAGTGCGATTGGGGAGGCTTATGGCGCCGGACATTCGGGAATCGCGGGCCGCGCTCATTCTGCTCGCGGCGGTCGTCGGGGCCGTGCTGCTGTTCGGCGCGTTCACACTGATCACGCAGATCGGCTGATGAGCTTACCCTAAAGTACAACCATTGCGGGAGCTCCGATCAGGTAAAAAGTCGCGATCCACCGCGTCAGCGATCGGCTTTGCACCGGTTCGTCAGTAGACTGACCTGCCTGGAAGCCAGGTTGCGCGGTTGAGTTAACCACCTCTTAATTCCATCATGGGTTGTATGGCCGTGAAGGAAGCGTGCGAGGGGCACGCCGGTGTCGGAGATCGCCCATGGTTGTCGATGCGATCAAGCGCACGCGCGGCCTGCCGGTGGATCTGTCGGCAGCCCTCGACGCGTCCGGCGTCATCGGTGCCTGGTCGTGGTCGCCCCGCTCTGATCGCTGCATCCTGGATGCCGGCGCCGCCGAGGTGCTGGCAGGCGATCCCGGCCTCGTCGGCCGTCCGCTTCCGCTGGAAATCGCCAGATCCTGCATCCATCCCGAGGATCGGCCCGCCGTGGTGCGCCACTTCCAGGCGGTCTGTGAGCGCGGGGGCCTGTTCGTAGCCGAATACCGCACGCTGTCGCCGGCCGGGCAGGTCCGCTGGATCCTCGATCGCGGCCGCGTGCCCGCCGCCGGGTCGAGCCGCCGGACCGGACACGGCCTCATCCTCGACGTGACCGACAACCGGCGCAACGACGAGCCCGAAATCCCTGCACAGGTCGAGCCGCTGGATGCGCTCTCTGTGGCGATCGACCGGGCGATCGAGTGCCGCGATGCGCTCGGAGGGGTTGCGGATTCGGAGCTGCAACTCCTCATCGACATGCTGCTGCTGCGCCTTGGGCAGAGCATCGCCAAGGGGGCTACCGGCACGGGAGCCCGGCGCGCGCACTAAGCGGCCGGAGGCCGGTGCCTCGCGACGTCGATCGGTCCGACCCGTAGGCGGGCCGCCGACTCACTGCACCAGCACAGCCTGGCTGCAGAGGGTTCCGTCCATCTCGACATCCGCGTAGCCGATCCGCAGGCCGAGGCTCTGCAGGACGGCGTTGAGCACCAGATCGAGGGGCGCGGCGGCCAGGCCGAGCGTCGTCGCGAGAGAGGTCTGGAGCAGCGGGGTCAGGCCGAGGCCGTTCAAGTTGAAGCTGAGATTGCCCAGCAGGCTGCCGGTCAGCGACTGCGCGACGTTCGTCGACGACACCGTGCGCACGGTATGGTTGGCGATATCGGCATCCGTGAAGGTGAGTGTCTGCGTGTTGGAGCCGATGTTCGTTACCGTCCGGCCGCCGATATTTGCCAGCGGCAGCGCGATCAGCACGGCCTGCTGCGACAGGTCTGGGCTGGTCGTACCGCCGTTGATCGAGGCGCGGTTCACCGCGGCAATGGCCAGTGTCGCGAGCCCGGTCTGCGCCTCGATGGTGGCCTGGCGACCGCCGCTGGGCCCCGAGCACGTGAGCGTTCGGAGCGTCGCCTGGGCGGAGGCGACCTCGGCGTAGATCGGCACGTAGACGGTGCCGAGCCCAAGTGGGGCCGAGATCGTGGCCTCGATCAGCAGCCGGGTCTGGGCGGTTTTGACCGTGGCATTCGGGCTGCCGGGTCGGACCCATCCGGAACTGCGGCGGCGCTCGCCGATCGCCAACGTCAAGCGCGTGGAGAGCAGCCCCGGCACGGTGCCCCCGAGATCGATCGCAACCTGGTTCTGTCCGTTGGCGAGCGACGCGGTGGCGGCCAAGAGGTCCATCACGTCCAGCGACGGGCCGGCCAGGCCGCGTCCGGGGGCCAGAGCCGCCACATCGCCCAGGGCATCGACCTGGCCGACAGGAACGAGGTTGCCGGCATTCGGCAGCGCGTTGAGGATGCTCGAGAGGGCCGAGACCGCAGCGGAATTCCCCTGTGCGGCGACCCGCATCGCCATCAGCAACTGACCGACGCTCGCATTCGCCTGGACGATGTCAGTGTAGTTGGCCGCCTGCAGGTTGAGGCTTGCTGCCAGCGCATCGAGGACGCGCAGGCCATCGACCTTGGCGCTGGCCAATGCGTTATAATCGCTGACGCCCAGCGACAGCTTCGCTCCGAGCAATGCGCCGAGGACGGCGTTGGCGATGCCGCCACTCAACGCCGCGGTGCCCGAGCCGATGGTGAAGGCTGCGAACTGCGCGCTGGCTGCCGTGCCGGTGACCCGGATCGGCACGGTGGCCGGCAATCCGATCGCCCGGCCGAAGGTGACCGGCACCGTGGTCGACAGGCCGACCCGGACGGCGTTGGCGGGATTCGCGCCAGAGTTGAAGCGGCTGCCTGGGACGACGTTGGGCGCGCTGGCATCGTAGCCGCCGGTCGCCACCGTGGCCCGCGCCGGATCGTAGCCGTTATCGACGAGCGACCGGCGGGCGACCGTGTCCGCCTTGGTCGGGTCGACGGCCGCCAGCATGGCGGCGATATCGGCCGCGCCCTGCGCCTTGCGCCGAGCCTGAAACACCTGTCCGAGGTCGATCCCGACGGCGCCGGCGCCCATCAGCAAGGAACTGCCGAGCGCCACCAGGATCACGACATTGCCGCCCCGGGCCTGGCCGAAGCGCCGTGCGCGGAGAGCGGCCCGCCATACGGTCACAGACCGCCCTTCCGGACGCTGATGCTGCTGCGCAGGATGGTGGGCAGCATCGGGATCAGCTTCGCGAAAACGTTGATCCCCAGCGTGTTGGCATCCAGGGTCACGGTGACCGTGTAGAGCGTGGCATCGTTCGGATCGGGGCCGACCGAGACCTTGATGCTGTCGGGACGGAACATCGCGCCGCTGCTGAGGCTGCGGGTCACCATGGTCTGCGCGAGGGTCGCGCGCTCGGTATCGGTGACGCCGGCGATGGAGGCCCGGGCCGCCTCGGCGGCGATCTGGCGAAGGTTGTGGGCGGCGCCCAGGCAGATGCCGAAGACCGTGATGCCGGCAAACAACATCAGTACCACCGGGGCGACGAGGGCGAATTCGACCGCCGAGCTGCCGCTTCGGCAAGCCAAGCCGGGGCGTCCGCTTCGCCATAATCTTTGGAGCCAGCCCATCGAAACGCCCTCCGGGGGGCACGCTGCTGCTGCAGCGGCACAACCCATGGTCGCATCGATCCTCTAATCAAAGGTTGTATTCATCGCCCGAATTCCAGTGTTTCGGGCCGGATACGGAAAATTTAGATATTCACTACCGGTCGCGAGGTCCCGATCCCCGACGGATCGAAGGCAGCGCTCTTGATCACGGCATGGACGGAGCGACCCGGCGCCAGGCCCAGCTCGAGACTTGCGGCCGCCGTGACGCGTGCGGCGATCAACGCACCATTGCAATCGATGTCCACCGACACCTCGGCGCCGCTCGGGGTCAGCGCGAAGACGTGGCCGGGCAGGATATTGCGCGCGCTCAAGCCCCGGGGGGACTCGGTCGCCACCAGCACGTCGCGGGCGGGGATCCGCACGCGCAGCCGCGTTCCGGGTGGGTGCGCTGGCAGACCCGGAACGAGCAGTTGACCCGCTCGGCCCGTCAGCCGCGTCAGCCCGGTCTCCGGATCGGTTCCCGCAACCACCATGTCGAGGAGCGCTCCGGCCTCGGCCGCGTGGACCGGAACGAGGTCGGCCCGCCGCAGGATCGCCTCGGCGGGACCCGACGCGGCCACGCGCCCTGCTTCCAGCACGATCACCGTGGTGGCGAGCCGCGCCACCTCGGCGACAGCATGGCTGACATAGACGATGGGCACGCCGGCTTCGTCGCGCAGGCGTTCGATATAGGGGAGGATCTCGGCCTTGCGGGCCTCGTCCAGGGCCGCCAGCGGCTCGTCCATCAGCAGCAGGCGCGGCTTGGCGAGCAGCGCCCGTCCGATCGCCACCCGCTGGCGCTCGCCGCCCGAGAGGCCCGCCGGCCTCCGGTCGAGCAGGTGGCCGATCCCCAGCATTTCGGTCACCACGGCGAATCCGGCCGGGTCGGCGGCCCGGCCCCCGAAGACGCGGCCGTAGCCCAGATTGGTTCGCACGCTGAGATGCGGAAATAGCCGCGCATCCTGAAACACCACCCCGACCCGGCGGCGATGCGGCGGCAGGAAGATCCTCGCGGCGCTGTCCACCAGCGTGGTGCCTTCGGCGATGATCCGGCCGCGATCCGGTCGAGCCAGCCCTGCGATCAGGTCGATCAGCGTCGTCTTGCCGGACCCCGAGCGGCCGAACAGGGCGGTGAGGCCCGGCCCGGCCTCGAAGGCCGCCTCGAGGGTGAAGGCACCGCGCCGGAGGATTAGGTCGATGGCGATGCTCACGCGATTCGCCCCCGGCGGCGTGGGCTCGTGGATCCGCCCCAGAGGTCCTGGAGCAGGCGCGCGCGGCGCAACGCGTTTTTCCCTCCCCCTTGCGGGGAGGGGCCAGGGTTGGGGGTGGTGCAGGACGAGGCGCGGCGGTGCCTTCTGAGCCACCCCCACCGCCAACTTCTCCCTGCAAGGAGGAGGAGCGCTTGTCGCGGCCTGCAAGGCTTGATGTCTAAATATCGTAACGGGCGGCGGCGATGCGCGTTGGCACCCGCCACGGAGCGCATACGATGATCACCGTCCACCATCTCGAGAACAGCCGCTCGCAGCGGGTGCTCTGGCTCCTCGAAGAACTCAGCCTGCCCTACACGGTGAAGCGCTACGCCCGGGATCCGCAGACCATGCGGGCGCCGCCCGAACTCGTCACCGTTCACCCGTTGGGCAAGTCTCCAATCATCACCGAGGACGGAATCGTGGTGGCCGAGACCGGCGCCATCGTCACCTACCTCACCGACCGGGCCGGGGGAGCCCTGGTGCCAGCCCTCGGGACGCCCGAGCGCGCACGCTACACCTATTGGCTGCACTATGCCGAAGGCTCGGCGATGCCGCCGCTGCTGCTGAAGCTGATCTTTTCGCGTCTTACGCCGGGTAGCCCCTGGGCCCTGAGACCTCTGGTTCGCCGGATCGCCGACGCCGTACTGCACAACTTCGTCGATCCGGACCTGCGCCGCCACGCGGCGTTCTGGGAGCAGGAACTCGCCGACCGGCCGTATTTCTGCGGGGCAGATTTCACCGCCGCCGACATCATGATGAGTTTTCCCCTCGAAGCCTTCGCGGCCCGCGGGACCGGCGCCGGGCCGCGGGTGACCGCCTGGCTCGCACGAATCCATGCACGCACGGCCTACCGGACCGCATTGGAGCGGGGCGGGCCCTACGCCTATGCTTGAGGCGCGCGCGCGCGTGTTCCCGGGATCCGCCATTCAGCCCGTCCGAAGCCGTCGCCCGGCGCGGGATGCCAGGAACTCTGAGATCAGCAGCGCCGTCACCGACAGGGCGACCGAGATCAGGGTCAGGCGCAAGGCCGGCCCCTCCCCGCCCGGGACCTGCGTCAGCGTGTAGATCGCCGAGGGAAGGGTCTGGGTTTCCCCGGGGATGTTCGACACGAAAGTGATCGTCGCCCCGAACTCTCCCATCGCCTTGGCGAAGGCGAGCACGGCGCCGGCGATGCAGCCCGGCAGGCTGAGCGGCAGCGTGACGGTGAGGAAGACCGCGAGCGGGCTGGCCCCGAGGGTCCCAGCGGCCTGTTCGAGCTTGGGATCGACCGCCTCGATCGACAGTCGCATCGCCCGCACCATCAGCGGAAAGCCCATCACCGCGCAGGCCAGGGCTGCGCCGGTCCAGCGGAAGGAGAAGACGATGCCGATCTCCCCGAGCGCGCCGCCGAGGAAGCCGCGCCGGCCGAGCGCCAGCAGCAGCAAGTAGCCGGTCACCACCGGGGGCAGGATCAACGGGAGGTGGACCAGCCCGTCGAGGAGCGCGCGACCGGGGAACCGGCGCCGCGCCAGAAGCCACGCCACCGCGAGCCCGGGCAGCAAGCTCGCGAGCGTCGCGACGCTCGCCACCCGGAGACTTAGGGCGACGGCGGTCCAGGCGTCTGGGGGCAGGCCGAACAAGGTCGGTGCGCAGGTCTACTGGCTGACGCCGGGCTTCTCGACCACCGTGAAGCCCTGGTGCTCGAAGTAGCCCCTGGCTGCCGGGCCGCGCAGGTAGGTCAACAGGGCCGCGGCATCCGGGTTGGCCGAATCCTTGAGGAGGGCCGCCGGATACACGATCGGCGGATGGCTGTCGGATGGGAAGGTCGCGATGACGTACACGCTCGGATCGGCGGCCGCATCGGTGGCGTAGACGATGCCCAGCGGCGCCTCGCCCCGGGCGACCAGCAACAGGGCGGCACGCACGTTCTCGGCCTGGGCGACCTGCCCCTTCACGGAATCCCAGGCGCCGAGCTTCTCCAGGGCAGCCTTGCCGTATTTCCCGGCCGGGACGGCATCGATCGTGGCCATGGCGAGCTTGCCGCCGCCGAGGATCCGGCTGAGCGTCGTGCCAAGATCCGGCGCCAGGGCGATCTGCGGATCCGAACCGGGTGTCTTCGGGCCGGAGGCGATCAGCACGAGCGCGTTGCGCAGGAGGTCCACGCGCGAGCCCGGCTTCAGGCTGCCGGACTTCTCGGCATAGTCCATCCAGGCCTGGTCGGCCGAAACGAACAGGTCGGCCGGTGCCCCGGCCTCGATCTGCTTGGCGAGCGCATTCGAGCCCGCATAAGAGATCCGGATGGTTTTGCCGGTGTCCTTGGTCCAGCCAGCCGCCGCATCATCGAGCGCATTCTTCAGGCTCGCCGCGGCGAAGACGACCACCGGATCGGCCGCTCGGCACGGACTTGCCGCCGGGACAAGGGTCAGCACCGCGAGCAGGGTCCAGATCCGTCGGAAGACTCGCATCGGTTCGGGCCTTCCCTGTCGCGACCCGCCGGCGGGTTGGGTGCAGCGAGAACCATAGGACCGATTACCCTGTGGGCCAAGCGCGGCCCAGGGTCCCGCGAGGTATCCACCCTGCTCAGCTGAGCGGCGTCTCCCGGCGCTCGCGCGGAGCAGTTTCCGCCCGATGCAGCTGGCTCAGCAGGACTAGGAGATGGCCGGGTAGCGGGCCATCCGGCGCCGGGCCACCGAAGAGCCGCTCGCGCGGTGTCGGACGGGCGCTGCCGTCGTTGACGACGACGGGGCCGCGCGGTCCTGAACGCCTGGACTTGGTCACGCTGTACGCACCCTGCTCAATGACGGCTCTCGCGAAAGCCGGCAAAAACGCCGGCTGGCGGCGCCGGTTCCGCAGGCATTCGGTGGATCCTGTGATTAACGCACAGACACTCTGCCGCATTCCTGGGCGGCTTCCGCTGCGAATCCGAGAGGCGGCCGCGACCTTACCAGGTCCGAATGTCACGCCGGTCCTGCGGCTCGGTTTCCGGGACCGGCGCCATGCCGGTCGCGACCAGACTGGCCCATAAGGCGACGAGGAGGGCCGTCGTGAGCGTGACGGCGGCGCTGACGATAAGAGGCGCGTTCATGGCTGCGTTGTCATCAATCAAAACGGGCGCGCCGGATCACGAAGAGCGGCGCGCCTGAGTTGAGGGTCTGGCCTTGGGGAAGCCGAGACTGTTGTAATCAGAGATCTCACGTGCGGAAACTGATTTACGTGGTTTTGAACATTCGGATTGCTGAATGTGACTGAGCGGCAACAAGCCAGCCATCGCGATCCTGCTGATGCCCGGCATTGCCACGGATGCGCCGCACCGGATCGAATCCGCCGGGCCGGATGCGATTTTTTCGTCTGGCCCCTGTGATGCGGCGCGCCCGGGCGCTACAGCCGGGCATCATGCTGGAAGGTCTGCCGCCCCACCGCCCGACTCACATCCTGCGCCTCACGACCGACGAACGGTCGGCCCGGGCGATGACGGATCTATTGGGCGAGATGTTCGATCCCACCGAGACCGCCGTCGCTGCGTTCGAGGATGCGGATGGCCGCACCTGGCGACTCGAAGCCTATTTCGCCGACGCGCCGGACGAGGATTACGTCCGTGACCTGATCCGGCCGGTGATCGGGGACGAGGCCGACGTGGCCGAATTCCGCACCATTGAGCAGCAGGACTGGGTCCGCACGTCCCTGGAGGGGCTGAAGCCGGTCCGGGCCGGTCGCTTCCTGATCCATGGCTCGCACGACCGCGACGCGGTGCGCGGCAACGACCTGCCGATCGAGATCGAGGCCGCTTTGGCCTTCGGCACCGGCCATCACGGCACCACCCTCGGCTGCCTGCGGGCGCTCGTCTCCGAGCTGAAGCAGCGGCGGCCAGCCCATGTGCTGGATGTGGGGACCGGAACCGGGATCCTGGCCTTCGCAGCCGCCAAGGCCCTGCGGCAGCCGGTGTTGGCCGGCGACCTCGACGGCGTGGCTGTGCGCACCGCTCGGGAGAATGCACGGCTCAACGGTCTCGGGCCCTACCTCAAGCTCTACGAGGGGCCTGGGGTACGCCATCGGCTCGCAGACCGACCGCGGCACTTCGATCTCGTCTTCGCCAATATCCTGGCGCGGCCGCTTCGGCGCCTCGCCCCGACCCTGTCTCGGGTCGTCGCGCCCGCGGGCGTCTTGGTCCTCTCCGGGCTGATCGAGCGCGACGTCGCGGGTGTGCTCTCCACCTATCGCCACCAGGGGTTTCATCTCGTGCGCCATGGCCTGATCGAGGGCTGGGTCGCCCTCGTGCTGGCCCGCGGTGGTGCGGCGAAGCGGCCGCGGCGCTGAACCGGCGCCTCGTCCGCGCATTGCTCGGGCATGAGCCAGACGCCGCATCACGATCCGCTCGTTGACCCTTTGACTGAGGGCGCGCGGGCGCGAGCCCGGGGCCGGCCCAAGGATGCTTGCCCCTATCCGGTGGCGTCGCCGGCCCGCATCGCCTGGCTGGAGGGCTATGACGGGGTCCCGACCGGCCGAATTCGGGATCTGCCGATAGCGGATGCCTGATCGCGGGCAGGTTCTAGCGCACGGTCCGCAGCTGACCGGACCGGGGCGGATCCACCGGCGCCGTTTCGAGGGCCGGGCGCTCCGTATCGGTTTCCTGCGCCACCGGTGCGCCTAGAGCGGCCATCAGGATCCGCAATCCATCCACCCATTCCTCGGCCTCCGCCAGCGATCCGAAACCGTCGCGCCGGATCACGGTGTCGGGCTCGATCGTGGTGATAGCGTCGAAGAGGCCGTCGGGTCTGTCGCTGATCCGGTAGAAGACGCGGCGTGGCATGACCGAGAGATAGGGCAAAGAACTGACGTGATAAGATTGCGCCCGACGCTAAACCATAGGTTATGGCTACGTCTATGGATCTCCTGATGGATCCGATGCGGTTGCAGCCATGGACCGGCGGGCGATAGGCTCGCCCCATGACAGAGCCCAGCCCGAACCAGCCCCGCCACCGGTTCCAGACGTTCGACGATCCCAGCCATCGCAAGGGCGCCGAGCGGATCGAGGCCTTGCGCGCCGCCCTGCGCGAGACAGCCCTCGATGGGTTCGTGGTGCCCCGGGCCGACGAGCACCAATCGGAATATGTCCCCGCCGACGCGGAGCGTTTGACCTGGCTTACCGGCTTCACCGGATCGGCCGGGACCGCGGTGATCCTTATGGAGTCCGCAGCCCTGATCGTTGACGGCCGCTACACCCTGCAGGCGCCCGAGCAGGTCGATACCCGCGTGGTCACCGTGGTGCCCTTGAGCGAATCGACCCCCGAGGCTTGGATCGCCGACAACCTCAAGCGTGATCAGGTTCTCGGCTATGACCCCTGGCTGCATACGCCGGACGGGGTCGCGCGCCTGGAGCGGGCGGCGGTGAAGGCCGGCGGTTCGGTGCGGGCCGTGCCGAACCTCGTCGACGCGGTTTGGGCCGGCCGGCCGAAGCCGCCCGCCGGCGCGGTCGTCCTCCATCCCGAGGCCTTCGCGGGGGAGACGGTCGCCGCAAAGCTCACCCGCATCCGTGAAGCCCTGGCCGAGGGCGGCTGCGACGCTCTGGTGATCTCGGATCCACACAACCTCGCCTGGGC
>Ga0182229_1000265_pt1 | contig 13590 bp, 16 predicted proteins | sample G6R1MG_32_FD_129663 | JGI IMG/M metagenome (GOLD analysis project Ga0182229, IMG submission 129663) | Miscanthus phyllosphere microbial communities from Michigan, USA - G6R4_MAIN_07NOV2016_LD1 MG | ecosystem: Host-associated > Plants > Phyllosphere > Phylloplane/Leaf | place: USA: Michigan...
CGGCCTCCCCGTCAGAGGGTTTCGTCCATCGATACGTACCGACCGACTGGCGGCTCCATACGCGGCAGGTCGAGGCTTCGTCAGTGATCGGCGAAGCCATGCCTCCCTCTCAGCCTTCCACCACAGCAGGGACCTTGAAGCCCGGTCCGTCGGAAAATCGGCCTTTTGCTGGTCGCGAAAATCGAGCGACTTCCGGACCCGGTGGGGGGGTACGTGGAAAAAAACAGGCCTTCCTTCCCATGCCGTCTACCTCGACCGGACACCCTCAGCTCGGGAGTGCCACCCCTCGCTCCGTGAGACGCGACCGCGCTGCGAGTACGGCATCCTGCGGGAAGCGGTCCGGGTTGGTCGCGACGATGTACTCGACGGTGCAGGTGCCGAGACCGGCCTCGACGAGCAGCGTGAACCCGGTGCCCTGGCTCTTGCCCAGGGCGCAGTAGGTCATGAACGCGATCTCGCCGTTGTTCTGGATTGAGCGCCGGCTGTAGGTCGACTTGCGACGCTGGCCGGTCTTCTTGTGGCGAGCGCGCTCGAGCAGGGCGATGGCGCCATGGCAGCCAGCGACCACAGGATCGGTGTAGTCGCTGCCGCAGCGACGGAAGAGCTCGACGGCTGTTGCGCGGTAGGTCGCGGCCGCCTCGGGCTTCGTCGAGGTCTGGGCATTGTCCATGAGGGTTTCGAGCCGCGCGTCGGTGAGCTTGGTCAGATCGATGGGCATGGTGTTCTCCTCGGGGGATCTTCGGGGCGGTGGCGGACAGGATCCTCAGGCCGACGGCTTCTTGCCCTGGGCCTCCAGGAAGCGGGCGTGCCGGTAGGACGCCGCCGAGGTGTGGATCTGAAACTGCTCGGCCACCTGGGTGACCGTGGCCCCGGCCGCGAAGGCCGCATCGATCGCGGCCGCCCCGGCTTCGGTCATCCGGCCGTTGAGCTTCTTATAGAGCGTGGTGCCGGCCGGCTTCTGGGCCGCCTCGTGCTCGGCCTTCTCCAGAGCGCCGGCCAGCGTCTCTAGGCGCTCGGACCCGCGGAGCATCGCCTCACCGGCGGTGTGGAAGTCGCGGGCGGTGGCGCGCAGCCCGGCGATGAGGATCTCGTTCACGTCTGCCTCCTGCAATATGCCGCGTCGTGTTCGGCATATTGCAGGAGATAGGCGGGCTCCTCTCGGGCGTCAAGAGATATTTGTTGGTCTTACTGCAATATGTGATGGGCGGCTATTCCGACCCTGGATACGGACGGAATGGCGCTCCAGACCTGCCCTCACGACAGCTCCGCACCGCACGGCAGCGCCGCTACGACCTTCATCGCGAGCAGGCGCTTCTGGCCCTGCTTCTCGGCCGGATCGCCGCGCATCCAGGCGGAGTGGTAGCCGTTCATGCCCGAGGGATGGCTGACGTGGACCCACACCGTCGTGCCGGTGCGGTAGGCCACCGGATTTAGCGGTGCGAACCGCGGGCCGTGCAGCGAGCGAACGACGCCGCGGCAGCCCTCGATGTAGGCGTCGCCCGTCCCCAGCATCAGCACCAGGCGCACGCTCGCCGGCAGCTGTTGCAGATGCGTTTCGGCGCAGCGCCGCACGATCGGTGCTGCCTGCGCCTCGGCGAAGGCCTTGGTCATGATCGGCCCGGTGCACTCGCGCTTGCCGCTCGCCTCGTTGAGCCGCGACAAGCTGCAGCGCACGAGGGAGCCGAAGGCGAGACGGCGCTCGCTCGCGACCATGCGGGCGTCCACGGTCTCGTCCGGACCAAGCACGCCCAGGACCCGGAGGACCTCGGTCAGGCGCGGGCGCATCTTGGCGAACGGAATGTCCTCGAAGCGACCGGTGCGAGCCAGCGCGGCCTGCGTGAACCCCTTCGAGAAGCCAAGAACGAGGATCTCCGGGGCGGAGGAGCCCCAGGCTCCGGGGTCATTGACCACGCGCCAGGGACCGAGATCCCTCTGGGGGGCGGCGTCCGTGAAGCAACGGCGACAGGCGATCGGCCCGTGGGCCGGGAGGTCGGCGTGCGGGATCGTGGACAGGCTGTCCATGGGCGTCGGACCTCGGTTGTCAGGAGCAGGAAGGGGGGGTCAGTGCCGCCGGGGCCGGCGGTCACCGTGCGCGACGGTGATCAGACGCCCGCTGTCGCCGACGACGGCGTAGACGTGGAGCCACGGCTCGATCATCCGCAGGCTGCGCTCGCCACCGAGATGGCGGACGAGGCGGCGGCGAGCCGCCTTGTCGAAGGTCAGACGTTCGGCCGTGCCGCTGCGGGTCACCGATCCGAATTCCTCGAGCAGCTCGACCACGAGGGGTGGGATTGCGCGCTGCTGCAGACGCTCTTGGGCGTGGCGAGTCGGGTCGATGATCATGCCCGAGCCCCTTCTGCGTACGGCGAACGGAGCTGCTCAATCTCGGCGACCTCGCGGCGCTGCCAGGTTGCGCCGGCCACGATGCCCCAGTTTCCGGCACCGTTCGGGCGGCGCCAGTAGGGTGTCGCCATCCGCGCAAGCTGTGCGAGCGCCTCTTGGTAGTCGTCGATCGGGATCTCGGAGCCCTTGGGGCCGATGGTGTAGCCGCGCTGGTTGCGGCAGGTCACGGGATCGAACCAGCTCCCATCCTTGGCGACCGGCACGAACACAACCTCCCCGAGGCGGTGCTCCGGCTGCGGTGCGATTTCGGCCATGGCTTCGGCCGTCTGCCAGAGCGAGCTGCGAAACTTGGAGCGTCCGTTGAGCCAGAGCATGGCTGCCGATCGCGGAACTTCGCCGTGCGCGTCGACCCGGAAATCACTTGCTCCGTCCTTGAGGGAGAGCAGGTTCTTGACGCTCTTCAGGCTGACTTCCGCCAGGGCAGCGAGTTGGTCCGGGGTCACGTTTCGTCCAGTATCGAGGCGAATGCGTGCCTCGGCAGCGGAGACGGTTCTCTCGACCTCAATGAGATCCCCCCAGCCAGCCGGAGCCGTGTCGAGAAGCGCTCGCATCTTGCCGACGGTGCGCTCGATTGCAGACGCGAGATCCTCGTCGCCTTGCATCTCCATGAAGGTCTGGCTGGGACGCAGGCCCCAGAAAGCGAAGGCGTGCAGCGTGATCACCACCTGTAGGGTGATGCTGTCCCAGTGCCGCGCAACACCATTCTCCTCGCCCCAGAGGTCGCGCCAGGAGATACTTGGATTGGTGTCGATCTCCTCGGTGCCGACAATCTCGGCATAGAGCGCCTTCATCGCGGCGTCGGCAGCGCTCGGTGACCAGGCGAGCCGCTCGATCCACTCGCCGGTGGCGAAGAAGAGCGCGTTGATCTCCTGCGGCTCGCTCCCTTCGTAGCCGAGGCCGTATTCTTCCTGTCGAGTTTCGTATTCGGTAGCCATGTCACTCCCCAGGTCGGCATGCCGCCCGTCTGCCTTAGAAATGACGTACAGCCTCTCACTGGTTCGTGCAAGAGTCGGGAGATATGATCTCCTAAATTCCCGCAATTTCCCTGAAATGCAGCTTGCTCTCCGGTTTCTGACCTCGGATAAGGGTGATGTATCCGGGGTCAGGGGCAGGGTCCGTCGGGCCGTAGGGTCGGCCTGATGGTGCCGCCGTTGCGCCGAGTGCTGGCGTCTTGCGCTAAGAAAGCTCTTCTTTGATTTGAATGCTCTTGACGATTTGGTGCGAAAATGTCCGACTGGAAGCTACAGGAAAGATTGAAGGCCTTTAGGGGAGATCTCGTAGTCGATGAAAAAGGGTGGCACATAAGTAAGTATTATAGTGGTCCAGATCTCCGCTATAATGGAACTTCTTTCAAAATAGGCTATAACTTCGCAGAAACATACTGCCAGAACCTCAGAAAATCTTGGGATAAGTATCAAGAAGCTCTCATCAAATTTGACGGAGAGGCGAAAGTAGAACTTTCAGGCTTCGGAGATAGTATGATATACATAAGACACGTATTTGGAAGTGGAATAACCGAATATAGACATTATGGTATTATAAACCATGAGAGGACTTTGAATATTATCTGTGAAGAAATAATTAATTCTAAACATAGAGCTTTAGAAATACAAAGAAGGATGAAAGGCTTCAAATAAATACCTGGTCCGTAAATTCATGTACACACCGTATTCGTGAGGATCGATGAACATTTTGATGTTTTCTGCTACTGTAGAAGGGGCCCGATGACCACCCTGCCCACTCCCGCCTTCGAGACCGCCCTGGGAGAAGTCCTCGATCTCGAGGCCTTCGCCGCCCGCGCGGCCGACCTCGCCGCAGGGGCGCGGGCCGAGGCGACCAAGAAGGCGTACCGGTCCGACTGGGGGCATTTCGCGAGCTGGTGCGCCGGTCAGGGGCTGGTCGATCTCCCGGCGCTGCCGATGACGGTCGGGTGCTACCTGGCCGCGCACGAGACCCAGCTGTCGATGGCGACGCTGACGCGACGGCTCTCGGCGATCGCGGTGGCGCACCGGATGGCCGGGTACCCGATGGACACGCGCCACCCCGCGATCCGCGACGTGATGCGGGGCCTGCGCCGGGTGAAGGGGGTCGCCCAGGACCACGCCGAGGCACTGACGGTGCCGCTGCTGCGCCGGGTACTGGCGACCTGCGGCGAGCGGCTGATCGACCGGCGCGACCGGGCGCTGCTGCTGGTGGGGTTCGGGGCGGCGCTGCGCCGGTCCGAGCTGGTCGGGCTCGAGGTCGACGACGTCGCGGTGCTGCCGGAGGGGCTGCGGATCGGCATCCGGCGCTCGAAGGGCGACCAGGAGGGCGAGGGCGTGGCGATCGCGGTGGGCCGCACCGGCCGCGAGACCTGTCCGGCCTTGGCCTACGGGGCTTGGCGCGCCGCCGCAGGGATCGTCGAGGGCGCGGTCTTCCGGGGGATCGACCGGCACGGGCGGATCGGCCGACGGCTCTCCACCGACGCCGTCTCCGAGATCGTGCAGCGCCGGGCCGCCGCCGCCGGGCTCGAGCCGACCATCTTCTCAGGCCATTCGATGCGGGCCGGGTTCGCGACCAGCGCGGCGCTCGCCGGGGTCGAGGAGCGCGTGATCATGCGCCAGACCCGGCACAAGTCCGTCGCCACCGTCCGGCGCTACATCCGCGAGGGCGAGCTGTTCACCCGCAACCTCGCCCAAGAGGTCGGGCTCTGAGCGGCCGAAGCCGGGGCCAAACGAAAGGAGCGAGCGATCGCTCGCCCTCCCCCCTACACTCAGTTTCGATCGATCAGTCGCTGGTCGATCCGATGGCGACCTGCAGCGACTTGAGAGCCTGGCCGTCGATGTAGATGGAACCGTTCGGGTCGTTGTCGTTCTCCCACTCGCTGTCATCCCACCAGACGAGGGTCGCCGCTGAGTTGTCCGTCATGTGACGGAGGGCGCGGGTAATACCCTTGCCGTAGGTTCCCGAGTACTCCGCCTAGCGCGAGATGCCGAAGATCTCGCACATCACCTTGAATTCGATCTCGCCACCATTCTGGGCAATGGCCTTGAGGAAGGCGATGCTCTTCTTGTCGACCTTGCGAAGGAGCTGGACCGACTGCTCGACCGTGATCGGGTAGCTGTTGTGGTGGGGCTCAGCAGGGGCGGGGGCACTGCGCGGTGCGACGAGTGCCGCCAGGAGGTTCTCGACGGAGATCTCGCCGCTGAAGACCACCTTTTCCCCGAGGGAGCGTGAACCCGTTCGTGTTGCACTTGTACGCGGCGCTCGCCGAGAAAGAGCCCGTGATGATCTCGGCCCGCGCGAATTGTGATCGGCGAGTGGATCACGGTCTCGGCGCCGGACGCCCGCTCAGCACCGCTGCCAGCCTCGCGCGACTAGGTCGCAGGGGCCGACACCGTGTCGGCCAGTTTCCCGGCCGTAGGCGCAACCCAGGTGGCGTTGATCGTCGCGCCGCGCTGCCCGGCTGAGGCCGCCCCGATCAAACGCGGCGCATCGGCCAACATCCTCGAGAACGTCTTTCGCTTCGCCCACCAGCTCGACCGCAAGGAGCTATGGCTGTTCGATCGCTACCAGGGATCATGGCGGTACATGTTCGGTTTGCCAATGGTCACGCCTGACGACGGACTAGACGCCGACCGCTAGACCTCGTCGGCCGCGTCTTCGGCGTCGGCCGCTTCATCCTTCAACTGTTCCGCCACGGCCTTCGGTAGTTTCGTCAGCGGCCTGCTGGCGAAATGGTCCGCGATCCGGTCAGCTAGCAGCTCGGGCGTCGCCGGGCTCGAGGCCAGCTTCTCTGCGAAGCTGCGGCCGGGATGTAGGGTATCCCAAGGGGATCGGTACTGCGTGGCGCGCCGCCGGCCGGGATCCTTGTTGCCGAACCCGTCGAGTGCCTGGTTCCACACCGGTTTGAACGTCTCGATCAGCATGTTCTCGCCGAGCGGGATCCATATGTCGTCCACCACCAAGTGTCGGACGTAGAAATCGTCCAGCTCGAGGTTTGATGCTTCCTCGATCGAGGAGGCGTGCTGCTTCAAGCGCTCGCCAAGCGCCTTGCCCAAGGCCGCCGTTTCTGGTGATAGGCCTCCCTTGCGTCCACCCTTCGGAATGGCCTTGCCGATGTAGATCGGCAGCGCGAACGCCTCGCTGCGGTTCGCCTCTCGCAGTGGTCGGTAAGGGGCGAAGTTGCCCGTGTAGTAGATCACATAGACACCGGCTCCAGTGGTCTGGTCCATCTCGGCCAACGGAGTCGGATGACCGGCCAGCAGCTCGAACTCGATGCTGCGGGCAAGGTTGATCTTGTCGAGCGGGTTATAGGCTCGTGACCGATCCTTCTTCGTCACGTCGCCTCTCCGAGGTGAGCCGCCACGCCCAGGCCTACGGTCCGGGCGAGGCGTACGGGCACGGCGTTGCCGAGCTGCCGCATCGTTTCCGACCAGGACCCGTGGAAGGCGAATTCATCGGGGAAGGTTTGAAGCCGCGCGCTCTCGCGAACCGAGAAGTAGCGGACCGAGCCGTTGGTCCGGCGCAGCATGTTCTCTCCGCCGGGCACGCCATGCACGCCGGCCTTGAGCGTCTTCGCCGGCCGATCCAGCGGGCTCCCCGTGTGCCCGACATAGGACCGCGCGCCGGCTTGGAAGCGGTGATTGATGATACCCGCTGCCGCTGCCGGATCACGCTCGGGATCCGGAAGATCGGCGATCGCGTCACGCACGGTGCACCACGCGAGCGTATCGGGGCGGTCAAGCAGCCAGCGACCGCAACCCAGCGAGCGCGGCGGGACGCTTCGATCCTTCTTGGCGACCCGGTGGCGGTCCCAATAATCGCCGTGAACCTGGTCCCAGATCAGCGCTTCCTGGCTGTGCGTCGCGTCCGGAAACGCCCAATCGACCCCGAGGTCGTCGCGGAAGCCGACGAACACGACGCGCTCGCGGCACTGGGGGACGCCGTAGTCGGCGGCGTTGAGTACGCGGGAAACGATCCGGTAGTGCAGATCGTCGCGTACGCCGCTGGTATGGTGCCGCTCAAGGCGCGCCAGGTGATCGGACCACAGCTCGTCGTCCGCAGCGACGACGTTGGGGTGCTCGAGCTGGAGCCGGATATACTCGAAATAGTTGCGGAACGAGGCGCGGGTCAGGCCCTTCACGTTCTCGAAGACGAGCGCCTTCGGCCGGGCTTGGCGCACCGCCCGGATCGCCTGCGGAAACATGTCCCGGGCGTCGTCGTTCGCTCGGTGCTTGCCGCCCATCGAGAAGGGCTGACAGGGCGGGCCGCCCGAGATCAGCTCCACCTTGCCTTCGTAGGGCTCGAAATCGACCGAGCGCACGTCCCCCTCGGTTAGGGTCCAATCGGCGACCGCTTCGGTGCCGCGCTGCTTGTTCTCGCGGAGGGTGTCGCAGCAGTAGCGGTCCCACTCGATCACGTTGACGGGGCGGAATCCCGCCTCGTGCAATCCGATGCCCAGACCGCCCGCGCCGGCGAACAACTCAATCGACTTCATCACCCTAGGAATGCCTTGATGGTTTCCTTCAGAAAAGCCTCATCCTTCGTCTGACATTCCCAGATCACGAAGAAGTCCCACCCCTGCGTCTTGAGCGCACTCTGCTTGGTAAGGTCGCGCACTCTATTGCCTTCAAGCTTCGGCACCCAGAAATCAAGTCGCGATTTCGGGAGCCGAGCCAGCTTGCAGCTCGGGTCCGGGTGACGATGCCAGAAGCAACCATGCACGAAAATCGCCTTACGGCGGGTTACGAACACCAAATCGGGCGATCCCGGTAGATCGCGCCGGTGGAGTCGAAACCGGTAGCCCATCCGGTGCGCGAGGCGACGGACCCGCATCTCGGGGCCGGTGTCCTTGCCGCGGATGCGGCTCATTCTCTCGCTGCGTTTCTCAGGATCAAGCGTGTCCATCGATCGAGTTAGGAATCAGCGTCGGCATCTACGCTGCAACCTTAGTGGCATACACGCATGGCCGGCTAGCGGACGGACTCGCTAACATCGGCCACCAGAACGGCCCAGCTTTCCAGCCAAGACCAGTGCCTCCAACCTGCTTGAGCAGGATCAACGCGGCTTCCCGGCGCGGGGCTTGAACAAGGCCACGGAGATCGGCCGACCCCAGAATGGAAAGACCAGAACGGTCTCCCGACTTTGCTCGATCAAGACGTCTGCCCGTCTCGGTTAGGATCAACACCTTGCTGCCTGAATCCTTCGCGTAGTAGCGGAGCAAACCCCTCATCGCCTCCCACTCGAATGTACCTTCATCATCAAGCGATATCGTCGGTTCGATAGCATCGACGATCGCCAAGGCTTCCTCAAGCGTGATTTCGCTGAACACCCCCGAGTCGGAGCTGTCTTGCGGAATCAGGTTATCGAGCCCCCGCATGGCCCTAGTGAGGGATGTTTGGGAGACTGTATCGAAGCGAGTTGGAAGAAGGATGCCGTTTGGCCTAACCGCTACGACGTCGCTGAGTGAGATTTTGCTTGGAGCACATGGCACGAAGCCATTCCGAGAGTCGCTCTGGATGAACACGACGCCATCCTCGTGGGCACCATTGAGGAAGGCCTGCCGTAGGGCGGTCTCGAGGGAGTGAATTTGTTCCAAGCGGGCATGCACCCCGCTGGACGTATAGAACCTCGTCACGGCTAGATCGGAGCGGTTCCGCGCGCCATACATCCTCGAGTGCTGTAGTACGGTGTCGGCCTGCATCCGACGCGGATTTCGACCGTAGTAGAACGAAATCAGATTGGGGACGGTAATGCCTCGATCGAGAATGCTGCCGCCGATGAAGATGTTCGCCTTCGTGCGTAACCGCAGCTCGGCGGTCTCTGCATCCAGAAGCGGTTCGAGCTGCACGTCGGAATTCACGCGCTGAATGTTTAGCTCACCGTCGCCGAGGAGGGTGCGCAAGTCCGAATAGGTCTCGTCGGAGGTTGGTAGCTGGCCTGCGTTGGCTTCGACCGAACGCTTCAGATCGCGGTACGCTTCATCGAAACCAGCCTTGAGCCGAGCATCGTCGGTCTCGGCTGCGGTCTCGAAGAGACTCGCTAGCTTGCCGACGGTTGACCATTGCCATTCGTGCGCCGCACGCTGCGTGTCGTTATGGATGATCATGGCATACTTCTCGAGCCGCTGATCTAATCCACTCTGCTGGCGCCGGCGGATCGCGATCGCGACAAGAAAGGTAAGGATGCTACGCCTCAGCGCTTTGATGTTGTCGCTCGACCAAAGTCGATCATCTCGAATAACGCGGTTGTCCGGAAGGCGCAGGGCATCATGCTCTCGATCAGGCACGTCGACATGCAGGTAGTACCGAGGATCATCAGCTCCATGCCCACCGAAGTAATCATCACCACCCACATAAGCATCGTGGATTGGTAGCAACTCTGTGAAGGCCGGACGCTTCGGATGAAATGTATTCTGCCCCTGAGAGGCTTGATCGTAGTCTTCCGGTTGAAGATATAGGGCGTATGGAGTCGCCGTTACCTGAAGGAAGGCAATTTTTAAATTTTGGCGAAGGGTATCCATTTGGTTCGCGATGGTACCCTGATCGACATTTGACTGACCGCGCTTCTTGGAGAAGCGAACGCTGGCCATGTCGGCTTCGTCATCCACGAGCAAAATTCGACGGTCCTTCAGCGCGGGGTACTTCTCGTCGAATAGGGCGATGATCCTCGCGAGGTTATTGACTTCCTTCTTCGCCACAATGACGATTTTCCGCCGCAACTCCGCCTTCGTTAGTGAGTCGGGAGTTTGCATGATATCGAAAAGAAGGATCTCATCGTCCGCGATGAACTCTTTGAAGTCTCTGCCAATACGCTTTACCGTTTGGGTAGCTAGTGTTCTAGTGCCTTTAGTGAGAACAATGGAGATATCATAATCTTGATCGAATGCGCGAGCTATGATGCCGAGGAACCCTCGCGTCTTGCCGGATTGTATCTTACCCAGAAGCATCCCAGGTTTCGATGGATCCTCGGCGGTCTCGAGAGCACTGACAACGTTCTCGATGCAGCGTTGCAGAGCATCGTCATCCTCGCGCTTGTCGCGTAGGCGTGAATAAAAACCCATGATTCCCTCGTCCTAGCGCGCAATGCTAGATGATAATCATGCTTCCGCGCAATCTCAGGGCGATGCCGACAATAGGCGGCCAGCCGTCCGAACCGTAAGCTAGTTGATAGATTGCGCTGCAGATCTGGATAAAGCCGACAGGAACCAGCACCTAGACTTACCGCTCTGATCGGTCGAGGACCCCTGAGGCTGGCACGGCGAGAAATGCCAGTTTCTAAGGGCGGGCGCCCTTTACAATCACGCTGCCACGCGAGATCGTTGTCACGAGAGCACGCTCTCACGTGAAAACGTGGCCGCGCGACAACGGGAGGATTGACATGCGGGTGCTGGCGGTGGCCGCCCGGAAAGGTGGGGCAGGTAAGAGCACGATCGCAGCCAGTCTCGCCGTAGCAGCGGCGCAGGCCGGCGAGCGCGTGGCCGTGGTCGATCTGGACCCGCAAGGCTCGGTCGCGGAATGGGGGGCGAGGCGGGAGGCGCAAGACTTACGCATCATTCCGCCGAAGGATGTCGAGGATGAGAAGCTGCCCGGCATCTTAGCGCGTATCCGGGAGACCGCGAGCCTCGCCATCCTCGATACGCCGGGCACCTTCGATCCGAATGTGACTGCGGCCCTTGCGACCGCCGATCTTACGGTGATCCCGGTTCGGCCTTCGATCCTGGACTTGAGCGCGACGCGGCGCACGGTCGAGGCGCTTGGCCTCATGGGGCGCCGATACGCCTTCATCCTGAGTCAGGTCATGCCGGCGAGCCCGGCCAGAGCCGAGGAAGCTGCGCGGGTTCTTGTGCAAGTCGGAGCACTCGTGCCGGCCGCTATCGCTCACCGCGCCGATTACCTCGACGCCATGATGACTGGCCAGGGTGTGACCGAATGGGCGCCGGCATCGAAGGCGGCCACCGAAATCACGAGCCTGTGGTCCTGGATCAAGTCTGAACTGGAGAGCGCTACCGCATGAGCAAGAAACCGCGCCCGAGCATGATGGACGCGATCGGCGCCATCGCGGCACAGAGGGGGCCCCAACCCGGACCGCCCACCCCACCAAGTGACCACGCGGAAGCGCGATCACGCGATCCCGCGTCAACGCTTCCACGTGAAAACGTGAGCGCGTTGACGCGTGAGCCTGCGGCCATGCCTGCACGGGACAACGCGAACGCGCGGCCTAAGGGCTTCAACGTGCGCAAGGAGCGTATCGAGAAGCCGCACCAGTCGCTCTACGCGCATCCGAGCGTTTTCAGGACGATCCGGCAGATTGCAGCGACCGAGGATTGCAAGCCTCAGGATCTTTACCGCGAGGCCCTGCGTCTTATGCTCGCCAAACGTGGCTTCGACTTCGATCGTCTTGACGCTGGATCTGAATAGCAAATCCGCCGTCCTGTTCCAAGACTAAGCCCAGATCACTTTACGGTTGCTTGCGTCGTTTGCGTTTCATTTGCAATCGCGCAAATGACGCAAATGGAAGTCGGTCGCTGAACCTGCTCCGCCGCATGGTTAAGAGCTTGCGCCTGCCACGCCACGATGCCTATGGTGGCGTCGGCGCTCGACTCGCGAGCGCCTAGGAGTAGGTCCAGAACGCAAAAACCCGCCGTTTGAAGGGCGGGGATCACGCCGGGCAAGCCCGGGAAACATCTAGATTGGCGTCAAGATGATTCCCGAAAATCCGGCCTCGCGCAAGCGAAAAGCGACAGCTTCTCGCAACGGCGGAGCCATGCCTGAGCGCACCCACGCCCCGGGGCGGGTCTCGCGACCCGAGGGGCGAAGCTATGTTTGCAGACGAAATCCGTCGTCGAGCGGAGGGAGCGCCGCGTGCTGCGCTGCCGGCCATATCCGTGGCCATGTGGAAGGCGTTCAACGCCGGGAGCATCACAGACGCTGAGGCCGAGGCCCTGTCCGGCCTGATCGAAGCCCGGAAGGTCATCCCGGCGCTACCGGCGGCACCAGCTCGCCGGTCTGTAGGATCTCGCCCCCGCACCGACGCGAGCATGGAGCGCCGTCGACGTTGGGCCGCCTCGGGGCGCTTGCCGCCGGGGATCGCGGCCAGGTTCACGCTGGCCGAGCAAGCGGTGCTCGCCCTAGTCGCGGCCGAGGTCTCGCGCCGGAGGGACTGCCGTCTCGCCGTGGGCGCCCTCGCGGCCATCGCCGGGGTGTCGGCGACCACCGTGCGGAACGCGATCCGCGAAGCCGGGAAGCTCGGGCTGGTGACGGTCGAGGAACGCAAGATCACCGGATGGCGCAACGACACGAACGTGATCCGTATCGTCTCGACAGAGTGGCTGGGCTGGCTCCGGCTGGCACGGAAGAACCCGATCCCGGCACCCAAGGGGGGAGGGTGCAAATCGGCGAAAGGCACGAATACTCAAGAAAAACAGGCTCTCCGAGAAGTGCCAAGGAGCAACCGATCTGCGAGGTATGGCCAAGGATCGCCAGGGTGGACCTATAGCGGCTTCGGAGGATCAGCCTGTGAACCTGCCTAGCTCGACTGTTCCGACGCCGTGTATGGGCTTCCTAGGCGATTGCTCGGGTAGACCCAGGATTTGCGATTCTAGCGCAGGCTGCAGAGCTCACGGACAAGCTTCCATCCGTCTACCTGGGTGTTCGTGTTTTGGGCTCTCTCCCGGACGGGGAACAGCCGTGCCTTGAGTGTCTTGCCCTATTTCCATTTTAGGAATATATTCTTTTTAGTGGTGCACATACTCGGAGGCGCAGGCTTCAGGTGGTCGAGCCCCTCTTGACGAACATAACGTGAACATGCTATGACCTGACCCTTATCGCCATCCTCCCCACGAGGACGCGGCCCGGGTGACTAGCCAGGTCAGGTCCGGATCGCCGCGGAAAAGGTCGGAGGGCACCGGCAGCAAGCGGTTCTGATCTCCTTCCATCGTTGGAAGGCACGAGGGGCCGCAGGAGTGGGATAAGGGACGCCCCGACCCCACAGACCACCGAGTGGCAGATCGATGTGCTGCTCGGGTGCTCCGCGTTGGCTCCGAGAGGAGGAAGCGGCGAGTAAAGGCCGACAGCCCAACCCCGGCCTCCCCGTCAGAGGGTTTCGTCCATCGATACGTACCGACCGACTGGCGGCTCCATACGCGGCAGGTCGAGGCTTCGTCAGTGATCGGCGAAGCCATGCCTCCCTCTCAGCCTTCCACCA
>Ga0182229_1000266_pt1 | contig 13573 bp, 11 predicted proteins | sample G6R1MG_32_FD_129663 | JGI IMG/M metagenome (GOLD analysis project Ga0182229, IMG submission 129663) | Miscanthus phyllosphere microbial communities from Michigan, USA - G6R4_MAIN_07NOV2016_LD1 MG | ecosystem: Host-associated > Plants > Phyllosphere > Phylloplane/Leaf | place: USA: Michigan...
CATGACGCCGGGATAGACCCGGCGGCCCGCGCCCTTGTGGCGGTTCGGCACCGTGCTGATCAGGTTCTGCTCGAACCATTCGATTGGCTTCGAGGTCGCCAGCGCGTTCACCGCGCTCGGACTGATGCGGCAATCGACGGGTCCCGCCATCAGGGTCATGCTGCGCGGCTGCGCACTGGTCTTCGAGTGGGCCATCACGGCTGCCGCCGCGAGCGCCTGCACCGCCGGCTGGCAGACCGCCACCACGTGCGAGCCCTCGCCCATGGTCTCCAGGAAGCGCACCACGTGATCGACGTAGTCGTCGAAGCCGAACGAGCCGTCCGACACCGGTACGTCGCGGGCATTGTGCCAGTCGGTGATGTAGACGTCGTGGTCGGGCAGCAGCGTGCGCACCGTTCCGCGCAGCAGGGTGGCGAAATGGCCCGACATCGGCGCGATCACCAGCACCTTGGGCTGGGCCATCCCGGTATCCTTGCGGAAGCGCAGCAGCGTGGCGAAGGGGGTCGCCATCACCGGCTCCTCGATCACCGGCACCTCACGGTTGCCGACGGCGACCGCATCGATGCCGTAGGCCGGGCGGGCGAAGGTCAGGCCTGAGCGCATCATCATGCGGGCGCTCGCGGACCACCATTTCGCGGAGTCCCGGAAGGGCGTGTGCGCCCACGGCGCGGAGGCCTGGTTCAGAACGCGGCCCCAGGCCCGGGTCTGGCGCGCGATGTCGCACTGGACCTCGAAGGCGTCGTACAACATCGGGTGGGCACTCCTACGCGAACGATTGTCTCGGAGCGGCCGCTCCGTCCGGCCTGTGCGAGCCGAACCCGCCCCCAATGCCGTCATGCCCTGGGCTGCCTGCTCGGCTTAGGCTTAAGCACGGCACTATCCTGCGCAACCGCCCAAGAGTACATAGAGATGGGCTGTCGTAGGAATGCATCACTTCGTCCGCGGAGGAGTTTGGTGCAATCCTCCTCGGTCGGGTGCGCTTCCATCCTGTCCCACCTCTGCATCGGTAACGCAGGATTGCCCGGCGGCGTCCGGATATCTCAGGACGGCACGAGTCTTGGATCGTGCGGATCTCGATCGACAGGCAACCGACGGGTCTCCCCATGTCCGAGGCGACGCTTACGATCTCCAGCCGCAACTACTCGTCTTGGTCCTTGAGAGGCTGGCTGCTCTGCCGGATGGCAGGGCTGAAGTGCGACGTCGTAAGCCTTCCCGGGTCCGATGCCTCGATCCGGGCCGAACTGCTGCATCTCTCGCCGTCCTTCCTGGTGCCCCGCCTCGATTGGGACGGGACGCGGGTCTGGGGGGCGCTCGCCATCGCCGAAACCCTGGCTGAATGCCGACCCGGCGCCGGGCTGCTGCCGGAGGGCGGCCTTGAACGGGCGCATTGCCGCTCTGTGGCGGGCGAAATGCAGGGCGGTTTCATCAACCTGCGTTCGGCCATGCCGATGAATCTGCGCCGCCGCCATCCGGGTTTCCCCGTGTTCAACGGGGCCCGTGGCGACATCGAGCGGATCTGCACGATCGTTCACGAGTGCTTGTCGCGCTCGGGCGGCCCGTTCCTGTTCGGTGCCCGTCCGACACTGGCGGATGCGATGTATGCTCCCGTCTGCACGCGCTTCCGCACCTACGACGTGGCGCTGCCGTTCATGGCCGAGACCTACCGGGACACCGTGCTTACCTGGGACCTCATGGCAGAGTGGACCGAGGCAGCCATGGCCGAGCCCGACGAGATCGATGAACTCGACATGGAGTTCTGATCCCGGGGGGGCGTTGCGACGGCTCCGAATGTACGCCGCATTCGTTGGGAGATGGCACCGGTCCCCGCCTCTTATCCGGTATCAGACTGCCGGCATCTGTCGGACCTCAGCCTTTGGCCCCCTGGGGGGCGGCGCCGCCATCGGAAGGTCTATGCGCGCGCTCAAGCCCCCCTCCGGACGGTTCGCCAGGGAGAAGCGACCGCCATGAGCCTCGACCACCGCGCGCACGATCGACAGGCCCAGCCCGAAGCCCACTGTGCCGTGGAGGTTGCGCGAGGCGTCGCCGCGTACGAAGGGTTCCAGCATGGCTCCGTGCTCGGACTCGGGGATGCCGGGGCCGTCGTCCTCGACCGCAACCCGGATTCCGAGGGGCCCGGACCTCACCGAGAGCCGGGCCGCGCCCGAGTACTTCACCGCGTTGTCCACGAGATTCGTGATCGCCCGCTCCAGTTCGTCCGGTCGACCGCGCAACAGGGCGTGGCGGGCGGTCTCCATTCTCACGTCGGCGCCGACGTCCTGGAAGCTGTCGCAGACCGTCTGTGCCACCGAGGCGAGGTCGATCAGCGGCATCTGTGTAGGTGTCGAGCCGCCCGCCCCGCCTCCGTCGCGCACGTAAGACAGGGCGGCCTCGACGAGGCCGTTCATCTGGTTGAGATCGCGCAGCGTCATGGCGCGGGCCTGCTCGTCCTCGATGAATTCTGCACGCAGGCGCAGTCGGGTGATCGGCGTGCGCAGATCGTGGCTGATCGCAGCGAGCATCTGCGTGCGGTCGTCGATTAGGCGCTTCACGCGGGCGCGCATCCGGTCGAGGGCGTGGGCCACCGCCACGACCTCTCTCGGCCCTCGCTCGGGCAGGCCGACGGGTTCGTGCATGGTACCGAAGGCTTCCGCCGCCCCTGCGAGCCGTGCGAGAGGTGCCGTGAGCGCCCGCGTCGCCCAGACCGAGAGCAGGGTCAGGGTCAGGCCGAGGAACAGGAAGGTGAACACGATCGCCCCGATTGCCGGCGGGCGCAGGGGATCGTCGGGCAGGGTCGCCTGGAGCCGAGCGCCCCCGGGCGTCTCCAAGCCGAGATGCAGGGTCTCCGGTGTGGTGCCGCGCGGCGGGGGAGGCGCCAGATCCGAGACCTTTAGCGGCTGCCCGAAGCCGAGGCGCAGGCGCTCCACCAGGGGGTGGTTGGCCAGTGACGGCTCGTCCGAAGGGATGGGTGGGGCCGCTCCGTCCCAGGGCGCGAGGTGCAGCGTGGGCAGGCTGCGCGCTGCCGCGATGAGCAGGGCCGGCCGCTCTCCTGGCTCGCTGGCATCGAGGAGGCGGGCGACCGTCGACAGCCGGCCGGCGGCGACGCCGGGGCGCCCCTCCGCGCGCCACGGCTCCTGCATGGCGAGCACCCCGATGGTCGCCAGCACGTGCGCGGCCAGGATCGCTGTGACGACGAGCAGGGCGATCTGACCAGCGGCGCTGCGCGGTCGTGGCAGGCGTCGCTTCCGAACGGAGTCAGTCTTCGGCAGAGAAGCAGCCTGCGTCACGCTCACGAGCGGGTGATCTCCGGAACGAACAGGTAGCCCCCCGAACGGATCGTGCGAATGATCTCGGGGTTGCGCGGATCCTGCTCGATTTTTTGGCGGATGCGGCTGACCAGTACGTCGATGCTGCGCTCGAACGGACCGGCAACGCGACCCTGCGTGAGGTCGAGAAGCTGGTCGCGCGACAGCACCCGGCCGGGGCGAAGGCAGAGTGCATGCAGCAGGTCGAACTCCGCCCCGGTGATCGCGATGCGCGCTCCCTCGGGGCTCGACACCTGCCGCAGGGCCATGTCGAGGGTCCAGCCGGAGAAATGCAGGCGCCGTACGCCCTCGTCCCCCTGCTGCTCGGCTGCGCCGCCGCGGCGCAGGATCGCGCGGATGCGCGCCAGCAATTCGCGCGGGTTGAACGGTTTGGCGAGGTAATCGTCGGCGCCCGTCTCCAGCCCGACGATCCGGTCGATCTCTTCGGACTTGGCGGTCAGCATCAGGATCGGCACCTGGGACGCCTCGCGCAGACGACCGCACAGGCTAAGCCCGTCCTCTCCCGGGAGCATCAGGTCGAGTACGATGAGATCGACCTTTCCCTCCCCCCTGCCTTCGGCCAGCACACGGTCCATCTCGCGCCCGTCGCCTGCGAGGCTGACGCGGCACTCGTTCGCCCGGAGGTAGCGCGCCACCAGGCCGCTGATCTCGCTGTCGTCTTCCACGACGAGGATATGGGGGGCGGTCGCGATCATGCTGGACGCTATGGACGGGGCGATCGGGTGCGTGATCTCAAGAACGCTCTAAGCACCTGTCACCGCCCCCGGTCATCTGCGGTCCTCCCTCCGTCCAAGGCGGTGCGGCGGGAGTGTCATGAGGGACAGTAAGACGCTCAGCCGTCCGTGTCGAAGATCCCGTTCCCGGCAGCCCTGGATAAAACCGTGAAGCAAGCGTGAACGATCTGCGGAAAACCGCCTCGCCGTCGCCGGCCCGCGATTGCCGTCGCCCGCGCAGATTCCTATGTCGGCTTTACGTGTGATTCGCGCTCCAAGCGGACGCAAGTCTCGGAGGGACCACGATGCAGAGCTCGAACCGCATTCTCGACGACGTGGCCCGGCTGTTCACCGACGCGGCGGGGGCCGCCCAAGGGGTGCGGCGCGAGGCCGAGACCGTGTTCAAGGCCCAGGTCGAGCGCCTGATCCGCGACATGGATATCGCTTCGCGCGAGGAACTGGACGTGCTGCGCGACATGGTCGCCGGCATGCGCGTCCAGAACGACGCACTCACTGCCAGGGTCGTCGCCCTGGAGGCCCGGCTCGGCGGGGAGGCCGGTACTGCGGGGGCGGCCGAATCCCTCTAGAAAACGCGGGACGTGTCTGCGGATTCCTTTTGCACAGCAAGGATCGGTGGATACCCACGTTGCCCACCGCTCATGCCGGTCGGACGCTTTGAAGCTTTCGTGTCGAGCGGGTTATAACCGGTAACACACTGATTCGCCTTCCTTCCGAAAACAGTTCGGCGGACGGGCAGATGATCGGCGCGGTTCTCCCTCGTCAACGAGGGTTAATGCGCGCTGTCATTCATGTCTCGATTTGTCGATGCTTCAAAGACGGCCCGCAGGACGGTGGTTTCGCGGATCGACAACTTGGATCGCCATGACCCAGCTTCAGTTCGAAGACCACGACCGTCACGAACATCCGATCGACGTGGTGGAGCGCATCGCCTCCCTGCGCGACTGGATCTTCGATCGGGCCCAGACCGACGAGATGTCGGTCACCGTGGCGGGGACCTGGGCCGAGTATCACGTCGCCTTCACCTGGATCGAGGAGGTGGAGGCCCTGCACATCGCCTCCGCCTTCGATCTCAAGGTGCCTGAGCGGCGGCGCGCCGAGATGCTGCGGCTGATCACCCTGATCAACGAGCAGCTCTGGATCGGCCATTTCGACCTGTGGTCGAGCGACAGCGTGGTGATGTTCCGCCACTCGCTTCTGCTCACCGGCGGCGTCGCACCGACGCAGGCGCAATGTGCGATGATGATGAAGTCGGCGGCCGATGCCTGCGAACGCTACTATCAGGCGTTCCAGTTCGTGCTCTGGGCCGGGAAGTCGGCGCGGGAGGCGCTGGACGCGGTGCTGTTCGAGACCGAGGGCGAGGCGTGAGCGTCACGGCATGACGGGCGCGCTACCCGAGTCCGTCACCCTCGTCGGTGCCGGCAGGATGGGCGGGGCGATGCTGCGGGGCTGGCTCGCGGGCGGTCTGGATCCGGCCGGCACCGTGGTGATCGACCCGCAGGTCCCGCCCGAGACGCAGGCCTTTTGCCTGGAGTGCGGGGTTCGCCTGAACCCCGACGAGCCGCGGCCCGCCTCGATCCTGGTGCTGGCGATCAAGCCGCAGGGCTTGGAGGTGGCGGCCCCCACCCTCGCCGCCATGATCGGCGCGGATAGTCTGGTGATCTCGATCCTTGCCGGTAAGACGCTGGAGAACCTGCGCACCCGCCTGCCAAACGCCCACGCCCTGGTGCGGGCCATGCCGAATCTGCCCGCCAGCATCGGTCGCGGCGCCACCGGCGCGGTGGCGAGTCCGGACACGACGGAGGCCCAGCGCGCACAGGCCCATGCGCTGCTCGCCTGCTCCGGCATCGTCGAATGGCTCGACGACGAGGCGCAGATCGACGCGCTCACCGCCCTCTCGGGCTCCGGCCCTGCCTACGTGTTCCTGCTCGCCGAGGCCATGACGGAGGCCGGGATCCAGGCGGGCCTGCCCGCGGACATGGCCGCCCGCTTGGCCCGCGCCACCGTATCCGGGGCCGGCGCCTTGCTTGAGGCGAGCCCGGTCGAGGCGGCACACCTGCGCCGGGGCGTGACGTCCCCCGGAGGTACCACCGCGGCGGCCTTGGACGTGCTGATGCGCGGGGGCGGCTTGCCCGACCTGATGCGGGACGCGGTCGCGGCGGCGGCGCGCCGGGCGGGTGAACTCGCCGGCTGAGTTCACGCTGGATGCGCTCATAGGCCCGGCTGCAAGCGGAACCCGGCATCCCTAGATGGAAGGCCTCATCGTCAGACGGAGCCAGAGCATGGACCAGCATCCCGATCCCGATCCCAGCGCCGCCGCGCCGAAGCCGTCCCCTCGCGAAGCCGCCGTCGAGGCCCTGATGCGGCTCGCCGCCGAGCAGCCCTGGAACGACATCGAGATCGGGGACATCGCCCACGAGGCCGGCCTGACGCTCGCCGAGTTCCGCGAGTTGTTCCCGTCGAAAGGCGCGGTGTTGGGTGGTCTGTCGCGCATCGTCGATCGCAAGGTGCTGGAGGCCAACAGCTCGGACCTCGCCGACGAGCCCTCGCGCGAACGCCTGTTCGACGTGCTGATGCGCCGCCTCGACGCGATGACGCCCTACAAGCCCGCGCTGCGCCGCATCTCCTACGCGCTGCGCGGCGATCCGCTCTCGATGTTGGCCCTGAATGGGCTCGCCCTCAACTCCCACCGCTTCATGCTGGCGGCTGCGGGCATCGACACCGAGGGGCCGCTCGGCCGAGTCAAGCTGCAGGGCGTGGTGGTGGCCTTCGCCCGAACGGTGGAGGTCTGGCTCGACGACGAGGATCCGGCGCTGGCCCGTACCATGGCCAAGCTGGATCAGGAGATCGGCCGCGGCGAGCGCTTCATGGAGCGTGCGGAGGACGCACGCCGCCTGACCGCCCCCTTGCGGGCGGTGGCGCGCTCCCTGTTCACGCGCAGGCCTCGGCGCGAGCGGGCCGGTACCGCGGGCGACGGCGAGGAAATCGATCCGGCTGCTGCCATCTGACACGGCGCTGGGCCGGCGGCATCCGGCCCGTCACCGCTATGACGACGGGATCGATCCCGGGTGTGTCGTCCGCCCTACTTCCTGCCGCCGGGCAGCAGGGTGCTGAGCACCTGCCGCGCGGTGTCGGCGATGATGCGGCCCTCCCGGGAATCACCCTTCAGCAGCGTACCCGCGAAGGACATGGCCTGCTCGAAGGTGATGTGCGGCGGCAATGGGGCCACCTCCGGATCGGTCTTCACCTCCAGCACCACCGGTACCGGGCTCGCCAGCGCCTCGTCCCAGGCGGGGGCCATGTCCTCGGGATCGTCCACGTAGATGCCCTTGAGGCCGATCAGCTCGGCGAACTTGTGGTAGGCCACGTTCGGCAGTGTCTGGCTCGCGTCGAACTTCGGGTTGCCGTTGTTGACCCGCTGCTCCCAGGTGACCTGGTTCAGATCCTCGTTGTTGAACACGCAGCAGACGAACGTCTTGTTCGACCAGCGGTGCATGTACTTCTGCACGGTGATCAGCTCGGCCATGTTGTTCATCTGCATGGCGCCGTCGCCCACCAGCGCGATCACCGGGCGGTCGGGATGGGCGACCTTCGCCCCGATGGCGTAGGGTACCGCCGCGCCCATCGAGGCGAGGCTGCCCGAAAGCGAGCACATCTGCCCGCGGCGGATCTTCAGGTCGCGGGCGAACCAGTTCACGCAGGAGCCGGAATCGGCCGTCACGATGGCCCGGTCGGGCAGCCTGGGCGACAGTTCCCAGACGACGCGCTGAGGGTTGACCGGGTCGGCGCCGGCATGCGCGCGCGCCTCCATGTCCCGCCACCATTGTGCGACGTCCGCCTCGATACCCGTGCGCCAAGAGCCGCCTTCAGGCTTCTGCTTCAACAACGGCAGCAGCGCCCGGAGGGTCTCGGCGGAATCGCCCACCAGCGGCACCTCCATGGGGTAGCGCAGCGACAGCATGTCGGCCTGAATGTCGATCTGCACGCCCCGCGCCTGTCCGTCCTCGGGCAGGAACTCGGCCCAGGGGAACCCTGAGCCGATCATCAGCAGCGTGTCGCAGCCGCTCATCATGTCGGAGGACGGCCGGGTGCCGAGCAGGCCGATGGTGCCCGTCACGAAGGGCAGGTCGTCGGGCAGCGCCGCCTTGCCGAGCAAGGCCTTGGCGACGCCCGCCTGGAGGGTTTCCGCGATGGCGATGACTTCGTCGGTGGCGTGCAGCGCGCCCGCGCCGACGAGGATCGCCACCTTCTTGCCGGCGTTCAGCACGTCGGCCGCGCGACGCAGGTCGGCCTCGTAGGGCACGACCTTGGGAGCGGTGTAGCCGACGCCGGAGCGGGTGTAGCCGTGCTTCTGCTTGGGCTCCTCGTAGGGCAGGTCCTGCAGGTCGTTCGGGATGATCAGGGCCACGGGCTTGCGCTCGTGCGAGGCCGTGCGCATCGCTCGATCGACCAGATGGCGCACCTGCGGAGGGGTTGAGGCCTGGTGCACGTAGGCGCCCGCGACGTCCTTGAACATGCCGGCGAGGTCGAGTTCCTGCTGGTAGTGCGCGCCCATGACGTGGCGCGACTGCTGCCCGGCGATGGCGAGCATCGGCATGTGGTCCATGCGCGCGTCGTACATCCCGGTGAGCAGGTGGGTGGCGCCGGGTCCGGAGGTGGCGAGGCATACGCCGACCTCGCCGGTGAACTTGGCGTAGGCCGCGGCCATGAACGCCGCCATCTCCTCGTGCCGCACCTGAATGAACTCGAAGGGCAGATCGAGCCGCTGCATCGAGCCGAGCAGCCCGTTGATGCCGTCGCCGGGGTAGCCGAAGATCTTGGTGACGCCCCACTCGGCGAGCCGCTTCCAGAAGAAGTCCCCGACGGTCTCGGCCATGGTCGCTCCTTTGCCCCCTCACGGATCGGAGACGGGCCGCGATCGGCACATCCCGGATCGTCCAAGCGGGACACCATCGTTGGCTGCATCGGGCAGGATGCGCGCCCTCCTGTCGTCCCAACCGGGGCGTCGAGGGCGAGTTCCGTTGCATGCGGGCGTACGGCACCGGCTCCCTGAGTCTGCATGCGCGGCGTGAGGCAGGGGCGTGATTGTGCGAGCGCGGTTCCGCACAGGACTGGCGAACGGTGAACCGGATCCGCGGCCGGACAGTTGGGGTCGGCCTCCCCGAGAGGCGGGTGGCGCGTCGGACGGCACGGTATGGAGTTGCGGCAGCCAAGCCCCGCGGATGTCGCGGCGGACGACGAGCCCCATCCCGGCCCCAGTGCCTCGCGGGTACCCGGGCCGCCCGAGAGCAGGTCCGAGGTCAGGGCCGAAGGCAAGGCGGAGGAGAACCGTCGCGCCGACCGGGACACCAGCCGCATCCGCTGGCTGCGCGAGCAGGCTCGGCGCCTGCGCAAGCGGCTGCCGTTTCGCAGACGCCTCTCGCGCGGTGTCGCGCACGGCATCATGTCGGCGGTCGCGGCGATCGTGGCCTACCTGCCGACTCAGGTGCTCGGCCTGCGCGAGGGCTTCTGGAGCGCGATCACCGCCGTCGCGGTCGCCCAGACCGAGTTCGGCGCGACGCGCTCGACGGCCCGCGACCAGTTCGCCGGTGCCGCCATCGGCGGCGGAGTCGGACTCGGCGCCTATCTCTGGCTCGGACCGACGCTGGCGACCTATGCCGGCGCGGTGGTCACGGCGATCCTCGCCTGCTGGCTCGTCAACGTCGCCACCGCCTGCCGGCTCGCCGGCATCACCGCCACCATCATCCTGCTCGTCCCGCACGCGGGCCCCGTGCAGCGCATGGCCGGATCGCGCGTCGTCGAGGTGGGCTGGGGGGTGTGCGTGGCGATCCTGACGGTGTGGCTGTTCACGCGCATCCACCGCCGCCTCGGCATCACGTTCTGAACATCGTCACGGCCTGCGTCGTCGATGCCGTGTCCGCCCCGATCGACAAATCATAATTCCCGCCTCTTGAATCGTCGGGATCGGTTAGATAAAGCGCAGTGCAAGCATAGATCGTAATTTTTATCGATTATAAACTAAAATTGCGAGGTTTGGTCAGACTTCTCGCTCGCATCTGCATGTCGCCGTCGCAATGCTGCAAAGTACCTCCGCGCCGTCGTCCCGTTTTCCCCAACCGCGATCCGCTTCCATGCTGAAGGCCTTCCTCGCCTATTATCGGCCGCACCGGAGGCTTCTGGCGATCGACATCACCTGCGCCGTGCTGTCGGGCCTGCTCGAACTCGGGTTTCCGCTTGCCGTAAAGGCCTTCGTCGATCGTCTGCTGCCGCAGCAGGACTGGGGCCTGATCCTGCTCGCCGCGGCCGGGCTGGCGGGGCTCTACGTCGCCAATGCCGGCCTGATGGTGGTGGTGACCTACTGGGGCCACGTGCTCGGCATCAACATCGAGACCACGATGCGCGCGCGCGCCTTCGACCACCTGCAGAAGCTCTCGTTCCGTTTCTACGACGGCCAGAAAACCGGCCATCTGGTCGCCCGCGTCACCAAGGACCTGGAGGAGATCGGCGAGGTCGCCCATCACGGCCCTGAGGATCTGCTCATCGCCGTGATGACCCTGCTCGGGGCGTTTGCCCTGATGACCTATGTGCACGCGCCGCTCGCGCTGATGACGGCCACGATCTTGCCGGTGATCGCCGTCGTCACCCTGCGCTACGGCGGGCGCATGACCCGCAACTGGCAGGCGCAGTACGGGCGCATCGGCGCCTTCAACGCGCGCATCGAGGAGAACGTCGGCGGCGTGCGCGTGGTCCGGGCGTTCGCCAACGAGGCGCACGAGCGCGCCCTGTTTGCTTCCGACAACGCGTGCTACCGCGCCACCAAACTCGAGGCCTACCGCATCATGGCGGCGAGCCTGTCGATCAACTACCTCGGCATGCGCCTCGTCCAGATCGTGGTGCTGCTGGGAGGCGCCGCTTTCGTCGTGCGCGGCGACCTCACAGCGGGCGGCTTCGTGGGTTTCCTGCTCCTGGTCGGGGTGTTCTACCGGCCGTTGGAGAAGATCGGAGCCGTGGTCGAGACCTACCCGAAGGGCATTGCGGGCTTCCGGCGCTATTGTGACCTGCTCGGCACGGAGCCCGACATCGTCGATCGGCCGGATGCGGTCCCGGCACCACCTCTGCGGGGCGACATCCGCTTCGAGGGCGTCTCGTTCGGCTACACCCCGGGCCGACCCGTCCTGTGCGACCTGTCGTTCTCCATTCGTGCGGGCGAGACGATCGCGCTGGTCGGCCCCTCGGGAGCGGGCAAGACCACGCTCTGCTCGCTGATCCCGCGCTTCTACGAGGGGCAATCCGGGCGCATCCTGATCGACGGCCGCGACGTCCGCGATGTCACCCTGGCCTCCCTGCGCGGCCAGATCGGCATCGTCCAGCAGGATGTGTTCCTGTTCGCCGGCACCATCCGCGAGAACATCGCCTACGGCCGCCTCGGTGCGAGCGAGGCGGAGATCCGTGAGGCAGCCCGGCGGGCGCGGCTCGACGGGCTGATCGCGAGTCTACCGGACGGGCTCGACACGGTGGTGGGCGAGCGCGGGGTGAAGCTCTCGGGCGGCCAGAAGCAGCGACTGGCGATCGCGCGGGTCTTCCTGAAGAACCCGCCGATCCTGATCCTCGACGAGGCCACCTCGGCGCTGGACACCGAGACCGAGCGGGATATCCAGGCGGCGCTTGCCGAACTGGCGGCGGGGCGCACCACCCTCGTCATCGCCCACCGGCTCGCCACCGTCCGTCACGCCGACCGCATCGTGGTCGTGACGGAGAGCGGTATCGCGGAGGAGGGGCGGCACGAGGCCCTGCTGGCGATGGGCGGGTACTACCGACGCCTTCACGAAGCGCAGTTCGCGTCGGAGGACGGGGCACCGCGCGATGCCGCGGAGTGATGCCGACCCGCGCCGGTAAGCTGCCGAACGGCCTCGCGCGAGGCTGCGCCCGATCCCCTGGACCGCAACCGTCCGGGCCGTGTGCCGTGCTCTTGCGGAGCTGGAGCGACGGCAGAACAGGGCAGGGCTGTGTGATACCATTTCTGGTTAATTTGTTTGGAATCGCTTTCTGGGACCGCCAGTCGCCGAGGGTGGCTGAGCGCAGCAGGGGGGCTTGGCTTCAAGGTCGCGACAGTGCTGCTCAATGCAGTGCCGGATCCCGGTGAAGTGGTCGAAATGCCGGGTGACGACGGTCTGGTCGACGAGGCACCCAAGATCCTCGGCGGACTGAAATTCGGGGGGTGTAGGACGGCAGGCAGATCAGCCGCAGACCTTCCGGCACGTGCAGTCCGGGTTCGATGTGCCGGCCGGCCCCGTCGAGCAGAAGGGTGACAGTGTGCTTGGTGCCTGCGCCGGCTTTCGCGTGGACAGGGCCAGCAGGTATTCGAACAGCGGCTTGGAGGCGCAGTTCCCAACGGACCAGTGGCTCTCGCCGGTAGCGTGCGCCACGAAGGCGGTGACGGTGAGTCATTCGTAGCGGTGATGGCTAAGCGCGGTGGGCTTCTGCCCGCGTGGCGCCCAGACCCGGCGCGCGACCGGCTTGAGCCCAATGCGATGTGTGTCCGTGCAGAAGAGTGCGATGGACCCGCACGGCTGTCCTCCAAGAGAAAAACCTCGAATTACCTCCCGGCACTCCCGTGAACCCCGAACGTCAACGCCCTCTAGAAGCGATTTCCTGGACCTTCGATTTACAAAAATCCCTCCAAGTCGATGTCTGGTCGCATGTTCTCAATCGAACCGGAAACCACTTCGATCGATCCTGCTCCGGGGCGTCCACCGTCACGCAACGGTCGGAACTCTCCGGTTAGGCTCGCGCGAGCCCGACCGGAGCCCTGCCATGTCCGACCGCCCGACCCTGACCCGCCGCGAGACCGTCGCCGGGGCCGCCCTGCTGGCGCTCTCGGGTCCCGCGCGGGCGCAGGCCGAGGGGAGCCAAGCGGGCGGCGTCGTCTACGAAGCCGCCGAGCCAGGCGCCCCCCGCCGCCCGGGAGACCCGGGCCTGCCCGGCGTGCTCGTGTCGAACGGCCGCGAGGTGGTGCGCACCGATGCCGACGGCGCGTGGCGCCTGCCGCTGGCCGAGGAAGGCCACGTCTTCGTGATCAAGCCCCCGGGCTTCGCCCTGCCGGGCGACGCGGACAACATCCCGCGCTTCACCCACCTGCACCAGCCGAACGGCACGCCGGCCGAACTCGGCCTGCGCTACCGCGGGGTCGATCCCACCGGGCCGCTGCCGGCCTCGATCGACTTCGGTCTCACCCGCGTCGCGGAGCCCGACGCCTTCGAGGCGATCCTGTTCACGGATCCGCAGCCCGAAAGCCCGACCGAGCTCGACCACGTGCGCGACACCGCGCTCAGCCGCGTGCTCGGCACCAACGCGGCCTTCGGGATCACCACCGGTGACATCCTGTTCGACGACCTCTCCCTCTACGCCCGCTCGAACCGCCTGATCGGCCGGGTCGGCATTCCCTGGTATCACTTGGGCGGCAACCATGACCTCAACTACGAGGCGCCCGACGCCGCGCGCTCGCGGGAGACCTACAAG
>Ga0182229_1000267_pt1 | contig 13542 bp, 16 predicted proteins | sample G6R1MG_32_FD_129663 | JGI IMG/M metagenome (GOLD analysis project Ga0182229, IMG submission 129663) | Miscanthus phyllosphere microbial communities from Michigan, USA - G6R4_MAIN_07NOV2016_LD1 MG | ecosystem: Host-associated > Plants > Phyllosphere > Phylloplane/Leaf | place: USA: Michigan...
AGAAAATTCGGCAAGGCGATCTGGGACATCACCGGCAAGGGCAACGACGTCGACATCGTGTTCGAGCACCCCGGCGAGGCGACCTTCCCGGTCTCGGCGCTGGTGGTGAAGCGCGGCGGCATGGTGGTGTTCTGCGCCGGCACCACCGGCTTCAACATCACCTTCGACGCCCGCTACGTCTGGATGCGCCAGAAGCGCATCCAGGGCTCGCACTTCGCCCACCTCAAGCAGGCGTCCGCCGCCAACCAGTTCGTGATGGACCGGCGCGTCGATCCCTGCATGAGCGAGGTGTTCCCCTGGGACAAGATCCCGGCGGCGCACACCAAGATGTGGAAGAACCAGCACCCGCCCGGCAACATGGCGGTGCTCGTCAATTCCACCCGCGCCGGCCTGCGCACGGTCGAGGACGTGATCGAGGCCGGCCCCCTCAAGGCGATGTAGAACTGGGGTTCCCGAAGGGCCGAGCCCTTCGGGTGTCGGGCGAAGCCCGACGGGACAATCCGGGGCTTTGCCCCGGACCCACGATAAAGACTCGTCCTTTCGAAACCTCGGTTCCCCTCACCTGCCTTTGGTCGTCTCCGAGGGCAGGTGGCGCCCGTAGGTCTCCGCCTTCTCCTGCCGCTCCTTGATCAGGTCGGCGTAGGCCTGCCGCATCTCGGGTGAGACCGACACGCTCTTGCCCTTGGCGGACTTGCGCTTGGGCGCCTTCTTGAAGGTGTTGCTCGGCTCGGTCATCAGGCACCCCATCTCTCGGCCCGCACAGCATAAGTCCCGTTCGCGACATCCGCGAGGCGGTCTTTCGACCGGCGCGGGGCACTGGTAGAACCGGCCCGACCGTGCCCAGGCAGGGCATCCCCCGAACGACGGCCCGACCTATGCAGAAATTCACGACCCTGGAGGGCGTCGCCGCGCCCATGCGGATCATCAACGTCGACACCGACCGGATCATCCCCAAGCAGTATCTCAAGACCATCAAGCGTACGGGGCTGGGCCGCGGCCTTTTCTCGGAGATGCGCTACCGCGACGACGGCTCGGAGAACCCCGATTTCGTCCTCAACCGCCCCGCCTACCGGAACGCGCGGATCCTGGTCTGCGGCGACAACTTCGGCTGCGGCTCCTCGCGCGAGCACGCCCCCTGGGCGCTGGCCGATTTCGGCATCCGCTGCGTGATCTCCACGAGCTTCGCCGACATCTTCTTCAACAACTGCGCCAAGAACGGCATCCTGGCGATCGTGGTCTCGCCCGAGGATCTCGAGACGCTGTTCCAGGACGCGGAGCGCGGCGCCAACGCCACCCTCTCCATCGATCTCGCCGCCCAGACCATCCGCGGACCGGACGGCGGGACGCTGCATTTCGAGATCGACGAGGGCCGCAAGCACAGCCTGCTCAACGGGCTCGACGAGATCGGCCTGACGCTCAAGGACGCGCCGGCCATCGACGCCTACGAGGCGAGGCTCGCCGCGCGCGGCTGGGCCTGAGGCCCCGTTACCCTTCGTTTACCATGAGGATGGCTTAAACTCCGGACAATCTCTCCGGATGCAAGGACCCGTGCCGATGACGCCGCGCGCGACGATCTCCGCCCTCCTCTGCTTCACCGCCCTCGTGCTGCCCGGCGCGGCGCGCGCCGACTTCCAGGCGTGCCTCTCCGGCATCCAGAGCCAGGCGGCGGGCGCGGGCGTCTCGGCCCAGACCTTCCGGGCGGCCACCGACGGCATCAGCTACGACGACAAGGTGATCGAACTCTCCCAGGCCCAGCCCGAGTTCAAGACGCCGATCTGGGACTACATGGCGGCGCTCGTCGACGACGAGCGCGTCGAGGACGGGCGCGCGGCCATGCGCCAGAACGCCGGGGCACTGGCCAACGCGGAGGCACGCTACGGCGTCGATCGCCACACCGTCGCGGCGGTCTGGGGCGTCGAGTCGAACTTCGGCAAGAACCTCGGCAAGATGCCGCTGGTACAATCGCTGGCGACGCTTGCCTGCTCCGGCAACCGCCGCCGCGACTTCTTCCGGGGCGAATTGATCGCGACGCTCAAGATCATCGAGCGGGGCGACATCGCACCCGAGCGGCTCACCGGCTCCTGGGCCGGCGCCTTCGGCCAGACCCAGTTCATGCCCACCACCTACCAGCGCCTCGCCGTGGACGGCGACGGCGACGGGCGCCGCGACGTGGTCGATTCCACCGCCGACGCCGTGGCCTCCACCGCGAACTTCCTGCGCGTCGCCAAATGGTCGAACGGCCAGGGCTGGGGCTACGAGGTGAAGCTGCCGCGCGGCTTCAATGTCGGCGCGGCGGGCCGCAAGAACAAGCGGCCGGTGGGGCACTGGGCCTCGCTCGGCGTGACCCGGATCGACGGCCGCCCGCTCGCGGCCGAGGGGCCCGTGGGCATCATCGCGCCCGCCGGCATCGACGGCCCCGCCTTCCTCGTGACGAAGAACTTCGACGCGATCTACTCCTACAACGCCGCCGAGTCCTACGGCCTCGCCATCGCCGTGCTGTCCGACCGCCTGCGCGGGCGCCCCGGCGTCCAGGCCGAGTGGCCCACCGACGACCCGCCCCTGTCGCGGGCCGAGCGTCGCGACCTCCAGGCCCGGCTCACCGCCAAGGGCTACGACGTCGGCGAGCCGGACGGGAAGGTCGGAGCCAAGACCCGCGACGCGATCAAGGACGTGGAGCGCGGGCTCGGCATGCCCCCCACCGGCCGCCCAGGCGGCAAGGTGCTGGAGGCGCTGCGGCGGGGATAGGTCGACCGGGCCCTCCCCGTCCTTCGAACCTCAGCGCGTCTTGCCGAGGCTGCTCTCGTCGCCCGAGGTGTCGCTCATCGGGTTCGACAGGCCGCTGGCGTTGCCCTCGGTCGGATCGCTCCCTTCGTCGGTGCCGGTCCGGTTGGCGCCGTGGTCCTGGTACTGCTCGGTCTGGACCGTCTTGCCGTCGAGACCGCGCTCGTCGCCGTGCTGGGCCTTGTCGCGGTTGCTCAGCACCTCGTTCTCACCGAGCACGCCCTCCGGCAGATCGGTCATCGCCCCCGACCCGCTGCCCTTGCCCTGTGCCCCGGGGTGCATGCCGTGTTGACCTGCGTTCGCCATGTCGATGCTCCTGCGATATCCTGTGCCGTCTTCGACGCCGTCCCGCCCGGGCGATGACGGCCCGGACCCGGGACGGTCGCCTCACTTGTTGGCGCGCCCGCGGTGGTTCGGGTCGATGCCGCCGTCGAGCTTCGTCTCGTTCTCGGTGTCGCCCTCGACCGTCGAATCCGCCTCGATGTCCTCGATGTCCGCCCCCGTCAGGCCGCGCGACTGACCGATTCCGGGATTGCCCTTCAGGTCGGCGTCGGTCGGGGTGTCGGTCTTGGGATGCTTGTTCGACATGGGAGCTCCTCTCGTGGAGCCGGGCCAACCGCCCGCCCGAAGCACCGTTCCGCGTGCGGGGCCAAGGGCCGCAGCGGCGCGGGATCGGCGCGGGTGGGCCCACAGGGGCGGGCGACGGGCGTCTATGAACTCGCCTGATCGGCGATGTAGCGGCCCAGGGCGCTCGACGCGTTGAGCATGTGGGCGCGCATCCGCCGGGCCGCGGTCTCCCCGTCGCCTTCCGCCATCCCGGCCAGGATGGCGCCGTGCTCGGCCCGCGAAGCCCGGATCCGGAACCCCTGCCGCAACTGCGTGCGCCGGAACGCGGTGAGCCGGGCGTGGAGGCCGCGGGCCTGCTCGGCCATGAACGCGTTGTGCGTCGCCCGGTAGATCGTCTCGTGGAACTCGCGGTTGAGGGCGTCGTAAGCATCGACGTCCCCCGCCTCCACGATCGCGGTCGAGCCCTCGTGCAGGTCGATGAGCCGGCTGCGCTCCAGCGGCGTGATCCGGTAGGTGGCGAGCCGCGCGCACATCGCCTCGATCTCGGCGGTGGTCTCGAACATCTCCGCGATGCGCTGGGGCGTCATCCGGGTCACGACCCCGCCCCGGCGCGGCCTCAGCTCGACCAGACCGGTGAACGCGAGCTGGCGCAGGGCCTCGCGCACGGGGGTACGCGAGGCACCGTAGCGGTCGGCGAGTTCCTGCTCGTCCAGCGCCGTGCCGGCCGGGATGCTGCCGGTGGCGATGGCGTCGGTGAGCGCGTTGCGGATGCGGTCGGAGAGGAGTTCGCGCGCATCCGCCGCTTCACCGTCCATCGTCCCATCCCGCTCACCCCGCCGAGGCGTCCGACTCAGCCGACCAGCGCGCGCACGGTCAAGAAGAAGATCGAGGGTCCGACGAGACAGCCGATCCCGGTGTGGAAGGTCGCGGTGAGGGCCCCGTAGGGCACCAGCCGCGGGTCGGTCGCGGCCAGCCCCCCCGCGACGCCGCTGACGGTGCCCATCAGGCCGCCGTAGGCCATGGCCGAGCGCGGGTTGTCGAGGCCGATCAGCCGGGCGACAAGCGGGGTTCCCACCATCACCATGACCGCCTTGGTCACGCCGGTGGCGATGGACAGCGCCATCACGGTCGAGTCCGCGCCGATCGCCGCCCCCGTGACCGGGCCGACGATGTAGGTCACGGCCCCCGCCCCGATCGTCGTGATCGAGACCGCGTCGTGGTAGCCGAAGGCCATCGCGGTGAGCGCGCCGACGACGAACGGGATCAGGGTGCCCAGCGCCAGCGCCAGCACGCCAAGCAGGCCCGCCCGCTTGGCCTCGGCCACGTCGACCTCGAAGGCGGTGGCGACGATGGCGAAGTCGCGCAGCATCGCCCCGCCCATCAGGCCGATGCCGGCGAGCGCCGGGATGTCGGCCACGCCCTTGCGGCCGCCCGTGTAGAGACCGCCGAGATAGGCCGCCACGAGACCGAGCACGATGGCGATGGCCGAGCCGTGAACACGCCCCCCCGTCAGGCGTTTGGCTAGGAGGTTCGAGACGAGGATCAGCGCGCCGACGATCGCGAAGGCCGCGACCAGACTGTGTTCGGTGAAGACATGCTCGATGCCGTGCCACATGACGCTCACCTCCCCGCGATCGCGCCGCCGGCCGGCCGGGGCACCGGACCCGACACCGCCGTCGGGCCCCTGCGCGGCGCGGCCTCGTCGGCCTCGCCCTCGATGATCGAGCCGGCCTGGGACCCCCAGGCCGCGTCCGCCTCGGTGCGGCCGATCCGGCTCAGCCCTGCCACGCAGGCGAAGCAGAGCACCAGGGAGCCGGTGGCGGCGATGATCACGATCGGGCCGCCGCTCACCGCCGCCACCACGTTCTGCTGCGCCGCCATGGCGACCACGATCGGGATGTACATCGCCGCCCAGAACTCGACGCCGAGCGTCAGGCCCTTGCCGAGGCGGTCGTGCGACTTGAGCCAGACGCGGGCGGCGATGAGCAGGATCATCGCGATGCCGACCCCGCCGACATTGGCCTTCACGCCGAGCGCGGCGCCCAGCAGATCGCCGACATACACGCCGAGCAGCGTACAGGTCGCGAGCAGCGCGACTCCGAGAATGATCATGGCCGATCCTTCCTTGCGGGAACGAACGGCCGCGGCGCGGCGGCGCGCGGCATGAGGCGTCTACTGTCCCGGTGGCCCGATTCGCCCGGCCCTTGGGATCAGCATGCACGATATTGACAGATAGGCAAGTTGGTATACTGAATTGGGGATCGTCTCGGCAATTATGATGCCGGATACGAAGAATCACGCACTTGCGTATACCGACGAGGCATCGACGGGCGATGGCGGACTGGAGCAGGCAACGGACGTCGCGGGACGCACGGATCGCGGCGGGGCGCGCCCGCGCTGAGGGCAAGGTCGTCGCGGCGGGGGACGTGGTCGCGCTGCTGGAGGCCGTCCTGAGGCCTGGCGACCGGGTCTGCCTGGAGGGCGACAACCAGAAGCAGGCCGACGGCCTCGCCCGCGCGCTCGCCGCCTGCGATCCCGGGACGATCCACGACCTGCACATGGTGCAGTCGGGCATCGTGCTGCCCGAGCATCTCGACGTGTTCGAGACCGGCATCGCCCGGCGACTCGACTACTCGTACTCGGGTCCGCAGGGCGCGCGCATCGCCCGGATGCTCTATGCCGGGCAGATCGAGCTCGGGGCGGTGCACACCTACCTGGAGCTGTTCGCGCGCTACTTCGTCGACCTGACCCCGAACGTCGCCCTGATCGCGGGCGTCTGCGCCGACCGCGACGGCAACCTCTATACGGGGCCCAACACCGAGGACACGCCGACCGTCGTCGAGGCGACGCACTTCAAGAACGGCGTGGTCATCGCTCAGGTGAACCGGATCGTCGATCGCGTGCCCCGCGTCGACATCCCCGGCGACCGCATCGACTTCGTGGTCGAGGCCGACAGGCCGTTCTACGTCGAGCCCCTGTTCACCCGCGATCCGGCCGCCGTGACCGAGACGCAGATCCTGATCGCGATGATGGCGCTCAAGGGGATCTACGCCGAGTACGGCATCCGACGGCTCAACCACGGCATCGGCTTCGGCACGGCCGCAATCGAGCTGCTGCTGCCGACCTACGGCGAGCGCCTGGGGCTGAAGGGGAAGGTGGCGACCCACTGGGCGCTCAACCCGCATCCCACCCTGATTCCGGCGATCGAGGCGGGCTTCGTCGAGCAGATCCACTGCTTCGGCTCGGAGGTCGGCATGGACCGCTACATCCGCGAGCGGCCGGACGTGTTCTTCACCGGGGCCGACGGGTCGCTCCGCTCGAACCGCGCCCTCTGCCAGACGGCGGGCCTGTACGCCTGCGACATGTTCATCGGCGCCACGCTCCAGATCGATCTCGCGGGGCATTCCTCGACCGTGACGCAGTCGCGGGTGGCGGGCTTCGGCGGCGCTCCCAACATGGGCTCGGACCCGCACGGGCGGCGCCACCCCTCCGACACCTGGCTCAAGGCGGGACGTGAGGCGGGAGGGGCCGGCGATCCCGCCCTGATGCGCGGGCGCAAGCTCGTGGTCCAGCTCGTCGAGACGTTCGGCGAGGGGCTGGTGCCGACCTTCGTCGAGCGGCTCGATGCCATGGAACTGGCGCGGAAGATCGGGCTCGAACTCGCCCCCGTGATGATCTACGGCGACGACGTCACCCACATCGTCACCGAGGAAGGCATCGCCAACCTGCTGCTCTGCCGCGATGCGGACGAGCGCGAGCAGGCGATCCGGGGGGTGGCCGGCTACACCGAGGTCGGGCGCGGACGCGACCGGGCCAAGGTCGAGGCGCTGCGTGCGAGGAAGATCATCCGGCGGCCGGAGGATCTCGGCATCGAGCCGCTCGACGCCGACCGCTCGCTGCTGGCCGCGCGCTCGATCAAGGACCTCGTGCACTGGTCGGGCGGCCTCTACGAGCCGCCCGCGAAGTTCCGGAACTGGTGAGAGCCCGATGGAATCCCTGACCTTCCGCCACACGACGACGACACCCTCCCCCGGCTCGACGCCCCGGGCCATCACCGGCGTGGTGGCGTCGGGCAACCTCGAAGTGCTCCTGGAGCGCGTGCTGGCGCCGGACGCCTGCGAGGTCACGATCGAGACCCCGGTCCGGGGCTACGGCGACGTCTGGGAGGCGGTGGTGGCCGACTTCGTCGCCCGTGGGCCGGCGGGCGGCCTGCGCATCAGCATCAACGACGGGGGCGCGCGCCCCGACGCGGTGGCCCTGCGCCTGGCCCAGGGCGCCCGGCTGATGGAGGCGTGAGAGCTATGACCACCGTCAGCGAACCCGACGCCCTGAGCTGGTACGAGGCCACCGCCCGCCAGCGCGTGGCCGCCTTTCTCGACGCGGGAAGTTTCGAGGAATTCGTCGGCCCGTCCGAGCGGGCGATGAGCCCCCACCTGACCCTGTTCGACCTGCCGCGGGCCTTCGACGACGGCATCGTCGTCGGGCGGGGCCGGCTCGACGGCCGACCCGTGTCCATCGCCGCTCAGGAGGGCCGCTTCATGGGCGGCGCCTTCGGGGAGGTGCACGGGGCCAAGCTCGTCGGGCTCCTGCGCGCGGCCCTCGACGCCAAGCCGGCGGCCGTGCTGATCCTGTTCGACACCGGCGGCGTGCGCCTGCAGGAGGCCAACGCGGGCGAGACCGCCATCGCCGAGACCATGCGCGCCATCGTGGACGTGCGGGGCGCGGGCGTGCCCGTGATCGGGCTGATCGGCGGGCGCGCCGGGGCCTTCGGCGGCGGCGGGCTCATCGCCGCCACCTGCTCGCGGCTCGCCGTCTCCGAGGGCGGGCGCATCTCGGTCTCCGGCCCGGAGGTCATCGAGACCAACAAGGGCGCGGAGGAATTCGATTCCCGCGACCGGGCGCTGGTCTGGCGGACCATGGGCGGCAAGCACCGCCGTCTGATCGGGGGGGCCGACGCCTATGCCGAGGACACCGTTAGCGCGTTCCGCCGGGCGGCGCTTGCCCTGATCGACGCCGCGCCCCCCTTCGATCTCGCGACGCTGGAGGCCGAGCAGGAGCGGCTGGAGCGGCGCGTCGCCCGCTTCGGCGACTGCCGCGACGCCACCGAGATCTGGGCGCGACTGGGCGTCAACGACCCCGATGCCGTGCCGGCGATGACGACGGACACCTTCGACGAGACCGTGGCCCGCATCCCGGAGGCGTCCCACGATGCCCGATAAGCAGACGCTGCAGGCGATCCTCGCGAGCCTGTTTCCCGACGGGCACGCCGTCTCGGTCGCGGACGGGCTCGTCACTGGCCACGGCCCCCTGGGCGAGACGCGCGCCACGGTGATCGGGATCGACGACGACACGCCGCTCGGCGTCGAGGGCGCGCTGGCGCTGGCAGGCCATGTGCTCGACGCGATCCGGACCGGAGACGGGACGCCGATCCTGGTGCTCGTCGATTCCGACAGCCAGCGCATGAGCCGCCGCGACGAGCTGCTCGGCCTCCACGAGTGCCTCGCGCATCTCGCCAAGACGCTGCTGCTCGCCGACCGCTCCGGCCATCCGACCCTGGGGCTGATCTACGGCCATTCGGCCGCCGGCGCCTTCATCGCCACGGCGCTCGCGACCCGCGTCCTCGTCGCGGTGCCGGGCGCGAACCCGAGCGTGATGGACCTGCCGTCGGTCGCCCGCGTCACCAAGCTGCCGCTGGAGACGCTGCAGGAGATGGCCCGGACGACGCCGGTCTTCGCGCCGGGCCTCGACAACATGGTGGCGACCGGCGCGGTGCATGCGGTGCTCGATCCGGACATGCCGCTCGCCGGACAGGTCCGCGACCTCCTCGCCCGTCTGCCGAAGGGGGACGAGCGCGACCGTCTCGGCCGGGAGCGCGGCGGCCGGCCGGTGGCGGATGGGATCGCCGGGCGCGTGGTGGAGCAGGCGCGCGGCGCGGGCGCACGGTGACGGGCGGGGTCGCCCGGCAAGATCTGGTGCGGCAAGATCTCGTGCGGCACGACCTCGTCCGGGTCGCGCCCGCCGCCTGGGCCGGGATGCTCGCCGCGCGGCCGGATCTCGGCCCCGTGCCCCCCTTGGCCGGCTGGGCCGAGGCGGGCCGTCCGCTGATCGTGCGGCGCTTCGGGCCGGGGGAGGACCGGGACCGCGTGGCCCTGGGCCTGCCCCTGCCGCCCGCCGACGGGAAGCGCCGGATCGGCCTGATGTGCGCCGCGCACGACCTGACCCCCGTCGTCCCGCCGACCCTGCGCGCCGTGCGCTCGGCGGCGCCCCCGGACTGGCGGCCCACGCTCGATGCGCTCGCCACCTTGGGCGACCGGCTCGGTCTCGTGCCGCGCCCCTTCGGCGGCCTGCTCTGGCAGGCGCTGACGGGCCTTGCCTATCTCGGTGCATCCTCCGATCTCGACCTGCTCTGGCCGGTGGCCGCCCCGGTGCCGGGGGCGCTGCTCGACGGGATCGCCGGGATCGCCGCCCACGCTCCGATGCGGATCGACGGCGAGGTGCTGCTGCCGGACGGAATGGGCGTCCACTGGCGTGAACTGCACGAGGCGCCGGCTTGCGGAGAGGTGCTGGCCAAGCACCGCGACCGCCTCGCGCTCGTCCCCGCGGCGAGCCTGCGCGGGGCGGTCGCCGCATGAGGGCCGCAGCCGGCCTCCGGCCCGTCGCGCGGATCGCCCCCTGCCGGGCCGGGGCGATCGCGCGGCGCGCGGCGGAGGCGTTGCGGCTCGAACTCGACACCTACCCGAAGCCCGGCCTCGTCAGCCGGATCGACTCCGGCAGCCATGCCGACATGGACGCCGCGACCTTCGCGGCGAGCGCCGCCGCCCTCGAGCCGTGGTTCGCGGAGCTCGCGCGGGCCGGGGCGCGGGGATGCGGGATGGCGCGCCTGCGCCGGATCGGCCTCGACGCGGAGGCCGCGATGCGGGCGGCGACCGGCGGCGTGAACACTCATCGCGGGGCCATCTTCGGCCTCGGCCTGCTCGCCTCGGCGGCGGGCGCGCTCTGGACGGGGGAGCCCCTGCCGCCGGGCGCGCTCGGCGCCCATGTGCGGCGGCGCCACGCGTCCGCCATCCTCGACGGGCCGGTGCTGCTCGCCGCGCCCGGCGCGCGGGCCCGGCGCCGGTACCGCGTCGGCGGCGCTCCGGCGGAGGCCGCCGCCGGCTTCCCGACCCTCTACGAGTGCGGGTTGCCCGCGCTCCGCCGGGGACGCCGCCTGCGCCCGCAGGACGGGGAGGCCGCGCGGGTCGAGGCCTGCCTCTCACTGATCGCCGCGCTCGAGGACACCAACCTGCTCCATCGCGGCGGCGCGGGCGGGTTCGCCTTCGCCCGCGGCGAGGCCGAGCGGTTCGTCGCGGGCGGCGGTATCGGGCGCGAGGACTGGCGGGCGCGGGCCGAGGGGCTGCACCGCGCCTTCGTGGCGCGCCGACTCAGCCCCGGCGGGGCGGCGGACCTGCTCGCGATGACGCTGTTCGTCGATGGACTGGAGGCCGCATGACCCTCGCGCTCCTGCTCTCCGGCCAGGGCGGCCAGCATAGGGGCATGTTCGACCTCACCGGCGACCACGTGGACGCGCAGCCCGTCTTCGAGGCGGCCAAGCCGCTGCTCGGGGGCGCCGACCCGCGCGCGGTCGCGCGGGCGGGGGGCGCGGCGCTGCACGGGAACCGCACCGGGCAGATCCTGTGCTGCGTCGCCGCGCTGAGCGCCTGGAGCATCCTCGCCCCCGTCGTCCGGGGGCGGACGATCGTGGCCGGCTACAGCATCGGCGATCTCGCCGCCTGGGGCGTGGCCGGCCGGTTCTCCCCCGAGGACGTGCTGGAACTCGCCGCCGCGCGGGCCGAGGCGATGGACGCAGCCTCCGGCGCGGGCTTCGGGCTCGCCGGCATCCGCGGCCTGCGCCTCGACGCGCTGACGGCCTTGGCGGAGCGGCATGCCTGCGCGCTCGCCATCCGAAACGCGGGCGACAGCGGCGTGGTCGGCGGGCCGGACGGGGCGCTTCGCGCGCTCTGCGAGGAGGCGATCCGAACCGGCGCCCAGCGCGCCGTCGTGCTGGCCGTGCACACGCCCTCGCACACGCGGTTCCTGGCGGCAGCGAGCGACGCGTTCCGCACCCGCCTCGCCGGGGTGGCCCTGCGGCGCCCGCCAGCGCAGGCCCCACGTCTGCTCTCGGGCCTCGACGGCGGCGTCGTGTTCCGGCCCGAGGCCGGCCTCGACAAGCTCGCGCTCCAGATCTCCCGGACGATCGACTGGGCGGCCTGCCTGGAGGCCTGCGGCGAGTTCGGCGCGGACCGCGTCCTCGAACTCGGCCCCGGGCACGCGCTGGCGACCATGGCGCGCGCGGCTCTTCCCGGCACGCAGGTGCACGCGCTGGAGGATTTCCGGACCGTCGACGGGTGGCTCGATTGGGTCCGCTCCGGGCGATAGCGCGGGCGATCGCGCGCGCACCGGCGACCTGTCCTCGTCGAGGGAGGCGGAGCCGGCCGCGCCGTGTCATGACGGTCGGCGGCCGTTCCCGGTACGGGTGACGTCGGCAGGGTCGGAGCGAACCGGGCATGAATGTAACGCGTACGGCGAGACCGGAGCCGGCCCCGTTCTGGTCGGCGCTCTTCACCGACCGGCGGATCGCGCCGGCGCTGGGCCTCGGCTTCACGTCCGGCATCCCGTTCCTGCTCGTCTACGCGACGCAGTCGGCCTGGCTGTCCGATGCCGGGATCTCGCTCGCGACGATCGGGCTGCTCAGCGAATTGACGCTGGCCTACAAGTTCAAGTTCCTGTGGGCGCCGTTCCTCGACCGGTACGATCCGCCCGGGCTCGGGCGCCTCCTCGGCCGGCGGCGGGGCTGGATCGTCGTCGCGCAAGCCCTGGTCATGGCGACGGTGGCCGGCATCGCCTTCGGCGACCCCGCCCATTGGCTCGCCTGGACGATCGTGTTCTCGGTGGCGCCCGGCTTTGCCGGCGCCACCCTCGACCTCGTCATCGACGGCTGGCGCATCACCAGCGTGCGCCCCCCCGAGAAGCAGGCGGTGCTGTCGTCGTGGACCGAGATCGGGTGGCGGGTCGGCAACCTCGCGGCCGGTGCCGGTGCCCTGTTCCTGGCCGACAGGATCGGCTGGCGCGGCGCCTATCTCTGCATGGGCGCCCTGATGCTGCCGGGCATGATCGCGGCCGCGCTCGCGCCCGAGCCGGCTTCCGACAAGACCCCTCACCTCGTCCGCGCCGGATTCCTCGACACGATCTGGGCGCCGATCCGGGAGCTGCTCGGGCGATTGGGGCCGATGGCGCCCGCGATCCTGCTGCTGATCGCGGGCTTCCGGATGCCGGGCTACCTCGCCAGCGCCATGGCCATCCCGCTGTTCAAGCACCAGGGCTTCTCGAACACCGACATCGCCACCGTGACCAAGCTGTTCGGCTTCTGGATCGCGCTCGGCGGCACGTTCCTGGCCGGGGCCCTCGTCCCGCGCATCGGCATGCTGCCGAGCCTTCTCATCGGCACGGTCGCGGGCTCGGCCTCGCATCTGAGCCTGGCCTATCTCGCCGCGCATGGCGGCGACGGCGGAACCGCCTTCTGGACCTTCGCGGCGGCCGTCAGCATCGACGGCTTCGCCTACGCCTTCGCCTCGGTGGTGCTGATCACCTACATGTCGACGCTTGCCTCCGCCGACCATGCCGCGAGCCAGTTCGGCCTGATGACCTCGCTCTGCGCCTTTCCCGGAAGCGTGCTCGCGGGGTTCTCGGGCTTCGCGGTCGAGCGGATCGGGTTCCCGTGGTTCTTCGTCGGCACCTCGCTGATCGGCGTCCCCGTGGCGCTGCTCGCCGTCTACGTCTGGGCGAAGGTCGGGATTTCCGACGAGACCGCGCCCGGCGGTGCCACGGCCCCTTGAGCGACGCTGCGGGCCCGAGAACCATGGGCACGGCCGCCGCGTCGTCAGGCTTAACGGAGGGCTAACCACATCCGAACAGGACGCGGAAACGCCAGCGGGGACGGGCGTTAGCCGGACGACCCGATGCGCGCGGACCCCGGAGCCCTAAGATGAGCGTGACCGTCCTCGACCCGATCAGCGGCCGGCGGGTGACGATCCCCGTCCCCGCCCCCCCCCCGCCCGCCCCCCCCCCCCCCCCGCCCCCCACCCCCTCGCCCCCGCTGGCGGGCTCCCCCCCCCCCCCGCACCGCGCCGCGCGCCGCGGCGGCCTCCCCGCGCCCCG
>Ga0182229_1000268_pt1 | contig 13505 bp, 13 predicted proteins | sample G6R1MG_32_FD_129663 | JGI IMG/M metagenome (GOLD analysis project Ga0182229, IMG submission 129663) | Miscanthus phyllosphere microbial communities from Michigan, USA - G6R4_MAIN_07NOV2016_LD1 MG | ecosystem: Host-associated > Plants > Phyllosphere > Phylloplane/Leaf | place: USA: Michigan...
AGATGACGGCTTCGCCCAGCGCGTTCTCGATCCGGTCGACGTAGACCTCGACCTCGTCGCCGACGCTCAGCTCGCCTTCCCGACCGGGGCCGGAGAATTCCTTGAGTGCGACACGGCCTTCCGTCTTGGCGCCGATGTCGATGACGGCCACGTCCTTCTCGATCGCGACGACGCGACCCTTGACGACGGACCCTTCGGTGATCTCGTGTTGGAGGAAGCTCTCCTCCAGAAGCGCGGCGAAATCATCGCGGTACTGATCCCGCGCCACGGCTGTCCCTGCGGTCATTCTCTCTCCTGGGCGGTCACATCCTGGGATGGACCGGGTGCGTCGGCGGCTCGCGTTGCAAACGCCCTTGCCGCCGCAGCTTCCCTATGGAGAAGCAACCGCCTCCGAACGGAGACCGGTTTGCCGACGCGTCGATACGGATGACGAGGGCGGCCCGGCCGACTCGCCCGAATATGCCGCCAAGGAAGGCGAGCATCACGACGGACGGCGAGGCGCCTGTCACATACTCTATTCGCGAAGGCCGTTCAACAGCGCCCTCACGCCGCCTGCGCGAAGGCTCCCGCGTTCTCCGGCAACTCGTCCGTCAGGACGTCGAACCGGGCGAGGTAGGCGGTGCCGAAGCTCGTGGTCAGGGCGCAATCGGTGGCGTCGCGGCCCCGCGCCATGACGATGCGGCCGACGCGCGGGCGGTTGTGCCGAGCATCGAACGTGTACCAGCGCGGGCCGTCGGGGCCTTCGAGGAAGACCTCGAACCACGCGGAGAAGTCCATCGGCGCCGGATCCTTCGGCACGCCGATATCGCCGAGATAGCCGGTGGCGTAGCGGGCCGGAATGTTCATGCAGCGGCAGAGGGTGATCGCAAGGTGGGCGAAGTCGCGGCACACGCCGACCTGCTGGCCGTGCCCGTCATGGGCGGTGCGGGTCGCGTCGGCCATCTGGTAGTCGAAGCGCAGCCGGTTGTGGGCGTAGTCCACGATGGCCTGCACGCGGCCCCAGCCCGGCGCGATCCCGCCGAACAGGGCCCACGCGGTCTGCGAGAGCTTGTCCGTGTCGCAGTAGCGCGAGCCCAGAAGATAGACGAGCACGTCGTCCGGCAGATCCTGCACCGGAATTTCCCGGGCGTCGGGGGCGTCCTCGTCCGGCAGGCCGCTGTCGGCGATCACGAAGTCGGCTGACATGGTGATCCGGCCGCCCGGCGCGACGATGCGGGTGCAGACGTTGCCGAACCCGTCCACATGCTGCCGTGCAGCGACCGGCGGATCGAACATGATCACCTCCGGGGTGATCAGGTCGTTCCGGCGCTCCGGCCGGATGTTGAGGAGCAGGTTCATCGGCGTCGGACCGTTAGTGTCGAACGCGATGGTGAAGCCGGTGCGGATCTGCATGGTCTGGGCCGAGATGCGTGGCGGCGATCACTGTCGTGGCGCCGCGAAGACTTATGACAGGCTCCACAACCACAAACTGTAAGGCTGGTTCCGCGTTTCGGTCCCCTGTTCGTGTCGCCGAATGCACAAAGATCATGCAAGGCGGGGCGGGGGTCGTGCAAACATGCAGGGCTGGGCTGTTACCGCCGATGTTGCATCGCGATGACGCCCTGCCTAACCCTGCGCCACCTTTTCTCTGTCGATCCGATCCCATGGCCGCCGACTCTCAGCCCGCCGACAAGCTCTCGCTTCCCAAGGACAAGATCCGCGTCCTGCTCCTGGAGGGGATCAACGACAGCGCCGTCGCGCTGATGCAGGCCGCCGGCTACACCAACCTCACCCGCCTGCCGAAGGCGCTCGACAAGGAGGCGCTGCACGAGGCGCTCCAGGGCGTTCACATGCTCGGCATCCGCTCGCGCACCCAGCTGGATGCGGCGGCGTTCGAGGCGGCCGACCGGCTGCTGGCGGTGGGCTGCTTCTCGGTGGGTACCAATCAGGTGGACCTCGAAGCCGCCCGGCACCGGGGCATCCCGGTCTTCAACGCGCCCTTCTCCAACACCCGTTCGGTGGCCGAGCTGACGATCGGCGAGATCGTGATGCTGCTCCGGCGGATCGTGCCCCGTTCGGTGGGCGCCCATGCCGGCCAGTGGGACAAGTCCGCCGTCGGCTCGATGGAGGTGCGCGGCAAGACGCTGGGCATCGTCGGCTACGGCAATATCGGCACGCAGCTCTCGACGCTCGCCGAGGCCATGGGCATGCGGGTGCTCTTCTACGACCAAACCGACCGCCTGCGCCACGGCAACACCGAGCCGACCGACTCGCTGAAGGATCTGCTCGGGCAGAGCGACGTGGTCTCCCTGCACGTGCCGGAGACCGAGGCCACCTTCAACATGATCGGCGAGGCCGAGATCCGGGCGATGAAGCCCGGCGCCTTCCTCATCAACAATGCCCGCGGCACCGTCGTGGACCTCGACGCGCTCGCCTCGGCCCTGCGCGACGGCCACCTGCGCGGCGCCGCCGTGGACGTGTTCCCGAAGGAGCCCGGCTCCAATGCCGAGCGCTTCGTCAGCCCCCTCCAGGGTCTCGACAACGTGATCCTCACCCCGCATGTCGGCGGCTCCACCGAGGAGGCGCAGGAGCGCATCGGCGCCGAGGTCGCCAAGAAGCTGGTGGATTATTCCGACATCGGCTCGACGGTCGGCGCCGTGAACTTCCCGCAGGTGCAATTGCCCACCCGCGCCACCGGCACGCGCTTCATCCACGTCCAGCGCAACCTGCCCGGCATGCTCGGGCGGCTGAACGAGGTATTCGCCCGCAGCCACGTCAACATCGCCGCCCAGTTCTACCAGACGGACGGCGAGGTCGGTTACGTCGTGCTGGAGACCGATGCCACCGACGCGGATGCCGAGTCGCTGCTCGGCGAGATCCGCGCCATCCCCGGCACGATCCGCGCCCGCCTGCTCTACGAGCGCCGCTGAACGATTGCACCTTGCGCGCGAGGCGTTGGCGCTGTTCAAGTCCAGCGATCAAGCGGAACGGGAGCGGTCAGTGGTCAAGCGTGGCTGGACGGCACGAACTTCGCGCGGGGCCGCAGCCCTCGCCCTGGCCATGCTCGGCACGGCCTGCACCGCCTCGCTGGCGTCGGCGGAATGCCTGCGCCAGATCGTCAACCGCTCGGCCTACGTGCTGACGGCCCGGCGGGACGGCGGCCCGCCGGTGACGATCCTGCCGGGGCGCGCGGTGCAGATCCGCCTGTCGCATCCGGGCCAGCTGGATTTCGCCGCCTATTGCGCCGTCCCCGGGCCCGACGGCGCCCTTCGGCCGATTACCGAGGCGAGCTTCGACTACGAGGCGGTGATCGATCGCTGCTTCATCCGCTTCGGCGGGCAGGCCTTCATCCCGCAGCTCGGGCGCGGCTTCATCGGCCTTCAGGGCACGGCGCCATTCACGGTGAACAACCCGCGCCAGGGCGACGTGGTCCTCGGCCCCTTCGCCACGGAGGCCTGTCCGGCGCCGGCGATCCTCAGCCGGGGCGGCTAGGACCGAACCTTACAGGTAATGCCGGAAGACGACCGGGCCGCCGGCCGGGCGGCCCGCAGGCGCGGCCGGGACGAGGCGGCGCGTGACGCGCTCCACGATGCGGATCAGGGCGGCGAGCGCGCCGTCGAACGAGGGGGTGTGGCGCTGGGTCATGGACGCCTCCGCCGCGGCCGGAGCAACACGCCCTTCCCGCGTACCTTCACCCTGTCAGGCACGAACGGCCAAGGCTGTGCCGGAGCGCACATGGTTTCGTTTCGCGATCTTTCCGCGAAGAGTGACAGGGCGAAACACCCCTTCCGTCTGGCGTGGGGCGTGAGCGCCGAATATGGTGGCTGAGCCGAACCGGGACCTGGTCAAGCCCGGCGTGACTGAGGACGCGCGTATGCTCACACACACCGGCAGCACGATCCTGCGCAACGAGCTCGGGGTCGAGGAGACGGTTGAATCCGACAACATCGTCCGCTGGGACGGAAACCGGCTCTATGTGGAGCAGGACGTCTTTCACAACGGACAATTGGTCCATCGCAAGTACAGGCGCACGGTCACGGAGCCCGTGGCGCGGGTCCTGTGGGACATCATCAACCGCGCCAAGCAATAGGCGAGGCGCCGGTCAGGCGGCGATGGCGGTCTCGACTGCCTCGTCCGCCGGGCGGATCCGGTCGATCGTCTGACGGGCGGCGTCGAAGGCCGCCCTGACGGTGGCCGACACGTCCTCGACCGCGACGAGGACCGAGAGCTTCTGGGCGGTGGCGCGGTCGGCGAGGCCCTGGGCCGCGTTCAGCAGCAGGGTTTCGAGCCGCGTCAGGTCGGCCTCGGCGTCTCGTCCGGCCGCCTGGTCGGCCTTCGCGAATTGCGACAGCACCGCTTCCAGGGCATGCCCCAGAACGAGGGTCTTCACCCGTTCCTGGAGGAGAGCTCTCTCTTCGCGCTTCATGGGGCGGTTCGCCGATTCGGATGACCCAATCACTGTGGCATCAGGGCGCACCTGAAGCAGCGCCTTCCGTGCAACAGAAGCCCCTCCCCGCGTCGCCAGCCCCGTTTTCTCGGATCACAAGCGCCTGAGCGCCACACTGTCGATCCGGTGGCTCGCTCCCTTGGTGAGGATGAGGCTCGCCCGCTGGCGGGTCGGGAGGATGTTCTCCCGCAGGTTCGGCAGGTTGATCGTCGTCCAGAGATGGTCGGCGATGTCGAGCGCCTCGGCCTCGGGGATCTCCGCGTACTTGCGGAAGTAGGAGCGCGGATCGCGGAAGGCGGTCTGGCGCAGGCGCATGAAGCGGGTCACGTACCAGCGGTGCAGGTCGTCCTCGTGCCCGTCGAGGTAGATCGAGAAGTCGAAGAAGTCGGAGACGAAGGGTACCGCCGTGCCGTCGCGCGGCAGGCGGGCGGGCTGCAGGACGTTCAGCCCCTCCACGATGAGGATGTCGGGGCTCTCCACCACCCGCTCCTCCCCCGGCACCCGGTCGTAGACGAGGTGCGAGTAGAGCGGCGCCGTCACCCGCCTCTGGCCGGACTTCACCTCGTGCAGGAAGCGCAGCAGCGCGGCGGTGTCGTAGCTCTCTGGGAAGCCCTTGCGCTCCATCAGGCCGTGGGCGGCCAGTTCGGCGTTCGGCAGCAGGAACCCGTCCGTGGTGACGAGATCGACCTTCGGGGTGTTCGGCCAGCGGGTGAGGAGCGCCGCCAGGATGCGCGCGGTGGTGGACTTGCCCACCGCCACCGATCCCGCCAGCCCGATGATGTAGGGCAGCTTGGTCTCGCGCTCGGCGGTGAGGAAGCGCTGCGTCGCCTTGAACAGGCCCTGCGTCGCCGCGACGTAGAAGGACAGCAGCCGCGACAGCGGCAGGTAGATCTCCACGACCTCCTCGATGGAGATCGGATCGTTGAGGGATTTCAGCCGCTCCAGGTCGTCCGCGTTGAGCGTCAGGGGAGCGTCGGCGCGCAGATGCGCCCATTCCTCCCGGCTGAAGCGGCGGTAGGGGGAGAGGCTGTCCGTGCCGTCCGAGAGAGCGGGCGGCGGAGTCACGCGGTCGGCCTCGAAGCCTTCTCGGCGATGCCGCTCTGGGCGGTCCGTCGTTCCAATTCGGCCATCACCGCCTCAAGCTCGACATTGCCGGCCTTCAGCAGCACCACGAGGTGGTAGAGCACGTCCGCCGCCTCGTTCTTGAGGCCCTCGCGGTCGCCCTGCACGGCGGCGATGGCCGCCTCGACCGCCTCCTCGCCGAGCTTCTTGGCCGCCTTCGCCGGACCGCCGGCCAGGAGCTTCGCGGTGTAGGAGGTGGAGGGATCTGTGCCGGCGCGGCTCGCCACGAGGCGAGCGAGATCGGCGAGGCTGTAGCTGCTCATGAACGGTCTTGCATTGTCCGGCCCGCGACGGGCCGATTTCCGGCAGGAAACTGCGCCAGCGCGCGTGCGGGGGCAAGCGCCTGCGCGTGAGAGGCGAGCCGCTTTGTTGGGTAAGGGTTTATCCGGCGATCCTCACCCGTTGGGCAGGTGACGCGCAAGGGCGTCGAGCACGGCCATGCGCACGGCGACGCCCATCTCGACCTGTTCGCGGATCAGCGATTGCGCCCCGTCCGCGATCTCGGAGGAGATCTCGACGCCGCGATTCATCGGGCCGGGATGCATCACCAGCGCGTCGGGCTTGGCGAGCGCCAGCTTGTCGGCGTCGAGGCCGTGATAGCGGAAATACTCCTTCACCGAGGGCACGAACGAGCCGTTCATGCGCTCCCGCTGCAGGCGCAGCATCATCACGATGTCGCAGCCCTCCAGGCCCTTGCGCATGTCGGTGAAGGTCTCGACGCCGAAGCGCTCGATCCCCGCCGGCAGCAGCGTCGAGGGCGCGATGAGGCGCACCCGCGCGCCCATCGCCTGGAGCAGGATGAGATTCGAGCGGGCCACCCGCGAATGGAGGACGTCGCCGCAGATGGCGACCTGCAGGCCCTCGATCCGGCCCTTGTTGCGCCGGATGGTCAGGGCGTCGAGAAGCGCCTGCGTCGGGTGCTCGTGCGCCCCGTCGCCGGCATTGACCACGGCGCAATCGACCTTGCGCGCCAGGAGATGCACCGCGCCCGCCGCCTGATGGCGCACGACGATGATGTCCGGCCGCATGGCGTTCAGCGTCGCGGCGGTGTCGATCAGCGTCTCGCCCTTCTTCACCGAGGACGAGGCGACCGACATGTTCATGACGTCGGCGCCAAGGCGCTTGCCGGCGAGCTCGAACGAGGATTGCGTCCGCGTCGAGGGTTCGAAGAACAGGTTGATCTGCGTGCGCCCGCGCAGGGTGGTGCGCTTCTTCTCGACCTGCCGGGAGATGTCCACGGCGGCGTCGGCGGCATCGAGCAGGGCTTCGATGTCGGGCCGGCTCAGGCCCTCGATGCCCAGCAGGTGCCGGTGCGGGAACAATGCGGGCGCGGGCGTCGGGGCTGTCATGACGGGTGCCGGGTGTAGGTGCCGGCGGCGAGTCCTGCAAGCGTCGCCGCGATCCGTGCACCGGCCACCCTGCGGCGTTTTCGTCGCGGCAGGTAACCGCATTGTCGCGCTACACGTATTGCGCGCACAGACCCCCGCCCCGGAGATGGCCCCTTGGATGCCTCGCCCGCCCTCAATGCCCCGGACAAGGCCGCGCCCGAGCGCGTCGGTCCCAACGGGCGCCGGCTGATCTACCGCCATCCGCTGGTGATCCGCCTCACCCACTGGATCAATGCGGCCGTGCTGCTGGTCCTGCTGATGAGCGGTCTTCAGATCTTCAACGCCCACCCGGCCCTGTATTGGGGCGCGGTCTCGACCTTCGACACGCCCGCCCTGGCCATCACCAGCGAGGAGAGCGGCGGCGCCAACCGCGGTGTCGTCTATCTGGGGGATCGCAAGTTCGACACGACGGGGGTGCTCGGTTTGTCGAAGGATGCGGGCGTCGAGACCGAGCGGGCCTTCCCGTCCTGGATCACCCTGCCCGCGAACCAGGACCTCGCCACCGGCCGCCGCTGGCATTTCCTGTTCGCGTGGTTCCTCGTCATCAACGGCGCGCTCTATCTGCTCTACGGGCTGTTCTCGGGGCAGTTGCGCCGCCGGCTGATCCCGGAGGGCGACCAGATCCGCGATTTCGGCGGCTCGGTGAAGGAGCACCTGCTCCTTAAATTCCCCGAGGGCGAGGAAGCCAAGCGCTACAACGTCATCCAGAAGCTCACCTATCTCGGCGTCGTGCTCGTGCTGCTGCCCGCGATGGTGCTCGCAGGTCTCGCCATGTCGCCGGGCGTCGATGCCGCGTGGCCCTGGCTGACGGAACTGTTCGGCGGCCGGCAATCGGCCCGCAGCGTCCACTTCATCGCGGCGGGGCTGCTCGTCCTGTTCGTGGTGGTCCACATCGTGCTCGTGCTGGTCTCGGGCGTCGTCAACAACCTGCGCGGGATGATCACCGGCTGGTTCAGCATCGGCCGCGTCCATCCGGCCGGGGAGGATGCCCGATGATCCTGCACCGCCGACGCCTGCTCACCGCCACCGCCGGCTTCGCCGGGGCCTCCCTGCTCGGCGGCTGCGACCGGTTCGCCGGGACCGAGACCGGCCGCCGCACCCTCTCCATCGGGGAGGACGCGAACCTCTACGTCCAGCGCCTGCTGATGACGGGCATGACCACGGCGCGGGAATTCCCCGAATCGATGATCTCGCCCTGGTTCAAGCCGAACGGATCGATCGATCCGCCGGACACCGCCTACAAGGCCCTCGCCGCGAAGAACTTCTCCGACTTCAAGCTGAAGGTCGACGGCCTCGTGGACACGCCGCTCTCCTTGAGCCTCGCGGATCTGCGCGCCCTGCCCTCCCGGACGCAGATCACCCGTCACGATTGCGTCGAGGGGTGGAGCTGCATCGGGAAATGGTCGGGCGTGCCCTTGTCCGAGGTGCTGAAGCGGGCTGGGCTGAAGCCGCAGGCCCGCTACGCGGTGCTGCACTGCGCCGACACCCTCGAATATGCCAGCGCCGACGGCGCCTGGATGCAGCCGAGCCACCCAAACACGGTGCGCGAGGCGCATGCCGCCTATGTCCAGCTCGCGGCGGCGGACGATTGGGGCGGCTCGCCGACCGGCGCTGCCTCGGACGGCGAGAAGGACCCCGACGCCACGGATGGGCGCCGCCCGATCCGCTACTACGAGAGCATCGACCTGTTCGACGCCTTCAACCCGCAGACGATCCTCGCCTACGACCTCAACGGGAAGGCGCTGCCCGTCTCCAACGGCGCGCCGCTGCGCCTGCGGGTGGAGCGCCAGCTCGGCTATAAGAACGCGAAATACGTGATGCGGGTCGAGATGGTCTCGTCGCTCGCCGGGTTCGGCGACGGCAAGGGCGGCTATTGGGAGGATCGCGGCTACGAATGGTACGCGGGGATTTGATCGGCCGGCGGGGCGCCATTTGACAACCCGCCGCCGCTCACCCACTTCTCCGCCCCGCGAGGCCCCGGCTGGCGGCGGGTTCGTTCGCATTCCGAACATTCCGTCGCGCCGCGGCCCCTTCGAGGGGGCAGAGGGTTCTGGATGAAAGTCGTCGTCGTCGAGTCGCCGGCCAAGGCCAAGACGATCAACAAGTATCTCGGCCGCGACTACGAGGTGATCGCCTCCTTCGGCCATATCCGCGACCTTCCCGCGAAGGACGGCTCGGTCGATCCCGAGCAGGACTTCCACATGGTCTGGGAGCTTGAGGATCGCGGCTCGAAGCGGGTCAGCGAGATCGCCAAGGCGGTCAAGGGCGCCGAGAAGCTCATCCTCGCCACCGACCCGGATCGCGAGGGCGAGGCCATCTCCTGGCACGTCCTGGAGGCCCTGAACGCCCGCAAGGTGCTGAAGGGCGTGCCGGTCGAGCGCGTGACCTTCAACGCCATCACCAAGTCCTCCGTCGAGCAGGCGATGCGCAAGCCGCGCCAGATCGATCAGGCGCTGGTGGATGCCTATCTCGCCCGCCGCGCCCTCGATTACCTCGTCGGCTTCAACCTCTCGCCGGTCCTCTGGCGCAAGCTCCCCGGCGCCAAGTCGGCGGGCCGGGTGCAGTCGGTCGCCCTGCGCCTCGTGGTCGAGCGCGAGATGGAGATCGAGGCGTTCAAGCCGCGCGAATACTGGTCGATCATCGCCACGCTCGCGACCAAGGACGGCGCGACCTTCGAGGCCCGACTCGTCGGCGCGGACGGCAAGCGCATCCAGCGCCTCGACGTCGGCAATGCCGAGGAGGCCGCCGCCTTCAAGAGCGCCCTCGAGGCGGCGACGTTCCAGGTGGCGAGCATCGAGGCGAAGCCCGCCAAGCGCCATCCGCAGCCGCCCTTCACCACCTCGACCCTGCAGCAGGAGGCCTCCCGCAAGCTCGGGATGGCCCCCGCCCAGACCATGCGCGTCGCCCAGCGCCTCTATGAGGGTGTCGATGTCGGCGGTGAGACGGCCGGCATCATCACCTACATGCGGACGGACGGCGTCGACATGGCGCCCGAAGCCATCGCCGATGCCCGCAAGGTGATCGGCCGCGAGTTCGGCGACCGGTACGTGCCCGGCGCCCCGCGCAAGTACAGCGTGAAGGCGAAGAACGCCCAGGAGGCGCACGAGGCGGTGCGCCCCACCGACATGGGCCGCCGGCCCAAGGACGTGGCCCGCTACCTCGAACCTGAGCAGGCCAAGCTCTACGATCTGATCTGGACCCGCACCATGGCGAGCCAGATGGAATCGGCCGAGCTGGAGCGCACCACCGTCGATGTCCACGCGACGGCGGGCGGGCGCCGGATCGAGCTGCGCGCCACCGGGCAGGTGGTGAAGTTCGACGGCTTCCTCGCGCTCTATCAAGAGGGCAAGGACGACGAGGAGGACGAGGAGAGCCGCCGCCTGCCGAAGATGGAGGCGGGCGATTCCGTGCGCCGGGAGAAGATCGCGTCCACCCAGCACTTCACCGAGCCGCCGCCGCGCTATTCCGAGGCGAGCCTCGTGAAGCGCATGGAGGAACTCGGCATCGGCCGCCCCTCGACCTACGCCGCCGTGCTGCAGACCCTGCGGGACCGCGAATACGTCAAGATCGAGAAGAAGCGGCTCCAGCCGGAGGACAAGGGGCGGCTCGTGACGGGCTTCCTCGAAAGCTTCTTCCGCCGCTACGTCGAATACGACTTCACCGCCGATCTCGAAGAGCAGCTCGATCGCGTCTCGAACGCCGAGATCGACTGGCGGCAGGTGCTGCGCGACTTCTGGCGCGATTTCTCGGCCGCCATCGGCGAGACCAAGGAGTTGCGCGTCGCCGAGGTGCTGGAAGCCCTGAACGGGCTCCTCGGGCCACACATCTTCCCCGACCGGGGCGAGGGCAAGGACCCCCGCGCCTGCCCGAATTGCAGCGAGGGTCAGCTCTCGCTGAAGCTCGGCAAGTTCGGCGCCTTCGTCGGCTGCTCGAACTACCCCGACTGCACCTACACGCGGCAATTGTCGGCCACCGGCGTCAACGGCGAGGGCGACGGCTCCTCCGGCGAAGGCGGCCAGCCGGGGGTGCGGGTGCTCGGCAACGACCCCGCCACCGACCTGCCGGTGACGGTGCGCGACGGCCGGTTCGGGCCGTTCATCCAGTTGGGCGAGGCCAGTGCCGAGAAGGGCGCGGAGAAGCCGAAGCGCTCCTCCCTGCCCAAGGGGCTCTCCCCTGGGGACGTGACGCTGGAGAAGGCGCTGGCTCTGCTCTCGCTGCCCCGTGAGATCGCACGGCACCCGGAGACCGGCGAGCCGATCCTCGCGGGGATCGGGCGGTTCGGTCCTTACGTCCAGCACGGCCGGACCTACGCCAATCTCGGCCGCGACGACGACGTGCTGGAGATCGGCGGCAACCGGGCCATCGACCTCATCGTCGCCAAGGAGCAGGGCGGCGGGCGTGGTCGCCCGGCGGGCGATCCCGGCCGTTCGCTCGGCAAGGACGCCGACAGCGGCAAGGACATCGTGGTGAAGGCGGGCCGCTACGGACCCTACGTCACCGACGGCAACGTGAACGCGACCCTGCCGAAGAGCACCAGTGCCGAGGCCCTGACCTTGGAGGAGGCGCTGAAGCTGATCGCGGCGAAGCGCGAAGCGGGCGGCGGCAAGAAGGCGCCCGCCCGGAAGAAGGCGACGCCGCGCAAGGCCGAGGGCGAGAAGGCGAAAGCGCCGGCCAAGAAGCCGGCCGCCAAGAAGGCCGCGCCGAAGAAGAAGGCGGCGGGCTGAGGCCCGTCGCCCCGGTGGGCTCAGATCAGGTAGGAGATCGTGGCGGCGAAGGCCGTCGCGAGGGTGGCGACGGCGATGGCGGCGGGGGCGGTGACGAACGGGGCGGAACGGCCCTCGTCATCGTCGATGCACCCGAAGGCGGCGCCCGCTGCGTGCTCGAACCGGACGAGGTCGAGATGGCGGGCTTCGTTCGCGTCGCTGAGCATCGGCGCACTCCCGGGATCGGAGGATTGTCCATCCCTGCAACGCCTTGGCCGTAAGCGGGTTCCGGCGTTCCGGGAACGTTAACCACGGCGGTTCACCCTGCCGGGCTGCCGTGGAGGCGCGGGGCGCTCGCGCGCCGCAGCGCAGCATGGCAGAAAGGCCACCGATCCCGTTCCGGCGGCTTTGATGTTTCCTTTTTGTTCCGTTATGCTGGCGAGATGAAGGCGCATGCTCCCAGACGCAAAGCTTCCCCCGGTTCGGTCGCTCCTGCTGCGCGTGGGAGTGGCCGCGTGAGCGATCCGGCCCGCGATCTCTTCGCCGGCAAGGGCAAGCCCCTGCCCGCCGCCGAGCCGAGGCGTCGCCTGACCGAGGCGACCTCGCCCGTCACGCTGGCGGCGGCCTCCCCGGAGGCGGGCTACACCGCCTCCGACATCGAGGTGCTGGAGGGTCTTGAGCCGGTCCGGCGCCGGCCGGGCATGTATATCGGCGGCACGGACGAGCGCGCCCTGCACCACCTCTTCGCGGAGGTGATCGACAATTCCATGGACGAGGCGGTCGCCGGCCACGCGAGCTTCATCGAGGTGGAACTCGAGGAGGGCGGATCCCTCGTCGTGACCGATAACGGGCGCGGCATCCCCGTGGACCCGCATCCGAAATTCCCGGGCAAATCCGCCCTCGAAGTCATCATGACCACCCTGCACGCGGGCGGTAAGTTCGATTCGAAGGTCTACGAGACCTCCGGCGGCCTGCACGGCGTCGGCATCTCGGTGGTGAACGCCCTCTCGGACGTGCTGGAGGTCGAGGTCGCCCGCAACCAGACCCTCTACCGCCAGTGCTTTTCGCGCGGGCATTCGCAGGGCGCCCTGGAGATCGTCGGGCGGGTGCAGAACCGGCGCGGCACGCGGGTGCGCTTCCACCCGGACGCGCAGATCTTCGGCTCGCTGAAGTTCGACCCGCGCCGCCTGTTCAAGATGGCCCGCTCGAAGGCCTACCTGTTCGGCGGCGTCGAAATCCGCTGGAAATGCGCCCCCTCCCTGGTCGAGGGCATGGAGGACGTGCCGGCCGAGGCGGTCCACCGCTTCCCCGGCGGCCTGTCGGACTATCTGGCCCGGGACATCGAGGGGAAGGACCTCGTCCTCGACACGGTGTTCTCCGGCAAGGTGACGAAGCCCGGCTCGCACGGTTCGCTGGAATGGGCCGTGGCCTGGACGGTCGCCGATGATGGCGTCTCGCATTCCTACTGCAACACGATCCCGACGCCGGAGGGCGGCACCCACGAGGCGGGCCTGCGGGTCGCCCTGCTCCGGGGCCTGCGCGAGCATGCCGAACGGGTGAACCAGGCCAAGCGCATGACGGCCGTCACCACCGACGACGTCATGGCGACCTGCGCCTCCATGCTGTCGGTCTTCATCCGCGAGCCGGAATTCCAGGGCCAGACCAAGGACAAGCTCGCCACCGTCGAGGCCTCGCGCATCGTCGAGACCGCGATCCGCGACGCCTTCGACCACTGGCTCGCCGCCTCCCCGGCCCAGGCCAACAAGCTCTTGGACTGGGTGATCGACCGCGCCGAGGAGCGCCTGCGCCGCCGCCAGGAGAAGGAGGTCGCCCGCAAGAGCGCCACCCGCAAGCTGCGCCTGCCGG
>Ga0182229_1000269_pt1 | contig 13403 bp, 12 predicted proteins | sample G6R1MG_32_FD_129663 | JGI IMG/M metagenome (GOLD analysis project Ga0182229, IMG submission 129663) | Miscanthus phyllosphere microbial communities from Michigan, USA - G6R4_MAIN_07NOV2016_LD1 MG | ecosystem: Host-associated > Plants > Phyllosphere > Phylloplane/Leaf | place: USA: Michigan...
CCAGACCATGTGGTTGAAAGACACGAGCCCGCCGGAGCGCCGGGTGTTGGGTGCGGCCTTCGCCGGATACGGCGTCGATGCCTTCGATTACATGATCTATACCTTTCTCATCCCGACGCTCACCCTGGTGTGGGGGCTCACCAAGGTCGAGGCGGGCAACATCGCCACCGCCGCACTCGTCACCTCGGCCATCGGCGGATGGGCCGCCGGCATCCTCGCGGATCGCTACGGCCGGGTGGTGATCCTGCAGGCCACCGTGGCGTGGTTCACCGTCTTCACGGTGCTCTCCGGCTTCACCCACTCCTACGAGCAACTGCTCGTCACCCGCGCCCTGCAGGGCTTCGGCTTCGGCGGGGAATGGTCGGTCGGCTCGGTGCTGATCGCCGAGACGATCCAGGCCCGCTACCGGGGCAAGGCGGTCGGGCTCGTGCAATCGAGCTGGGCGGTCGGCTGGGCCTGCGCGGCCATCGCCTTCTGGGCGGTCTTCGCCCTGGCGGAGCCGGCCCAGGCGTGGCGCATCCTGTTCTGGCTGGGAGCCGCGCCCTCGATCCTGATCTTCTGGATCCGCCGCAGCATCGAGGACCCGGAGGTCTATAGGCAGACCCGCGCCGCCATGCACAAGGTCGGCGACGGCGGCAACTTCCTCGACATTTTCTCCCGCGACCTGATCGGCCGCACGGCCCTGGCGAGCCTCCTCGCGACGGGGATGCAGGGCGGCTACTACGCCGTCACCACCTGGCTGCCGACCTACCTGAAGACCGAGCGCAACCTCTCGGTGCTCAACACCAGCGGCTACCTGCTGATGCTGATCTTCGGCTCGTTCCTCGGCTACCTGACGAGCGCCTACCTCTCCGACCGGATCGGCCGACGCAGGGGCTTCATGCTGTTCGGCTTCTGCGCCGGCCTGCTCGTGCTCGCCTACACGCTGATCCCGATCACCGACACGGCGATGCTGTTCCTCGGCTTCCCTCTGGGCTTCTTCCTCTCCGGTGTCTTCTCCGGCATGGGCGCCTTCCTCAGCGAGTTGTTCCCGAGCCGGGTCCGGGGCTCGGCGCAGGGGTTCTGCTACAATTTCGGCCGGGCGACCGGCGCCGTCTGCCCCGCCCTGGTGGGTTATCTCAGCGCGTCGCTGACGCTGAGCGTCGCCATCGGCGTCGTGGCGGCCTCGGCCTATTGCCTCGTGATCCTGGCGGCGCTTCTCTTGCCTGAGACGGCCGGGCGCGAACTCGACTCACGGGTCGAGGCATCGGCCGAATCCGCCCCGGCGGCGATAGCCTGAGTGGAGTGACGACGATGGGAAACGTCGATCTCAACGCGGATCTCGGCGAGGGCTACGGGGCCTATGCCTGCGGCGACGACGCGGCGATGCTCGCCGTCGTCACCTCGGCCAACGTCGCCTGCGGCCTCCATGCCGGTGATCCCGAGATCATGGCGAGCACCTTCCGCCTCGCGAAGGAGAGGGGCGTGGCGGTGGGCGCCCATCCGGGCTTCCCCGACCTCTGGGGCTTCGGGCGGCGGCGGATGCCCTTCACCCCGGCCGAGATCGAGCGGCTGGTCGCGTATCAGGTCGGCGCAGCCGCCGCGCTCGCCGCCTATGCCGGCCATCGCATCACCTACGTGAAGGCGCACGGGGCGCTCGCCAACCTCGCCGCCGAGGACCGCGCCGTGGCGGATGCCATCGCGGGGGCGGTGCGGGCGGTGGACCGCAACCTCGCGCTGCTCGCCATCGCGCTCACCGCACAGGTCCCGGCCGGCGAGGCGGCGGGCCTCGACGTGCACCAGGAGATCTTCGCGGATCGCGGCTACACCGAGGACGGCCAACTCATCGCCCGCAGCCTTCCCGGCGCCCTCATCACCGACCGGGACGAGGCGGCGAGCCGGGTGCTCACCATGGTGCAAGAGGGCGCGATCCTGACCGCCTCCGGCCGGCACCTGCCGACGCCGATCCGCTCCATCTGCGTCCACGGCGATTCGGCCCACGCGGTCGGCACCGCCCGCGCGGTGCGGGCGAGGCTGGAGGGCGCGGGCGTCACCCTCGCGCCGTTCAAGCCCTCGAAAGCCTTGCCGTGAGCGCCGCGCCCCGCATCCTCGACGCGGGCGAGGCGGCCCTGGTGGTCGAGTTCGGCACGAGCGTCGATCCCGCGATCAGCGACCGCGTGCTCGCCCTCGACGACGCGCTCCTGGCCGACAGGCCGGAGGGCATCGCCGAGACCGTGCCGACCTACCGCTCGCTGATGATCCATTACGACCCGCTGGTCCTCGACCGGGACACCCTGGCGGGCCGCGTCCTGGCGCTCGCGGGCGGCGCGCCAAAGCGGGCCACGGCCCCGACCCGGTGGATCCTGCCCTGCTGCTACGAGGCGCCCCACGCGGAAGACCTCACTTCGGTGGCCGGGCAGATCGGCCGGACGCCGGAGCAGGTCGCGGCGCTCCATGCGGGGGCGACCTTCCGCGTCTACATGTACGGCTTCGCGCCGGGCTTCGCCTATTGCGGCGGCCTGCCGGAGGCCCTGGCGGTGCCGCGCCGGCCGAGCCCGCGCCCGCCGCATCCGGCAAACGCGGTGATGATCGGCGGCGGCCTCGCGGCGGTCGCCACCGTGCCGATGCCGACCGGTTGGTACGTCCTCGGCGTGACGCCCTCGCGCCTCTACGCGCCGGAGCGCGCGGAGAGCTTCTTCGTGCGCCCCGGCGACACGATCCGGTTCGAGCCCATCGACGCCGCGACCTTCGCCCGGCTCGCCGAGCGGGAGGCGGCGGGCGAGCGGGTCGCCCGGCGGGAGGAGGGGGTTTCGTGAGCGTGCTGGCGATCGAGGCCGCCGGGCCCGGCGTGACCCTTCAGGATGGCGGCCGGAAGGGCTACCTCCGCTTCGGCATCACCGCCGCCGGGCCGATGGACCCGCTGATGTTCGCCACCGCCAACCGGGCGGTGGGCAACTCCCTCGACGCCACGGCGATCGAGGTTTCGACCGGGGGCCTCACCGTGACCGCGCCGGAGGGGCCACTCGGCCTCGCCCTGGTCTCGGGCGGCTTCCGCGCGACCCTCGACGGCGAGGCGCTGCCGCCGGCCTGCGCGCTCACCCTCGAACCCGGCCAGACCCTCACCGTCCGGGCGGGTCGCAGCGGCGCCTGGGGCTACCTCGCCGTGGCGGGCCGGCTCGACGTGGCGCCGGTCCTCGGCGCGACGGCCACCCACACCCGCTCGGGTCTCGGCGGCCTGGACGGGCGCGGGCTGCGGGCCGGGGATCGCCTCGGCGTCTCGGAAGCCCGCTCGGGCGACGGGGCGCCCCAGCGCCTGCTCGCCCCCTGGCTCGACCGCGACCCGTCGCGGATCCGCGTCGTACTCGGCCCGCAGGACGATTACTTTACGGACAATCAGGTCGCGGCATTCCTCGCCGGGCCGTGGACGGTCTCGCCGCGCGGCGACCGGATGGCCTGCTTCCTCGACGGCACGCCGCTCACCCATGCGAAGGGCCACGACATCGTCTCGGACGGGGTGGCGATGGGGGCGATCCAGGTGCCGGGCAACGGCCTGCCGATCATCCTCATGGCCGATCGGCAATCGACCGGCGGCTATCCGAAGATCGCCACGGTGATCGGGCCGGATCTCGGACGGCTGGCACAGGCGCAGGGGGGCACCCGCATCGCGTTCTCGAAGGTCTCCGTCGCGGAGGCCGTCGCAGCCCGCCGGGCCGAGGCGGAGGCCCTTCGCGGCGAGGTTCCGCGCGAACCGCTGCTGCGCACGGACTTCCCAGCGGAATTCCTGCTGGGGCTGAACCTCGTCGGCGGTGTCACCGACGGGCGGGACGGCATCGCGAAGGTCGCGTGAGCCCACGAAAAAGGGCGCGGACCCGTTCGGATCCGCGCCCTGCGTTGGGAAACCGCCGAAGCTTAGTACGGGCGGCCGTAGAGCGGCGAGGTCGGGTCCAGCCGGTCCACGAAGGACAGGTCGACGTTGCGCACCGCGCTCGACCGGGCGCCGATGAACGGGCCGTTGGTGATCGGATCGGGCAGGATGCCGGCGCCGTAACGGTCGCTCGGGCCGTAGGGCGGGGTCAGGGCGTTCGAGGCCGCGATCAGGTAGGGGTTCGTGGCCGGGTTCCGCGAACCGCCGGCACCGGGAACGCCGGAGGACAGCGGGACGTTGCCAGCATCGAGCCACGAGCGCGGACGGACGCGGATCGGGAGCGGGCGGCTGACCCGATAGAACGGGCCGGGAGCGACGCCGTCCTGAGCCTGGGCCGGCGCAGCGGTCACGGCGGAGAGGCCGGCAGCGGTGAGGGCGCCCAGGAGGGCGATCTTTAGGGAGCGCATGGCCGTCCTTCGGATGAGAGTGACATCATTGTGGCGGCCGAAGCTTAACAGTTCGCCGCCCTTGTGGAGAAGACGTTCGAGGGCCACCATAGTTCCGCTCGAATGGCTGCGCTTGTGCGCTTTGCCACATTGGTGCCTCAATTTTTCGTGGATGCCCGCCGCCGCTCGATGGAACCAGTTCGCCCGGCCGGATCGGCGACAGCCGCACCGGGCGCGTCGCAGGCGCTGCGGCCCTTGGCCTGCCGGAACAGGGCGCTGGCGGTGGGGTCCGACTGATCGTCGAAATCGAGCGCATCGAGGGTGCAGGCGAGCGCCTTCGGCTCGGCCGCGCCCCCGAGGGGCGCGCAGAGGAACCCGTCGATCCGCAGGCCCGCCTGGGCCAGGACGAAGCCGGTGCAGCTGCGGGTGAGGGGGCCGGAGAGGGTCGCCTCCGCAATCTCCGCGGGCCCGAACCGGGTCGCGACGACACCGCGCGGGACGATCCGCGACAGGGAGAGGGGCAGCTCGCCCCGCGCGGCCATCGCCGCCCGGCGGGCCACGAGGACGAAGAGGCCCGGCGCCCGCTCGGCGCCGATGCCCCGCGTCACGGCGAGCCGCAACACCGGCGCTTCGAGGGCAGAGAAGCTGCCACGCCCGAGCACGTCCTCGCGCAGGCCGGTCTTCGGGTCGATGCGGCCGGGCTCGACGCGGACGGGGTCGATCCCGGGCTCGGCGAGGCGCAGGGGCGCCGTGCCGACGATGGCCGGCACCGCGCTCGCCCGGTCGAGCATCGGCACCGGCGCGGGGGCGGAGGGCATCCGCGCCGCGATGGCGATGAGGGCGAAGATCAGGGACCCCACCGCGATGCGGATGGGCAGGCCGATCGCGGAGAACCCGCGCCCGGAGGGCCCCTCGTCCGCGTCGTCGATGGCTCCGATCCGCATGTGTGTTCCGTGTCCCTCGGCGCCCCGGCCGGCGTCACCCTGCACGGGGCGCAACGACCGAAGGGTTTCCGGGGCGGGGCTTTCACGGGACAGGGTGAATCGTTGCTTGCCGTCGCTGCGGCGCGGCCTTGCGGCCTTGACAGGCCCCCGCCTTCCTGTGCCTTGCTGGCGCCCTGGCCGTGGATGCCGGCCCCGCTGGGGACCGGGTCTGCGGCCGCGCCCGTTTGCGGGCGAGACGGACCGGCGCGAACGATCCGGACGCCGGCACGAACCCGAGGAGAGGCGCAACCCCCGGATCGTTCGGGGTTCAGGACGCGCGGAGACGAGAGATGGGTTACAAGGTCGCCGTCGTCGGTGCCACGGGCAACGTGGGCCGCGAGATGCTCGATATCCTGGCCGAGCGGGCTTTCCCCGCCGACGAGGTCGTGGCGCTGGCCTCGCGCCGCAGCCAGGGCCAGGAAGTCTCCTTCGGCGACAAGACCCTGAAGGTCAAAACCCTCGACACCTACGATTTCTCCGACACGGACATCTGCCTGATGTCGGCCGGCGGCGAGGCCTCCAAGGAGTGGTCGCCGCGCATCGGCCAGCAGGGCTGCGTCGTGATCGATAACTCGTCGGCCTTCCGCTACGACGCCGACGTGCCGCTGATCGTGCCCGAGGTGAATGCCGACGCTGTCGCCGGCTTCACCAAGCGCCACATCATCGCCAACCCGAACTGCTCGACGGCCCAGCTCGTCGTTGCCCTCAAGCCGCTGCACGACGCGGCGACGATCAAGCGCGTCGTGGTCTCGACCTACCAGTCGGTCTCCGGCGCCGGCAAGGAGGCGATGGACGAGCTGTTCCAGCAGACCCGCGCCGTCTTCACCGCCGGCGAGATCAAGCAGGGCGGAAAGTTCACCAAGCGCATCGCCTTCAACGTGATCCCGCACATCGATGTCTTCATGGAGGACGGGTACACGAAGGAAGAGTGGAAGATGGTCGCCGAGACCAAGAAGATGCTCGACCCGAAGATCAAGCTCACGGCCACCGCCGTGCGCGTGCCGGTGTTCATCGGCCACGCCGAGGCGGTGAACGTCGAGTTCGAGCGGCCTCTGTCGGCCGAGCGCGCGACCGAGATCCTGCGCGCGGCGCCGGGCATCCTCGTGATCGATAAGCGCGAGAACGGCGGCTACATCACTCCGCACGAGGCGGCGGGCGAGGATGCCACCTACATCTCCCGCATCCGCGAGGACGCGACGATCGAGAACGGCCTGAATTTCTGGTGCGTCTCGGACAACCTGCGCAAGGGCGCCGCCCTGAACGCGGTGCAGATCGCCGAAGTGCTCGTGAACCGCAAGCTCATCAAGCCGAAGTCGGCGGCTTAAGCCGCTTCCGTCCTCCCCCCCAACGAGGGGGGAGGACACCACATCGTCTCAATGCCCGCCGAGATAGGCGGCGCGCACCGCCGGATCGCTCTTCAGTTGCGCCGCCGGGCCCTGGAAACGGATACGGCCGTTCTCCAGCACGTAGGCGTGATCCGCCACGCCGAGCGCGGCCATGGCGAACTGCTCCACGAGGAGCATCGTCACCTTCTCTTCCTTCAGCTGGCGGATGATCCGGAAGACCTCCTCCACCAGCTTCGGCGCGAGACCCATCGAGGGCTCGTCGAGGAGGAGGATCTCCGGCTTCAGCATCAGCGCCCGGCCCATGGCCAGCATCTGCTGCTCACCACCCGAGAGGGTGCCGGCCAACTGGTTGCGGCGCTCCTTCAAGCGCGGGAACAGGGCGAAGGACCGGTCCCGGTCGGCGGCGACGTCGCCCTTCGGCCGCGAGCCCGTGAGGCGCGGGAAGGCGCCGAGCGTCAGGTTGTCCTCCACCGACAATGTCGGAAACACCCGGCGCCCCTCCGGCGAATGGGCCAGCCCCTCGCGGGCGACATCGTGGCTCTCCAGCCCGGCGATGTCCTTGCCGTTTAAGCGGATCGTGCCCGAGCGCGGGCGGATCATGCCCGACAGCGCCCGCATGGTCGTCGTCTTGCCGGCCCCGTTGGAGCCGATGAGCGTGACCACCTGGCCCTTCGGCACCTGGAAGGTCAGGCCGTGCAGTACCTCGACCAGGCCGTAGCCGGCGTGGAGACCCTGGACCTCAAGCATGGGCGGCCTCCGTGGTGGTGCCGCCCATTTCGCCGGGGGCACCGAGATAGGCTTCGATCACCTTCGGGTCGGCCTGCACCTCGCGGGCGCCGCCCTCGGCGATCTTGTGGCCGAAATCGAGGACGCTCACCCGGTCGCAGAGACCCATGACCACGTCCATGTGGTGCTCGATCAGGATGACGGTGATGCCCGCGTCCCGGATCTTGCGGATGATCGCCACGAGGTCGGCGATGTCCGGCGCCGTGAGGCCCGCCGCCGGCTCGTCCAGCAGCAGCAGCACCGGATCGAGCGCCAGGGCGCGGCCGATCTCCAGGAGGCGCTGCTTGCCGTAGGGGAGGTTCCTCGCCTCCGTCTGCGCCAGCGCGTGCAGCCCCATGAAGTCGAGGATCGCCATGGCGCGGGCGCGGGCCTCGCGCTCCTCCCGGCGGCGCCGGGGCGTGCCGAGGATCGCGTCGAACAGCGTGCCCTTGAAGGTGTGGTGGAGGCCGACCAGCACGTTCTCCAGCGCGGTCATCTCGCGGAAGAGCTGCACGTTCTGGAAGGTCCGCGCCACGCCCGCGAGGGCGATCTCGGAGGGCGTGCGCCCGTCGAGGCGCTGGCCGCCCGCGACCGCGAGAGTCACCGTGCCGGCGGTGGGTTTGTAGATGCCGGTGAGCACGTTCATCATCGTGCTCTTACCCGAGCCGTTCGGGCCGATGAGCCCGTGGATCGTGCCGGGCTTCACCGTCAGGTCGACGCCGGCCAGCGCCTTCAGGCCGCCGAACTGCATCAGTGCCTGATCGACCTTGAGGAGCGCCTCGGCCCCCGCATCCCCGCGCTGGGCGATGAGCGCCGAACCCTCGGCCGCCACGCTGCGGCCCTCGGCGGTGTGGGCCGGGCGGAGCGCCGGGATCATCTGGCGCAGGAAGCCCACGATGCCGTCCGGCAGATAGTAGACGACGAACAGGATCAGCAGGCCGAACACCGTCAGGCGGTAATCGGTGACGGATTCCATCGCCATCGTGGCCGGGAAGAACAGGATGCACAGCGCGACGGGGATGAGGATCGCGTAGCGGTTCTCACGCTTGCGCAGGAAGGCCTGCGCCCCGACGACCACGGCGGCGGCCGCGATGATGCCGGCCATGATCCGCACGAGGCCGATATCCGCCAGGATGTTCGGCATCATCACGATGATCACCGAGCCGATCAGCGGCCCGGAGCGCGACTTGCGCCCGCCCATGGTGACGGCGAGCAGGAACAGCACCGTCAGTTCGAAGCTGTAGGTGTTCGGCGAGACATAGCGCTCGGACCATGCGAACAGCGCCCCCGCGAGGCCGGCGAGGCCCGCCGAGACCACGAAGGCATAGACCTTGTAGCGGTAGACCGAGACGCCCATGCAATCGCAGGCGATGGGGGAGTCGCGCAGGGCCTCGAAGGCGCGGCCGAAGGGCGAGCGCACCACCCGGTTCACCAGCACGATGGTGGCGAGCAGGCAGGCGCAGACGAGGTAGTAGAATTCGAGCTTGCGCCCGGCCGAGCCCCAGGGGGCCTGCATCCCGATCAGCGAGAAATCGAGGACGCGCACCGGGGGCAGGGTGATGCCCAGCGGGCCGTTGGTGATCGGCGTCAGCTCGTTGATGAAGATCTGGATGATCGTACCGAAGGCCAGCGTCACCATGGCGAGATACGGGCCGCTCACCCGCAGCGCCGGCACCGCGAGGATCGCGCCGAAGGCGGCGGTGAGCCCGATCCCGGCCACGAGGCCGAGCCAGATGCCGATCTTGAAGTGGAAGAACAGGGCGGCAGCGGCATAGGCGCCGATGCCGAACAGGCCGGCATGGCCCAGCGAGACCTGGCCCGTGTAGCCGACGACGATGTCGAGGCCGAGGATCAGTATCGCGTAGATCGCGATCACGATCATCAGGTGCACGTAATAGGTGCTCGTGACGACGTGCGGGAAGCCGGCGAGGAAGGCGACGAGCAGCAATCCCCCGACCCAGCCGATGCCACGGCTGAGCGATGGGGTGGCGGCGGGCTCGGCCGCCGGCGCGAGGGCGGTGTTCGCCATGGCGGTCAGACCTTCTTGATCACGGCCTTGCCGAACAGGCCGACCGGGCGAATCGAGAGCACGACGAGGAGGAGGATCAGGCCCGGCACGTCCTTGTAGCCGGTCGAGATATAGAAGCCGGTCAGCGTCTCCGCGACGCCGAGGATGAGGCCGCCGACGATGACGCCGAGGCCGGATTCGAGGCCGCCGATGATCGCCACGGCGAAGGCCTTCAGTGCCAGCACCGAGCCCATCGTCGCGCCCGTCAGGGTGACTGGTGCCACCAGCACGCCCGCGAAGGCGGCCGTCATGGCGCTGATCGAGTAGGAGAGGGTGATGACGCGCTTGGTGTTGATGCCCATCAGCCCGGCCGCGTCGATGTCGTTCGAGGTGGCGACGACCGCCTTGCCCCAGATCGACTTGCGATTGAAGATTTCGACCGCGAGCATCATCAAGAGCGCGCCGCCGACGATCAGCATCTCCATGGGGAGGATGCGCACGCCGCCGATCTCGATCGGCGCGTCGGGGAGCGGGGAGGGGAAGGGCAGGTCGTCCCGGCCCCAGATGTTCTCGGCGACGTTCTTGAAGATGATGCCCAGCGCGATGGTGGCCATGATCCACCCGTATTCGGACTTGATCGCGATGGCGGGCCGCACGCCCAGCCGCTCGACCACGGCGCCGAGGCCGAAGCCGAAGACGAGGACGAGGGGGATCATCAGCCAGTAGCCGGTGAAGGGCACCAGCGTGAGGCCGAACAGGGCGCCGACGGCTAGCGCCTCACCCTGGCCGAAGTTCAGGGTTTTCGACGTGGCGAAGGTGAGCTGATAGCCGAAGGCGATGGCGGCATAGATCATGCCGACCGCGACGCCCGAGGCCACGAGTTGCAGGAAGATGGTCATGGACGGCCTGGGGTCCAGTCTGTCGCGAAGGTCGGTCGTGGAAGCGGTCCGGGGTTCACACCCCCGTTCGTCATTCCGGGGCGCCGGAGGCGAGCCCGGAACCCAGAACCGCCGACTTGCGCAAAGCCTGCCGCGTCGGCGGGTCTGGATCCCGGGCTCCGCTGCGCGGCCCCGGGATGACGGTGTGGCGTCATGCGCCCCGGGCTCTCACCCGGGGCGCCCAACCTCGAACGATCAGTTCGAGGACTTTTCCTTCACGCGGACGGTGCTCGCGTTCTTGGCGTCGTCCGGGTTCGAATAGACGATCTTGCCGTCCTGCACCTTGCCGAACACGACCATGTTCCGCGAGATCGCGTTGTGGTCCTTGTCGGTGAACGGGTGATCGTAGGTCGTCACCACGCCCTCGACCTTGGTGTTCAGGTTCTCGAGGGCTTCGCGGATCTTCGGCCCGTCGGTCGAGCCGGCCTGCTTGATCGCGGCGGCGATCAGGTAGATCGAATCGTAGCCCTGCGCGCCGGCCACCGGGGTCGGAATCTTCGAGACGCCGTAGCTCTTGTAGTAATCGTCGAGGAAGGCGGCGCGCTTGGGCACGGACTTATCCTCGATGAAGGTCTGCGGCATCACCACGCCGTTGCCGTTGGTGCCGGCGATATCGATGAAGCTCTGCATCGAAGCCGGCCACGAGGCGATCATCGGCACCTTCCAGCCGAGCTTGGCCATGCCGTTGGTGATCTGCGCCAGCTCCGGGCCGATGCCGTAGGCGAGGATCACTTCGGCGCCGGCCTCCTTCGACTTGAGGAGCTGGGCCGTCATGTCGACGTCCTTGATGTTGAACTTCTCGACGGCGACCGCCTTCATCTTCTTGGCGGCGAGCTGCTTCTCGATGTCCTCGCGGCCGAGCTGGCCATAATTGGTCGAATCCGCAAGCACCGCGATCTTCTTGAAGCCCTGGCGCAGGGCCTCGTCCACCATCATGCCGGCCTGCAGCACGTCGTAGGCGGAGTTCCGGAAGACGTAGTTGTTGTCGTAATCCGGCGCCTTGAACTGCTCGGTGATGACCGTGCCGGTGGCGACGTTGTTGAACACCGGGATTTCGGCTTCCTGGTAGAAGCGCTGGGCGGCGAGCGCCACGCCGGTGTTGATGAAGCCGACGGTCGCGACGACCTTTTCCTTGTTGATGAGCTCCTGCGCGACCTGCGCGCCGACCTCGTTCTTGGCCTCGTCGTCACGCTCGACGAGCTGGATCTGCTTGCCCAGGACGCCGCCGTTCTTGTTGATCTCGGCAGCGGCGAGCTTGGCGCCGTCGCGCATCGAGACGCCCATGGAGGACGAGCCGCCGGTATAGGGTCCGGTCAGGCCGATCTTGATCGCGTCGGCGGCGAAGGCGGCGTGGAAGGGGGCGACGCTGAGGGCGGTCGCGCAAAGCAGCGCACCCACGAGGGCGCGTTTGGTCACGATCATCGTTTCCTCTCCCATGCCGGGACGGCGTTACGGCTCTGACGGTCTTTGAGTCGTACGACCGGCCGCGCCGTCTGCCATCGGGGGCTACGTCGTCGCGGTTCGGTGCCCGCGCGGTCTGCCCTTCATCGTGGCAACTTTCGTGCGGTAACGCACCTTTGAAGGCAACGTCACCGTAACGTCAAGGTCTGGAAGAGGTTTCTGCGTAATGGATACAGGAAAGATCCCGGGAGACGTCACGTCTCCCGGGCTTCCTGGTATATTGGCTACGCCATACCCAGCGCCTGCAGGTACAGCTCCAGGATCGCTTCCTGCTCCTGGCGCTCGCTGTGGTCCTGTTTGCGGATGCGCAGGATGGTGCGGACGGCCTTCGCATCGAAGCCGCGGCCCTTCAGTTCGGCGAACACCTCCTTGATGTCGCCCATGATGCCGGCCTTCTCCTCCTCCAGGCGCTCAAGCCGCTCGATGAACTGCTTGAGTTCGTCGGCGGCCACGCCCTCGGCGGAGGACACGTCGCCGGAGGCCGGCGTGCCCGCTCGGGGCATCGAATGCGCGTTCATGGAGATCTCCGCTGTTGCGCCAGATCGGGCGCCTCGGACCCGCTGGTTAAGCGGTCAAGCTTACCCGATTCTTATTGCGGGAGTCCCTGTTCAGTGGCCGCCCTCGCGGGGGGAGAAGGCCGCCTGCTGCGCCGGGCTCGCCTCCGTCTGGTGCTGCGCCTTCCACGTCTCGTAGGGCATGCCGTAGACCGCCTCGCGGCTCTCGTCCCTGGTGAGGGCGATGCCCTTCTCGTCGGCCGCGTCCTTGAGCCAGTTCGACAGGCAGTTCCGGCAGAAGCCGGCGAGGTTCATCAGGTCGATGTTCTGCACGTCGGTGCGGTTGCGCAGGTGCGAGACGAGCCGCCGGAACACCGCCGCCTCGAGTTCGGTCTGGGTCGCTGGGTCGATCTCGGCCATGGGATGGGTCCTTCCGTGACGGGTCAGGCGGCGATGAGCGGCGCGAGGATGCGGGCGAACCTGTCCGCCCATTCGCGCTGCCCGTCCTCGCCCGCGATGAGGTCCTGGCGGATCTCCACCAGGGCATTGGGCAGGCCGCGCACGGTGGCGTGGCGGTCGATCGTGTCGCCGGGCAGGCCGCCGCCATAGGGGTCGTTGTCCCCGACCGTGAGCCCCGCCGGGTCGGCCTTCAAGGCGTCGATGAGCGGCCGGGCGAGGCGGTCGTCGCGGTCGTAGAGGATGCCGACATGCCAGGGCCGGGGCACGCCGCGCCAATAGGGCGTGAAGCTGTGGATCGTCACCAGCGACGGCACCCGCCCCGCGCCCTCGCCGGCCGCCAGCGCGGCGGCGATGCCGGCATCGAACGGATCGTAGAAGCGGGCGATGCGCGCCGCCTTGCCGGCCTCGTCGATCCGGGCGTTGCCCGGCACCACGGCGCCGTCCGAGAGGCGCATCACCAGGGTGGGGTCGGCCCGCCCGCGATTCGGGTCGATGATGAGGCGCGAGAAGTGCGTGAGCACGGCCGGCGCGTTCAGCGCCCGGGCGAGCGCCCGCGTCACGCCGGCGGCGCCGATGTCGTAGGCGATGTGCCGGCTGAACTCCTCCGGCGCGACGCCGAGATGGATGTCGGGCGGCACGAAGTTCGAGGCGTGGTCGCA
>Ga0182229_1000271_pt1 | contig 13367 bp, 13 predicted proteins | sample G6R1MG_32_FD_129663 | JGI IMG/M metagenome (GOLD analysis project Ga0182229, IMG submission 129663) | Miscanthus phyllosphere microbial communities from Michigan, USA - G6R4_MAIN_07NOV2016_LD1 MG | ecosystem: Host-associated > Plants > Phyllosphere > Phylloplane/Leaf | place: USA: Michigan...
CCGTCTCGGTGTCGGCGCCCCGGCTGGTCTTGCGCCGCGCCCGCCGGGCGACGGGCAGGGTGCCGAGCCGCGCGACCACGGCGCGGATCGCCGTGCCGACCTCCTCCTGCCGCTCGCGCACCAGCGTCCCGCGCGAGAGGTCGTCCTGCGCCAGCAGCAGCCCCGCCTGCACCACCTGATCGTAATAGGTGACGAGGGCGCGCTCCTTCAGGAATTGCCGCCCCTGCTCGATGGCCTCGGCGGGGTCGTTCGCCAGCATCCGCTGGTAGAAGATCTCGGAGGGCGCCAGCGCCGGCCGGTCGCCGAGCAGCACGTCGAGGTACCAGAGCCGGTCGACATGGCGGCCGAGCACCACGAGGCAGACGGTGAGCGGCGTCGCCAGGACGAGGCCGATCGGCCCCCACAGGAAGGTCCAGATCGTCGCCGAGAGGATCACCGCGATGGGCGAGATGCCGGTGGAATGGCCGTAGAGCAGCGGCTCGATCACATGGCCGCACAGGGGCTCGACCACCAGGAACAGGGCCACGGTGGAGATCACCATCGACCAGCCGGGGTCCACCGCCGCCGCCAGGATCACCGGCAGCAGGGCGCTGATCGCCGCGCCGATATAGGGGACGAAGCGCAGGATCGCCGCGAGCACGCCGAACAGGGTCGGGCTCGGCACGCCGATGAAACCTAGCCCGAGGCCGATCACGAGGCCGAAGGCGATGTTCAGGGCGAGCTGCGCCAGGAAGAACTTGGAGAGTCGGCTCGTGGCGTCGTCGATGGCCGCCGTGGTCCGCCGCAGGTCGCCGGGGCCGATGAGGCGGATGGCGCGGTTCCGCAAATCCTCCCGCTGCATCAGGATGAAGATCGTGAAGATCAGGATCAGGCCGGTCGTGGCCAGCGGATGCAGCACCGGGCCGGCGAAGGTCTGGAGCGTGTCGAGGACGCTCGCCCGCGCGGGGCTCAGCTCCACGGTCAGCGGATGGGTGGGGGTGCCGGGCTCGCCCTTGTACTCGGCGGCCGGCGGCGGCGAGATCGCCGCGCCGAGGTCCTGCACCATGTCCACGAGGCGCGACAGGGAGCTCGACCCGTCGGTGGCCCCGCGCAGGTCGCGGATCTTGTCGCGCATCGTCAGGGTGTAGCGGGGCAGGTCGGAGGCGAGTTGCGATGCCTCGCTGGCGATGAGGCTGCCGATCCCGAACAGGGCGCCGAACACGATCACCACGACGAGCATCACGGCGGGCGCGCGCGGCACCCGCGCCCGGCGCAGCAGCCGCACGAAGGGCGCCAGCACGAAGCTCAGGAGGATCGCCAGGGTGACGGGCACGAGGATCTCGCGCCCGAAATAGAGCGCGGCCATCACCCCCACGACGAGGAGGAAGGAGGCGAGCGCCACCATGATCGGCAGGCCCTGCCTCAGGCGCTGCGCCGTGACGGGATCCTCGCTCACTGACACCCTTCCCTTATCACAGTGCCTCTGGCGCGAAGCCGGCCTCAGCCGGTCTGCGCCGTCTCCCCGAGCGCCGTGCTGATCTGGCTGAGCAGCTTCGAGAAATCGACCGGCTTCGGGTGGTAGTCGTCGCAGCCCGCCTGGATCGCCTTGTCCCGGTCGCCGGACATGGCGTGGGCGGTCAGCGCGATGATCGGGATGGTGCGGGTGTCCGCCCCGGCCTTCAGGGCGCGGGCGGCCGACCAGCCGTCGAGGACGGGCAGGTTCATGTCGAGGAGAATCACGTCCGGCTGCCCGGCACGGGCCTGCCGCACGCCGGCTTCGCCGTCATGGGCCAGGATCACCTCGTAGCCCCGCCGCTTGAGGCGCCGGGACAGGAAGTCCCAGATCTCCTCATGATCCTCGACGAGCAGTATCTTCGCCATCCCCATCCCCCATCGCCCCGATCCTGCTCTGCGCCATCGCGCGGCGATGCACAATGCTCCGACTTCCTCCAACGTCCGCCGAGCCAATCCGGTCCCTCGATCCGTAACGGTTCCGTGCGGCTGAATTGATTATTCAGCGGTCGGGGGCGTCCGGCGCCTCCCACGATCCCGTCGCGGCGTTCTGGGGGCCCGGCTCCGGCGCGCTCCAGCGGAAGGGCAGGGCGCCGGGCCGGCGCCAGCCCTGCGCGACGTCGAACCGCCAGGAGCGCTCGGCCCCCGCGAAGCGCGCGGCCCCGTCCCCGCTCCAGTCGATCTCGGCGCGGCCCTGGAGGACGAGGAGGTCGCCGGTCTCGAAATCCGGGATCAGGAGGGAGGCGCGCGGGTCGCCGAGGAGGTTGCCGAACGTGTTGAAGAAGCGGTTGCCGGAGAAGTCCGGCACGCTCAGCCCGTCGCCCTCCACGCGGACGAAGCCCGGCCGTCCGCCCCGGTGGGAGATGTCCACGCCCCCGCCCAATTCCTCGCGGGACCGGCTGGCGACGAACAGCGTGTCGGCGGCCCCGATGACCGCGCGGGCGGCCGCATCGAGGCCGGTGAGCGGCGTGCTCCGGCCCGTCCGCCGCAGGAGGTGCGTCGCCTCCCGGCGCTGGATGTATTTCGGGCAGTTCCCGAAGCTCTCCGCGACGTGGACGGTGAACCCATCCCCGTCGCGGGCGACGACCGTGCCGTTGGCGCGGTTGCGGCGGCGGTTCGACAGGTCGAGCCCGAGCAGGCCGACGGGGCGTCCCGCCACGAGGTGGCGGCCGGCGGGGTCGTCGGGGGCCGGCGTGTCGGCGATGCGCAGATGCGTCGCGTCGGGCGAGCGGATGAAGCCCGGCGCGCCGGTCGCCATCGTGGCTGCGGGCCAGCCCGCCTCATCGACGGTCCCGACGAACAGGTAGGGCAGGCTGGCGAAGAAGCTCCGGTGCCGATCCGGCATGAAGGACCGGATCGCCGGGATGTCGCCGAGGACGTGGCCGGCAAGCGCCTGCGCCGCGCGCTCGTCGTCGTGGAAGGTGGCCATGGCGCTCACTCCTCCGGGATGGGCGAGGCGGGCATGGCGACGAAGCCAGGCAGGGCCTCGATCCGGCCGATCCAGGCGCGGATCGCCGGATAGGGCGCGAGCGAGACGCCGCCCTCCGGCGCATGGGCGACGTAGGAATAGCAGGCGATGTCGGCGAGCGTCGGGTGGTCGGCCGCGAGGAAGGCCCGGTCCGTCAGGTGCCGGTCCATGAAGGTCAGGACACGCTTGGCCGTCGCGTGGACGGTCTCGCGATCCGCCTTGGCGCCGAAGACGATCATCAGCCGGGCGAGTGCCGGGCCGGTGCGCACCTCCCCCGAGGCGATCGACAGCCAGCGCTGCACGGCGGCGGCCCCGACGGGATCGGCGGGCAGCCAGCCGCCGCCGGCAGCGTAGCGGGCCGCGAGATAGACGAGGATGGCGTTGCTGTCGGGGACGACCACCTCGCCATCCGTGAGCACCGGCACCTGCCCGAGCGGGTTGAGGCGGCGCAGCTCCGGCGTCGGCGGCAGGGCCTGCACGAAGCGGTAGGGCAGGCCGAGCAGCGACAGGAACAGCTCGGCGCGGTGCGAGTGACCCGAGAGGCGCAGGCCGTAGAGGGTGATATCGGGATCGGACATGGTGGATCCTCCTTCCACCGGTAAGATCGCCCTTGCACGTGCCGCGCGAAACCGGGTCTCTTTGGCATTCAGAATTTCAGATGCCGCAACGATCATGGACCGCCTGGACGAACTCTCCCTCTTCGTCGCGATCATCGACGCCGGCAGCCTTGCCGGTGCGGCGCGACGCCTGAACCGCTCCGCTGCGGCCGCGACGCGGGCGCTCGCCGCGCTGGAGGCGCGGGCCGGGGCGCGGCTCGTGGCGCGCACCACCCGCCGCCTCGCGCCCACCCCGGCGGGGCTGGCGCTCGCCGAGCAGGCGCGGGGGCTCGTCTCGGGCTACGAAGCGGCGATCCTCGGGGCGGGCGAGGGGCTGGTGCGGGGCCTCGTGCGCATCACGGCCCCGGTCCTGTTCGGGCGGCGGCACATCGCGCCGGTCGTCGCCTCCTTCCTCGACGCCTACCCCGAGACGCAGGCCGAGCTTGTTCTGGCCGACCGCAACGTCGACCTCGTGGCGAGCCCGGCTTACCTTGCCGCCCGTGGTGCCCCGCGGAAGCCGGGCGATCTGGCCGCCCACGATACGATTCTCGGCCAGATCCGCTCCGGTCCTCTCGAATGGCAGTTCGGCCGCACCCGCGTCCGCCTCGCCCCGCGCCTCATCGTCAACGAGGTCGAGGCCGCGCTCACGGCGGCGCGGGCCGGGCGGGGCATCGCCCGCGTCCTGTCCTATCAGGCCGCCGAGGACATCGCGGCAGGACGGCTGGTGCGCCTTCTCCCCCGCCACGAGCCGCCGCCGGTGCCGGTGCAACTCGTCACCCCCGGTGCCGACCACCGCCCGGCGCGGGTGAACGCCTTCATCGACCACGCGAGCGCGGCCCTGCGGGCGCTGCCCGTGCTGCACAGCGAGGGAGGGAACAGCGGGGCGGAGATGTCCTGACTCCCGGGCGATGTGTGCCGCAGCACACTTTTGCTCCCCGCGCTGGCATGCCAAGGCGGCCCTCGCGCTTTCGCCGGGTCCCGCTGCGATGTCCGCCCCCTCCGCCTCGGCCGATCCGATCCCGAGGCTCATCGTCGTCCTCGCCTGCGCCGGATTCGGCAGCACCTTCGCGCTCCGGTCGTTCGAGCCGCTGGTCGGCGTCATCGCCCGCGACCTCGGCGGCGATCCGCACCGGGTCGCCCTGCTCTCCACCGCCTTCGCGCTGCCCTACGCCCTCATCCAGCCCATCCTCGGCCCGGTGGGCGATGCGCTGGGCAAGGCGCGGGTGATGACCGGCTGCCTCGCGGTGCTGGGTCTCGCCCTGGCGCTCTGCGTCGTCGCGCCGGACCTGTCCTCGCTCTTCGGCCTGCGGATGCTCGCCGGGGCGGCGGCGGGCGGCTGCATCCCCCTGTCCCTCGCCCTGCTCGGCGACCGGGTGCCGATGGCGGGCCGTCAGGTCGCCATCGGGCGGTTCCTCGTGGCGGTGATCCTCGGGCAGCTCTCCGGCTCGACCGTCGCGGGCCTGATCGAGACCTCCATCGGCTGGCGGGGCGTGGCGGGGGTGACGGCCATCGTCGCCGGCCTCGCCTGCGCCGCCCTAGCCCTGGGCTTCCCCGCCGGGGACCGTGCCCCCGCCCGCCGCCCGGAATTCGGCGCGGCGCTCACGAACTACCGGACGATCCTCGCCAACCCGAGGGCGCGGGTGCTGTTCGGCGCTGTCTTCGTGGAGGCCATCGCGATCTTCGGGGTGTTCCCCCACCTCGCCCCCCTGCTCGAGGCGCGGGAGGCCGGGGGGCCGCGCGAGGCGGGGCTGGCGCTCGCGGGCTTCGCGGTCGGCGGGCTGGTCTACGCGGCCCTCGTCGGCGTGATGGTGCGCCTGCTCGGCATGGCGCGGATGCTGATCGTCGGCGGTGTGATCTGCGCCGTCGCCCTGTCGATCATCGGCCTCGCCGGGTCCTGGCAGGCGGATTGCGCCGCCCTGACGGTGATGGGGCTCGGCTTCTACATGCTCCACAACACCTACCAGACGCAGGTCACGGAGGTCGCGCCCAAGGCGCGCGGTTCGGCCGTGGCGCTCCACGCCTTCTCGTATTTCGGCGGGCAGGCGGTCAGCGTCGCCATCGTCGGCGAGGGGTTGCAGGTCTTCGGGCAGTTCTGGGCGCTCGCCGCCTGCGCGGCGACCATCGTCGCGCTGGGCTTCACCACCGCCACGTTGCTGTCGCGGCCGGTGGTCAGCCCCGTCCCATCGCCAGCGCCTTGAGGTCGAGGGCCGGGTCGGCGGCCTGATCGGGGGTGAGGGGCGTGCCGGCGCTCAAGAGGCGCCGGGCGATCATGTGGTCGCCCGCCCGGTCGACGGATTCCACCGCGCTCAGCCGCCCGTCCCGGAAGCGGAACACCGAGAACGCATTCCCCTCGCCCCGCATGACCGCCGCATCCCCCGGCGCCGAGAGCCCGGCGATCTGCAGCTTGTGCGCGCCCTGATCGCTCCAGAACCACGGCAGCGCGGCATAGGCCGCCGGCTTGCCGGTGAGCCGGGCGGCGAGGCAGCGGCCCTGGTCGATGGCGTTCTGCACCGATTCGATGCGCACGGTGCCGTCCCCGTTGAGCCCGTGGGCGAAGGGGCTCGGGAAACGGGCGCAATCGCCGATGGCCGAGATCGCCGGATCGGACGTGGCGAGGAAGGCGTCCACCCGAACCCCGTCGGCGGCGGGCAGGCCGGCCTCGGCCGCCAGATCCGCGTTCGGCAGGACGCCGATGCCGATCAGGACGAGATCCGCCTCCAACTCGCGCCCATCCGCCAGGGTGACGGCGCGGACGCGGCCCCCCTCTCCGGCGATGGCCGTCACCCCCGCCGCGAAGGCGAAGCGCACGCCCAACGCTTCCTGTGCCGTGCGGAAGAAGGCGGCGGTCTGGGGCGAGACGGCCCGCGCCATCGGCCGGTCGGCGGCCTCCACGACGGTGACGTCGAGTCCCCGCCCGGCGGCCACCGCCGCGAATTCGAGGCCGATGAAGCCCGCCCCGATCACGACGATGCGCGGCCCCCCTTCGAGCGCCGCCTTGAGGGCGTCCGCATCGGCGAGGCCGCGCAGCTGGCGCACCCCGTCGAGGTCGGCGCCCGGCACCGGCAGGGGCCGGTTGCGCGAGCCCGTGGCGAGGACGAGGTGGGCGAAGGGAAGCGCGGTGCCGTCCGCGAGGACGAGGCGGCGCCCCTCCCGGTCGATGGCCTTCGCCGGGCTCGCCGCGTGGAAGGTGATGCGGTGGTCCGCGAAGAACGAGGCGGGCCGCAGGGCGAGGCCGTCCGCGTCGGTCTTGCCCGCGAGATAGGCCTTCGACAGGGGCGGGCGCTGGTAGGGCAGGGCGGTCTCGTCGCCCACGAGGGTCAGGCCCCCGTGATACCCACCCTCCCGCAGCGAGGCGGAGGCCTGGAACCCCGCCTGTCCGGCGCCAACGATGACGATGCCCGGTTCCACGTCTAGGTCTCCCGCGCCGCCACGGGCGGCTTGACGAGGTCGAGGCCGGGGAGCCAGCGCGCCCCGTCGCTCATCAGGTAGCTCCACACCGCCGAGGCGGCGGGGCCGAGCACCTTGTCGGCGCGGCGCACGGCGTACCAGTCGCGCCGGATCGGCAGGCCCGCCACGTCGAGGACGGCGAGGCGCCCCGTCTCTACCTCGGCGGCCACGGAATGGGCCGAGAGCAGGGCGAGGCCGAGCCCGGCGATCACCGCCTGCTTGATCGTCTCGTTCGAGCCGGTGTCGATGTCGAGGAGGGCGCGCTTCACCAGCACGCCGCTCATGAATTCCTCGAACACGGTGCGCGTGCCGGAGCCCTCCTCGCGCATGAAGAAGGCTTGGTCCGCGAGGTCCGTGCGGGCGAGGTTCCTGCGGCCGGCGAGGGGATGGTCCGGCGCGGCCACCAGCACCAGCGGGTGCGGGCCGAAGGTCGCGGCCTCGATGGGGAAGTCGCGCGGCGGGCGGCCCATCACCGCGAAGTCGATCTCGTAGCCGCGCAGGGCTTCCACCGTCTGGCCCCGGTTGCGCACCGACAGGCTGATCTCGACGCCGGGATGCAGCTTGGAGAAGCCGGCGATGACTTGCGGCGCGAAGTACTTCGCCGTCGTCACCACGCCGAGGGCGACGCGCCCGCCGGAGATGCCGCGCAGGGAGCGCAGCCGGTCGGTGCAGGTTTCGAGGATGGTGTTGATGCTGTCGATCGCCCACAGCATCTCGCGGCCGGCATCCGTGGGCTTCAGGCCCGAGGGCGTGCGGTCGAACAGGAGGAGCCCGGCCTCCTCCTCCAATTGCCGGATGCGCGCGTAGAGCGCGGCCGAGGTGACGTTGAGCTCCTGCGCCGCCCGCGTCATGGTCCCGAGCTTGGCCACCGCAGCGACCGCCTGGAGCTGTTTCAGAGACAGGTTGCGCATGGCGGGCTTCTCGTTTTTTTTGACCCGGGCCGCAAGGCCGTGCACATTTCTTGACGAGTGCGTCCGCGGGTTCTTATCGATCCTCCCGCATGGCCGTCTATGATGGACGGCCCTGGACGGCTACAGATCCGATCCCGAACGTAACAGCCGTAATAAAGAAGGACAGGCCGATGGCGGATCTAGCGGTCGGGACACCCCTCGACGCCTATCTCGCGCAGGTGGTGCAGGTCGATGCGGGCCTGCGGGACACCGCCGCCGTGGTCGCGGCCGTGGCCGAGGCCTCCATCGAGATCAGTGCCGTCATCGGGCGCGGGGCGCTCGGCGGCGACCTCGCCGCCACCGGCGACCAGAACAGCGACGGCGACGTGCAGAAGGCCCTCGACGTGATCGCCCACGAGCGCGTCACGGCGGCCCTGCGCGGCGCCCCCGTCGCCACCGTCGCGTCGGAGGAGGCGGCCGACGTCATGGTGCTGAATCCGTCCGCGCCGCTCGCCGTCGCCATCGATCCGCTGGACGGTTCGTCCAACATCGGCGTCAACATGGTGGTGGGCACCGTGTTCGGCATCCGCCCGGCGGTTCCCGGAGACGACGTCGAGGCGAGCTTCCGCACGCCGGGCACGGCGCAGCTGGCGGCGGGCTTCGTGAATTACGGGCCGGCGACCACGCTCATCGTCACCTTCGGCCAGGGCACGCAGACCTTCGTCCTCGACCGGGAGGTGGGCCAGTTCCGCCTCACCGTCGCGGCCATGAAGATCCCGGCCTCGGCCAAGGAATACGCCATCAACGCCTCGAACGCCCGCTTCTGGGATCCGCCGGTCAAGGCCTTCGTGGAGGATTGCCTGCGCGGGACGGAAGGCCCGCGCGACAAGGACTTCAACATGCGCTGGCTCGGCTCGATGGTGGCCGACATGCAGCGGGTGCTGACCCGCGGCGGCGTGTTCCTCTATCCCGGCGATTCCCGGAAGGGCTACGCCCGCGGTCGCCTGCGGCTGCTCTACGAGGTCGCCCCCGTGGCCATGCTCATCGAGCAGGCCGGCGGCACCGCCACGGACGGGCAGGAGCGCATCCTCGACCTCGTCGCCACGGGCATCCACGAGCGCGCCCCGCTGATCTGCGGCTCGACCGAGGAAGTCGCCTGCGTCGGCACCTACTATGCCGGCGGCAAGCCGGATGCGGGCCGCTCGCCGCTCTTCGGCCAGCGCGGCCTGATGCGGCCCTGAGGGCGGATCCGTCCGGTCCAAGGCGATGTCCGCACGCCATCCCATCATCTCCGTGACCGGCTCCTCGGGGGCCGGCACCACCTCCGTCCGCAATACGTTCGAGCAGATCTTCCGCCGGGAGGATGTCCACGCCGTCTTCATCGAGGGCGACGGCTTCCACGCCTTCGACCGGGACACGATGCGCCAGATGATGGCGCGGGAGGCGACGCTCTCCCATTTCGCGCCCAAGGCGAACCTCCTGCCCGAACTGGAGGAGGTGTTCCGCGCCTATTCCGAATCGGGCGGCGGGCGCACCCGCCACTACGCCCACGACGCCCACGATGCGCGGCTCTACGGCATCCCCGAGGGCACCTTCTCCGAGTGGGAGGAGTTCCAGCCGGGCTCGGACCTCCTGTTCTACGAGGGGCTTCACGGCTGCGTCGTGAACGATCAGGTCGACATCGCCCGCTACGCCGACCTGAAGATCGGCGTGGTGCCGGTGATCAATCTCGAATGGGTGCAGAAGCTGCACCGGGACCGCTCGTTCCGGGGCTATTCCACCGAGGCGGTGACGGACGTGATCCTGCGGCGCATGCCCGATTACGTGCAGACCATCTGCCCGCAATTCTCGTGGACGGACATCAACTTCCAGCGGGTGCCGACGGTGGACACCTCGAACCCGTTCATCGCCCGCTGGATTCCCACCGCCGACGAATCGCTGGTGGTGATCCGCTTCAAGAACCCGAAGGGGATCGACTTCTCCTATCTCGTGTCGATGATCCACGACTCGTTCATGAGCCGGGCGAATTCCATCGTGATCCCCGGCGGCAAGCTCGATCTGGCGATGCAGCTCATCCTCACGCCGATCATCATGCAACTCGTGGAGCGGCGGCGGCGGCTCGCCTGAGCGCCCCCGCCCGATACCGGACCAGCCCCGAAAGACGCGACCCCATGCTTCCTCCCGTCATCGCCCCCTCGATCCTCTCGGCCGACTTCTCGCGGCTCGCGGAGGAGGTGCGCGCCATCGAGGCCGCCGGCGCCGACTGGATCCACCTCGACGTGATGGACGGGCATTTCGTGCCCAACATCACCTTCGGCGCCCCCGTGGTGAAGGCCCTGCGGCCGCACACGCAGAAGTACTTCGACGTCCACCTGATGATCGCGCCGGCCGATCCCTACCTTGCCGCCTTCGCCCAGGCCGGGGCGGACGGCATCACCGTCCACGCCGAGGCCGGGCCGCATATCCATCGCTCGCTCCAGACCATCCGCGATCTCGGCAAGCGCGCCGGCATCGCGATCAACCCCGGCACCCCGGCCTCCGCCGTTGAGCCGCTCCTCGACATCGTGGACCTCGTGCTGGTGATGACCGTGAACCCCGGCTTCGGCGGGCAGAGCTTCCTGAAATCCTCGATGGAGGCCGTCGCCCGGGTGCGGGCGATGATCGCGGGCCGCGACATCCGCATCGAGGTCGATGGCGGCATCGACGCCGAGACGGTGCGGCTCGCGAGCCGGGCCGGCGCCGACACGTTCGTGGCCGGCAACGCCGTGTTCGGCGGCGGCGAGGCGGCCTATGCCGAGCGCATCGCGGCGATCCGCGCGGGCGCGGAGGGGGCCTCCGGCTACAGCCTGTCGGTGTGAGGGCGAGTCCACCGCTCCTCCTGCCCGTCGCGGCCCTGCTGACGGGGATGGTCTCGCTTCAGGGCGGGGCGGCCATCGCGAAATCCCTGTTCCCCTCCGTCGGCGCGGCGGGGACGGCGAGCCTGCGCGTCGGCTTCTCGGCCCTCGTCCTGCTCGCCGTCTGGCGCCCGTGGCGGCGCAGCCTGACGCTGCGCGATGCGGGATGGATCGCCCTCTACGGCGCGGCGCTCGGGGTGATGAACCTGCTGTTCTACCTCGCCCTGACGCGGCTCCCCATCGGCCCGGCGGTGGCCATCGAGTTCACCGGCCCCCTCGTCCTGGCCATCGCCGGCTCCCGGCGGAAGGCGGATCTCGCCTGGATCGGCCTCGCCGTCCTGGGGCTCGGCCTGCTCCTGCCCCTCGGGGGCGTGGGCGGGCTCGATCCCCTCGGCATCGCCCTGGCCCTGGCGGCGGGGGCGGCCTGGGCGCTCTACATCCTGTTCGGTCAGCGAGCGGGGCGCGTCGATGGCGGGCAGGCGGTCGCCTGGGGCATGCTCGCCGCCGCCCTCGTCGTGGCCCCGGCGGGCCTCGCGGAAGCGGGCACGGCCCTGTTCGCGCCCGCGACCCTGCTGCTCGGCCTCGCGGTGGCGCTCCTGTCGAGCGCCCTGCCGTATTCGCTGGAGATGGTCGCCCTGCGCCGCCTCGACCGGACGACCTTCGGCGTGATGATGAGCGTGGAGCCGGCGATCGCCGCCCTGCTCGCCTATATCCTGCTCGGTGAGGCGCTGACGCCGGTGCAGTGGCTCGCCATCGGCCTGGTGATCGCGGCCTCGGCCGGCATCACCGCCACCCGCCGCCCTCAGCCGGCGGCCCTGCTCACTTCCCCGCCAGAACCCGCGACGCGACGTTGATGTACTTGCGCCCCGCCTCCTGGGCGTGAAGCACCGCGTCGCTGAGGCTTTCCTCGTCGCGCACGCTGGCGAGCTTGATGAGCATCGGCAGGTTGATCCCCGCCACCACCTCCACCGAGCCGCCGTTCATGCACGACAGGGCGAGGTTCGAGGGGGTGCCGCCGAACATGTCGGTCAGCACGACGACGCCCTCGCCCGTATTCACGCGGCACACCGCGGACATGATGTCCCGGCGCCGCAGTTCCATATCGTCTTCCGGCCCGATCGTGATCGTTTCGATCTGATCCTGGGGGCCGACCACGTGCTCGAGTGCGGCCTTGAACTCGGTCGCGAGCAAACCGTGGGTGACGAGCACCATGCCAATCATCGACACGTGTTCCGACATCCTGTGCGGACCGCCATGTTGTGCATCGCACAGTATCTCACAAGGCGATCGCGACTCTTTGCCCGCGCAATCATGGAATCATGCCATGGTACGCAGGCCGACGCTACGGGCTGCGGGGCAATTAAGCAAAACGCCGGACGTGTGCGGCTGCGAAGTCACGCTCCCCTCCCGCGCAGGGCGGCCCGCACGAGCATCGGCGCGAGCCCCGACGCCCTGGCGCCCCGGTCGAGGATCAGCCGGGGCAGGCCTATCCCCAGGATTCGCGCCTCCTCCGGCGGCTCGGGCAGGCGCGGCTGCGTCTCCACGAGGTCGATGGCGAGACTTAGGACCGCCTCCGGCCGCCGCGCGAGGCCGAGCGCCTCGGCGGTCAGCAGCCCCTGGCCTCGGATCTCCACCCGCCCGGCCTCGGCGGGATGGGGACAGGCGACGAGGCGCCCCTCCCGTGACAGGATCCGCACCCGGTCGTCGGCCACCAGCGCACCGCCGGGCGAATCGGCGAGCATGAGGGCGAGCGTCGACTTGCCCGCCCCCGAGGGGCCGAGAATCAGCACGCCCGCCTCGCCCAGCACGATGCAGGCGGCGTGCAGGCTCTGCATCAGGCCGCGTGCTGCGACAATTGCCGGGGCGCGGCCGGCAGGCGAACGATGAAGCGGGCGCCGCGCACGGTGGGCTCGCCCTCCTCGTTGGGGGCGCCGGGCCGATTCTCGGCGCGAATCGTGCCGCGATGCGCCTGGACGATCTGGCGCGAGATCGAGAGGCCGAGGCCGGAATTCTGCCCGAAGCCCTGCTCGGGGCGGTCGGTGTAGAAGCGCTCGAAGATCCGCTCCAGGGCGTGTTCGGGGATGCCCGGCCCCTCGTCCTCGCAGACAAGCTCGATCTCGCTGCGCACCCGGCGGAGGGCGACGCGCACCTTCGCGTCCGAGGGCGAGAACGAGCGGGCATTGTCGAGGAGGTTGTTCACCACCTGCCCCAGCCGGCTGTCATGGCCGATGATCGCGTAGGCGCCCTCGGGGTCGTTGGGGTCGAGGTCGAGCTGGATCAGGCAATCCTTCGGCCGCCGCCGCTCGTTCGCCACCGAGACGACGGTGGAGAGGAGCTTCTTGAGATCGACCCGCCGCGCCTCGGCGCGGGCGAGCTCGGCATCGAGGCGGGAGGCGTCGGCGATGTCGCTGATCAGCCGGTCGAGGCGCTTCACGTCGTGCTGAATGATCGCCATCAGCCGCCCGCGCGAATCCTCGGTCTTGGCCAGCGGCAGGGTCTCGACGGCGCTGCGGAGCGAGGTCAGCGGGTTCTTCAACTCGTGGCTGACGTCGGCGGCGAAGTTCTCGATGGCGTCGATGCG